>SXGQ01838994.1_pt1 | contig 19387 bp, 15 predicted proteins | sample 3178371 | NCBI WGS metagenome assembly SXGQ01 (sample SAMN11356859, study PRJNA531348) | freshwater metagenome | isolation source: freshwater sample F1-20 | place: China: Fuxian Lake, Yuxi | collected 2017-12-25 | reverse complement strand
TCGACGTGTCGCACATGGGCCGGCTCGCCATCGAGGGCCCCGATTCCAGCGGCTGGCTCGAGTCGCTGCTCACCCGCCGCGTGACCGACATCGAGCCCGGCCGGGCCCGATACACGCTCGTGACGAGCGACGACGGCCCATCGGGCCTGAAGATTCTCGACGACGCGCTCGTGACCCGCGAGGCCGACGCCCCCGACGGCACGCCCCGGCTGGCGATGGTGGTCAACGCCAGCAACCGCGACCGGGTGGTGGAGTGGCTCGTCTCGAAGCTGCCCGCTCATGGCGTCAGCCTCCGCGATCGCACGTTCGAGACCTCGATGATCGCCGTGCAGGGTCCGCTCGCGGTGGACATCGTCTGCGGACTCTGCGATGCCACCGGCGCGGCGGTGATCCGCTCGCTCGGCAACTATCGGGCCGGAAGGGCCACCGTCGCCGGGCACGACGCGGCCGTCAGCCGCACGGGATACACCGGCGAGGACGGCGTCGAACTCGTCGTCGCCGCCGACGCGGCCCCGGTGGTCTGGGAGACGATCCACGCCGCCGGCGCTCCGCGAGGGCTGCGGCCGTGCGGACTCGGAGCACGAGACACGCTACGGCTCGAGGCCGGGATGCCGCTCTACGGCCACGAACTGGTCGCCGACAGCGATCCGTTCGCGATCGGCCTCGGCCTGGCGATCAACCTCGACGATGCCTCCGGCGAACCGCGGCGGTTTCCGGGCCGCGAGAAACTCGCCCAACTCCGGGCGGCCCCGGCGATCAACGTCCGGGTCGGCCTCGCCTTCGACTCGAAGCGTGCCGCCCGTGAGGGCAGCCCCGTGGTCGTGGCAGGCACCACCGTGGGCGCGGTCACGAGCGGCAGCCTCGCGCCGTCGCTCGATCACGCCGTGGCCATGGCGATCGTTCCCCGGCATCTGGCCCAACCGGGCACGGCCGTCGATGTGCTGGTTCGCGACGCCGTGCAGCCGGCGCGGGTCGTTCCCCTGCCCTTTTACTGCCGTCCCGCCCCACGCTCCTGACCGCATCCGTTATCCTGCGTCGATCCACCTCTCGAGGAGATTTTCATGACAGCCGACCTGAAGTTTGCAAAGACGCACGAGTGGATCCGCCCGGAGGCCGGCGGTCTGGCCACGGTCGGCATCTCGGCCTATGCGGTCGAGGCGCTCACCGACCTGGTCTTCATGCAACTTCCGCCGGTCGGCAAGAAGGTGAAGGCCGGGGAATCGATCGGCGAGATCGAGAGCGTCAAGGCGGTGAGCGACATGTACGCGCCGGTGTCGGGCGAGATCGTCGAGGTCAACGCCACGCTGCCGAACCAGCTGGAGACGCTGGGCAAGGATCCATACGGCGCGGGCTGGATCGTCCGCATCAAGCCCGACGATCCGGCCGAACTCGCGAATCTCCTCGACCGGCCGGCCTACGAGGCGCTCGTCAAGTCGTGACCGCGGCCGTTCTGCCCGTCTGGTGGGATGCCGCGGCCGACGGCCCCACCAACATGGCGGCCGACGAACTGCTCGCCGAAGAGGCCGCCCGCCACGGTGGCCTCGTGATCCGGATCTACTCGTGGGCGACGCCGGCCGTTTCGCTCGGCGCGTTTCAGTCGCTGGCGGAGGCCGCGGGCTGTCCGGCGATCGCGGGCCTGCCGCTCGTCCGCCGGCCGAGTGGCGGCGGTGCCATCGTGCACGGCACCGACCTCACCTACGCCGCCGCCGTGCCGAAGGCCCACCCTTGGGGCCGCACGCCGCAGACGCTCTACGACGCGATGCACAACGCCATGGCGGCGGTTCTGGCCGACTTCGGCATCCCGGCCAGGCTGCACGCGGCGGCCGTGACCGATCCGCCGGCGGATGCTTTCCTGTGCTTTGCCCGGCGCTCGGCCGGCGACCTGGTCGCACCTCACGCGGGTCGCGCTGCAACGACCGGCGACCCGAAGATCATGGGAAGCGCCCAGCGGCGGCTCGGCACGACCGTGCTCCAGCATGGCAGCCTGCTCCTGGCCGCAAATCATGCGGTGGGCGCCGAGGCGCGGCTCCCGGGTTTGGCGGAACTCGCCGACCGCGATCACCCGTGGGAGTCCGCCCAGATCGCGGAGCCCTGGCTGCAGGCGGTCGCCGCGGAGGCCGGGGCCGTGCTCGACCACCGCACCGGAGCCTCATGGAGCGGCCGTGAATCGACCATCCAGACCCGCGCCGAGCGGTTCCTTGACCGGCAATGGACGGCCCGCCGGTGACCCTCCCGCGGCGGCGTCGGTCCGGGGTGATTCGCCACTTGATATCATGCACCTGGCCCCCTAACGTAACTCCCGCCCGGTTCCCGTTTGACGGTCCGCCAAGCTGCCGGTCACGGGGCATTCCCCGATCGGCAACGTTTCCCGGTCGTCAACGTTCCCTGATCATCAGCGTTCCATGATCGTCAAACTGATCGTCTCCTCTGGAAAGAGCGCCGGCCGCAGCATTGCGATCAAGCGCAACACGCTGCTCATCGGCCGCGCCGAGCAGTGTGACGTGCGGCCCCTCAGCGAGGAGGTGAGCCGACGGCATTGCTCGGTGACAGTCGGCCCCGAAGAGGTCTGGATCGAGGATCTCGGCAGCCGCAACGGCACGCTCGTCAACGGCACGAAGATCACCGAACGCACGAAGCTGGCCGATGGCGACATGATCCGCGTCGGATCGCTCGAGTTGAAGGTGTCGTGCACCGCCGTCGCCGCCGGAAAGACGGGGTCCGAGGAAGACGTGTCCCGATGGCTGATGCCCGATGAAAAAGCGGCGGGCATGTCGGACACCACGCGTGCGTTGCCACAGCGCGACCCCGGTGACTCAACGGCCGACGCCGATGCGAGCAACATCCACGCCAATGGCAGCCGGCCGGCCGCGGCCGACTCCACCATGGACGGGTCGTTCGTCTCGGGGATCGGTTCGACGCCCCCCCTGGGCATCGATTCGGCGGTCGGGTCGGGCAGGGCCGCCGGGTCGGTCGCTCTCGACGCTCTCAAGGCGGCCAACTCGAAGCCGGGGATCCTGCCCCCGGGGAGCAAGAAGGCCGGCGCCGACTCCTCCCGCGATGCCGCCGCCGAAGCGCTCAAGAAGTTCTTCGAGAAGAAGTAGGAATCCGCCCCCCTCCCCCCGAAGGACTCGGAAAAAGACGAGTTGCATCGGTGGTGACGGTCGTGCGGGCCTCGGGGCTTGCCTGAGCCGTTTTTTTTCGCTGACCGGCACGTCCTCCGCGACCGTTGCCGGTCATGCTTCCGGCAGTCCTTCGCAGCGGATCGCTGCGAGGCCTTTTCGCCCCCGTCATCCTCCGGAGAACGAACCATGACCGTCGCCGCCGTGAAGTCGCCCCGCAGCATCGCCCGCAGCCAGGCCTCGGAATCGCGGGCCGCCGGCAGGCAGAACCGTCGCCGGATGATCGACCCGTCCACGTGCGAACGCGACTACGCCCCCGAGGAACTGGAGTTCATGCAGGCCCTCGACCGCTACAAGCGGACCAGCGGCCGGATGTTTCCCACTTGCAGCGAGGTTCTCGAAGTCGTCCGGTCGCTCGGCTACCGCAGGATCACGGCCGGCTGATACGGTTCCTACGGCGTAGGCCGACCAACCGCCTGCGGCGGATCGGTGCTCGGCGGAGCCATGGATGGCGGAGCACAGACGCCTCCGAGAGAACGGAGGCCCGGAGGGCCGTCGTGAACGTCCGGCGACGGGGTATGGGTGGCCCCGAACCATCACCAGCCGGCGTCACCCACCAGAATCTCCAATCCGCGGGCAATCAACCCCTGGCGCGCGAGGCTCAACTGGGAGCCGTATGAGACTCGGCAAGCTCGGCAAACCAGGTCGCCCTTGCCCCGGGGCCCCCGCCCGCATTACGGTCCCATCGTCGTTTCCGGCCGGCGAGTTGCCGGCGGATCGTGGAGCCTCGTCGTGCGGCATGCGTCCTCCCTCGCGTCCGGTGCGCCGAGAACCGGCTTCATCCCCGCGGCCGCGGCCTGGCTCCTGGCGGCCCTGTGCACGGGCTGCGGGGGCATGGCCAAGACCGACAATGCCGAGGGTGTGAAGCTCTACCAGCAGGGGAACTATCTCGGCGCCGTCAACTCGTTCCAGCAGGCGCTCGCCAAGCAGCCCGGCAATCCCGACTGCTTCTACAACCTGGGAGCGACCTACCACCAGCAGGCCAAGCTCTTCGGCCGGCCGGCTGACATGCAGACGGCCGAACAGTATTACCACCTCTGCCTGGCGCGGAATCCCAACAACGAGGCCTGCCAGAGGGCGCTGGCCGTGCTCCTGGTCGAGGAAAACCGCCGCGACGAGGCGGTGGCCCAGTTGAACACATGGGCGCAGAGCCAGCCCGCCAACCCGAACCCCCACATCGAACTCGCCCGCCTCGCCGAGGAACACGGCGACGTCCGGGAGGCGGAGAACCAGCTGATCGACGCGCTGGCCATCAACCCCAACGACCCGCGGGCCCTGGTGGCGCTCGGGAACCTGCGGGAGGCGTCGGGAGACACCTCCCAGGCGCTGGCCAATTACGGCCGGTCGCTCGCGATCGACCCGCAGCAGCCGGCCGTTGCGGCGAAGGTGGCGGGCCTGCAGGCGGCGCAGTCCGGGGCCTACCGGACCGCGGCCCTGCCGGCGCCCGTCGTTCCGCCGATGGTCGTCGCCCCCGCGCCGGCACCGCCGGGGAACGCGGCCCGTTGACCCTCCCCTCAGCGACTCCTATCCTGCCCCTTGAATCCAAGGATTTCGGGTGCATGCCATGATGGATCGCGTCTTCAACTTCTCCCCCGGCCCTGCCGTCCTGCCGCTCGAGGTGCTCGAACGGGCTCGGGACGAAATGCTCTCCCTGCCCTCGGTCGGGATGTCGGTGCTGGAGATCAGCCACCGGAGCCCCGCCTTCGACACCATCCTCGAAGAGACGCTGCAGCGGATCCGCGGCCTGCTCGGCATCGGCGATTCCCACGAGATCGTCTTCGTGCAGGGGGGCGCGAGCCTGCAGTTCTCGATGGTGCCGATGAACCTCCTCCGGGGACAGTCCGCCGCGGCCGATTACATCATCACCGGCACCTGGGGCGCCACGGGTGCCAAGGAAGCCCGCCGCGAGGGGAAGGTGCACGTGGCGTGGGACGGAGTCGCCACGAACCATGACCGGCTGCCGTCCGATCGCGAGGCCTCCCTCTCCGACACTCCGGCCTACGTGCACATCACGAGCAACGAGACGATCCAGGGCGTGCAGTGGAAGCACGACCCCGACGTCGGCCCGGCCCCGCTCGTCTGCGACTGCTCGAGCGACTTTTTGTCGCGGCCGATCGACGTGTCGCGGTACGGGCTGATTTATGCCTGCGCCCAGAAGAATGCGGGCATCGCGGGCGTCACGGCCGTGATCATCCGCAAGGACCTGCTCGAACGGTCGCGGGACGACCTGCCGACCATGCTCGACTATCGCACGTTCGTGAAGAACGGCTCCCGTCCGAACACGCCCCCCGTGTTCGCCATCTACATCCTCGGCCTCGTCTGCCGCTGGATCGCGGAGCGGATGGGAGGGCTCGACGGCATGGCCCGACACAATGCCGCCAAGGCCAAACTCCTCTACGACGTGCTCGACCGTTCCGGCGGCTTCTACACCGGCCACGCGCGACCGGAATGCCGCTCTGACATGAACGTGACGTTTCGGGTGCCCGACGAGGCGGCCGAGAAGGCGTTCGTGGCGGGGGCCGCCAAACGCGGCCTGATGGACCTCAAGGGACATCGCTCCGTGGGTGGCATCCGGGCGAGCATCTACAACGCGATGCCGGTCGCCGGCGTCGAGGCCCTCCGCGATTTCATGCTCGACTTCCAGCGGGAGCGGCAGGACTGATCCCGTCCCGCGGCCGCGACCGGCCGAAATCGCCCCATCCGCCCGACCCAGAGACACCCGACATGCCCTCGATCATCGTGCTCGACACGCTCAGCCCCGACGGCCTCGCCCTGCTCGACTCCGCGAAGCAGCACGGGATCACCTACGAGGTGCGGACGGGGCTCTCGGGGGAAGCCCTCCGCGAAGCGCTTGCCGCGCACGACGGCGCGATCTGCCGCAGCGGGGTCAAGATCACGGCCGATTCGCTCGCCGGCAATCACCGGCTGAAGGCCGTTGTGCGGGCCGGCGTCGGCACCGACAACATCGACAAGGAGGCGGCGACCAGGCAGGGCATCGTGGTGATGAACACGCCTGCCGGCAACACCGTCAGCACGGCCGAGCACGCCTTCGCGCTGCTCCTGGCCGTCTCGCGCAACATCGCCGCCGCCGATGCCAGCCTGCGGGACCACAAGTGGGATCGCAACAAGTTCATGGGCGCCCAACTCGCCGGCAAGACGCTTGGGATCGTGGGCCTGGGCCGGATCGGCCAGGCGGTGGCCGAGCGGGCACGCGCCTTCGACATGCGGGTGATCGGCTTCGATCCGTTTTTGTCGCCCGATCGGGCGGCCGAGCTCGGCGTCGAACTCATCGACACCGTCCGGGGGATGCTGCCGCACGTCGACTATCTCACGGTGCACACGCCCCTCACCGACGAGACCCGGCATCTCATCGGCATGAAGGAACTCGACATCCTCAAGCCCGGCGTGCGGCTGATCAACTGTGCCCGCGGCGGAATCTACGACGAGCAGGCTCTCGTCGAGGGTCTGAAGCGGGGCGTGATCGGCGGCGTGGCGCTCGATGTGTTCGAGAAGGAACCCTGCACCGACAGCCCGCTGTTCGGCATGCCGGGCGTGGTCGTCACGCCGCACCTCGGCGCCAGCACCGAGGAGGCACAGTCGCAGGTCGCCGTGGAGGGCGTGGGGCTGATCGTCGACTTCCTCACGACCGGGGCGATCCGTCATGCGGTCAATTCCTCGGCGATCGATCCGGCCGCGCTCGAGGGCGTCAGGGGCTTCCTCGATCTCGCCTGGAGGCTCGGCATCCTGCTCTCGCAGATGGACGCCGGTCAGCCGCGTTCCTGCTCCATCGCCTATCGGGGGGAGATCGCGGCCCGCAACACCAGGCTCGTGACCGCCGCATTTGCGGCGGGCCTGCTCGAAGGGGCGATCGAGGACGTCAACATCGTCAACGCCGAGATGCTCCTCCGCGAGCGGGGCATCGACCTCGTCGAGCAGAGCCGCACCGACCCCGGCGCCTTCAGTTCCGTGGTGGCGGTCGATCTTGTCTCGGGCGACAGCGTGCACCGCGCCGCGGGCACCCTCTTCGGCCACTCGATGCCCCGCATCGTGCAACTCGAGGGTCAGCGACTCGAGGCCTACATCGACGGCATCCTCCTGATCTTCACCCATCAGGACGTGCCGGGGATCATCGGCCGGGTCGGCATGGCCTTCGGTCAGACGGGCATCAACATCGCGCAGATGACCGTCGGCAGATCGACACCCGGCGGCGATGCGATCGGCGTGCTGAACCTCGACCAGGAGCCGTCGGCCGAGGCGATCGCGGCCGTGGCCGCCTGCCCGGGCGTGCGGTCGGCCCGGGTCGTCAAGCTTCCCCCCGCCGGCCAGCTTCCGTCGTGGCTGGCTGCCGCGACGGCCTCGGCCAGGTCGGCACGACGCGGCTGAGCCCGCCCGCGGGGCCGTCTTTTCCGCACCCGGCCCCGATCGGGAATAATGTCGCTTCGCTCAGCGGAATCACTCGATGCGGGGTCGGTTGCCCCGTGAGACCCCCGTCGGGCCCTGGGATCGTCCCCAACCATGCCCCCTCGACCGGCGGTCATCGAGCAGTTCAACCAGTGGGTCGCCGAGCATGTCACGGTCCTGTACCGGGTCGCCTATCGCCTGCTCGGCGATTGCCATGCCGCCGAGGACGTGCTCCAGGACACGTTCCGTTCCGCGTGGACGAGCCGACACCTCTACGACCGAGCACGGAGCGAGCGGGCCTGGCTGCTCGCGATCCTGCGTCGCCGCGTCGCCGACCACTGGCGAAAGCGTTCGTCCCGGGAGGTCGTCGCCGCCGATGCCGTCGAACCGGCGGCCCCGGATGGGGCCGAGGCGTTTCGCGACGAGTTGTCCGGGGTCATGCAGCGGGGACTCGCAAAACTGCCCGAAGAGATCCGCGAAACGCTGCTGCTGGTGGTGGTGGGCGAGCTCACGCACCAGGAAGCGGCCGATCTCCAGGGCATCCCGCTGGGCACCGTGCTTTCGCGGGTCAGCCGCGGACGCAGTCGCCTCCGTGAGTTTCTTCTCGAGGAGGGCCGCAAGCCCGGCGACGAGATGACCGCGACGACGGGAGCCCGCCACCGACATGGCTGAACAGGATCGCCACATCGACGTGCGCCTGCGAGACGTCACCGTTCCTGCGGATCTCGATCGGCGGCTGGCCGCTGACGCCGTTTTTGGTGACGACTCGCTCGACCGGCTGCTCGCGGACGTCGAGCTGCCGGCGGGCTTCGTCGAGCGGATGCGGGCGAACTTCGGCAGGCCGCGGCAGACCGGCCGCGGCGCGGGGGCGATCGATCTCGATGGGTTCGCGACGTCCGCCTCCACCGCAGGCGAGCCCACGGACCGACGCCGTTCCCGCGTCGGCCGCTGGGCAACCGTGCTCGTCCATGACGGTCTTGCCGTGGCCGCGGCCCTGTCGATGGCATGGCTCGTGTTCGCCGCCGGCGCCGAGCTCTCCCGGCAGCTCGCTGCGGCACCTCGGGACAGGCTCTCCGAGGCGGCGCGGGGCATCGCGCCCCCGCGGGCCACCGTGACCAATGAGCCGCCGGTCGCCGGCCGACGGTCCAACGGTGGCGAATCGGCGGGTCTCGTACGGCGGCCGCCGCCCCGCGTTGCACCCGCCACCGAAGCCGCCTCCGCCACCGCGAGAGACGTCGCCGGGGAATCAACGGTGGCGGCGAGCGGAGTCGGCCCCGCGACCCCATCCGTGGCGGAGCCGGCGGCGCTGCCGCCCGAGGTCCGGGCCGCTGCGGTGGGCCTCGCGGCTGAACAGCCGGACGACTCGTCGGTCAGACGGCTGCTGGAGCCGCCGCGCGACGCCTGGCGACGGGTTCCCCGCGTGCGGGGCTTCGACCTCGCCTTCGAAATGGCGCACGGCGAGCCGCCGTTCGTCGATCCCGCAGCGGCGGGGCTCTCGACCGACGTTCCTCCCCTCACGCTCCGCACCGATACGTTTGACAGGCTCTCACTGCCCGATGGGAGGTCGTGGCATGGGGCGGACCGAAACCTCCGCATGGAGCATGTCCTTGCGGCGATCCCGGCAGCGGCCGCCGAGCCACGCCCCGGGCCGGCGGGCCGAAGCGGGATTCGAGTGGACGTGCACGGCGTGCGGTCTCTCCGCAGCGTGCGTGGCGCACCGAGCCTGCTCGTCGAAGTGGCGGCCACGGCCAGCCGCGGCGGCAGGGCCGACAGCAGGCCCCCGCTCGACGCCACGATCGTGCTCGACCGGTCGCCCGGCCGCGATCCGGCCATCTGGCCGTGGCTCTGCCGGGGGCTCGCCGCGGTCGCTGCCGAGATGGGGGCGGACGATCGCATCACCGTCGTTCTGTCCGGCCCCGTTCCCCGGCTCGCCGCAAGGCGGGGCGACGCCGGGACCATCGCGTCGCTGGCCGTGGAACTCGAACAACTGCCGCCGATGGACGCATCCGACCTCGATGCCGCGATCCGAATGGCGGCCTCCGAAGCGACCGACTCCGTCGATCGGCTCGTGGTGGTGGCGCACCAGGAGACGGCCGACCGCGGCCGCGACGTGGTTCGCGCCGCCCTTGCCGGGTGGCGCGAGGCGCAGGCGTCCGCCGGGGGTGGCCCGCTCCACGACGTGCCGTCGCACCGTGGCCTGACCCGTTTCGTGCTGGTCGATCCGACCACCTCCCCCGGGGAGCATCCGCAGGGTTCCTCGTTCGGCAGGACTCCGGCCGATGCGACGGCCATCCGCCGCGAGTTCGTCCGCGAGGTCTTCGGCTCCGACACGCTCGTCGGTCGCCAGTGTCGTCTCGCCGTCAGTTTCGATCCGCGTCTCGTGGCGGCCTATCGCCTGATCGGTCACCGTCAGTCGGCGATGGAATCGCTGGCTGTCGCGGCCCCTGCGGCGATCGACCTGCACGTCGGGGAAACGGTGCGGGCCGTCTACGAAATCGTGCCGCGTGGCGGGGCGTCGGCAGCCGGCGTGTCGGCGGTGCTCGAGTGGCGGGATGCGAACGACGTGGAAAACAAATCGCGTGGCATTCTCTCCACCGCCGACCCCGACCGGACCGCGGCGCTCCCGTCACCGCGGAGCTTGGAGCTGATCCTCGCCGTGACGTTCGCCGAAGCGGTGGGAGGCTCGGCGCACGGCGATCCCCGGGCGATCGCCACCGCCGCCGCACTCGTGCGGCGGTGGCGTGAACGCGGCGACATCACTTCTTTCGGCGAAGTGCTTGCCGCCGGCATCGAACGATTCCCGGCCGGTCGCCGTCCACGGCGGTGACCCGGGTCCACCATGGCCCGTGGGCCGGGCCGTTTGACGGACCGTTTGCAGGGCCGCACAATACCCGCTGGCTCGCCAGGACAACCCCTCCTCATCCGACATCCATCATGCGCACGGTCTATGGGGCAGCCGCCCTCGCGATTCTTTTCCTGTCGGCGTCCGGTGCGGTCCGGGGCGAATCGGCGGCGGAGTCGAGCACCCGCTCCCTGCTGGGAAGGCTCGAAGACGAGCAGATGCCCGACGTCATGCTGTGGGTGATCGAGCGGGCGAACGCCGACCCCAAGGTCTCCGCAGCCTTCAAGAAGGAGCTGCCCTTCCTCCGTGCCACGGCTCTGGTGGGCACCAGCCGCAACGAGCCCGACGCCGCCAAGCGGGCGGGGCTGCTCGACGAGGCGGAAAAATCGATCGACGCATTCCTGGCGACCTCGCCCGCGGGTGACCTTGCGATCGGCGCCTACACGCAGAAAAGCAACCTGCTCATCGAGCGTGGACGGAGCAAGCTCGACCAGGCGAAACGCCCCGGGCAGGACGCCCAGAAACTCTCCGCCGAGGGGGCGGCGTTCCTCGACGCCGCGGTCAAGAGCCTGAAGGCCACGGTGAAACCCGGCCAGGCGACGATCACCACGATCGCCAGCGCCGAAGACGCGGTGCTCAGGTCACTTCGCGAGGTGGACGCCAAGATCAAGGCTCTCAAGGGCGACGGGAAGGGCGACGGGAAGGATGATGACAAGGACGACGGAAAGAAGGACGGTCCCTCCAAGCTCCCGCCCGCCCAGCAGAAGGAACTCGACCGACTCGGCGAAGAGCAGACCAAATACCGGGGCAAGCTCCTCTCGATTCGGCTCATGACCGGAGCGGCGATTTTCGAGAAGTCGCGGGCCTTTCCGGCTGGATCGAAGGAAGCGCGGGCGATGCTCGAGGAATCGTCCGGCATCTTCCAGGGTTTGACCGAGAAGTACGGGCCCACCACCGCGGGCACGTTCGCGCGGTATTACTGGGGCCGCAACACCGCCCTCCTCGGCAAGCACGAAATGGCCGCGGAGACCCTCGCCCCGGTCGTGGTCTTGGACGAGAAGTCGCCGCTCGCCGTCTCGCTCCGCGCCAAGGCCGTCAACGTCTCGCTCGAGTGCTGGCTGGCCATGGCGGCCGCGGAAAAAGATGCCGCCAAGGCCACCGACATCCTGAAGCGTGTTGACGAAATCGTGCGGAAGTTCGCGCTCACCCCCGTTGAGAAGATCCCCGGGCGGAAGCTGGACGCCGAATGGCTGGGGCTCAAGTACCGGACCGCGGCGGTGCTCGATGCGTGGGCCGACAAGCTCGACACGAAGGACAGACAGGCGAAGAGCGTCCTCCAACGGGACGCGAAAAAACTCGCCACCGAGGTCGCCACCGCCAACAAGGACTTCGCGAAGGAGGCCCGCGAACTGGCGGCCAAGCTGGGCAAGGACCTCCCCGAGGGGAGTGAGGAGAAAAACTTCGCCGCCCTCGTGGCCGATGCCCGCGTGTCGTTCGCCGGCATGCAGGAGAAGCAGATCGAGGTGAAGAAGTTGCGGGCCGAGGGGAAGGAAACCGAAGCGGAGGCTGCCGCCAAACTCGCCGGGGTCGACCGCGACGCCGCCGCCAAACTCCTCGAGGAGGCGATCAAGATGGGCGAGGCGGAGAAGCAGCCCGACGAGGCGGCGCTCAACTCGGCCCGCTCGCTGCTGACCTTCCTCTACTACGACGCCAGGCGATTCGCCGAGTCGGCTGCACTGGGGACGATGCTCACCGAACGTTATCCCAATGCGGTCGGCAGCAGGCAGTCGTCGCGGGTGGCTCTGGCGAGCCTCCAGCAACTGGCGCTCCAGGCCGACCCCGCCGCAAACAAGGAGGCGAAGGCGAAGCTGACCGCGCTGGCCACCACGATGAGCGCGGCCTGGCCTGCCGAAAACGAGGGGGCCGACGCCTTCATGGTGCTCTTGAACATGGCCCTGGAGTCGCACGATGCCGCGACCATGGCGGTGCTCCTCGGCAAGTTTCCCGCCGAGTCGCCGCGTCGCGCGGAGTTTGCCATGCGGGCGGGGACGGCGTTGCGACGGGAGGCGCAGGATGCCCGCAAGCTCGAGGACTCGCTGCGACCCGACCAGGACATCATCGACGGATGGAACGCAACCGCGAGGTCCGCGATCGACGAGGGTCTTGCGTCGCTCGACAAGGCCGCGACGATGCCTGCCGGGGCCGGCGGCAAGTTGGCTGCGGGCGCTGCACTCTCCCGAGTTCAGATGTCCCTCGACGAAGGAGATCGCGAGACGGCCGGCCGTCTCCTCGAGCATCCGGTCTTCGGTCCGTGGACGTTGGCTTCCGGCGGCGATCCCGCGTTTGCCCAGGGACAGTTCGCGGAGGGTGCCCTCACGGTGTCCCTGCGTCACTTCATCGCCAGCGAGCAACTCGACAAGGCCCAGGCGGCCATGCAGGCGCTGGAGAAGGCTGCCGGCGAGGGGGAGGAGGCCTCCGCCAAGTTGACGGGCATGTATCTCTCGATGGGCCGTGATCTCCAGGCCCAGCTCGAGGCCCTGGGGGGCGGCGACAAGGGCACCTCGCCGGAGGTTCGGGAGCGGGCGACGAAAATCCTCGCCGGTTTCGAGAAGTTCCTCGATGGCCTGGCCAAGCGGGACAAGAAGATCTCCTCGCAGATCTGGGTGGCGACCACCTACTACACACTCGGCTCCGGCAGCGGCACCGGCGCCGTGGTGCCGAAGGCGAAGACTGAGCAATACCTCGACCGGGCCGGGGAAACCTACGCCGGCCTGCTCGCTGCGAAAGATGACTCGAGCGTCCCGGAGAAGGACCGGGCGGACATCGGCCGCTTCGAGCCCTCGATCCGGCTGAAGATGGCCGGGATCTTCAAGGAGCGAGGCAAGTGGGATGCGGCCCAGGAACAGATCGACTGGATCCTGGCCGATGCCAAGCGACAAAACTCGCTGGAGATCCAGACGCAGGCGGCCGATTTGCTCGAGGCGGCGGGGCGCGCCGCCCTCGCGGCCGGCGATTCGGCCAAGGGGGACGCCCTGTTGCGGGAGGCGGCGGCGGGCCGCAAGGCGCCGCCGATCATGATCTGGGGCTGGGGCGGCATCGCCAACAAGCTCTCCCGCCAGGCTTTTTCCTCATCCGACGAGAAGGCGATGAAGGCCCGCGCCCAGTTTTTCGAGGCCCGGCTCCACGTCGCCGACACTCTGCTCACGAGGTCCAAGCTGGGCGGCACGGCGGCAGACCGGGACAAGCGGCTCGACACCGCGAAGAACGCGATCTCCATGACCCGCAAGCTCTATCCCGATCTGGGCGGCGAGGTGTTTCAGAAACGCTTCGAGAAACTTCTCCGTGAAGTCCAGAAGGAGCAGGGGGCCGCGAACCCCGGCGGATTTTCCCAGCTCGCTCAGGAGGCGGGGGCGTCGGCTCCGCCGGCCACATCGGGAGCCACGCCGTGATCGCACCCAGCAGGAATCGAGGACCGATGAACGCCATGGCTTCCCGCAGAATCGCCCGGATGACATGGGCCGCCCTGATCGTCATGGGATCGGTCGCGACGACGCCGGCGGCGCCTCCCGACCGGGTGAAACTCGTGACCGGGGTCGAAATCCAGGGAAACATCATCGACGCGACCCCGGATGCGATCGACATCGAGGTCAGGAACGAGACGAAGAAATATCCGATCGAGACCATCCGTGAGATCCGCTTCGGCGACGAGCCCGAGGAACTGCGGAGTGCCCGCACCCTCCTGCTGCGCAAGGATGGGGCGCGGGCCCTCGATGAGCTCAACAAGCTCGAGCCCGTGGACCTCGAAGGACTCGAGAAGGAGATTCTCGTCGAACTCGCCTTCGTCCGGGCGGCCGCGACCACCCGCAAGGCACTCGCAACGGCGGAGGGGCTCCCTGCCGGACAGAAGGCCCTGAACGATTTTGCCACCACGTATCCACGCACCCATCACCTCTACGCCGTCCAGGAACTCCTCGGCGATGTCCTCGCCCGACAGGGAAAGTTTGCCGAGGCGGCGGCCGCGTATCGCGAACTCGACAAGGGGCCTCCGGCGATCAAGGTGCGGGCCGCCACGCTGAAGGCCGGCCTCCTATCGGAACAAGAGAAATACCCCGAGGCGGCTCGGGAATACGAGTTGGCCGCCAAGGTCGCAGCCGCCATCGAAGGCGACACCGGAAAGCGGGCGAAGCTGGGTGCCGAACTGGGCCGGGCCCGGTGCCTGACGCGTCTTGGCAAGCCGGCCGACGCCATCCTCGTGGCGACGGGGATTCTCGAGGAAGCCGACGCCGACGACTCCGAGACGCTCGCCCGCGTGTTCGCCGTCCTCGGCGACGCCCAGCGGGCCGCCGGAGACCGGGACAGGGATGCTTTGATCTCGTTCCTCACCGTGGGGCTGGTGCACAACACGGTCCCCGAGCAGACCGCGGAGGCCTTGTTCAATCTCAGCGAACTCTGGGAGAAGACGAAGAATCCGGAGCGGGCCCGCAAGGCACGTCAGGATTTGGAAACCAGTTACCCGGACAGCCCGTGGACGAAAAAACTTCAGGCGGTGAAGGCCTCCTGAAGCCGTGCGGCCGGCCCCCTTTCGGCGCCGGGCCGGGTGAGGGTACCCTTACGGCGGCAAAAGACCGGACGGAAACACACCTTTTGAGGAGATGATCATGCTGGTTGGCTCGTGCAACGGTGGGCTGGAAGGGATTCGTTCCTGTCGGTCATGGCAGGCCGGCATGCTTCCCACCCGGATTGGTCGCATGCTCCTCACCGCATGCCTGCTGGCATCGTGGGGTTTTGCCGCCACATTCGTGGCTCCGACCGTTGCCGTCGCCCAGGACGAGGAGATCGTCGATGAGGCCGCCGAATCAGAGCCCGAGGGCAAGAGCTATCTCACGTTTCTCGTCGAGTCGCTCGGCCTCAAATACGTCATCGTCTTTCTGCTCCTCTCCTTCGGCCTCGTGGCCCTGCTCGTGATGTGCTTCATGCAGTTTCGAAAGGTGGTGATGATGCCTCCGGAGCTCAGCACGCAGTTCGAGCAGCATCTGGAGAACAAGGAGTTTCAACAGGCCTATGAACTGGCCAAGAACGACGACTCCTACCTCGGCAAGGTGTTGTCCGCCGGGATGAGCAAGCTGCAGTCGGGCTATCCGTCGGCGGTCGAGGCGATGCAGGCCGCCGAGAGCGAGCAGGCGATGAACCTCGAGCACAAAATCAGCTTCGTGTCCCTCGTCGGCGCCTTGGCCCCGATGTTCGGCCTCCTTGGCACGGTGGACGGGATGGTCGCGGCGTTCATGAAGATCGCCCAGAGCACGACGACCCCGAAGCCCAACGAGCTCGCCACCGGCATCTCGCAGGCCCTCGTGACGACGCTCATCGGCCTCTGGCTCGCGATCCCGGCCATCGCGTGCTACGCGCTGCTGAAAAACTGGCTGCAGCGGTTCAACATGGAAGTTGACGACGAGTCGATGCGGCTGATGTCGCGGTTCCAGAACATGGGCAAGAAGTGAGCCCGGCTTCCAGCGACTCCTGAACACGGAAACTCCACACCATGGCACGCAAGAGGAGCGGCGGTCCGTCACAGACCGACATCGACATGACGCCGATGATCGACGTGACCTTTCAGCTGATCACGTTTTTCGTCTTCACGCTCAACTTTTCCGAGGCGGTGACCGACGACCGGATCCAGCTGCCGATGAGCCAGTTGGCCAAGCCTGCCGAAGGCCCGGCGGCCAATCCCATCACGCTCCAGCTGATGACAAGTGGCAAGGTGATCTACGCGGGGGAGCCCGTCTCCCTGTCGGAGATCGGTGGATACCTGGAAAACGAGAAGCGGGTGATGATCGCGGCGAGCAAGGAGCCCAGTTCGGCCACCGTGATCCTGCGGGCCGACGGCCGATCGACCACGGGTGACGTGCAGGAGCTCATCAAAGCCTGCCAGGAAAAGGGCTTCGAGAAGTTCGTTCTGCGTGCCGAATACGACGAGAGCAAGTGACCCGAGGGTGCCATGGCCGCGAACCGCGAAGAACTGCCGAACAAGATCGCGATCGACATGACGCCGATGATCGACGTCGTCTTCCAGCTGATCACGTTCTTCATGCTCACCCTCAAGACCGTCGTCAACGAGGGCGACTTCGACATCCGCATGCCGCTCGGCATGAGCGCCGGCCCCCCGCCCGAAGACCCGATCCCGCCGGTTCGCGTCAGGATGACGGCCGGTCCGGCGGGTGAGCGGACGAGCATGACGATGAACGGCCAGCAGGTCGGCGACTTCGACGACCTACGCCGGCGCATCATCGATCTCGTCGGCACCGGCCCCGGCTCCAACGCCGACAAGACGGAGGTCGAACTCGACTGCGACCCGAACCTGAGATACGAAAACGTGATCCGGGCGGTCACGGCCGTCTCGGGGCAGGTGCAGCCCGATGGCACGATCGTGGAACTGATCAAGAAGATCAAGTTCGCCCCTCCGAAGAAGAAGTAGCGGCGCGGATTCCCCGATGTCGGGCGCGGTGGCCGCAGCGGTTCTTCCGGGTCGACGGCCGCCGGTTGGGCGGCGATCGAATCGGGACACGGAGTCAGCGCCGCGGGTGGAACTTGTCGTGCACGGCCTTGAGACGTCCGGCGTCGACGTGCGTGTAGCGCTGGGTCGTGGCGATGCTCGAATGGCCCAGCATCTCCTGCACGTGGCGGAGATCGACGCCCCCGGCCACGAGGTGCGTGGCAAAACTGTGCCGCAGCGTGTGGGGGCCGATGTCGGGAGGGATGCCCGCGTTGTCGGCGTGGAGCCTCACGATCTCCCAGATTCGCATCCGTGAGAGCCGGTTGCCCCGGGCCGAGAGGATGGCCCACGTCGGGGTGCCTCCCGACCGGGCTGCGAACGCCTTCCGGGCGTCGCCGAGCCAGGCCGCCGTCGCCGCAACCGCGCGACGGCCGAGCGGCACGACCCGCGCCTTGTTGCCCTTGCCGCGACAGGTGCAAAAACTCTCGGCGAGATGGACGTCGCCGAGTCGGAGCGTCGACACCTCGGATGCCCGGCAGCCGGTCGCGTAGAGGAGTTCGAGGAGTGCCCGGTCGCGCTGGGCCCGCGGACCGTTCCCCTCCGGGCTGGCGAGCAGGCGATCGACCTGGGCCGGTGAAAGCGTGCCTGGGATGACGTCGTCCCGCCGCGCGGCCCTGATCAACTCGGCCGGGCTCTCGGCGATCACACCCTCGAGCTGGAGAAATGCGTAGAAGGTTCGCAGTGTCGCGGCCTGGCGGGCCACGCTCGCGCGGGCGAGGCCTTTCTTGGAGAGCGCCGCGAAGTAGTCGCCGAGATCCCGGACCGACATGGCCGCCACCGCTCGCCCAGCAAGCCAGCCGGCGAAGTCCCGCAGGTCGCGGCGGTAGGCCGACTGCGTATTGTCGGCAAGGGCCCGTTCGTGCCGGACATAGTCGAGAAACCGCTCGACGAGCATGCCCGTGCCGGCCGAGGCATCGACGACGCGGGGGGCGTCGAGCAGGATCTTCCGCGTCCGCGGCCGGCGGGGCTCAGGAGTGTCGGCCATGGCACCTTCCCGCCCGCGAAATCTGCAGGGCCCCCTACGCGTCGTAGCCGAGGTTCGGGGCGAGCCAACGCTCGATCTCCGCGACCGGCATTCCCTTCCGGGCTGCGTAGGCTTCGACCTGCTCCCTTGTGAGGCGATCCACCGCGAAATATCGGCTTTCCGGGTGCGCAAAATAGAGCCCGCTGACGCTCGCCGCCGGAGTCATCGCGAAGCTCTCCGTGAGCCGCATTCCGACGGCCTGTTCCGCCCCGAGCCAGTCGAACAGGGCCCTCTTTTCGGTGTGGTCGGGACAGGCCGGATAACCGGGCGCGGGCCGGATGCCCCGGTACTTCTCCTCGATGAGGTCCTCGGGCGTGAGCCGCTCGGCCCGCCCGTAGCCCCACTCGTGGCGGACCTTGGCGTGGAGCCACTCGGCGAAGGCCTCCGCCAGGCGGTCGGCGAGCGCCTTCACCATGATCGAGGAATAGTCGTCGTGCTCGGCGTCGTATTTCCGACAGAGTTCGTCGCAGCCATGGCCTGACGTGACCGCGAACGCGCCGATGTAGTCCTTCCGGCCGCTTTCCAGGGGGGCCACGAAGTCGGCCAACGCATGAAACACGTCCTGCCCCTTCCGCTCCCACTGCTGCCGCAGCGTGTGCACGCGGCCGACCTCGGTCGTTCGCGACTCGTCGGTAAACAGCGCGATGTCGTCGCCGACGGAGTTGGCTGGGAAGAACCCATACACACCCTTCGCCACGAGCGACTCGTCGCGGACGATCTGATCGAGGAGATCGAGCGCGTCGCGATGGAGTTTCCGGGCCTCGACGCCCACGACCGGGTCCTCGAAGATCGCCGGATGCTTGCCCCTCAGCTCCCACGACATGAAAAAGGGCGACCAGTCGATGAACGGGATCAGCTCCGTCAGCGGAACCTTCTCGAGCGTCCGGACGCCGAGAAACTCCGGCACGTCGATCGGCGCCGTCGCCCACTCGGTCGTCCACCGCTTCCCGCAGGCGGCAGCATAGGGCACGAGTTTCGTCTGCTGACGGAGCTTGAAGTTTTCGACGTCGCGGGCCTGCGCCGCCCGGTTGGCCCGAGCGAACTCCTCCCGGGCCGTCGGACTGAGGAGCTTCTCCACCACGCCGGCCGCCCGGGAGGCGTCGTTCACATGGACGACGGCGCCGGAATACTTCGGGGCGATCTTCACGGCCGTGTGCCTGGCCGAGGTCGTGGCCCCGCCGATCAGGATGGGCATCGACAACTTCGCATGCTCGAACTCCTGGGCCACCTGCACCATCTCGTCGAGGCTCGGCGTGATGAGTCCCGACAGGCCCACGATGTCGGCCTGATGCCGGATCGCCTCCTCGATGATCTTGTTGCAGGGCACCATCACCCCGAGATCGACCATCTCGTAGCCGTTGCATCCGAGGACCACGCCCACGATGTTCTTG
>SXGQ01464936.1_pt1 | contig 19389 bp, 19 predicted proteins | sample 3178371 | NCBI WGS metagenome assembly SXGQ01 (sample SAMN11356859, study PRJNA531348) | freshwater metagenome | isolation source: freshwater sample F1-20 | place: China: Fuxian Lake, Yuxi | collected 2017-12-25 | reverse complement strand
ACGCGCGAGGCGATCGCGAAGGGCCTCTCGGTGCGGTACGACCTGCGTGCCTGCCGCCGCCTCGTCGCGGCGCCGTGCCCGCCCGGGCCGCCCAGCGTGCTGTCGTCCGTGCGCTCCCTGCCGGGATCCCTGGGCGAGGTCGCGGTGATCAACGTGGGCTACAACGACTGGGCCGCCACCTATGACGTGGGGCGCGTGCTGCGCGCGCTCCGCGCACGCGGTGTGCAGCGCGTGGTGTGGATCACCCTGCGCGAGACGCAATCGAGTTATCGGCAGATCAACCAGCGCATCAGGTCGGCCGCGCGGCGCGGCGGCGTGCGGGGCCTGGGCATCCAGGTGGCCGACTGGGGCCGCGCCAGCCGCGGACGCAACTGGTTCGGCGCCGACCAGGTGCACCTCACCAGCGCCGGGGGATGGGGCCTCGCGGCGTTCACCCGCCGCGAGATCCGCGAGGCGGTGGCGTGGCTGCGCGAGCGGAACGACGACCGATGATGCCCCGTGCGCGCGCGACCCGGGCCGCCGTTGCGGGCACCGCCGTGGTCGTCCTCCTCGGACTGGCTGCCGTGGCGGCATCCCCGCTCATGGCGTCGGGGGATACCGGCGCCGCACGCGCGCCGGGTTCGGCGGACGCCGGCCAGGGCACCGTCACCCGCGATGGCCGGGCGATGACCTGGCGCCTCTCGTACCGACTGCCCGACCCGGTGATCCCTCCGGCCGGGACGGGCACCACCGCCACCACCCCGGCCCCGCCCGCGGCGCCGGGCGCCCCCGGTGCCGCCCCTGCGCCGACCGGTGCCGTTCCGGCAACGGTGCCGATGCGATGGGTGGCATACGGCGGATCACGCAACGCGCGCACCCTGCGCCGGGTTGCTGCCGGGAAGGCCGACCTGGTCCCGCGCGACGGCGTCGTCACCTTCCGCCGCCGTGTTGCGCTGCCGGTGGCGGGCGCCATGAGCGGCGGCTTCTGCGCCGAGTTCGACCTCACGGCGCTCGGCATCGCCGAGCCGGCCGTGAGGTGCCCCACCGGCGCCACGGCCACGCGTGCCCAGCTGCCCGCCCGCGTGCCGGAGGTCACAGTGATCGCCGACTCCGTGGGCACCGGGCTCGATTACATCCCGGCCGGGCGCGCCAAGGCCACCGGCGCGTGGTCGGCGGTGTTCGACCTCAAGGTGTGCCGCCGCCTGGTGGCGCCGCCCTGCCCGCCCAACCCGCCGAGCGCTCTCTCGGTGATCCGCTCGCTGCCGTCACCCGGGGACATCGTGCTCATCCACGTGGGGTACAACGATGCGGGCGCCACCTACGACATCGCGCGCGTGATGACCGCCCTCAAGGCGCGCGGGGTGCGGCGCGCGGTGTGGCTCAACCTGCAGGCCATCGCGCCATTCGCGTCGGGGGTGAACGCCGCCGTGCGCACGGCGGCCGGGCGCTACGACTGGCTGCAGGTGGCCGACTGGGCATCGCACAGCGCGGGCCGCGGGTGGTTCGTGGCTGATCGCGACCACCTCACGCCATCAGGCGCGGAGGCCCTCGCGGCGTTCTACCGTGCCGAGATCGCCCGGGCGATCCGGGCGCTCGACGCTCAGGCGGGCTCGCCCGCCAGGTAGGCGGCCAGGCGGCGGAAGCTGCTCTGGAATCCCAGCTCGGCGTTCTCGCCGCGGAACTCCTCGGGCACGTTGGTCTGCAGCACGGTCACCCGCGTGCGGCCGTCGCCGAGGTCGTCGAACGAGATGACGCACCGGATGTCGAGCCCCGGCTCGTGGAACGACACATACTCGGGTGCCACCACCTCGGCGAACGAACCGGTCATGGGGTACTCGTCGTCACCGACCTTCATCACCATGTTGAAGGCGCCGCCGGGCACCGGGTCGAGCTCCACCGAATCGGGCGGGATCTCCACGCCCTCGGGTGCCCAGAAGTGGGTGATCGCCGTCGGGTCGGTGTAGGCCGCGAACACCCGGTCGCGGTCGGCGTCCACCTCGCACGAGGTGGTGAAGTCGCCGCGCGGGCCGAAGCCTGGTTCCTCATCGCTCATGGCGCGGCACGCTAGCGCGTCGCGCACCGGGGGGCGCGGCGGATGCCCCTAGTCGATGACGCGCCCCACGCTCACCTCGGTCACGCGGTTCGTGCGACCGAAGCGCATGGTGGTGACCGTGTTGCCGGGGATCGCCTCGCCGACCATGCAGAGGCGCGGCGACTCGTCGCAGTCCGCGCCCGGGAGGGCCTTGGTCACGGCCGTGCGCGTGGAGCCCACGCCCACTCCGTTGCGCATGCGGATGCCGCGGTCGGTGATGGCGATGTTCACCACCCGACCACCGGCGCCGTCCCAGCGGCTCACGGTGATGCCGGGCCAGGCGAGGTCGATGAAGGCACCGAGCTCGGTCTGGCGCGGCACGCGCTTGTCCGGCTGGCCGAGCACCTTGAGCACCTGCCCCTCGCTCATGCCGAGGCGCACCCCGCCCGCGCCCACGCCGGGCCGGATGAGGTGGTCGGGGAGGGGGGTGGCCATCGCGCCTGCGGCGGGGGCCAGCGAGGCAGCGGCGATGAGAGCGAGTCCACGGGTCGTCATGCGCGGATCATCGCCCATGCGCCCCGACCCCGACGCGCCCGGGGTTCCGCGGGCACGCGCGCGGGGCTCAGCGGGGCAGCGCCACGAGGTCGACGGGGTCGTCGGCTGCCGGTGAGGCCGCGATGAGCCCCGGCAGGTCGGTCACCTCCCGCAGGCCGAGCGCGGGGTGCTCGGGGGCGGCCGGCAGCGCGGCGGCCCATGCCCGCTGGTGGTCCTTGGGCAGCATGAGCATGCGGTACCCCAGGGCGTCGAGCTCGCGCGCGATGTCGGCGGGGCCCTGCCCCAGGGCGTCGAGGCACACGGCGTTCACGTGGCAGATGATCGCGGGGCGGTGGCGCGCCGCCACCTGGCGCATGCCGCGCAGCGCCTGCGGCTCGCTGCCCTGCACCACGAGCTTCACCAGCGCGAGGCGGCCGTCGTCGAATGCGCCATCGTCCTGCAGGGCATCAAGGCTGGTGCAGGGCACGTCCACGGCCACCTCGCCCTCGCCGAGCGGCAGGCTCGGATCGGTCACCACGTGCGCCGCCGTGGTGGCCCACGGCACGGTGCGCACCTGCAGGGTGGTCGGCTCGCTCCAGAGGGCGAGCGGCAGCACGGTGGTGGCCCCCTGCCGGTTCAGCGCGGTGTTCTCCTCGCACCAGCGCCGTGGCTCATGCGCCGGCTCGAGCGCCACCACGCGGCCGGCGTCGCCGGTGAGCGCCCCCATGAGCACCGTGAAGTAGCCCGAGTTCGCCCCGGCATCCACGGCGCGGTCGCCGGGCCCGCAGAGCGCACGCACCGCGCGCGTCATGTGCGGCTCCCACACGCCTGCTGTGTCGAGAAGCGATGGCAGCAGCACGGTGTCGGCGGCCGAGGCCCGGAACCGCAGGGGCGCACGCGGGATGGGGTCATCGGCGACGAGCGTGATCTCCACCGTGCCACCCAGCCGCGCGAGGGCGGATGTCCCTGCCTCCGCGGCTTCGGGCGAGTTGCGCAGCAGCGTGAGGAACCGCGCCCAGGGCATGCCCTCGCCGATCCGCCCGGCCCAGTGGGCCACCTCGTCGTCGGTGGGGTCGCGGTTGAGGATCGCCGCATACGCGGCGCGCACGAGGCGGCGCTCGTCACGGGCGGTCACGCCGGATCGACGGGCGATCCAGTCGGCGGCAGGTGCGAGCACGCGGCGCAGCATCACGGGCACCGTACCGGCCGGGGCCGGTCAGTCCACGATCTCGAGGGGGTGGCGCACCTCGACGTCCGAGCCGAGCGCGCGCAGGTGGTTGGCGATCTGGATCGCGCAGCCCGGGTTGGCCACGGCCACCACCGGCGCTCCCGTGGCGATGATCGCCCGCGCCTTCTGCTCGCCGAGCTCGCCGGCCATGCCGGGCTCGAGCACGTTGTAGATGCCGCCCGCGCCGCAGCAGCGTCCGCCATCGCCGAGGTCCACGCACGTGGCGCCGGCGGCGCGCAGGGTGCGGCGCACCTCCGGGCCGATGCCCTGCGCGTGCAGGTGGTGGCAGGCGTCGTGCACGGCCACGCGGCCCTCCACGGGGCGACCGGGAGGGGCATCGATCTCCACGGCGTCGCGCACCTTCGCCGCCACCGCCTCGGCCCGGCGCACCCACGCCGGGTCGTCGGCGAGCAGGTGGCCGTACGTGCGCATGTGGGCGCTGCAGCCGGCGCTGTCCACCACGATCACCTCCGCCTGCTCCAGCTCGGCGATGCGCTTTCGCGCCAGCTCGCGCGCCGACGTGAGCTCGCCCGCATGCGCGGCCAGCGCGCCGCAGCACCCGCCGCCCCGGGGCACGACGGCCCGGTAGCCGCCCCGCACGAGGGCGTCGACGGTGGCCTGGTGCACCGGCCGGAAGGCGATGTCCATCACGCAGCCGGTGAGCAGCATCGCGGTGGGGCCCTCGCCGCTCGATGCCGGGAGCGGCATGCGCATGCCGCGCACCGTGACGCGCGGGGTGGCGAGCCGCAGCTTCTGCGGCAGCAGCCGGTCGATGCGCAGCGCCTGGGTGATCGCCATGCCGAGCCCCATCAGCCGCACCATGCGCCGGTGGCCCATCACGCCCGCGATCCCGGCGCGCCGCGCCACCCGGTCGTGCGCGGGGCGGGCCGCCTCGGTCTGGATGCGCGCTGCCTCGATGAGGCGGCCGTAGGGCACCGACGAGGGGCAGGCGGCCTCGCAGGCCCGACAGGCCAGGCACTCGTCGGTGAACCGGGTGAAGTCGCCCTCCACCGTGGCCTCGCCGGCCTGCACGGCGCGCATGGCGGCGATGCGCCCGCGCGGGGAGGATGTCTCGAGTCCGGTGATGCGGAAGGTCGGGCACGACGGCAGGCACAGCCCGCACTGCACGCAGGTGTTGAGGTCGTCGCGCGTGGGCGCCGGGATGCCCGGCTTCCAGCCGGTGCTCATGCGGGCACCGGCTCGGCGGCGGCGAACCTGCCGGGGCAGAGGATGCCCGCCGGGTCGAACGACGCGCGGATGCGCCGCATGATGTCGGCACCCGCGGGAACCGGGCCGAACGGGTCGGCGCGCAGCGCGTCGTCGCCGTCGATCACCTGGGCATGGCCGTCGTGCAGCATCGCGAGGTCGCGCATGGCCCGCACGTCCTCTGGCGCGGACACCGCCACGCGGCAGATGCCCGTGCCCATCCACGCCTCGAACACCCGGCCGTCGTCGGACAGGCGCCGGGCCAGCGCCGGCAGCGCGGCCGGCGGCACCCCGATCTCCACCACGCCGGGCCCCGGGCCCGACGGCTCGGTGGCATCCACCATGCCGGCCGGCGGCACCACATCATCGGGCACGCCGGTGATGCAGGCGTGCAGCGAGCCCGGACCCACGATGACGGCCGTGGGACGGTGCAGTTGGGCGAGCAGGCCCTGGGCCATGTCGATCATGTCGGCGGGCTCGCCGCGCGCGCTGAACCACTGCTCGGCCATCGGCAATGGCCACAGGCGGAGCGTGGCCTGCACGATCACCCCGAGGGTGCCGAGCGATCCGGTGAGCAGCCGCGGAAGGTCGTAGCCGGTGACCGACTTCACGGTGCGCCCGCCGCCCTTGACGATGCGCCCGTCGCCGGTGGCCACGACCACCTCGAGCAGCGAGTCGCGGATGGGGCCGAAACGGAGGCGCCGCCGCCCGCCGGCCGCGGCGGCCAGCACGCCGCCCACGGTGGCGCCGGGCTCGGATGGTGCCTGCGGCCAGCCCTGCCCGCGTTCCCCGGCGAGCCGCAGCACCTCCCCCACGGTCACGCCGCCCTCGACGGTGATGGTCATGTCATCGGGCTCGTAGTCGACCACGCGCCCGAGGCCCGCGGTGTGCAGCACGTCGTCGGGCGTGAACGGCCACCCGCGCCGCGAGTGCAGCCCGCCCCCGCGGATGTCCAGCACCCGGCCGTCGGCCGTGGCAGCGCGCAGCATGGCGGCCAGCTCATCGCGACCTGACGGCCTCAGATCCACGTGCCCTCCGGCACCTGGGTGTCGGCGAGGCCCACCTCGCCGCAGCGCGTGCCGGTGGGCAGCACCTTGTCGGGGTTCATCCGCCCGTCGGGGTCGAATGCGCGCCGCACGCAGGCCTGGGCCTCGAGGTCGTCGTCATCGAACACCAGCGGCATGTAGTCGCGCTTCTCCACCCCGATGCCGTGCTCGCCCGAGAGCGTGCCGCCCATCGCCACGCATGCGCGCACGATCTGGTCGCCCGCGCGCATGGCGCGCTCGGTCTCGTCGGGGTCGCTGCGGTCGAGCGCGATGATGGGGTGCAGGTTGCCGTCGCCCGCGTGGAAGACGTTGAGGCAGATCACGCCCTCGCGCTCGGTGATCTCGCCGATGGCCTCCATCACCTCCACCAGGCGGGTGCGCGGCACCACGCAGTCGTGCAGGTAGTACGAGGGCTTCACGCGGGCCACCGCTCCGAAGGCCGTCTTGCGGGCCTTCCACAGCAGGGCGCGCTCCTGCTCGTCCTGCGCCACGCGCACGGTGCGCACGCCGTGCTCACGCGCCACGCGCTCCACCACCTCGGTCGCGGTGTTCACCTCTGCGGCGGTGCCGTCCACCTCCACCAGCAGCAGCGCCGCGGCGTCGGTGGGCAGCCCCGCGTGCACGAACTCCTCGACCGCCATGGTCATGTTGCGGTCCATCATCTCGAGCGCCGCAGGGATGACCCCCGCGGCGATGATGGCCTGCACCACGGCCGAGGCATCGGACACGCTCAGGAAGTCGAGCAGCATGGTGCGCACGTCCGGCGGCAGGGGGGTGAGGCGCAGCAGCACCCGAGTGACGATGCCCACCGTGCCCTCGGCCCCCACCACCACCCCGCGCAGGTCGTAGCCGGGCGGGTCGGGCGCCACCCCGCCCAGCACCACCACCTCGCCGTCGGGGCGCACCATCTCCACGCCCAGCACGTGCTGCACCGTCACGCCATAGGCCAGGCAGTGCGGCCCGCCGGCGTTGGTGCCCACGTTGCCCCCGATCGAGCATGCCTGCTGGCTCGAGGGGTCGGGCGCGTAGTGCAGGCCGAGGTGGGCGATGGCCATGCTCACGTCGAGGTTGAGCACGCCGGGCTGCACCCACATGCACGAGTTGGCCACGTCGACCTCGCCCATCTCGCGCATGCGCGCGAGCGAGATGACGAGCCCGCCCTCGAGCGGCACCGCGCCGCCGGTGAGGCCGGTGCCCGATCCGCGCGGCACCACGTCCACGCCGGCCTCGTGCGCCATCCGCATGCACGCGGCCACTTCGTCGGTGGTCTCGGGCAGGGCGACGATGCCGCAGTCGCCGCCCACGATCGAGCCATCGTGCGAGTAGAGGTTGCGGGCGAGGTCGCCCTCGAGCAGCCGGTCGGGGCCCAGCAGGTGGCGCAGCCGGTCGGCCAGCGCGCCCGCCGTGGTGGTCACGCGGCGCCTGCCATCACCGCGCCGCCCGCGCGGTCGGCGGCCGACTCCCCGGCCTCGATGGCCGTCACCACGGTGCCGCCCCGCGCGAGCTCCAGGCCGTCGAGCGACGACAGCCAGGTGGGGGCCAGCATGGCCTCGCGCATGCGCCAGGCCTCCACCAGCGGGTAGGCACGCGGCATGCGCACCACGCGCAGGGCGCGGAAGGCGGAGGGGTCGTCCACCCAGCCGAGCGGGTCGGCCAGGGCGTCGGCGGCGGCGCGGGCCAGTGCGTCGTCGTCGAGCGACCACCACGGGTCGTCGTCGGCGCCGGAGCCGTACACCTCGGCGCAGAGCACGGTGCGGCCCGCGGGCACCATGCCGGGGTCCCAGTTCACGAACTCCGCGATGCGCGAGAACGGCACGCGCGGGTCGTCCACCTGGATCCAGGCCTCCTCGGTGACCGCCTCGCGCTCGGCGATGAGGTAGACCAGCGCCACGGCGCGCATGGTGATGGGGGGCAGCAGGCCCTCGGGCGCAGACGGCGCGGCCGCGCGCACCACCAGGCCGGGGCTGATGGCCGAGATGATCGCGTCGGCGTGGATGACGCCGGGGTTGGCGCCCCCGACCTCCACGGCGCTCACGCGCCCGTCGCGGTGGTGCAGGGAGGTCATGGGCGTGGACAGCCGCACGTCGCCGCCCTCGTCGCGCACCGCCTGCTCCATGGCAGTCATGAGCGACCCTATGCCGCCGGGCGGGAACCAGAAGCCCTCGGGCGCGCGCTGCTCGTCGCGCAGCTTCACCGCGCGGTCGGCCGAGATCACCTCGAGCGGCCAGCCATCCACCTTCTCGAGGTAGCGGCGCATGGTGCGATCGCGGAAGGCGGGTCCCACGGTGGCCCCGAACTCGCCGGCCGCCGTGCCGTCGGGGGCGATGGCGTCGGGCACCAGTCCGGGGTGCTGGTCGATGTAGCGGCCGGGCCGGATCGCGCCGCCCACCACGCGCGCCACCGGGCGGTCGACCCAGATGAGGTCGTCGCCCAGCACGTCCTCGGCCCACCCCACGCGCTCATCGGTGCGGAAGAACGGGATGTGCCCGCCCATGTCGTAGCGGCAGCCGTCCGACTCGAAGGTGCGGCAGAGGCCGCCCACCGCGTCGGAGGCCTCGACCAGCGTGACGGACGCGCCCGAGCGCACCGCGCGAAGCGCGGCGGCGAGCCCGGCGGGGCCCGCGCCCAGCACGATGACGTCGCAGCGGGAGTCCATCACCCCCCACGGTGCCGCCTTATGGGCCGAACGTCAACCCTCATACGCCCATGCCCGGCCCCGGCGCTGCACTATCCTCGCCCGTCGTGCGGCTCGTCGTCCTCATCATCGCCGCGGTGCTCGTCGTGGGCGCCGGCCTGGCGATCATCCGGAGCATGTGGGGCATGCGCGCGCCGCTGGCGCGCGGTGCCACCAGTGGAACCGAGACACTCTGGCTCGTGCTGCCGCTGCTGATGTCCGTGGCGCTGGTGGCATGGACCGCCTGGGTGATGCCGTGAGCACCGCCGCCGCCGACGTCGCCACGCCCGGTCGCGGGATCGTGCGCGACCTCATCACGCTCACCAAGCCGCGCATCATCTCGCTGCTGCTGGTCACCACCGTGTGCGCCATGTTCGCGGCGCAGCAGGGCGTGCCCAGCGGCTGGCTGATCCTCTGGACCGTGATCGGCGGCTATCTCTCGGCGGGCGGCGCCAACACCATCAACCAGTACGTCGACCGCGACATCGACGCCGTGATGGGTCGCACCGAGCGGCGCCCGATCGTGACCGGGCGCATCTCCGCGGGCGCGGCGCTGGCGTTCGGCGTGGGCCTGGTGATCGCCAGCGTGCTGGTGCTGGGATTCCTCACCACCTGGCTGGCCGCCGGTCTCTCGCTCGTGGGCGTGCTGCTCTACGTGGGGCTCTACACCCTCTGGCTCAAGCGCACGACCATCCACAACATCGTGATCGGCGGCGCCGCCGGGGCCATTCCGCCGCTGGTGGGGTGGGCGGCCGTCACCGGCGACCTGGCCTTCGGCGCGGTGCTGCTGTTCGCGATCGTGTTCGTGTGGACGCCGCCGCACTTCTGGGCGCTAGCGCTGATGCTCGAGCGCGACTACGACGAGGCCGGCGTGCCGATGCTGCCGGTGGTGTACGGCGAGCAGGCCACGCGGGTGCAGGTGCTGCTCTGGAGCGTGGTGATGTTCGGCACCACGCTGCTGCCCTACGCCGCCGGTGCCGGGGTCACCTACCTGGTGGGCGCCGTGGTGCTCGGCCTGCCATTCCTCTGGATGGCCGGGAAGCTCTGGCGCGGTGACCGCGATCGCCCCTGGGCCGCCATCACGTTCCACTACTCGCTGGCCTACCTCGCGCTGCTGTTCGTGGTGGTCGCCGTGGACGCGGCGGCCTGATGCCCGGCGGCGGTCGGTTCCGCATCGGCGGGCTGTCGTTCTTCGGCACGCCCCTCGGCATCATCTTCTCGACCGTGCTGATCGACCTGATCGGCTTCGGCATCGTGATCCCGCTCGTGCCGCTCTACGCCGAGCAGTTCGGCGCGAGCGTGATCGAGATCGGCCTGCTCACCGGCGTGTACGCCCTGATGCAGCTCATCTTCGCCCCGATCTGGGGCCGGGTGTCCGATCGCTACGGGCGGCGCCCGGTGATCCTGGGCTCGCTCGTGGGGTCGTCAATCGCCTGGCTGCTCTTCGGGTTCGCCCCGGCCCTCTGGGTGCTCTTCCTCGCACGCATCCTCGACGGCATCTCCGGGGCGTCGTACGCGGCCGCCCAGGCCTACGTGGCCGACATCACCACCGATGAGGACCGCGTGCGCGGCATGGGGCTCGTGGGCGCGGCCTTCGGCCTGGGCTTCATCATCGGGCCCGCCATCGGCGGGCTGTTCGCGGTGATCGACCCGCGCGCGCCGTTCATCCTCGCCGCGGCGCTCGCCATGGCGAACTTCGCAGTGGCGCTTCGCCGCCTGCCGGAGTCGCGCGTGCCCGGATCCCGCACGGGCGCGCAGCAGTCGCGCTGGACCGCCCTGGTGCGCGCCGTGGGCTCGCGCGAGTACGGCCCGCTCATCTGGATCTCGTTCATCGGGGGACTGGGCTTCGTGGGTATGGAGTCGGTGTTCGCGCTATTCGGCAACCGCCGCTTCGACTTCGGGCTCACCGAGACCGGCCTCGTGTTCATGTTCATCGGCATCGTCGCGGCCATCGTGCAGGGCGGGCTGGCGTACCGCATCACCGCCCGCGTGGGGGAGTGGCCGGTGCTGCGCGCGGGGCTCTGGATCACGGCCGCGTCGCTGATCCTGCTCGGCTTCACCACCGAGCTCTGGGCCCTGGTCCCGGTGCTGGCGCTGCTCGCGCTGGGTTCGGGCCTGGTGTTCCCCACCATCAACGCGATCGTCTCGCAGCGCGCCCCGGACGCCGATCAGGGCGGCATCCTCGGGGTGCTGGCATCGGCCGGGGGGCTTGCGCGCCTCATCGCGCCAATCGCCGCCACGGCGATGTTCCAGGCGGTCGGCGTGTCGTCGCCGCTGGTGATCGGTGGCCTGCTCTTCGTGGTGTGCGGGGTGATCGCCGCCATGCCCATGGCGCGGCGTCCCGCGGTGGCCTAGCGCCTTCGGTTTTTCCCCGAGCCCGCATCAGGGACACACGGACCCCCCAAGACGGGTCTACTCGCGCTGATTCGCCATGTTCAGGCCCCTGCCCCGTGACTAGGGTTCACACCCGTGTACAAGAACGTCCCGATCATTCCCCTTGCCGTCATCGGCATCGTCGTCGCGGCCATCACCGCGGGCCAGGCACTGCTGATCGACTGGCTCCCGCCGGCCGACAGCGTGGAGGCCGGCCGCACCTTCACGCTGCTGTGGTTCCTCTTCTGGTGCAGCGTGGTCTTCTTCGTCATCGTCACCTCCGTGCTCATCTACGCGGTGTGGAAGTGGCGCGTGAAGGACGACGACCTCGAGGACGGCCCCCCGACCCACGGAAACACCACCCTCGAGGTCGTGTGGACGGTCATCCCGTCGATCCTCCTGATCGTGGTCGCCGTGTACGGCTACATCGTGCTCGAGCGCAACGAGGCCGTAGCCGCCGACCGCGTGGAGATCGACGTCTACGCGCAGCAGTTCATGTGGACCTACGGCTACCCGGACACCGGCATCGAGAGCGGTGACCTCGTGCTGCCCGTCAACACCCAGGCCCAGCTCAACCTGCGCGCCCGCGACGTGATCCACGACTTCTGGGTGCCGCAGTTCGGCATCAAGGGCGACGCCGTCCCCGGCATCACCCACACCATCTGGATCACGCCCAACAAGACCGGCACCTACCCCGTGGTGTGCGCCGAGCTCTGCGGCGTGGGCCACAGCGTCATGCGGTCGAAGGTGACCGTGGTGACCGAGCCCGAGTACAAGGCATGGCTCGCGAAGTCGGCGGCCAAGGTGAAGGCCACGGCCGCCGCCGGCGCCGCCGCTGCCAAGCTCGAGAACGCCCCGGGCGACGTGGCCGCCGGACAGACGGTGTTCGAGGCCAAGTGCGGCGGCTGCCACGCCGAGCTCGGCAAGAAGGCGGGCGTCGGCCCGGCCATCGTCGGCAGCAAGCTCAGCACCGATGAGATCCGCACGCAGATCAAGAACGGCAAGGGCGCGATGCCCGGAGGCCTGGTGAGCGGTACCGACCTCGCGGACGTCGTCGCCTTCGTCGAGTCCATCAAGTAAGCCCACCCGAGACCGAGCGAACCAGACATGGCTACTCACGCACCATCTCCCGCACACGCTCCCGGTGGAGGCCACGGAGGCCACGCCCACCACGAGGACCCGCGCCCGGTCTCGTACTGGTGGATCCGCGCCGCCCTCGGCACGGTGGCCGGCGTGCTGTTCGCGTTCCTGCTCGTGTTCCTGCTGCGGGCGCTGTTCGGCTTCGAGCCGCTCTATGACGGCGGGGTGTATGGCGGCGTCGCCGGCCTGATCGGCGCCATCGGGTTCCTGTGGGGCATCGGCTGCTTCGACTTCTGGCTCGGCTGGGCGAAGGGCGCGGACATCTCGGAGGAGGACCACTCCTTCCACGGCGTGAGCAACTGGAAGCAGTACTTCCGGTTCAACACCGACCACAAGGTCATCGGCATCCAGTACCTGGGCATGACGCTGTTCTTCATGCTCTGGGGCGGCCTGATGGCCCTGCTCATCCGCACCGAGCTGGCCGCCCCCGGCCAGCAGATCGCGGACGGGGAGACCTACAACGGCTTCCTGAGCATGCACGCGACGCTGATGATCTTCGTGTTCGCCGTGCCGGTGTTCGGCGGCATCGCCAACTACGTGCTGCCGATCATGCTGGGCGCCAAGGACATGGCGTTCCCCCGCCTCAACGCCCTCTCGTTCTGGTTCCTGCCGGTCGCCGGGTTCATGTTCCTCGCGAGCATGTTCACCGGAATGTTCGGCGCGGCGTGGACGGCCTACCCGCCGCTGGCCAGCCAGGGCACGATGGGCCAGACGCTCTTCGAGCTCGGCGTGCAGTTCGCGGGAGCCTCATCGATCGCCACGGCGATCAACTTCCTGGCGACCATCGTGACCATGCGCGCGCCGGGAATGACCATCTGGCGCATGCCGATCCTCGCGTGGGCCACCGGCGTCACCTCGGTGCTCGCGGTGTTCGCGACCCCCTTCATCGCCGGCTCGCAGTTCCTGACGATGTTCGACCGCATCATGGGCACGAACTTCTTCGTGCCCGACCAGGGCGGCGACGTCATCATGTACCAGCATATTTTCTGGTTCTACTCGCACCCGGCCGTGTACATCATGCTCTTGCCGGGCTTCGGGATAATCAGCGAGGTGATCGCGACATTCGCCCGCAAGCCTCTCTTCGGCTACCGCGCGATGGCGTTCTCGATGGTGGCCATCGCGGTGCTCGGATTCGGCGTGTGGGCGCACCACATGTTCGTGTCAGGCATGGCGGCCTGGCTGCGCGTGCCGATGATGATCACCACGATCATCATCGCGGTGCCCACCGGCGTGAAGATGTGGTCGTGGCTCGCCACGCTGTGGCAGGGAAGGATCCACATCAAGACGCCCATGTTGTGGGCACTGGGCTTCCTCTTCACCTTCCTGATGGGCGGACTGTCGGGCGTGTTTCTCGGCATCGTGCCCGCCGACATCCAGATGTCGGACACCTACTTCGTCACCGCCCACCTGCACTACGTGCTCTACGGCGGCAGCGTCTACACGATCTTCGCGGGCCTCTATTACTGGTTCCCGAAGATGACGGGGAAGATGTACTCCGAACGCCTCGGCCACTGGCACTTCTGGCTGACGTTTATCGGCACCCAGCTCACGTTCTTCCCGATGCACTGGCAGGGCCTGCAGGGAATGCCGCGCCGCGTGTCCGACTACGACCCGCGCTTCGAGACGGTCAACTCGATCGAGACGGTCGGGTCGTACATGCTCGGCATCGCGACGATCATCTTCTTCTACAACATCGTCGTGTCGTGGAAGTCGGGCCCCAAGGCGCCGTGGAACCCCTGGCGCGGCAAGACCCTCGAGTGGATGGTCTCGTCGCCGCCGCCGCTGTTCAACTTCGACGCCGTGCCCCAGGTGGTCGGCGGCCCGTACCAGTACGGCATCCCGGACGCGCGCCACGCCGTGGTGTTCGCGCCCGAGGAGTTCGGCGGTGAGCTGAAGGAGGACACCCGCTACCCGGTGCTGGTGGTGGCCAACGAAACGCTCACCTCGCAGACGCTCATCGACGAGATCCGGGCGCGAAACGCCGACGGCCTCTGGTCGTTCCAGCTCGTCGTGCCCGTGGGCGACGGTGATCGCTCGGTCGCCGAGCGGCGACTCGCCACCACGCTGGCGATCCTCGCCGAGTCGGGCGTGTCGGCCACCGGCCGCGTGGCCGACGGCGACGTGGTCTCCGTGGCCACCGAGGCCGCCAAGGAGATCCAGCCGAACGAGCTGGTGATCGCCACCCTGCCGCTCGCCGAGAGCCAGTGGATGCGCACCGACTCGGTGGACAAGGTGCGCAAGGCCACCGGCGTGGCGCTGAGCCACGTGGTGGTCCCGGCGAACGACGCCCGCGCCCTGGCCGGCACCTCGGCCCTGCCGCTGGTGATGGTGGTGGCCACCGAGGCCATCGGCGCCGAGGCGCTTGCCACGGTGGTGCGCACCCGCGCCGACGCCGAGCCCGCCCGATTCACCGTGGTGGCTCCGCTCGACCTGCCCGACCCCCGCTGGGGCGCCGAGGCCAACGAGCGCCGCCGCGCCGCCGGCGAGGCCATGACGGCCACGATCAACGCGCTGGTGAACACCGGTGTGGCGGTGGAGGGCGAGGTCATGGACGACGCTCCCTCGGTGGCGCTGCCCCTGGCGATCGACGCCTACAAGCCGTCGCGCATCATCGTCGCGGGCATCAACGGCGAGACCGCGGGCCTGCGCGAAGCCGCAGAGGCCGCCGCCGGCGACACCCCGGTGGAGGCCGTGAACCTCGGCGCGGCGGCGGGGGCCTAGGACATGGCAACGACCGCAGGGCACGCGCCCGCCGACCAGCAGGCGTCACCGCCGCAGCAGAAGCAGCACATGAACGCGTCTCTCATCGCGATGCTGCTGTTCATCGGCTCCGAGGTGATGCTGTTCGCCTCGCTGTTCACCGCCTACTTCTTCATCCGGTACGGCGTGGCCAACGAGACCTGGCCGCCCCTCAAGCAGGACGGCGAGCCGTTCACGCTGCCGGTGCTCCTCACCGGCGTCAACACGCTGATCCTCATCAGCTCGTCCTTCACCCTGTGGTGGGGCGAGAAGAGGCTCGCGGCCGGTGACAACAAGGGGCTCATCCGCGGCCTGTGGGTGACCATCCTCATGGGCGCGACGTTCCTGCTCATCCAGCTGAACGAGTACGCCCACCTGGGCTTCACGCCGCAGGACAAGGCGTTCAGCGGCGCGTTCTACACGCTCACCGGCTTCCACGGCGCACACGTGCTCGTGGGCCTCATCGTGCTCAGCCTGTGCCTCAGGCGCGCGTACAAGAACGACTTCTCGCACTCGTACAACACGCCGCTCACGGCCGGCTCGTACTACTGGCACTTCGTCGACATCGTCTGGGTGCTGCTGTTCTTCCTCGTCTACGTCATCTAGGGACACCGTTGCGCTCACGTCTACTCGCATCGTCCGTCGCGCTGGCCCTCGCCGCGGGCGCGGTCGCGCTCTCCGGCTGCGGGGGCGCCGAGAACGCCCTCTCCACCGCCGACGTGGAGGCCGGGAAGACCAAGTTCGTGCAGCAGTGCGGCGGCTGCCACACCATGAACGACGCCGGCACGAAGGGCGTGTCAGGGCCGAACCTCGACGACGCCTTCCGCTACCCGCGTGAGCAGGGCTTCAAGGAGACCCAGTTCTTCGGGGTCGTCAAGCGCTGGATCGCCATCTCGCCGCAGGCGCCGCGCCCGGGCTCGTACCCGGTGGCCATGCCGCAGAACCTCGTCACCGGCCAGGACGCCGTGGACGTGTCGGCCTACGTGGCCAAGTTCGCCGGCATCAAGCCGGGGAGCGACGTCCGCGAGATCACCCCGGCCGTGAAGGGCACGCCGCCTCCTCCCGGTGACGGCCCGGCGACGCCGGCCGACGGAGGCGCCGAGGTCCCCTGATGGCCGCGGACGGCGCGACCCTTGACGGCGCGCGCGTCCTCGTGACCGGTGCGTCGCGCGGCTACGGGGCCGCGATCGCCCGCGCGCTCTCGGCCCGCGGCGCCCACCTGGTGCTCACGGCCACCGATCCCGCGCACCTCGGTCGCATCGCCCGGCAATGCGCCGACGATGGCTGCGCCTGCGACCTCGTGGCCCTCGATCTGGCCTCGCCGGCGTCTGTCGACGCCGCCGCCGACGAGGTGGCCCGCGCAGTTCCGCGGCTGGAGGGCGTGGTGATGAACGCTGGCGTGCTCGGCCCCATGGGCCCGCTCGACGCCGCCGACCCGGATGCCCTCGCACACGCAATCGACGTGGACCTCACCGGCCAGGTGCGCCTGCTGCAGCGCCTTGCACCGCTCATCGCCGACCGGGCGGGGGTGGTGTTGGTGACATCCGGCGCGGCGGGGCGCGCCGGCTACGGCGCGTACGCGCTGGGCAAGGCCGGGCTCGAGGCGCTGGGCCTGATGCTGCGCGAGGAGTGGGCGCCCCGGGGCATCCGCGTGGTGGCGGTGAACCCCGGTCCGGTGCGCACCGACATGCGCGCCGAGGCGCACCCCGGGGAGGACCCCGCCACGGTGCCGCCGCCCGCCGAGCGGGTGGCGCCGGTGATCGCGGTGCTCGAGGGGGCCGACCCGGGCGCGCGCGTGCAGGCATCGGAATGGGGGCTCGCATGAGCGTGGCCGACCCGCGCACGCTCACCCCGATGCCCCGGCTGGTGCAGCCCGCCGGCTGGCGCGACATCCCCATCGACCCCGTGGACGAGCCGCTGGTGCCCGTCGCCGACCTCGGGCCGCGCATCACCGAGGATCCCCGCTACTTCGCGATGGGCCTCCCGGGCGCGCTGCCGGGCTGCTGGCTGCGCGAGGGCGTCGCCGATCGCCTGGTGCGTGCGGCCGACTCGCTGCCCGACGGCATGGTGCTGCTGGTGTGGGACGGCTGGAGGTCGATCGCCACGCAGTCGGCGCTGTTCGAGGCCTACGTCGAGGATCTCGCCCAGCAGTACCCGGACATGGCGCGCGCCGAGCTCGAGCAGGTGGCGCGGCCCTACGTGACCCCGCCGGACCCCGGTCACCACGCCCCGCCCCCGCACCTCACCGGAGGCGCGGTGGACCTCACGCTCGCCCTGGCTGACGGCACCGAACTCGACCTCGGCACGGGCTTCGATGCCTTCGTGCCGGAGGCCGGAGCGGCGGCGCTGGAGGACATCGACATGCCGGCCCGCGCGAACCGGCGCCTGCTGTTCCATGCGCTCACCGAGCAGGGGTTCACGGCGTACGTGGAGGAGTGGTGGCACTTCGACTTCGGCGACCAGTTCTGGGCGGCCGTCACGGGCGGCACGCCGCGCTACGGACCCGCCGGGGAGCCCCCGCGGGAATAGCATCGGCAGGGTGACCAGCCACACGCCCACCGCGCGTCCCGCATCGGGGCTCGCGATCATCCCGGCCCTGCTGGGGCTGGTGCGCTTCCAGCACACGGTGTTCGCGCTGCCATTCGCGTTCGCCGGCGCGCTCATGGCCACCAACGCCATGCCGCCGTGGTCGACGCTTGGATGGATCCTGCTGGCGATGGTGGGCGCCCGGTCGCTCGCGATGGCCCTGAACCGCCTCATCGACCGGCGCCTCGATGCCGCCAATCCGCGCACAGCAGGGCGCCACCTGCCGTCCGGGCGCCTCACCACCGGGCAGGTGTGGGCGTTCGCCGCGGTGAGCCTGGCCGCGATGCTCGGTGCGGTGAGCCAGCTGCCGGAGATCACGTGGTGGCTCTGGCCCGTGCCCGTGGCCCTGTTCGTGGTGTACCCGTACACCAAGCGCGTCACGTGGGCATGCCACCTGGTGCTCGGGCTCTCCATCGGCATCGCCCCGATCGGCGGGTGGATCGCCGTGACCGGCGCCTTCGCGCTGTCCCCGGTGCTTCTCTGGATCGCCGTCGCCGCGTGGATCGCCGGCTTCGACGTCATCTACGCCCTGCTGGACGTCGAGCACGACCGGCAGGCCGGCATCCGGTCGATCCCCGCTCGCTTCGGCGAGCCCGGGGCGCTGCGCATCGCGGCGGGGCTGCACGTGCTGGCGGTCATCCTGCTGGTGCTCGCCGGCCTCACGGCGTCGGTCGCGTGGCCGTACTACGTGGGCGTGGCGGCCTGCGCGCTCATCCTGCTCTGGGAGCACGCCACCGTGCGCCCTGGGGACGAGGCCCGCATCCAGGCAGCCTTCGGCACCGCCAACGGGGTGATGTCGCTGGTGTTCCTCGCCGGCGTGATCGGCGAGGTGGCCGTCGCCTGAGGCCATGGTCACCGCGCGCGGCCTGGTGCACGCGTACGGGGAGCGCCGCGCCGTGGACGGCGTGGACCTCGCACTCGCCCCCGGTGAGCGCCTGGCGCTGGCCGGCCCCAACGGCGCGGGCAAGAGCACCCTGCTGCGCCTGGTGGCCACCCTGTTGCGGGCGCAGTCCGGCTCGCTCGAGGTGCTGGGCGAGGAGATCCCGGGCGGCACCCGCGACGCCCGGCGCGGCATCGGGTACCTGGCCCACGATCCCCTGGTGTACCTCGACCTCACGGCCCGGCAGAACCTCGAGCTCTACGGCGACCTCTACGGCATCGATGACCGCGATCGCCGCATCGACGACCTGCTCGACCGCGTGGGCCTGATCGGCCGCGCCGAGGACACCGTGCGCACGTTCAGCCGCGGCATGGCCCAGCGCCTCGCGCTCGCGCGCATGCTGCTGCACCGCCCGCGCCTGCTGCTTCTCGACGAGCCCCATGCGAGCCTCGACGCCCGCGGGGCCGCGCTGCTCGACGACGAGCTGTCGACGGCGACCGCCGACGGGCGCTCCGCCATCATCGTGACCCACGAGGTGGAGCGCGTGGCGCGGGTGGCCGATCGCCTCATGGTGCTGCGCGCCGGGCGCGTGGTGCTCGACGAGCCCACGGCCGGGCTCGACCCCATGGCCGTGCGCCGCCGGTACGAGGAGGTGGCGGGGTGAGGAGCCGCCAGCTCATGGCGCTCGTGCGCAAGGACCTCCGCCTCGAGCTGCGCACCCGCGAGACCATCGTGGCGATGGTGCTGTTCGCCATCGTGATGCTGGCGATCCTGCAGTTCGGCTTCGGCACCCGCGATGACGACCTCACCCGCTTCGTGGGCGGCCTCATGTGGGTCACGCTCGCCTTCACCGCCGTTCTCGGCGTGGGCCGCTCGTACGTGGCCGAGCGCGAGCAACGCGTGCTCGATGGCCTGCTGGTGTCGCCCGTGCCGCGCACCGTGATGCTCGGGGCGAAGGCCATCGCGATCTTT
>SXGQ01069070.1_pt1 | contig 19391 bp, 22 predicted proteins | sample 3178371 | NCBI WGS metagenome assembly SXGQ01 (sample SAMN11356859, study PRJNA531348) | freshwater metagenome | isolation source: freshwater sample F1-20 | place: China: Fuxian Lake, Yuxi | collected 2017-12-25 | reverse complement strand
GGATATACAGGTTATACAGGGTATACTGGACATACAGGTTATACCGGTTATACTGGTCATACAGGATTTACAGGTTATACCGGTTATACAGGATATACTGGACATACAGGGTATACAGGGTATACAGGATATACTGGTCATACAGGTTATACTGGTTATACAGGTTATACTGGTTATACAGGTTATACAGGTTATACAGGAGCAACAGGTTATACAGGTTGGACTGGTAGAACAGGTTATACAGGTTATACCGGATATACAGGTTATACAGGGTATACAGGTTATACAGGTTATACTGGTTATACCGGATACATAAGTGCATTAGGAACAAGTCATAGTGATTACGCGTTTTGGTCAGTATATTCAAATACTTGGGTTTCTAATGCACAAGAATCAAATTCTCTATACCAACGAAGTTTACATCTTGGTAGAAACTGTGGATTAACTGGAAGCATTGGATTTAATACAGCATTAGGATATAGTTGCGGTGCTTATAGTCAAGGATTATTATCAATTGCAATAGGATATACATCTGGATATACAGGTCAAGATGATTACGCAATAGCAATAGGTAGTTCTGCAGGATTTCGAAATCAAGGTTCACAAGCAATAGCAATAGGTAATCAAGCAGGATATTCAGGACAACGAGCATATGGTTTAGCAATAGGAAATCTTGCAGGACAAACTTTTCAAGGAACTAATTCCGTTGCAATAGGTTCTCAAGCAGGTAGTATAACACAAGGAGAAAATTCAATTGCTATAGGAATTACTGCAGGACAAAGTAATCAAGGAGATGCAAGTATTGCAATTGGTGATTCATCAGGACAAATCGGACAAGGTCAACGAGCAGTTTCAATCGGAGCAGGATGTGGTGTTAATCAACAAAGAACAGGTGCTGTTGCAATCGGTTGGGGAGCAGGATATACAAACCAAGGAACAAATTCAGTTGCAATAGGATTTAATGCAGGACGAACAAATCAATCTCAAGAATCAATATCGATAGGTAATTCAGCAGGGAGTCAAGGTCAAAGTTCAAATTGTATAGCAATAGGATATCAAGCAGGACAAACTAATCAAAGTTCAAATTCTGTAGCAATAGGTTATACTGCAGGTGCATCAGGACAACAAGGTTATTCAATTTCAATTGGGCTTCAAGCAGGACAAGGAAATCAAGGACTAGCAAGTACGGCAATAGGAGATTCTTCAGGACAATTATCGCAAGGTCCAAGAGCAGTTGCAATTGGTTCAGGAGCAGGTAATTTTCGACAAGGAACAGGAGCTATTGCAATCGGATGGGCTGTAGCTCTAACAAACCAACAAACTAATGCAATTGCTATTGGAACTAATTCAGGAAAAGCAAATCAAGGTCAATATTCTATCGCGATTGGTAATAATTCAGCTATTACAGATCAGCAAAATAACAGCATAGCTATTGGTAGTTCTGCAGGATACTCAAATCAAGGTGCATATTCGTTAGCTATTGGAGAAGCATCTGGATTTATAAATCAACGTACTCAAGCAATCGCAATTGGACAAGATTCTGGGAGTAATCAACAACAAAATGGTGCGTTATGTATAGGCTATGGTTCAGGAAGCAGTAATCAAGGAACAAAAGCAGTGTCAATTGGATTTCTTACAGGACAAAAGGATCAAGGTCAAAATGCGATTGCTATTGGAAATTTTGCAGGAAGGACAGCTCAAGGTCAATACAGTATTGCTATTGGTAATGAATCAGGAAGTTCAAAACAAAATCAAAAATCAATAGCAATAGGTAATTTTGCTGGATATAATAATTTAGGGACTTTAACAGTTGCGATTGGTGATAGTGCAGGTTATACACAAAGCGGTAGTCAACAAGAATCTGTATTTATAGGTAGTAATGCTGGTTCATTGAATGCATCAGATTATACGGTTGCTGTTGGTAGTTATGCTGGACAAGTAGGACAAAGAGCATTAAGTGTTGCTGTAGGACATCGTGCTGGAAATACAAATCAAGGAACTAATGCTGTTGCTCTTGGATTTAAAGCAGGAGCAGCAGGACAAGGGAGTCAATCCATTTCTATTGGTTATTTTGCAGGACAAACAAATCAACCAACAAATTCGATTTGTATTAATGCATCAACTACTACAACTATTAATAATCCTGCAAGTAGTTCTTGTGTTATAAATCCAATACGAAGTTTAGATGCAAGAAGTTCAACAATTAGAAAAACATATTGGAATACATCAACTGCAGAATTAAGTTATGATGAAAATTCAAATGTCTCTGAAATATGGGATACAAGAAGTACAAGTAAAACACCAAATGGTTATAGAACTGATCCTGGTGGTTTAAATGTTATAAGAGAATTTAAACTTAACACTGATGTTAATTCACCTTTTGGAGCAAGTACTTATGTAACACTTGAAACCTATATTCCATATACTGACACGTCAGGTGGAGTATGTTGGCAAAACGTGTTCGCCAACGTTGATGGTTCTGTAAAAAAACGATATGAAACGAGTGGTAGTACGTGGTCCAGTTGGTTTTCATGGTATTAAAATTTAAATAATATATATTATATAATAAATGTCAGAAATACCTTTCGATATGGATGTTATTATTACTACAAAAATAACATATTCTAAATTTGTAATAAGAGATATTAAAATCCAATTTGGTGAACCTGCTAAAGTAGATGTTATGTTAATACAAAAAATACCAGCATCTACTCCATTATATGAAACTATTTTTATACCAGTTGATATATATACGAACTGGTTATACAACGAGGATACGATTACGGACTTTGTAAAAAATTATATTCAAGAGATGTACCATGACTGGAATGAAAACTCTTGATTTAAAAAATTCTATATTTTTATTAAAATATAAAATGCAACTAGATCTTAATCTTACAGATATATATGACTTATGTAATGTTAGGAGAAATCCTAATCCTGAGGAAGGAAACATAGAATCTATTTTAATAGTGAACTCTAACACTGCTTTGTTTTTAATTAAAAAAATCATTAAGATGTTTAATTACAATATCATAGATCAAGACGATGACGAGGAGGAAGGAGAAACAATTCTTTATTGTGATATTCCATATTGTCGAATATGTAGAATGACTCTTATTTAGTTTTAATATTTAAAATAATATAAAAACGAGTTACTCCTAATGATATTTAACTAGAATTTTACTTTAATAAACATAAAAATATATTTTTATGTTTATATTTATTCTTTTTTTAATAAATAATTGATGGCGCAAGGAGTATTTCACTTCTTTTACTCCTATTCTTTTCTTTTTTTATTTAAAAAATATAATATTTTATTATAAATAAAATAATGAGTAATAATTTATTAAGTGAAGCTTTGTTAAAAAACAAACCTAATTTATCTAGAGGTTCCATGAGAACATACCTATCTGGATTCAAAATACTTGCAGAAAAAATTGGTATAAAACTAGATGCTCCTGAGGATTTCATTGTAAATAAAGATAAAATTTTGGATTTCTTGAAAATAGGGACTGGGTTAAATACTCCTAAGACTAAAATCGCTGGTATTCTATCTTTAATAAAACCTGCAAAAAAGGAAGAACTAGAAAAATTAGATAAGAATACTCTTAAAGTAATTCGTGAATATACAGATCATATGATGAGTCTACATAAACAACATGAAGAAAAAAATAGTGAACAGGAGATGAGTGAAATACAAAAAGAAAATTATTTGGAATGGGATAAGGTAATGAATATTTATGAACGTCTTAAGAAAGTTGCAACACCACTTTTTAAACTTGATCCTAAAACTGTAAATGCAGATGTAAAAGATATTCTAGTTCATTTTGTTTTACTATCACTTTATGTTTTAATTCCTCCACGTAGAAGTTTGGATTATGTTGCAATGAAGATTAGGAACTTTGATACTTCTGAAAACTCTAAAGATAATTATTTTGTTGATAAGACTAAGAAGGAAAAACCACATTTTATTTTTAATACATACAAAAATGCTTCTCGTCTTGGTAAACAAATTATTGCTGTTCCTCCTCCTTTGTTGACAGTTCTGAAAAATTGGATGAAATTTAACGATAGTGATTTTTTAATTCCGAATAAAAAGGGTGAACGCATTCAAGATAATAGAATTACAATCATGCTTAATGATATATTTAAAAGAAACTTAGGACCAAGTCTACTTAGACATAGCTATATAACAAAACATTTTGGAAATGTGAATCTTAAAGAGATGGAACTACAAGCCACTGCTCTCGGTCAGAGTAATATTGGAACAATGTTAAGTTACGTTGACAAGAGTGAAGCAAAAAAGGAAAGAGAACCAAAGGAATAAATCATTTAAAGATTTTATATATTAATATATAAAATGCTACTAAGATTTGAAATAGATTCTGACTACTCTGTAAAATATATGAAAACTCAAATAGATGAAATCACATCTATATTAAACATCTTGTATCAAAACAAGATTAAAGAAGAAAAAGAAGAAGATGAAGAATATATTCAACAAGTTGGAAAGAGTAAAATTAAGAAAAAGAAAAAGGATGATAATGAAATAAGTGAAGTTAAATTACTTGAATTGATTCAAGATGAAATTAATGAACAAGAGTCGAAAGAAGTGGAAGAAAATAAACAAGAAACTAAAGAAGAAGTAAAAGATGACGTGAATATCTTATGTGAGTGTGGGTCTAAGTTTGTTAAACGTAATCGTGCGAGACATCTCAAGACTAAGATGCACACGGAATATTTACATTTAAAAAATTTAAGTTTATAAATAAATGAACTTTATGTCAGAAGATGAATATAACAGAGAGAGTTTCATAATCTATTTTACATTAAAAAATGTAAAGAAAAAGAAATATGAGAGTGAAAAGTATTTAGAAAAAATGAAACTCTTAAAACAAAAAAGAAAATTATTAAGATTTCTAAGATTAATTTAAAAATATTTTTAATTTAAAAAAAATATTTTTAATATATAAGTAATTGAAAACACCCATTCAATTACCCAGTGGCGCGTGGTTTAGTCGTCCCTCTAGTCATGCCTGAATTAGAGCTACTTGTTGTACGTTGATGATGAATTAATTAAATTGTATTTCTCCACATATATTTCTTAGAACTTGACATTGAATTATATATGCATCTGGACGGATTTTTATAATTTCATTTTTTTTTTCCTAATTTTAAATCAATATCAAATAATCATTTTATTATTTTTTAACATTTTAATCTTCCATATTTTCAAATCAGTAACTCATTTGAAAATTTAATTACACTTCTTGTATTTGTTTTAATTCTTCTGCTTTTAATTTATCTTGTAATACTTTTGTAAGTTTTTTCTCTAATCTTTTCATTGCTCCATATTTTTTCATTTGTATTTTTTTTCGTTCTCTATATTCAGGATCATTTTGGTATTTTTGTTTAACATATTGTTTTAAATATTCTTTATGACCAAGTTCTTTATTAATTACTGAAAATTCCTCTTTTGTTAGTAATGTTTCTGATATATTCATTTTTCTTCCTCTTGTCATTATATATTAATCTTTCTAATCTTTAAATCAAAATTAGATATTTAAAATTTTGATTTAAAACGTTAGATTCATTTAATAAATAAGAACAATGACAATAAATTTGAATGATAGTAATTTGACTGATTTGATTGATTTGATTGATTTGGATGGAGCTGGTGGAGATTTTGTAGGAGTTGATGAGTCTCCTATTTTAAATAAGACTGTTTTGTCTTTAAATAGTGTTTTAATTAAAAAAAGAGAGTATGATATTAATGTTTATGAAAATCATTCTTTTAATGAATCATCTTATATTGACATTCATAAATTAGAAATTATTAATGATAATATAGATTACTTATTAGAAAATAAAATAATTGGTTTTTTAACTGACAAAACAAATTTTACAAAGACTGATTGGAGTGGTACTAAAACTATTATATCTGATTTTTATAAAAATTCTAAAAATCGTAAATCTATTTTATATACTCCTAATAAAAATAATAAGATTGGTAGACATTTTTCTAAAACTCCATCATTACAAGGTATAAGTAGAGCTATTAGACATACTATATGTAAAGATACTTTAAAAGATATAGATATTGTAAATTGTCATCCTGAATTACTTATTCAAATTTGTAAAAGTTATGATATAAATTGTTCTGACATTGAATATTATACTAAAAATAGAGATTTTTGTTTACAATCTCTTATGGATTGGACTTTAAAATCAAGAGATGAATGTAAAGATATTACTCTATCTCTACTAAATGGTGGAGATAATAATGAAATCTTTAATTCTTATGGTGTTCAAATTCCTGAATCTTGTGAATGGATAGAAAAATTTAAAAAACAAATACAAGAAATTCATAAATCTCTTTCTAATAATTCTGATTTTTTAGAAAATAAAAAAATTACTTTAAAAAAATATAATAATAATCCAAAAATTTTTAATTTTGATGGAAAGGTTGTTAATAATATTTTATGTTTATACGAAAATATTTTAGTTCAACATATTATTAATTATTGTAATACAAATAACGTTAATGTTATTTCAAATTGTTTTGATGGATGTATTATCAAACCTTTTGATCATATTGATAATTTTTTAGAAAAATTAATGACTTATGTAAATGAGAAAACTGGATTTGTTTTAAAAATTAAAGAAAAAGAGATGAATGAATATATTTCTCTTGATGGTTTATCCACTAATAAAGAAAAGAAAGAAATCGAAAAAGAAAAGAAAAAAGAAATAACTGAGGAGAATAAGAAAAAATTACAAGAAGAAAAAGAAAAGAAAAAATACGAACAAAAACTTAAAAAAAAACAAGAGGATGAAAGAGTTAAATTTGAAAAAAGAACTTTTGAAGAAAAAATATCTGATTCTGTAATGGCTCAAGAATTTATTAAGAAAATCGATGGAAGAATTTTCTTTGATAAAACTACTGACTCATTGTACATTTATAATGAAAAAAATTGTTTATTCGAACTAATTAACTCAAAATTTGTTATTAAAACAATGATTCCTGATATTATTGATGAGATTTTAGATAATATGGAATATAATAATGCTATTGAAATGGAATTAATTGTTGAAAGAAAAAATGAATTAAAAAATGATAAAGAACAAAATCTATTATTAAATCAAATTATTATTAGATTGGAAGATTCATCTGAATTTATTTTAGAAAAATTTAATAAGATGAATTTTTTCCCTTTCGACGACAAAGTTGTAGATTTTTCTAAATCTCCTGATGATGAATTTTTTATTAGAAAAAGAGTTAAAGATGATTATTTCACTTTTACAACTAAAAATAAATATATCGATGATTTTGATAAAGATTGGTGTGATAAATATTTATCAGAAATTTTAAATACTCAAAACAAAGTTTATATAGATAAATTTCTTACATTAATTTCTCATTTATTGACTCCTGATAATAGTCTTAAATTACTTATATTTTTATATGGTGATACTGGTAATAATGGTAAATCTTTATTTTGTAATTGTCTTAAAAAAATATTTTCAGATTTCTGTTGTCATGATGCATCAAAAGCTATTCTTGAAAGACGAGGTAATTCTTGTTTAGATACTGAAAAATATATTCTATACGGGAAAAGGTCTGCTACTATGTCTGAATTAAAAAAAACCGATAAATTAGATTTAACTTTTGTAAAAAGAGTAACTGGTGATGACGGTGATGTTTCTATGAGAGTAAAAGCTGATTCTTTACAAAAAAATTATAAAATTGATTGTAAATTTATTATTCCTTGTGATACTCTACCTGACCTCCCTACTGATAATAATCCTCTTGATAATAGACTTTGTTTTATATCTTTTAATAATGTTTTTTCTAAAAATCCTGAAAAAATGAAAGAAGTTGAAAGTATGACTAATCACTTATTTAGTTATTTATGTCATAAAGCATCTGAATTAACTCGAAATATGTATAATTTTGAAATGTGCGACGAGATGACTGATTTTACTAATGATACTAAAAAAAGTATTATCACATGTTATGAATTTATTGATGAATATTATGAACTAACTGATAATATTAATGATAAAATCAAATTCTCTGATTTGTATGATGATTATTGTAATTGGTGTAGAGATAAAGGTGTTAAACCTATGAATAAGGATTCTTTTGGAAAGAAAATGTTAAAAGAACCTTATCTTTTTATTGATGATAAAACTAATACATCAAGAAAAAAAAACATGAAAGAAGGAGGTAAAGCTCATGTTTTTTATAGATTTATTAAAAAGAAATCATATTCTAGTTTAGAAGAAGAAGATCCGTATCAGAGATTATTAAATGAAGATTAGTATTTGTTATTAGATAATTAGTTATTAGTAAAAAGGTTATTAGTAAAAGGTTATAGGTCATTGGTTAGGAGATATGTTATGGAGCTTCCCTATAGGACATTTTTTTTTTTTTAAAAATATAAAATAAAAAAAAATGTTATTATATTTATATTATATCTTACTAAAAAAATAAAATAAAAAAAAAAATATTATATATAGGGAGCGCACTTGAAACAGCCCCTACCCCCTTACCAATAACCCCTGATGTTTTTCTGTATCCTGAAGTCATTCCTGTAAAGAAATATTCAAAATATCTATTTAAAGGTAAGATATTATATATAAAAGAAAGATAATGACAAATGAGATTGATAATGATGAGATTGAAAGTAGGTGTTTATATTGCAACGTAGAAATTGATTTGGATGAAAAATACTGTAGTCAAGAACATAAAACTGAGATATATTATTCTAAATGTAAAGTTATTTTACTATGGGCTAATATAAATCCTTTTTTTGACAAAAAATTTATACAATCTATTGTAAACTGGTATTTGAAAAAAGGTAAAATTAGTGATAAACAACAAATATCTATAGATAATATTATCAATAAGTGTAGAATACCATATGATGGATATTGTATAAATTGTAATGATACAGGAATAGTACATATACGAACTAGTGATTCTCATGGAGGATGTGTTCAATGTAATAAATATCATAATTTTTTAAAATCTTAAGTATATACCTTTAAAAACGTTAAAACATGAATTTTTAAACCACAAAACTGGTTTAAAAATTACCACAAAAGTTGATCAGACCAATAAGAATTACTGCCGATGACTTTCCTACTTTTATCAAATCGTAATTTAAATCTACGTCTTTGTTCTTTATTACCAGTAGTAGCAAAATCACTGTATCTACTATCACCAATTGAAGCAACTTTTATACCGTCCTTAATTACATCTATTTTCTTATTTTTTACAGAACTTGGAACAATCACTACTCCAAGTCTCTTAGCTTTATCGAAACTATATTTTGTAATAACATACATTTATTAAATAAAATAATATAAAAATAATGTTATATAATATTAAAATGAAAAAGATTTCTAATAAACTACATGTTGATCAAGAAAACAATAATGAATTGATTGTGAAAGTTGTAAAAGATAAAAACAAATCAAAAAAGATGGATAGAAATGAAAAGGGTGAACCTTTAAAAAAAGATGGAACTGTTTTAAAAAAAAATACAAAAGGGTTGGAGGCACTAGCGAGATATAGAGAACAAAAAAAGAAAATGAAAGAGGAGAAAGAACAACAGCGCTTAGAAGTAAAAGATGATAGTGAATCAGACGAGGATGACGAATACGAAATTGAAGCAGTAGAAGTTAAGAAAATAGAACCGACGATAATAGAGAAAGAAGTAGAGGTCATAAAAGAAGTAGAAAAGATAGTAGAAAAACCAGTTGAGGTTGTAAAACCAGATCTAAATGTTGTAAAAGAGAATGAGGAACTCAAAATAAGAAATAAGAAATTACAAGACTCTTTTGAATACAATCAACATTTAAGTAGGATTTCGAATCTTTCCAGGTCAACCAATCTCAAATTCTAAAATTGATTTTTAAAAATAAAAATTTAAATTTTAAAAGAATGGAAGAGTATAAAATTTATCGAATTGTTTGTAATGAGACAGGTGAAGTATATTTTGGGAAGACTACGCAAACATTACAAGAAAGATTAAGTAAACATAAAGATTTAAGTTGTAGTTCAAAACAAATTATTTTAAGAGGTGATTATTATATAGAGCAAATTGATTCAACTTTTGATGAAGAAGAGAGTATAAAAAAAGAAAGATATTATATAGAAACTTTTGAATGTGTTAATTTAATTGTTCCTGGTAGGACTAGAAAAGAATGGCTTGAAGAAAATCCAGAATATATGAAAGAATATGGTAAAAAATATCGTGAAGAAAATAAAGAAGAACTTAGTGAATATGGTAAAAAATATCGTGAAGAAAATTCAGAATATTTTAAAGAATATGAAAAACAACGTTCTAACAACGAAGAACGTAAAGAATACAAGAAAGAATACCATAAAGAATACAGTAAAAAAAACAAAAATAAAATAAGTGAGAAAAGAAAAGAAAAATATACATGTGAATGTGGTACAACTTTATTAAAAGTTAATAAACCTCGTCATGAAAGAGAGTCTAAAAGACACCAGAACTTTATAAATTCGAAGTAATCTAAAATTCTAATTTTTATATTATAATAATATAAAATGTCTCAAAAGATTAAATTCTGTATCGATACAAAACCTAAACAATCACTCACTTCTTTAATAGAGAATAGATCAAATAAAAGAACCAGAAAAATAAGAGATTTTCTCACTACTCTACCTATAAAGAATGAAAACTATCAAATGACAACTCGAAAGAAGAAGGCACTCAAAACTGAATTATTAAAGACATATCTTATTGCAACTGGTCAATACAAACGATAGAAATAGATTTTATTTAATACTTATTATAATAAAATGTTTAAAGAGAAGTCAATAAATTCTTTAAAGGTAGTTCCAGTTCAATCAGGAATTGGTAAATGGGATAAGACAAACTGTAAAGGATATGATATTACACCAAATGGTCCGTACTGGAACATGTTTATCTGTGCTCGTAAAAAATCAGGAAAAAGTTCCCTTATAAATTTAATTACACAAAAATGTATTGATAAGAGGACTACGGTATGGGTATTTTGTAGCACGTATTCTATAGATCCAACATGGAAAGAGATAATATCATCTCTTGAAAAAAAAGGAAATCTTGTAAACACATTTGATAGTTTGTATGATGGAAAAACAAATATACTAGATGATATTATAAATGAAATTAATAAAGGAGAAGAAGAGATTCCAGATTCTGGATGTGAACCAAAAGTTAAAACATTAATAAAATGTGAACCTCTACCATCTGAAACTAAGAAAATATATAAACCAAAGAAAATAAGCGCAGAGAATCTATTTATTTTTGACGATATGCCAGCAACTTTTTTAAGAAATCCAAGTCTTGCAAAATTATTAAAAGTTCATAGACATTCAAAATCATCCTGTATTGTAAGTTCACAATGGCTTTCAGATTTACAACCTCAATCTATACTACAAATAGATTATTTTATAGGATTTAAATCACTATCTGAAGAAAAGATGGAAGCAGTGCACAAATTGTTAGATTTATCAATAGATTATGAGAAATTCTGGGAAATATATAAACATTGCACTATAGAACCGTATTCATTTATGTATCTTTCAATAAGAGATGAAAAATTTAGATGTAAACTAAATAAAGAAGTAGAATTAGAATAATATTCTTTATAATAAAATGCCTCTAGTAATTAAAAAATTTAAATCTGGATTTCGTGTCTGCGATGAAAAAACATGTTACTCTAATAAACCTCTTACAAAGAAAAGAGCAACAAAACAAGAACTCGCAATAAGATTGTCAAATTTACGTAAACAAGGACGTATACCTCCAAGAAAGTAATTATTATATAAGAAAAACTCTTATATAATAAACATGTCAATTTATGATAGTAGTTCATCTCACCCACAAGTCGTGAGTTTCAATAGTAAAGACCGTCAAAGTGGTTCCAATTCAAATTTTGTATCAGCACCAGTGGATATAGGAATAAATAAATTTAATGCAGTGTGTTTATTATGTGCATCAATTCCAAAGTCTTATTACAATGTTCCGTCAGGATACAATACATTCACACTCACAGAAAAAGCAGTTTCTACAACAATAACAATACCAGTAGGTTCATATAATAAGATAAACTTAGCAAGTGTTCTATCAACATTATTAACAGCAGGTTCTACAACTCTAGGTAATAACTGGACTTATGTAGTTTCAAATCCAAGTCCAACCGTTGCAGATACATTTAAATTTACTTTTACAGTTAGTGGTAATGGAGCATTTCAACCAACAATAACAATGACATCTATAAGTCCATTTCGTCAATTAGGATTAGAACAATCAACAGCATATCCATTTGTAGCAAATGTATTAGTATCAGTGAATGCAATCAATCTAGCATATGTTCTAAGAATGTTTATTAAAAGTAATATATGTAATGATTCAACTGATGGAGTTCTTGATGAAATACTAAGTGTAGGTTCATTTGCACCACAGAGTGTTATATTTTATCAACAATTTAATATAGATGTAAATACAAGAGTGTTTAATTCAAATAATCCAAATAGTTGGAATTTTAATATAGTAGACTCATTTGGTCAAGAAATCGATTTTAATGGAATTCCATGGGCATTTACTCTAGTATTCTATCAAAGGAACGATACGCATGAATTACATAAGAATGAATTAATGATTACTAATGAACAGCGATTGTTTCAAATAGAACAAACACAGAGAAAATTAATTGAATCAGTAAAGAAAGATGCAACATCATCATCACAAGAGTCAAAAACAACACCCGAACAACAGACAGAACTTTCAGGAACATCAGAATTACAACCAATATACCCAGTTAAAACAAATTATATAATTCCAGAATTTGTAAATCCAATAGATCATATATCTACTCTAAATCTCTAAAACACTGTCTCCATTTAGATGAAAAATAAGTATTACATAATTCCTCACCTTTTTTAATATCTCTAAGTGCAACTATGACCATAGTATCATTAATTAAATCACCAACTTTTTTAATGTTAGGAATATCACTATGATTATACCAAGGAATACAACCAGATGCTCCTGCCCAGACAGTTCTATCATCAGACCAAGTGAATAAATGAGGATTCTCATTACCATCAACATTCTTTAATCTATACATTAAACCAAATTCTATAATTTCATCTTTTTTAAAATCACGACGAGCAAAAACTCCAAAACCAAATTTACATTTATCAATGTACACGTTCGAGCAATCAATTCCACCGAATCCATCAACTTTGAAATTATCTTGAGACATTTTATTATTGCTCATATTCTTTTAATTCATAAATTCTTTTACTCCAATCACCATAACATCTTTCTAAATAAGGAAATGGATTTACTGCACCATATAAAAGTAAATCAAAATATATATAATCTTTTTTAAGAGGGAATAAATTATTTTCAAGAAATCTAAATTTAGAATACATATGTCTAGTCAATCTATCTTTAATAGCAATGATTCCATTAAAATTATGATAAACAATAATATCAAGGCATGGACTGACGATATTATTTTCATCCTCTGTATGTTGTAAACCACAGACAGCAGATAAAATTTTTAGAAATCCAACATTTGATTCTTTAATAAAATAATTAAATTCTCTTTTTAAAATTGGTTCACATATATTTCTAAATTTGGTATAATCATCTTGCAACATTCCTAAATCTGTATCATTGTCATAAGGAATCTGACCTTTCTCACGAACACAACCTAATAAAGTACCTCCATCGATCCAATATTGAATATTATGTTCATGACATAAATCAGTAGTTCTCTTTAAAAGTAAATAAAGTTCATTAAGATACATTTCAGGTAGATTATAATCATTACAATCTTTTGGTATTTCCATTTTTATTATAATTATATAATAAAAATTAATCTATATATTCTTATTGTACCATAACTCCATTGGCGCTCAAAGTCATAGTCTTTTGTCCCGCGATCACATTTACCCATGTAGCAGTACTTGCAACAGAAAGAGTTGCTTGCAATTGGAATACAGAGTTTTGAGAACCAACATCAAGTCCATCAATCATAGATTGGTCAACCTCACACAATGGTTTAGTTCCAACGAAACTATCGATATGAACCCAGTTTCCATAAATGTATTCACCAGATGTTTGAATAACAGATTTGCGAAGAAATTCTTTATTTGCGAGACTATAGTCCTGACCTTTAGTACAGTCGTATCCAGGAGGGTATGAAATAGCAATCCCATTCAAAAACGTATTATACAGGGTCAAATCCTCCCTAGGATGATAATTATTTTTAGAAATATAAGCATCAGCAGCTGTAGTTCCACCCTCGTTTGGAGTAAAAGGAGAACTTGCAATAAACAGAATTCTATTTCCGTAAGCTTTTGTCAACTGGAGCTGGTATGAATGACTAGTGCTATTAGCTAAACTTTGTCTAATACAAGTTGGGTATGCTAAAGGTAGTGTAACACCCTGTTTCATTACCTTATCGATTACTTGAGAAACAACGGCAAGATTTCCCTCGTTTGCAAGTGATAAATTTATATTAGCAATAGAACCAGCAGCTGATGTTTGAGTAGCATCACCAGGATTAGTTGCAGAGTTTGAAACTACGAGAAATTGGTCTACAGCGTTAAAATATACTTGGACAACCAAATTTGACGGAGAATATAATACAGAGTTCGTAGATAGAAAAGAAAATTTAAATGCACTGAATGGAATAGAAACATCCAAAACAGCAGCACCTGCCGCAGCCAAATACCATTCTCTTTTACCAGTGTAAGGATTATACGTAGCCATACTTACGTTTGCACTATTAAGATTAGTAGCAGAATTAACACGTCCTAAATCTTCAACAGGATAAGGAGTACTTGCAGCTGATGTAGCAGCAGGAATTGCTAAGTCCATAGCTTTAGTCAAAAAATCCTCAATATCAGTAGCAGTTGGAATTATAAGTTGAGCATATTTTTCAAAATTACTACAGTCCATGAGTAAACTATTAGTTGCACTATCGTATACAGTGATTCTACCAATAGCACAAGCAGTATTTCCATTAAAGAAATTGAATTTAGTTCCAGATGTAGTTAAGTTAATTTGAAAATTAAGTCTACTCTTAGAGGGATTCCAACAACTGGGACTAATTACGAATTCAACAGGACCTGACAGAGATGAACCTAAAGTTACACTTGAGGAACCTTGAGGAGAAATATTACGATAAATCACAGTGCTGTGATTATTAACAGTAGGAGAATATACGAGTTCTTCGGAAATTTTTTCGGACATATTTATTATCGCAAGGATAATTTTTTTTTAATTTTTTTAATAAATTTAAATTTTTTTTTTTAAAATATTTCATCTGGAGCATTGAATTCAATTATAATTCCGACTTTATCAGTACCAGCACCACCATTACTTGTTGCTCCAACAGAACCATCCATATTTGTAAACCAAAAGTTAAAAGTTCCATTAATATCAATAGGATTCCAAAACTGATGCTCTATATCTTGAATACATCCACTTGAATAAGTAGTATCCTGATTTAGAATAGCAATTGGATTATTAACTACTAAATCACTGAAAATAGAGATATAATTAGTTGTTCCATTTGTTCCAGCATCGTAAGCAGCTGATTTAATATGAATGGTTTTAACTCTAAATGGAATACTTATACTAGCACTAGTTCTAGGACTAGCAGTAAAAGTAAGAGGTATAAATTTTGTTAATTTAGTCATTTTATTATATATATATTTTTTTTAAAATTTAACATTTGCAAATGAACTTGAAACACTATTAAAACTTGTACCTGTGCTTGATCCTTTTCCTACTTGAGTTCCAGCTGGTGTTTTTGGAACTTGTTGTATCTGTCCATTATAACTTATTGTTATTGCACCTCCCATTTGACATTTTCCACATCCTCCTTTCATTCCTCTTTTTTGTCCTAGACGAGTTCCTTGGGGATTTATAACTAATCTTGAATCACCCCCGCGCATCTTACTTCCAAATCCTTGACTTTTTAACCATTGATTGGCGCTCAAACCGGCAGCGCCAGCTGCCGTAGCAACTAAAGGATTTGCTGAAACTAGACCCCCAAGCGCAGCGCCAGCAACTGGGAGTACAACGTTCCCGACGGTTGACAAAATCTTCGAGTCCTTGAGAAACTGTACAAAACCGTCAAATAAACCTGCTCCCTTCATTTTACCTTTCCCTTTTTGTTTCATATATTGTTGATACAATAATTTAATTTTAGGATCGCTTAACAATTCATTCTTACTTATACCGAGTTTAGACATATTTATTTATTAATATATATAAAAAAATTATTTTACAAATAACTTTTGAATTGTTTTTTAATTTTATTTTCATATCCTTGTAAATCTCCTTCCCCATCCAAAGAATCATCGATTGGTTCGTATCCAGTCCCCTTTTGTTTTTTCATGTAATCATCATATCCTGATGCTTCAGAAAATGGAATGCCGTTAAATCTATCCTCGATAAATTTCATAACATGGTACCCACAATTACTTTTATTATAATTCTGTCTACGTAGCATGTTGTATTTGAACTTGAAATACTTCTCAGGATTCATTCTTTTAGAGATTTTTCTCATTACAGATATTAATGATTCTTCAGGACCTCGTTCTGTTTCTGCAAGTGGGTCGAAATATTCAGCAGATGGGAAATCATCTCTGTTGTCGATAATTATCGATCTCCAATGCCTTCCAGACGAGGAACTTGGTTCTGTATTAATAACAGCTGCAAAGAATTTATCTCCTTTTTGTACATATTCTAAAAGATCTTCAACTTTATCACTTGCTACAACTGGTACGAAATTCTTAATGCGTTTCTTTAAAATTTCATTTATTTGTTGATCGTATAATCCATCATCACCTTCCCCGAGTTGTTGACCAATCGTTTTTAAGTCCTCTCTTAATACTCGTCGAATAGCATTTTGAATAGAATCTTTAGTTTGATATTCTTTCTCAACACCAATATTATCACGAGCTATTCTTTTCCAATAATCAGTTTGTTGAAAATCAGGTGTTACGTCTTTTTCTTGAATATATTCGTATTGAATTAATTGATCTATAAGTTTTTTATCTCTATTAAATTCAATTTCTTTTAATCTTTTAATTAATTCTTTATCTTTTGGTTTTGGAGGTTCAGGTGCTTCACGTCCAGGAGGTTGTCTTGATTTCTTTATAAATTCTTTACTTTTTTCATATTCAGAATTGATAGTATCACTTATAGATGATAAAGCAGAAATCGGAGATATTGATTCGGAATCAGGAAATTTACTTTTTTTAGCACCAAATTTAGGTTCATAAAATGGTTTAAAATTAGGAGTTCCATCTTCTGTTGGTTTATAATCTTTTCCTGGTGGTTCTGGTTTCATCGGAGTAAATTTAGGTTTACTTTCAACTTCAGGTATTTCTATCTTTATTTTTTTAGCATCAATTACAGGTTTTAATCCTTTTAACAAATCTATCAATTTCTCAGTGTTTGTATCATTAGTTTTTGATGTAATATTTCCTAAATCTACGAATGATTTCTGTGGAGTGAAGAAGTATGTAGGTAAACCTTGATATGTAATTCCAGATTTTACCATATCGTCTTTCGGAACCAACTTTTTAGAATATACAGGTGCTATTTTCTTTTTCTTGCGTTTCAGTTTACGAGCAGGACCACCTATAATATTCTTTATATTTATAGTTTGAACCTGTTTTTGAGTCATCCCAGGAGGCACTTTTATAAATTTTTTTTTATTATCAATAATGTAATAATATCTATTTTTAGAATCCAGATAGAGGCGATTAGGTCTAGACATTTGATTTATTATAATAAATTTTATATTTTCATTAATAAATAAAAAATGCAAGACGGATCTGGATTTTTCGAGCGCACTGCCGGTAAACTTAGTCCATCCATTAGAAAATTATTAGAACAAGTTGGAGATGAGAAAATAACTTCAATTAAACTTTTCCGTAAACCAATATCTCTGTCCTCTTTCGCTAAATTTATCGGTGCTTTGAAAGGTACTTCTTACGATCAGCTACTACATCTCGGTTTGATTCTGAATAATAAATATCTGCTTGATAAACAGGAGGTGATTCACTTCGAACGTTCAGGAGTCCCATCTGGTTCAGAAACTCTTGATGTAGATGTAAATAAAGATATTACAATAAATGAACTTTTAGAAAAGACTAGAAAACGTATGGGTGATAGTAATTTCACTAGTTATAGTTCTCGAAGAAATAATTGCCAGGACTTTGTAATGAATATACTTAGTGCTAATGGACTTAGTTCTCCGATTTATACACAATTCATAAAACAAGATTTGCAACAAGTTTTTGAAAATCTACCAAAATATGCTGAACAAATTGCTGACTTTGTTACAGGAGCACAAAGAGTTGTGGAAAAAGTAATACAGGGTGAAGGATCCAAAATGTATAACTACCAACTCCACGAAGCAAAATGTAAATTTTAACTTATATAATATTGTTGTTATTATATAAAATGACATCTTATAATAGTGGCTATTTAGCATTACCTAACTTAACGTATCTTAGTGCGGATTATATAGATTTAAATGGTTCAATATTTAACTCAATACCAACTGGACCTACAGGATATACAGGGCATACAGGTTATACAGGAGCAACAGGTTATACGGGATATACAGGTTATACTGGACATACGGGATATACAGGGTATACGGGATATACAGGGTCTCGTGCATGCTCTTATGGAGTTATTGATTTAACATCAACAACAAGTTATACAACTAATTTAACACAAATAACAACACAATCAGTTTATGGTATTACACCAACTACAGAGGTGCCTTCTCAAACAACTATAGCAGTTTTTACAGGATCTGGTTCCAGAACAGTTACAAATAATTTTAGAACTTTCTTATCATCATCAAATACAATGTATTATTATATAAATCAAGCAGGAAGCACATTTCTTTCTACCTGGGGTGAACGACCAGATGCTGGTGATGATTTTTTACTACAATACAGTTTAGATAATGTAAACTGGGTTACTATAGATACTGTAACATATCTGACAGTATCGCAATGTGTTTGGACATTAAGAACTGTTGTTATACCTGAGGCTGCTAAAATATATTCCGGAGTCTTTATGAGATTTGCACAACCAATTAATGGAGGTTCTACTTTTGATAATTGGGCTTGTACATCTCTTGTTTTAAATGGAATAGGACCAACAGGTGCAACAGGATATACAGGTTATACAGGGTATACTGGACATACAGGTTATACCGGTTATACTGGTCATACAGGATTTACAGGTTATACCGGTTATACAGGATATACTGGACATACAGGGTATACAGGGTATACAGGATATACTGGTCAT
>SXGQ01710782.1_pt1 | contig 19392 bp, 24 predicted proteins | sample 3178371 | NCBI WGS metagenome assembly SXGQ01 (sample SAMN11356859, study PRJNA531348) | freshwater metagenome | isolation source: freshwater sample F1-20 | place: China: Fuxian Lake, Yuxi | collected 2017-12-25 | reverse complement strand
TAATTCATCAACCTGCTCGACTTCTTCGTTTGTCTTAGCGGCTTGCTTTTTTGCATATTCTTTGCGAGCATTGTCTAACTCTTCCTGACCACGCTTACGACTAGCAGCACTTTGATCGCTGGCATCTTTGAATGCACGCTGCAATTTAACGGCTGCACTCATGCGCTTTGAACCTTCATCAATCTGCTCGACTTCTTCTTTAGTCATTGAGCGTTCCATAGAACGATGAATAGCGCTTACAGCGCCTTTAGTACCGGCCTGCTTTTTATCAGCTCTTTCTTTTTTTCTGTCTTCTAATTCTTTGTCTAAAAGTTTAGCTTTAATTTCTTTCTGTTTAGGGAGCAATTCTTCTTTTTGTAATCCCTTGCGTCTTTTTAATTCTGAAGCTACTTGTTTAAGTTGAGCGGCAAAAGCAGGGGCAGATCTTTCTTCATTCTTGTGCTTGTTCCAGTGCTTTTGTAAAGTAGCTGTAGATAATTTACGGACATTTGCTTCTGTAATTTCTACTTCTTCATTAGCACTGCGAAGGGCTTTCTTTATAGCAGGATGGCTAGATAGGCCTTTTTTAATCTTTTCAATAGTCTTAACAGCCCCAGTCATATTACCTGCACGGTACCGAGGATCAAAGGCGACCCCTTTAGCCATTTTAATATGCTTATCGGTGGGTTTGTTGCTGTCCATAATTAGACCTTCTTCTTTTTCTTAACCATGGCCATTTTAATGGCACGGTCCTTATTGTCCATGTATTCTTTAGAGTCGGGTTCATGAACACCGTCACGGTCCATGTCACCCTTTTCACCCTCAGATACTTCTACTTCTTCTTTCATCTTAGAATGCTTGTGACTTTTTTCAGAGATAATATTTAATTCTTCTACAGGCACATCTGTTTGAATAAATGGGCCAGTTTCGTTTTTAAACATTACGTCATAGTGTGTAACGTAACCTTCACCATCTTCTTTTTCAACGATAGTGTGCATACCAGGTACACAAATACCTTCACCGTAGGTGGCGTGTTTAACATGTGTCGCGCAATTATGGGCTATCCCGCCATTAGCTTTTGAAGGTTCATTACCTTCTTGTCTTAAAATAGCCTTAGCTATCTTATGACCTTTCATAATCGTGGACTTTGCAAGAGGAGGTGTATCACCCGTCATTTGCATTGCTTTTTTAGTACCGGTTGCATAAGCCATGTTCTTAGACATAACTTCCTGTACTGATTTAATGAGTTCCGGGCTTAGGTTATTATTAGAAAAAATCGACATAGTAATCTCCTCAAAGGAATTTACATATATTTAGCTTTTCGATAGTTTATCAATCACACCAAGACTTCTTAGCTTCACCGAAATAAGGTCTAGCTAGGTTATTTTTAATAAGAGATTCACTAAGCTTTTGACCATCGATAATAACGTCACCTAATACTCTACCGCCAAATTTATCCCATTCTTTAATTTCTATTTGAACTTTTTTACCGTTTGCTACTGCTTTCTTAGCATACTCAGTAGCTGCTAAACCGGCAGCTGCTTCTTTCTCGCATTTAGCTCTAGGAGCTTTTTCTGGTGTGTCTACGCCAAGAACTCTTATTTTTAACTTATCGCCAAGTTCTGGTGGTAAAAATTTTGCTTCAAATTCTACTGTATCGCCGTCTAATACCCGAGTGACTTTCCAATCATAAGGATTAGAAAGAGCAATTGTTGGCATTAAAGCCAGTAAAAAAACTATTTGTTTCATATTAGCCTCTAAAAGAAAGGGCGAGTTTCCTCGCCCCTATATTACTGAGCAGCTTGTGCTTCAGTCGGTGCAGCTGCTTCCGCTGCTGGTTGAACATCAGCGCCATTTACCTCGGCAGCTGGTGCCTCAACTACAGGAGCTGCTTCTTCTGCTACTGGAGCAGCTTCTTCCTTAACTCCACATCCCGTTAATACTAGTGCTAGTGCACTTAATGCGATCACATTTTTCATTTTATTCTCCTAATTAATACCAATGTTTTATAGTTTGTCCTTTGCTTTTGACAGGGCATCCTTGGCAGCCGCAACTGCTTGATCTTCTGCCTTCTTTGCCCAAGAAGGCTGAGGAAAATGCCAACCAATAACAATTCCTACTACTAAACCTATTAGAAAAGCAACCATCTTTGTTCTCCTATTTTACCATGCTTTACAGGACCAATATCTAGCCTTAGTCTTTGGGCCTGGATTATCACAATTATGACGGGCTCTGAAAGACTTACGTCTTGCAGGAATATGTTTTTTAATTGTCATATTCTTATCGCCAAAATTTACTTTTTGAGCTTTACCGTCGCCATCTGGATCAACATAAACTTTAGACTTCTTAACATCACCAGCCATTGGTTTATTAAGAGGCACTTTTTTACCTTGAAACGTAGCTTCTGTAAAAACTCTAAAAGATTTCATTATCCTTGTCCTCGGTACTGCTTAAAAGCTCTACGTTTATTTTTATTCATAGAGCTAGTTTTCACTTTACCATGACCAATACTTGTTCTTTTTCCGTTTGTATTGTTTAATACAATTTTATTATTTTTAGAATTCAATCTCGCCATTATACACCTTTATTTATCATTTCTCATATACAAAATCAGCTAATAATTTAGCATTTTGTAAGTATGAAAGAGTTGTTCTTTCTACCCAATGCAATCTTTCCTTTTTATCTTTTAATGCATCCATATACTCTTTAGGGTAAAGATTAGCAGCGGCATAATTCATATCATTAAAATGTCTAGCTGCATCATAACTTAACTCTTTATCAACTATATGGGCCAAATTAATATTAATATCATCTATCCATCTCTTTAATTGAGTGCCAAAAATAATATGTCCTTCTTGATTCATATGTTTTAAATCTCTGGCAAATACATTATGACCTGATTCCCTAGAAAATGCTCTACACCAAGAAGTAACAAATCCTGTTATGGACCATTCTGAAATAAATCTTTCAAAAGATAAATCAGGCTCTGTGTGTAGAGGTTCAAACTCTGGCATACACCAGTTAAATACTTTAGTTTTATCTATCTGAGTAGCCCAGGGGAACGCTGGATAATTTATTACGCTTTCGTACTTATAGTAAGGATCTAAAGTAATAAAATAATATTTAATATCTCTTCGCTTGCACTCTTCTTGTACTAAATACATAAACATCAATGTCTTTGCTAAGTACATGTCATACACTTGATACAAAAAACTATCTTTTAAAGTAAAATTACCTAGTAAATATTGATACCCTTCCTTAATAGTGCCGCTATTTAAATTTTTTATACTTACTAACTCGTTTTCGGGTCTAGCTCTATCCAAATAAGCCATATACCTTTCTGCATGTGACCAAAAAATAATAACTGTGGTATTAGAATCTAATTTATCTTTATTAGAAATAAAGTCAAAAAAGATGTGCTCATTGCTCTTAGCAACTTGCGAAAGATCTAGAGCACCTTGAGGGCTTGCTTTGTTAGTACTATTTAATTCAAACTTATAAAATTGTGTTGGCCAAGGAATTATTTCAGAACTATGTCCGGCTGTGTAAGAACAGCCATCGATGTAAAAATTAATGTTGCTCATAAATGTAATCTGTTGTTGTATTAATTAATATGCTATCTTTAATTCTTGCATTTTTAAATGCTTCATTCTTATCGGTAGATGATAATTTATCAATCCATTTAATAGTAGATTGGGAGCTCCAAGGTTCGTCCACTTCGTTATTATTAATAAATGGATTAATATAATTGTCGTAAAATAATTTATGCCCCTCAGAATTTAGATGCATTCCATCTATATCTACACAATTATAATATCCCCCAAAGAGCATTTGCAAGCTGTTTACCCAAATATGATAATTATTGTTTAAATAAGGGCCAGGCCAATTAACCACTTTATCTATTTTGTCCGTAAGTCCATTATCACCTTGCTCATAAACATAATATGGAGCAGTGGTAATAAAGAAATATTCTATATTTTTAACCTTACATAACTCTTGAAGAGCGTACATAAAATTCAAATTCATTTTTACATAATCAAAAAAAACTTTATCTAACGTAAAACAGGGTTGGATGTTTTTATTGCTCCAGTTAGTTATACGATTATTCTCGTTAATAGGTAACCAAAATCGTTCTGGATAAGTCCAGTAAATAATTATTCTCTGTACTGGATAATTATTAATAGCATACATGGTATCGTTAAAAATAGTAAAATTATCTTTACCCGGATCGGCCATGTTAACTTTACTTTCAGTTATAAAGGAAGGCCATGCCTTACCAAACGTACCAGGCATGCCTGATGTAAATGAGCAGCCGTCTATGTAAGTATGAAAGTTTTTAATGGAGGGATCTATTTTAAATAACGAATGGGGCAATTTCACTTCTTACGACCTGTCCTCATATTAATTTGCCAGTGGGCTAATTGTTTTTTTCTTTTACTAGCCGTTTTACTTGATCTAATTTTTTTAAGTTGAGCAATGGATGTCTTTTTAGGAATACCGTGACGAGCGCTATCGCCCTTATCCTGAGGATTACGGCCGTCCATAAAATTTTCTAAAAACAATTTGAAAGATTTCATTTTACAACAAATCCAGGTTTGTAAACTGTTTTACCGTTCTCTGTTACTGCAGTAAGAGTTTGCTTTCTATTTTTTCCTTCACTATAACTGGCATGTACCCAGCCTGAGTTAGGGCCTTCTTTAGGATCATAAAATTCAAGAATAATTTGATCGAACTCACAATTAACAGACACCCATTTAGCTAGAGATGGATTAGGAAGTCCATCAATTTCAAAATCTACTGCCTCCCCATTGCAATGTTGAGACTTAGAAGAACCACCGACAGCGGCGTTAAGAGCGGGACCGCGATACCCGCTGTTAATGCGTACAGGCTTATTAAAATGATTACGTACTGGCTCAAGTATTTTCTCACAAACCCTCTTTAGGTTCTGCGCATGTGCAGGGCCTGGTGTATTATCTATGCGTTTTCTAATAGCCGTTTCACTCTTTATAAACTCAGCTAATTTAAAATTAGGACTGAGCTGCATGTCTGGAGTCACTGTAATAGCTGGCTGCGCAGGAACTAAAGGAGCTTTTACAGCCGGAGGGGCTCCAGCTGTCCATACAAAAAACTTTTTAGTCTTTTCACTTCTGTCTGCTAAGCCGTGAGTACCGCCGTTAATTTTTTTAGTTAACGCCAATATCGCACTATCCGTAACTCCCTGATCGCATATAGCCCAAAGTTTATTTCTTTCAAAAAAGAATAATGCAGATTCAAATGCTAGTTCTGTAGCCACTAAATCAGGGTTACTCATAACATCAGGGCGGTTACAATACTTAGAAAATGCCGCATAATTGTCTTTACCAGTTAATTGTAAAGCACCGCGACCTCTATATCTCCACCCGTCACCGGAAGCTTCCGGGCCATTACCCATTCGCCCGGCGTAAATTCGATTAGCTATTTTCTCCGGGTTACGGGCATAGGCATTAGCTAGTGCTTGTGAAGGAAAATATTTTTTCCACATAGAGGCTAATGCAGCAGCATTATAATTTAAATTCTCACTAAATGCTTTAAACCCGCCCGTTTCGTGGGCAGTTTGCGCAAAAAAGTGAGCTGCTCTTACAGGGGTAAATTTATAGAAGGCCATTGCAGCCCTAAACGTACCTGGACCCCAGGCACCGTCGGCTGTTACCCCGATTTTGGCCTGTAAACTTTTTAAACTCATGCTATATGGTCGTCGTTACTGTCTAATTGTAATGGCTCTTTTGGCGGTTCTAAAGCTGGTGCCTCTTCCTGTTTTGGAGGAAGTTCGGGCTTTTCGCTTTTACCTAACATAATACCAGATAGTATACCTGTTAAGAATGTTGCAATCGGGGTGATAAGTTCAAAGAACTTAGCGTCGTTAGGAGATTGCGCCATTGGTTGTTCTATAAACATTAGTGAATATAGAATAACGAATACAATACCAGTTAAAGTAAAGGCCAGGCAAAGCCCGACAGTAAACTTTAATCTAGCCATCAATTCGGATTCTGTAAATCTTGGTCCGTTTAACATAATTACTCCGTACAATTATCGCTACATGATTTAGGCGCCTCTTCTACCTTATCGGCAGCAGGGGTAGTATCTTCTGTAGCTTCTATTTTATTCATAACAATTTCATGTCCGATTAAATCTTCAGGACAAGTTTTAGTTGCTGTGCATTCCGGCTTTTGACATTGTGGTTGATTCCATTTTGCTGGATCCTGACATGCGTATCTAAATCTGCTTTCACATCCACCTAGATTAACAAATAATGTAATTACAATAACAAATACAGCAGGTATAGAAATATATTTTAAATAATTAACATATTTCATAATACTCTCTTATAGTTTTGGTTTTTGTAGAACACCTTCGTTATTAGGAGTTCCATCAACAACAGGCTCTACTTTTAGAGCATGCTGATTAGTACCTTTCTTTGTATTAAGAACTTGCCCGGGGGTAGCTCTTCTATACATTGATACCAATTCATTTGTACCCATTAGAGCTGCTTCATCAATCAAACGTTGAAGTTGCTCTTCCATATCATCAGTATCATTAGCGTGATCAGCTAATTTACCTTTGAGTCTTTCTCTAAATGCCTTTCTAATATCGTCTGGCATTACACGTTGAATATTTATCACCTGTTCTTCTGGTTTCTTTAATAGTTTTCTTAATTCAGTTTTAATTTTCATCTCTGAACTTGAATTAATATACATAGCAGGTAATGATGCTATTTCTACTTTAAAGAATAACTCATGTAAGGGCTCTGTATTAGTAAAAGAATTAAACTCGTTGTTAATAAGTTTTAAGATACGTTGATTCTTTTTAAATTCCTTATCATTGGGATGTTCTTCTTCAGCCTTTTTCTTTAAATCTACTTCTTCCGCTTTAGGCTTTTTTCTTAATACGGAAGCACCGCCCCAACTCTTTACCCTCTCGTACCCAGGAGGAACTGGATGGCCACCTGGAGGAGCTGGTACCTGACGAGGGGTAGGCATGAAGCCTTTATCAGCTTTTGCTTCTTCTACACTCTCGGCCGCTCTTTTGAAATCAGCAGCAGTAGGAGCACCCTCGGCACCCGGCTTTCTCATGCTCTCGCCTGAGCCAGCTTTAATACGAGCACGTTTGGCATGAATATTATCCCATAGCCCGCGTTTTTCGTTTATAAATTTATTAACAGCTATAAACCCTGACTGCTCTGGGGTATGGCCTTCTCGTGGATCATTATACCCTTCGTTATAGGCCTTAAGTATAAAATCCATAGGAATCCCTGTTTCAGTGCTCTTGTGCACCAAATTAGAAAAACCTTTTTCAGTAATGTTATTATTTTGTTCTATAGTCTGCAAAAACTTATCAACTATAATTGCTACCTCATTAACTGAGTTTAAATTAACAGTTGTGTTTTGTTCTAGAAGCATCCGCTCAAAAGAAAAGTTAATATTTTCTTTACGAGTGTTACGTGTTCTAAATTTCTTAAAACGTTGTAATTCGGCCTTACGAACTCTAGGCATCAATCTCTGAGCTAAGCGCTTAATAATAGTCTTACGCATAGCGACTTTCTTATCTATAATGGACTTCTCTGCCGGAGATAATTGAGAGTACTTTAAACCTCTCATACCTGCTACACGCCTCTTAATAAGACGGACAGCCGCGCGACCTGCTCTCTTTTTAAGAGATCCTGTTGCGGCCATTCTACGCTGGGCTCTAGCGCGAGCAATTTTTAATCTGCCTTTATTACGTCTAGCTACCATAGCTTTTTTACGACGAGCTTGCAGTGTTAGTACTTCTTCTAATTTTTTTTGATCTGTGTTCTGTTCGTCCATTTTAGTTACCTGTTCCTGAACTGCTTTAAGACCCATGCCCGATCTTACCATAGCCATAATCATGTTAGCCATAGAATGTAGAGTAGGGGGAAGGCCTTGCTTAAATTGATTTAATTTATTTTCTGCAGCCAATTTACGCATTTTAGACGCACTCATACCGGATATATCATCCGCGTCCGGATCCCGGGTGCCAGCAGAGACAACATTAACTGATTTGAATTTAAATTCTTTATTATTATAAGTCTTTAATATTCTCTCAAACTCTGGCACCCGGTCCGAACCTACAACCACGGTTACTGAATTAAATCTAGATTGAAGCTCTTTTAATACATCAATGATGTTTCTAGATTCAGACCGTACTACTAGACGCTGTCCAAAAGCTGCTTGAGCTAGCTTCAGCTTTTCATGGTAGGAGAGCGGGTTCTTTTTGGCGTCTTGTGAGTGTGAAAGGAAGATAAGAGGAGTTCCGCTTTTTTCGCGGGCTACTTTCAGTATTTTATCGACAAGGAACAAATGGCCTGTTGTCGGAGGATTCATACGCCCAAATGTGATTACAGCTGAAGACAATTTAGCTTCTGATACTGTAGGGCGAGTATTGATTTCGTCTTTAGGAAGTCCTGTAACAGTCTTCTTAGACTTTATTATTTTTTTAAATTTATCCATACTATCCTCAGGGTTTGTTATAATTAACCTTACCTGCCTTTCGAGGTTTGCTTACAGCCTAACTCGTATATATTTAGCTAACCTATAAAGGAACGAAGACTATATCTTGATAGCGACCTTTATCCATGTAATTATTGCTAGTTAAGAACTCAGAGACTATTGTAGAACAAGTTTCTAGAATAATAGTAGGTCTACATCTCTTTATAGTTTCTTTAGCTCCATTAATTACTTCTTCTTCGTGTCCCTCTACATCTAGATGAATAAAATCCAGAACGGGCATTTCCAGCGAATCAATAGTTATAGACTGAATAGTGAAGGCGTCTTCTTCTTTATAAGTGTCCTCCACCCCTACAATCCTATGAGTGCCATTGTTATTTCTATTATGCACGTTTAAATTCGCCCATCCTAATTTGCTACTCAGGGCTTTATTTGAATAATTAATATTAGATCTATCTTTAATATTACTTACTAATATATCGAACGAGACTTTATCTGGCTCAAAGGTGTAAACTTTATCGAAGAAATATGAATAAACTTTTGGATATAAGCCTAGGTTTCCACCTGCTTGAAGACAAACTCGTTTGTGATTTGCAAATCCAACCCATTCATCTAGATGCCTTATTAATTCAGCAACTGGCCCGTCACCTTTTCTTCTTTCGTCTGGACGATAATTGCCCCAACCGCCATGATCTATTTCTAACCAATTAAGGTGGCTGCCTGTATATTGTCTAAGCTCTACAGGAACTTCTCGAGATATTACTCTTAAATTACCCTCTTCGTTGGTCACTTTGCCACCCCTTAATAATATTGGGGTTAAAATTAGCATATGAAAATTCTAAACGATCTACTAATTTAACCGCATTTCCAGAAAGATGGTCTATGGCTACGTAACCTTCTTCTCCGGTAATTTTAAACCCATCCGGTGTCTTAAGGAATGTCTTTAGCTTGGCAGCTTGATTCATTTTCTTAATAATTACTTTCTTTGCGCTTACTAAATGCATCTGTAATTCAAAAATACCCGCTATAACAGATAATGGGGTATTTGCCATCCATTGCTTAATAGGCTTAAAAGAAGCAGTAAATTGCTCTTTACCGCGAGGGGTTTTGCGTTTGTCTAATTCTTTCTTTTCTCTATCCATGAGCCATTCAATAAGGCCTTTAGCATGAGAAGTAGGATTAGTAATTTCCTGCCCTTCTCTAATTTTACTGTTATGATATGTTTTTATAAATGTTAAAAGCTCGTCATTATCTGCTATAGTATTGAGTGCATTAGCTGTTATAGACTTAAATACTTTACCTGCCGCTTGAAGGTGTATATCAACTTGGGAGGTTTCTGAAGCTGTCATAAGTGCACTGCCGGAAACGTCCTCATAATCAGCATCAATCATCCAGACCTTGTTGAGCTCACCTAAAGATTTAATATTGAATCCAAATGAAGCTTTCATTGATTCAAATGAGCTACCAGTATAGTGAGTATGCCATACTACCCCTATAGCTGATCGCTTTATTTTCTTACCTAGGGCAGAATTAGAGGGCACAGCATATACAATAGTATTAGGGTGAAATGTGACATACTCTACATTGTCTATATGAGTAGTCTTTAGATCATCCTGTGTAAACAATAGATCTCCCTGAAGCACACCCTCTACATTAATATCTTTTAAGTACTTAAGAGCCATCTTAAGCTTAACCGATAAATCGCCTGAGGTGTCTGCATCAATCTCAGCTGGAGTTTTATATACCTTAGGGTTCTTATTAAATATGCCCTTTTTAGCTACGAAAAATTTACCGTCAGAGGGGTCCTTACCAACAAATATAGCCGGGGCCCCGTCCCATTTAACTGTTGCGTTTACTTTGGCGCTCGAGTGACCAGAGAGGGCATCTCTTAGAGAGCGCAAAAAATTGATCGACTCTCTGGCTCCAACAACCCCTCTGTTAAGAACATTGTCTTCCAAATGTTCCATATGGACGTTTTTAGCTTCTTCTAAGTATTGGTTAAATTTTTTCATTTGATACCAGTGTATTTAATAGCAAGATTAAATCCTTGCGCTATCTTACCAAACGGTTCAGGCTGGTTAGTGCGAACAGACATTCTCATAGTTAATTTATCTAACGGAGAAGCTATTAAGTCAATAAACCAATCTTGTTTAGATCCAAGAGACTTATATGCATTTATTGTATTTATTTTTGGTAAAAAAGTAACTAAAGCATTTTCATCAGTAACAAATTTATAAGATTTTCCATATGCTTTAACTATAACCAAGGGAACTTCATCACTAGTTCCTACAATTTGTTTGTTAATATATTTTACAGTATCTTCTAAATTTTTATTAACTTCATTAATTAAAGATTCTCTTACAATCTCAAGCATTTGATTATAAAGGTTTTCATAGATTGTTGGGTTGTCTTCTCGATAAGCTACTATAGCTGCTACAGAAGAGTTTTTCTTTGCAGTAGTATCCCAGTCTACAGGTAGTCCTAATTTGGAATGTATCTCTTCATATATTTTTGCTCTAAGTTTTGCTTTAGCATCATCTCTCATAAAATCATCATAAAATTTATCTACATATGTGTTGAGTTGAGGTTCTGAAGAAGCAATAGATCCAGCTTTTAAAGATACTCCAAGCATGTTGCCGTTTATAAATTCAACAAAAATATCTCCCTTATGGTTGGTAGGGACTCCTCGAGGCTTACTTCTATATCCCCAATAAAGCTGTTTTATTTTAGAATCTGAATCTAACGAATTAAGATAATCTAACACCGCCATAGCATTTTCCATTTTTTCTTCAAATTTAGATGAAGAAGGCATGGTATCTATGAACAAATTGCCGGCTACTTTATCATGACTTAAATATACCCCTAAATTTTTATCCTTTGTAGCTAAAAGATATTTATAAAAATCATTGGTATTAGAAAAGCTTGTTTTGCCTCCCATAAACGCAAGACACGGAGCCAGTTCAGTGATAGTCGAGTTAAGAGTAGTTTCTGACATGCCCCCGGAAGCAGGTTTATATAGTATAGTTATTGTATGATTAGAATAAAAAACGTATGTAGATCCGGTTGACCCACCCGTAATAGATCCTTGCCATATAAATTTGGCGTCGGTAAGTTTTTTCTCTACAGAGTTACGTGCCTCTTTTCTAGCTTCTCTGGCAGTCTTAATAACAAGAACAGTTTTTTTAGAAGTACTTTCCTTTACATCAAAACTAAAAGGTGTAAGCACTTCTATAAGTCTTTGAGTTTCCTCACGGCCGATTCCTGTTATTACATTCATATTATTATTTATTTTGTTTTGCTTTTTTCGTTTGCTCTAAAGAAAGAGTAAACCATCCAGTAGCTATGTATTTGTCCTCACCAAGATCTGGAGACCCTCTGTGCGAATGGGTGAAAGAAGCTGGCCATAGTACTAGCGTGCCTTTTCTTGGTCTAACGCTTAGATTATAGTATTTAAAATCAGTAGTGCCGCCTTTATTAACATCATTGAGATAGAACATCCATACAGCGAACCTACCCTTTGCTGTTTCTGACGAGCCGTGTTCTGAATGCCAAGCAGTAAACCCGCCGCCGGCCGATGCTTTTTGTAATTTTACTACATTGTCGAATGATGATAGAAAAGGTCTGCTATCGAGCATTTCGTATTTTTTAGCATATTCGGTCCAATATTTTTCTAAAGTATTTTCTATTGTTTTTACAACTGGCTTTAGAGAATTAAACTTATTAGCAAATATGCTTATATCTTTTCTACCTGCTCGATCTTCAATTCCTATACCGGCATTATTAGATTGATTTTTTAAACAAATATTATCTATTAGGTCAATTGTTAAATCACAAAAATCATCCGATAAAGCGTTCGGATAAATTTCTATGAATGTAGGTGTGTCCATGCCTGGTTATGCTCTCTGACCATATTTAGTATCTTGGCTTTACCTGATTTAAACCAAGCCGGGGGAGTGGTCTTCCAGGCGGCGAACGTCTTGTCCATAAGATAATAATTACGATATGCCTCAACTGCATTATCGGTCTTATAAGGCGCGGGCATAGCTTGAACAAACGTAGTAAGAGTATTAGAAGGAAACTCACATTGCTTTAATATCAGTTTATATAAGATATGAGCATCAGCAAGCTTGTGTTGCTTACGAGGATAACGCTTGCTAAATTCGTCGCACAGCCCAATGAGATGTTCTAGTAACCATTGAGCATTAGCTGATGATTCCATAGCCCAAATAGTGCAAGGATGCTTAACATGTGCTTTAGGATACTGAGGCAACTTATAAGCCTTGGACGGTATGTCTTTCAAAGTTACTGTAAAAGGAATAACATATCTATTATCAATAACTGCAGATAATATCTGACAGGATTCAATAATCATTTTAACGATATGTTTATCACACATCATTTCAGCAGCGATTTTAGGGTTATTATCTAGTACAAATATATTCATAGTGAGTATATTATATACTAATATTTAAATAAAGGCAATTATACAAAATCGTCAAATTTTGGCTTTAATCCGGCGGCGGCTTTGGTGTTATCAAATACTGGAGTATCCTCTACAATATCGGCCTGAGCTTTTTGCTCTACATCATATAATCTCATTTTAGATCTATCAATACCGACCACGAACCTTTTATTATAATTAGGATCAGAATATCTATTCTTTAACTGCTTAAACATAACCTGGGCTAGATCTTCTAACTCTTCGGTAGATATAATAGCAAACATAAAATCAGCTGTAGCCGGTAAACCGAACGACTCAGACGTATCTTCTAACCCAACATCACTGGACGTAAATCCGGTTCTATTAGTCTGTGTGGCACTAACAACTGGTACGTTATACTCCACCGCTAGCCCTCTTAATTCCTCAGCTATTGCTTTAACGTACATATAAGAGTTAACACCAGCACCCTTTAGTCTAGCTGAGCTACAAATATTAAGATAGTCAACATAGATAATATCCGGCTTAAAAGCTTTCTTAATCTTTAGCTCGTTTAGTAGGTGCCTGAAGTGCCCTGCGTGGGCACTAGCGGTAGGATACTCTTTAATGATTAACTTACCGGCCGTCTTTGTTGAGACTCGTTCAATTTTTTTATCGTAGGCATCCTTCGGTAACATCTTTAACTCATCGATAGTGACGTTCAAAAGATTAGCATCTATACGCTCAGCGATCTTTTCTTCTGCCATTTCAAGAGTAATATAAAGTACGTTCTTACCATCCATTAAATTAGCTGCAGCACAATGACACATAAACAAGGACTTGCCAACGCCGGTGCCAGCTAAAGCAATATTAAGAGTTTTCTTTGACAGACCGCCTTTAGTTACTTTATTTAAATAGTCAATATCGAAAGGTATCTTCTCTTCACGTGCAGTATAGAACTTAAATCGATCATCGGAATCAACAATAAAATCATGACCAATATGTGAATCAAACGAAACAGCTAGTGCGTCGGTTAGAAGCTGAGGTAGCATTCCTTTATCATTCTTACTACTGCCGTCCATAATCTTAATGGACTCCATAATAGCATTATAGATTGCTTTCTCTTGACAAAACTTTTCTGTTGCATCTGTCAGCCATTCAATAGCACTATCTGGTGATTCAAGTTGATCAATAGTTGTAATAGCTACTTTATAGTTATCATCTGAAAGCCCACCAACAGTTTCCAATTCAATCTTTACTGCTTCTTTTGTCGGCAGCGTGCTATACTTGTCAAAATAAGTTTTAATTACTTTAAAGATTTTTTTATGAGTACTGTCTGTAAAATAGTCCTCATGTATGTAAGGAACAACTCTCCTTACATATTGTTCGTTACTTATTAGTCCGGCAAAAATTTGGGTTTCTATACTCATATTATTTAACTATATTAAAAGAAATAGTACATCTTAAATTATCTGAAAGTTCATTCTGGTTAGGCACACTATGATCTAACCAAGATGGCCACATTAAGATGTCATTAGTTTCGGGTTTAATTTTGACTCCTTGCACCCATCTTGTATTAAGACCGAACATACAGTTCCATGACTGTATTAGACTTCCTATAGGACTCCTAAACTCAATAGGAACTGATTTTTCATCCATATACACATAATATGTGCCTGAGAATAAACTATTAGGATGTGAATGCCAACAGTGGTGATTATCGGCACCATATAGATTCCACCACGCAAGCACTTTAGCCCTGGAGTCCCATCTCCCTTTAGGTATCACAGTATTAAAGTAATTTTGAGCAGTTAATAGAATTTTAGATTCTAACTCGGACCAGTCAATACCTTCCATGGACCGCTCCTTATCAAAATAAGATGTGTAGCCGGTCTTATCAGGCGACTTTAAGGCTCTGCGGGTCTTTATTTGCTCGTATAGGTTACTCTGCGTCAGAGTAATCTTCTCGTGAAGCAGAGGTATTGGAAACAGGTCTTTCATCTTCGCCGTACATAAACTCTTTTCGAGCAGCCTCGTCAATTTTATCTAAAAGTTCTTTAGTAAAATACTTTTCAGGTTCATCATAAATAGTCTTAGCAAAAGTTTTGGTGCCGTCAGGTAGTTCAATACGGGTAGATACTTTTTGCACTACTCCATACTTTTCTGCAAGATCCAACAGACCATAATAACGATCTAGACCTTTAGAGAACGATAGTCTTACCTCAACATCCTTATTTTCTTTAGTAAGCCTAGACTTGTACATCTTTGCTTTAATAATATTACCTACAACATCTGTACCGTCTCTATCTTTCTTCTTTGTAAGCATACAGATAGTTGATGCAGCATACTTAAGTCCTGTACCGCCACCAATTTCCTTCATAGGAATATAAGCTCCAACCACATCGTATACATGGTTGGTAACTAACATAGGTACTCGCACTTTAGCAAGCTTAAGAGTCAACACTCTAAACGTAGCCTTGATAAGCTGCGCTTTAGTCATGTCTCTTGTCTCTTTACCTTCAGCGGTATCTTCTAGCTCTTTAGTGGTCGATAATAGACCAAGAGAGTCTAGAACGAACATCATTGGAGGTCTACGATCTTTAGGTTGCTTCTCATAAGCATCAATAACCTTTAGTGCATGATGTCTAAATGCCTGAATAGTATCCGGCTCGGCAATAATAACACGATTAGTGTCGATGCCTCTCTTTTCCATCATATCCTTAGTTACTGCAGCTTCAGTATCATAATAAACTACACCGGCGTTAGGATTGTTAGCCAAAAAATTCTGAACAATGCCTAACACAAAGAAAGTTTTACCAGTAGCAGATTCACCGGCAAACGCAGTTACCTTATTATTAGGTACACCGCCATAAATTGAGCCGCTAATAGCAGCATTTAAAATATAGGACCCAGTATCAATAGTTCCAGTAAACTCCGCACTACCTACACCATCAGCGGCAATAGCGGTATCTTCATCCTTAATATCTTCAACCAGGTCGCGAAAAAAATTACTCATTACAAATCTCCTTTCGGATTAATATTATATCATAGCTCTGAATGTAGTTCAACTATCCTTGTAAATAGCATCAAGAGCGTCTCTGAATTTTTCAATTTTATCAAGTCTCTTTGGCCAGTAGATATAATCCTTTTCAGGATTTTTAGCCAAATTATTAAGAAGGGGCATAATCATATTATAAAGTTTATTTAATCTGTCTTGAGCATCTAATGCTTCTTCTGTAGTAGTTTCTAATTCTGCCTTTGTTTGTTGAAGTACTTCTAGCTCGGTTTCATCTACAACACTAAAGCCGAAGTCAAAACTAAAGTCTGTGTTAGCCAAAGAACATCTCCAGTGTTTGCTGTTTCTCAATTCGCCATCCGATAGCATCGGTTATAGTTTTAATTGGTTCGAGAAAAGACTTCTCAAATTGTGTATCGTAATCGATATATGTATCTAGTCCAAGTTGTTTAGGTAGAGTGTTAGGTACAGATATAACATTCTCTCTAATAGGATTAGGTAACTTAAGATAACAAAACTTTACCTTATCACCTTCCTGTACAGGAACAAACCGTTCTAATTTACGCTCTTTTACTAAGTTATTAAACAACAAAGCTCCCCTCACGTGAATAGGAGTGCCCTTGGCGTAGATTGAACTTGCATCTTTATATTTTGAAAGCCCCTTGCACCCTCTAGGGAAAGCAACATCCTCAAACGGAAGTTGCTTAAAGTCATCTTTAAACGCCGCAATAAAATCAATAAGGGCTTGTTCGTCCTTATTCATTATTACTGTAAGGGCCTTCTTAATATTATCTCTACAAGCAGGGGGTGTAGAGGATCTTACTGCTTCGATCCCCATTATCTTCAATTTAGGTTCTTCGTATCTAACTCCTTCTGAGTCAAACACGTTCATGATATATCTTTTTTTAGCAGTCCAGATGGCTTTGTTAGCTATGTTCTCTCGCTTCATTACCATCTTATTTTCTACGGCGTTTACATACGTAGCGAGAGTCTGATAAGACTTTTGAATGATCGGTTCAATAATATTCTTACATGATTTATCGATGAATTCGACAATTCTAATAGGGTCGCCTCCCTCAGGATACAATTGATGTACCAGCCCGTCAAGAGAGATATAAATCGAGTCTGTATCGATAGCCAAAACATAATCAACATCATCAGTTTTTAGAGTTTTATTCAGCCAATTATTAAGGGTCTTTTCTACCCACCTAATAGATAGCTGACCCGACTTTGTGATAGACTCAGCGAACTTAAGATCAAACCATCTGAAGAACTCATTACCTAATGCACCGTATGCGCTATTAAGCTGAATTTTTTTAGCAAGCTGCATGTTATGGCATCTAGCTATTTCCTTTAAAAGGTTAGGATCTTTAGTCTTTTCATACTGCTTCTTAGCCTCAAGCATTCTGTTTTTCCAGATTACTCGATCGTCATACATCTTCTGCATGAGAGTGGGTAGGAAGCCTTTATAATCCCTATCATATAGATCACCAGTAGCAGCAATAGTAACACTCTGCTCTGTGATAGTATCTTTTACTTTACTCCAGGCCCCGTCAATAATATCTTCAATAGAAGGAGTTATACCTATCTTACCCTTCCATGTCTCAGGGGAGATATTATATTGCATGATAAGATGAGGGTACAGAGAATTTAAGTCAAATGATACCACCCAGTTATGGATACCTACTTGAGGATCTTTAACATACGCACCTTCTGCCTGGCGCTCTTTATCTGCTTTAGTAAACTGAGGTACTACGATATTTTTATCAAGCAGGTAGTTATGGATAATTAAATCCCACATACGCACTGATGTGAAAGTGTCCTGATAGTTTACCTTAGCATCGTATGCGATGGCTAATACCTGTTCAATTAACTTTAACTTATCTTCGAGTCTAGCTACTAGCTCGACGTCTTGAATATTATAATCAATAAACTTTTCCCAATCTTTCTTATAAAGATCAAAGAGGGAGTCATGTTCAGAATAGTCTAGTTTTTTCTGTCCAAGTTCTATATGGGCGATATTATTAAGACTGTAACTGTCGCGCATAACGAAAGTAAACTTTCTATACAGTTGCATGTAATCAAGAACTGACACGCCCATAGGGTCATATACCTGGTGTTCCCGGCCGGCAATAATGACCTCCCGTTCACGTAATGCATTAAACGGTGAAAGTTTATTGGCAAATTCTTGTCCAATGACTTTAGTTATTCGATTAATGATGTAGGGAATATCGAAGAACTCAATATTCCATCCGGTAATGATATCTGGGTCGACAGCTTTATAGCAGTCAATAAACTTCATTAAGAGCTGTGCTTCATTCTCAGCCTTAATATAAGTTACATTCTCATCTTTAGGGGTATAAGGTTGACCGCCTATTACTACGAATTTATTTTTATACTTGAAAGTAATAGCAGTTATTTCTTTATCAGCCTTTTCGATTGAAGGAAATCCTTCATCAGCTGCTACCTCGATATCTACATTTATTACACGAATAAGGGTAGGGTCATACTGAACTTCGCCTTTGTACTTATCGTTAATATATGTGTAGGCAAAGAAAGGTAGCCCGTAGATATATGAATTACCTACATCCTTTCTTCGTTGAATAAATAGATTAGCTTCTCTTGGTGAATCAAAATCGATTCGCTTTACCGCACGGCCATCTAAAGTCCTATATTCTGTAGGCCCGTTATATGGCCCCACAAACAAATAAGGGCGGCAAGGTTCAGTAAAACTGAAACGCTTGCCGTTTTCATAACCGCGGTGTAAGATTTTATCACCACGAAGCTGAACATTAGTATAAAACAAAACCCCTCACACTCACATTAAAAACATATTATAGTAGGTTTTGTTGATTAAATCAAGTACCGGGGTGTAAAGCGTATTGTGTATTACAGGTGGCGAATAAGTTAATTCTATTGCTTAGATATGTTTTAATGTCAGCCGTAACTGCTTCACCGTCGAGTGCGACAAAAGCTGCTACGATCAACTCATTATCATTAGCGAGAACTGAAGTAATCATATCCGTAGATAACCCGCCTCTAAAGAAGTAGGCAATAGCTAGAGGATGCTGAATAAGGCTTGCCATCTGATCCCATTTATCTTTACCGAAAGCTACTTCACAACCAGTGACTGAAGCAACAATGGCTTCATCTGCTGCTTCAGGTGCAAAATTTCTGATTTCTGATCTTAAATTTTCTAATTGAACGGCCATAAAAACTCCTGAGTTTTATCTATTTATCTCAATAGAGGATGCTAGTTAAGGTGATTAGAGCCCAGAATGCCAAGAAACAAAGAATGGGGACTAACAAAATCCCCCACTCCTTTATAAAAGTATTAAACTTTTTCATTTTACTATTTCTCCTATTCTCTTATAACCTTTACTAGTAGGATGTACCCCATCTTTTGAAAGAGATGGGATTCGAATAATCCAATCACCAAACATCCCTGCAATAGTTTCTACATGCTCTTGAATTCTTAC
>SXGQ01430907.1_pt1 | contig 19397 bp, 17 predicted proteins | sample 3178371 | NCBI WGS metagenome assembly SXGQ01 (sample SAMN11356859, study PRJNA531348) | freshwater metagenome | isolation source: freshwater sample F1-20 | place: China: Fuxian Lake, Yuxi | collected 2017-12-25 | reverse complement strand
GTCCGAGTGAGGAACTCTCCGCGTCCCTCCGCCGCGACTACGAGGCGCAGTGCGCAGTCCTCGGCTTCGGCGCGTATCCGCCGTGGAAGGAGGTGCTCGCACGATTCGAGTCTCTGCGACAGTGGCTGGAGCCCAAAACCACCACCGTGTATGTGACGCAGGACCAAATAGAGGCCATGACCCTGGCCGATCGAATCGTGGTGATGAACGACGGAATCATCGAGCAGATAGGGACGCCACTCGAACTGTTCGATCAACCTTGCAGCCTGTTTGTCGCACAGTTCATTGGCTCGCCGGCAATGAATGTATTTGCCGGGGAGCTGCGTCACGCCGATGGTCAAAACTGGGTGCAAGCCGGTGATAACCGGTGGCCAGTCGCCGCCACTGCGGCCGGGTCTGAGGGCCAGTCGGTGAATTACGGAATCCGACCCGGCGATATCGTCATCGCCCCGCCTGGCAGCGGCATCCCTGCCCGAGTGATCGTCGTCGAGCCAACTGGTGCCGAGACCGAACTGCTGCTCGAGGTCGGGGCCAGCCAGTTCACGGTGGTGCTGCATGGGCGCACCCAAGCTAAGCCCGACGATCTGGTGGGGCTACAGATCGACGCCGCAAAGACGCATTTGTTCGAGCAAGGCAGCGGCAAGCGGCTAGTGTGAATCCGCAGCGACCTGAGGGGCGATCGGCAGCGCGGCAGAGCCTGATCTGAATTGAGCACCCTTCTGCAAGCATTCCCAGGCCAGGCCCCGCGGCCTTTGCTGCTGCAAGCCCAGCAGAGAACCAAAACCGAGTCGGCCCGTTATTTAGCCGCTGTCAGCCAGGTGGTCATTCCTGGGAATATCAAAAGCAGGGCTACGCCTAGGATTTGCAGCATCATGAACTGGACCATGCCAGCGTAAATGTCTTTGAGTTGCCACTGCGGCACCACGCCCTTGAGAAAGTAGGCTGACAAGGCCACCGGTGGTGACAGCCAGGCGGTTTGCAGCGTAACCGCCACCAGCGTACAAAACCAGATCATGTCAATACCGGCAGCACGAACCAGCGGCAGCACGATAGGTAATACGATCAACACAATCGGCACCCATTCCAGCGGCCAGCCCAAGACAAAGATCAGCAGAAGTATGGCTATCAACAGCAGCATGGGGGGAAGTGACAGGCTGGTCAGCAAACTGGCGAGAAAATCGGCGCTGCCCAGGCGAGAGAACACTGCGCCAAACAAGTTGGAAGAGACCACCAGTATCAAAATCATACTGGAGACCTCCAGCGCCTGAAGGGCTGACTTGCGGATTTTGACCAGCGTCATGCGGCCTGACCCAACGGTCAGGATGAAAACAGCCGCGCAACCTACAGCGCCAGCGTCGGTCGGTGTGGCGATGCCCGCCAGAATCACGCCCAGCGTGGCCAGAATGACCACGATAACCGGCAGCACACCGATCAGCAACTCGCGAACAACCGGCCCCAAAGAGGCCGGGCGCAGCTCTAAAGGCAGCGCCGGTCCGAGGCTCGGGTTGATCCAGCAGCGAATCAGACACCACAGCGCAAATAAGGTGGCCAACAAAACTCCAGGCACAAGTGCTGCAGCAAATAAGTCGGTGGCAGATACGCCAACCACTGGCCCCATCACGATAAGCATGACTGATGGCGGGATCAGAATACCTAAGGTCCCACCTGCTGTGATGGCTCCGGCACTCAATCGCGCGTCATACCCGCTCTTGATCATCGAAGGCGCCGCCATGACACCAAGTAAGGTCACCGACGAGCCTACGATGCCGGTGGCGGCCGCAAAAATGGTGGCAGTGATCAGAACCGCCAGATACAGCGAGCCGCGCATACCAGCCAGCAATTGCTGGATGCTGGTGAACATACGCTCCATCAGGCCGGACTGCTCCAACATAAAGCCCATGAACAAAAAAAACGGGATCGAGGCGAGGACCGTGTCTTTCATCACCGAAAAAGTTTGCAAGACCGCGAGGTCAAACACCATGGAGCCAAAAGCGATAAACCCCGTCGTCAGCGCAACCCAGCCCAGGGTGAACGCTATAGGGAAGCCAATAAAAATAGCGGCGAAGAGTACCCCCAAAGCCAGCAAGCCCATGACCTCATTGCTCATGAGCTCACCGCCTCAGCTTTGGACGCGGTGCGATCCGGCCTCTCTCCGGTAGACAGAGCATGCAGCGATTGCAGGACCTCCGAGACACCCTGTGTCAGTAACAGCACCCCAGTCAGTGGCATCACGGCTTTGAACGGCCAGGCCAATGGCATCCAGGGACTGGTGACGAACCTCTCGCCAGTGATCAGCGATTTATAGAAGTAGCCCCAGCCGATATAGGCAAACACCAGTACAAAAGGCAGGAACATCACCAGGTAGCACACCAGATCGACCATGGCCTGTCTGCGCACCGACCATTCGCCATAAAAAGAGTCAGTGCGGATATGGCCCTTACGCTGCAGCGTAAAGGCAGCGCCGAGCATGAAGTAGCTGCCGTACATCATGAAAGTCATGTCGTAGGCCCATAGCGTTGGTGCGTTAAACAGGTAGCGTGACCCAACCTCGAAGCTCAGGGCCAGCACCATCGGGATGATCAGCCAGGCCACAACCTGGCCAGAAAAGACGGCGACTGGATCAAGCCGTCGGGCCCATTTTAAAAACACCGTGTCAGGACAAGACATAAGAGCGCCAAAACATGCAAACAATGACATCGCCCAGCTTGGGCGATGTCAAATGGAGATCGTCGAGGTTCAACGCTCAGTCGTTGGGCGAATCAACCCCCAAGTTGTGATACAGACCATTGATCTTGGTCCAGTACGGCACCACCAGAACGGCAAATTGCCGCTGAGACGCCAAAACCTCGGCAAAGAGCGGGTTTCGTGCCGCCTCGCGGTCGTAAACCACGGCAGTGGCTTTCATAAAAACGGTGAAGAATTCACGCGGCGTGTCATGGACGATGACCTTGTGCTCTTTTTTAAGTTTGTCCAGGGCAACAGCATTTCGCTGTACATTGAAAGTGTAGGTTTCGGCGATGGTGGCCATCACGGCTCCTTCCACCACAGCCTTCAGGTCAGGCGGCAATTTATCCCAGATGGTCTTATTGAGCAAGAACTCTCCCACATCGGTGGACTGGTGCAGTCCTTGAAGGTAATAGTGCTTGAACACATTCTGAAAACCCAGAAGCATGTCATCGGCCGGGCCGATCCACTCAGCTGCGTCAATCACGCCTCGCTGCGCTGCCGGCACAATTTCACCGCCGGGCATAGCCACCGCATTGATGCCCATTTCCTTGAAGATCTCACCAGTCAGACCGGGAGGTGAGCGGTACTTCAGCTTCTTCATATCGGCGATCGAGGCTATCGGGGTTTTGAACCAGCCAAATGGATCTGGTCCCATGGGCTGCATCATGAAAGGTTTGATATTGACCTTGAAGCCTTGCGAATACAGCTTTTCATACAGCGCATTACCCCCACCCTGCATCAACCAAGCCATGTGCGACATCTGATCCATGCCGGTTCCTGCGCCAGCCGCAGGGTTGGAAAACAGGGCGGCGGCCGAATTCTTACCCGACCAATAGTGGGTCCAGGCAAAGCCGCCGTCCACGACGCCCTTGTCGACTGCATCAAGGATTTCAAAAGCATTGACCACTGCACCATCTGGCAGGATGTCCATCTTGATGCGACCACCTGACATCTTGTCGACCCGGTCGGCAAAGCGCTTCATCAGATCGAAGTAAATGCTGGCGCTGGGCACCGCAGTCTGGATTTTCAGTCGGGTCACAGACTGTGCGTGGGCCGGCATACCGGCCACTGCCAGCGCGCTTGCACCGCCGGCAAGCGCTTTTCGTCGATTCAAAATTGTCATGCTGTCTCCTTGATTAGGTTTCACAAACAAAGCAGTAATTTCACCAAGTCCATCACTTTTTTTCACGGCTGTTGGTCAGCTCGCATCCTTCCGGACCTCTTAGGCAGACATGTTTTACCTCGTGGGCAACCCAAGCGCATCGGCTCAGTATCACACCTCCAAAAATATTTAGTCCTAGGGTTAACCCTTTCTGCAACTGATGGAAAACAGGGGCAATATCAGGCTCGCAGGTTTTTGGAAAGACAAGGCCTCGCAGGAATACACGCAGTGGCATACGATACGCCAACTTCAACAGGCGCTGAGTCACAGATTTAGACATTAAAACCGTATTTGCCGATGAAAAAAAAGCAGCCTAATATTGTGTTGATCATGGCAGACCAGTTGGCCGTGTCCGCACTGCCTTTTTATGGTCATGCTTTGGTGCAAGCACCGAACCTTTGCAAGTTGGCAGCAAATGGCGTGGTTTTCGACAGCGCTTACTGCAACTTTCCGATTTGTGCGCCTTCGCGTTTTTCGATGCTCTCAGGGCGTTTGCCGCATTCCATCGCAGCTTATGACAATGCCTCAGAATTTCCAGCCTCAATACCCACGATGGCGCACTATCTGCGCCGGGCAGGCTACCAAACCATCTTGTGCGGCAAAATGCATTTCGTTGGTCCGGACCAGTTGCACGGCTTTCAAGAGCGTCTGACCACCGACATTTACCCGGCAGACTTTACTTGGACTCCAGACTGGTTGAAGGGGCCCGCCTACCGCCCGACCGGCGTGAGCATGCGCCCGGTTTTGGAGGCTGGGCCCTGTGTGCGCAGCATGCAAATTGACTACGACGATGAAGTTGAGCACAAAGGGGTGCAGTGTTTGTACGATCTGGCGCGAGCACCCGGAGAGAAGCCGTTTTTCTTGACTGTCTCCTACACCCACCCGCACCCGCCATTTGTCGCACCGCAACGCCACTGGGATCGTTATCGGGCCGAGGATATTGATCCTCCCCGCATCGGCCCAATCGACTACCCGGATTTGGATGAACACAGCCAATGGCTGCATGTGGCGCATGCGCAAGACACTTACAGCATTTCGCAAGAACAGGTCTTAAAAGCACGCCACGCCTACTACGGCATGATCAGCTATGTGGATGAAAAAATTGGAAGCATCCTCGATACCCTAAAGGCCACCGGGCTTGATGAAAACAGTGTTGTGGTGTTTTGCGCAGATCACGGTGAAATGCTGGGCGAACGCGGCATGTGGTTCAATCAAAGCTTTTACGAATCCTCGGTGCGCGTGCCCCTGATTGTCTCTGGGCCTGAGCGGTTTATCCCTGCCCGAGTGTCGGCACACGTATCCCTGGTCGATTTGCTGCCCACCTTCCTCGACTTCGCTTATGACGAGCAGGCGCCAGAGCCAGTCGGCCCGCTCCACGGTAGCAGCTTGTTAGCCCTGCTTACGGGAGCCGATCAGGGCCAGGGGCGTCATGTGATCGCGGAGTACAGCTCGGAAGGTGTCCGGGCAGCATCCCGCATGCTGCGCGAGGGTCCCTGGAAATACGTGTTCACCCACGGTCTTGCGCCCATGCTGTTCAACTTAGACACAGATCCTGACGAACTGCTTAACCTTGCCGGGCAAGCATGCCATGCCCAAACAGAACAAGACTTGCATGCACGCCTGATTCAAGACTGGGAGCCTGTAGGCGTGCATGCCCGCATCCTGGCTAGTCAGCGCGAACGCCTGTTTCTGGCAGAGCTTGCCAAAGACTCAGCGGCATCGCCCAACTGGGCCTACCAGGCTTTTGTTGACGACACACAGCGCTTCATCCGTGGCTCGGGCCTGGCGGGACCTACCAACGCCAAGGCGCGGGCGCGCTTTCCTTATGTTGAACCGGCTCAAGCAGACAAGCCTCCAGACCAGCCACCAGACCAGCCGCCAGACCAATCGGCTTGAGCCGAAACCGCCAAAGTCATTGAGCCACACGATGCCAGCCGCCGCATTAGGGGCACCATTCAAATCAAAAGCTTGGCAGAAATTGCGGAACAATAAACTGCCCCTCGCCCCAGGCTTCGGTCTTGGTGATGGCGCCAGTTGCAGCGCTCAGTACCGCCTGGCGAACCTTTTGAGCGGCTTGGTCTAGATCAATTGCTCCAGCAATGAGCCCGCTCAAGTCCACATCGATGCCGTCCTCCCAGTGCTCGACAGTTTGTGGGTTGCCGCAGACCTTGATGGTCGGCGCCAGCGGGTTACCGGAAGGGTTGAAGACCCCCATTGAAAACAAGGTGATTTGGGCACCCGCGGCCACCATGCCGGTGATTGAGCAGGGGCTGAAAAAAGGCGTGTCCATGAAGTACAGCCCCGGCTTAGTTGGCTCCTGCCCAAAAGACAGGCAACCGGTAAATCTAGAGTTGCCAATCTTGCATACTGCACCCATGGTTTTCTCGATCAGGGTGCTTAGACCGGCTTCGATATTCTCTGCTGTTGGATTGATGCCGCGGTAGCTGTCGCCGTCCTTGCTCATGCGTGCTTCTGTGGCGGCGATCCGTTCGACAATCGCCTGTGCGACTTCAGGCGTGACAGATTGCTTGCGCACCAGCTCTTCAGCGCCAATAAATTCGGCAGTCTCCGAGACAACCACAGTGGCGCCATGCGCCACCGCAGCGTCGACGAAACGACCGATGGCTGGGTTAGAGCAAACCGAACTCGAGGCGTCGGAGCCACCGCACTCAAGCGCAATGCTCAGGGAAGAAAAGCGGCAGGCCACCCGCTGCAATTGTTCTAGCGGCACACTCAAACGCCCAAGCGCTTGCAGCGCCCGGTCGATGGCGTGCTGCACGCCTTGGCTGTCCATGACGGCCAGCACCTCAATCGGTTTGTCGGCCTGGGCGAGGATGTGCTGCCAAGCCTTGGCCGCCCGACGGTCATGACACAACACCAGCGCCGCACCGATGTTGGGGTGATCGACCAGCTGTGCGATGACCCTGTCTTGCAGGCGGGCGTCAGGGGTTTGCAGGCCGCGCTGGAATTGGCCGTGTACGACCAACACCGGCTGCTGCTCTTTGCTGCCAAAGCGCTGCGCGGCAATCACTGCGATCCGATTGCTGAGCGCCACGGTCGACACCACAGCCAAATGATTGCGCACGCCCACCCGGTCACGGCTTCGGGCATACCCGGCAAAGGTCAGCCGAGCCTCATCTGCAGTTATGGATATGGACATGGGCTCCCTTTGGGATGTCTTGGGTGGCAATGCCGATAGGCGTGCCATATTTGATGATGGCTTGGCCTTGCAAAATAGGTTTCAGGGCAGCCTTGTGACCGAAAGCGATGGTCTCCTGCAGCGCCAAGCCAGCTTGGGTAACCCAGTCTTCTGTCTTGAAATCCAGCAGGGTGGTGACGTTGTCGTTTGGATGGACAGTGAGGCTGATTCGGCTCATGGCGTGGTGCGCTTTGGAGATGCCAAGTCTCGACATCGAGCGCATTTGGTTTTAAAGTTCTATATATGGTATCTTATGGCGGCTTTAAAAAGGAAAGATCATTTTTGCCCGCTGTCGTCATCTTGGTTTCTTGCTACTGCCCTGGTGCCTGTTGGTTTTGTTTTGGCACACCATGGCCGTCTCAGGTTTTGTCAACCCAGGGTTGATGCCCACGCCGGCTCAGGTCGGCAGCAAACTTGTGGAACTACTCTTTGGCGGACGCCTGGGCATCGATATTTTGAAATCGACGCAGCGGGTGACACTGGGGGTTTTGCTGGGTATCGCCCTGGCTGTTCCAGTCGGGTTTCTGATCGGCTGGTACAAGGGCGCTCGAACTTTTCTCGATCCCTTGATCAATTTTTTTCGTGCTTTGCCGCCGATTGCATTGATCCCCTTGGTCGTGGTGTATTTCGGCATCGACGAGCCGGCCAAGGTGATCATCTTGTTTTATGCGAGCTTTTTTGCCGGCGTGATCGTGATGTACGAGGGTGTCGCACAAATCAGTCCGATCTTCATCAAAGTAGCCCGCACGCTTGGCGCTTCTGAGTGGGAGATTTTCTCGCGAGTGATCGTGCCCATGACCATGCCGCATATCCTGACTGCGCTGCGGGTCGCCCTGGGCGTGGCCTGGGCCACACTGGTGGCCTCGGAACTGGTGGCGGCCCAGCAGGGGCTGGGCGCGCTGATCCAAAGCGCCGGTTCTTTTTTTCAGATTGACATCATTTATGTGGGTATCGTATCGATCGGCGCGGTAGCCTTGGCCATGGACCTGGCGCTGCGAGCCATCACGCGCCGCCTGATCCGGTGGCAGGATAGGGTAGAGCTCCAATGAGCCAGCCGCGCGTGGTTTTTGACGGTGTTTGCGTGGACTTTCCCACAGAGAATGGACCCCTGAGTGTGGTTGATGATGTGTCGTTTTCGGTGCACGAAAACGAGTTCATCTGTGTTGTTGGCCCCTCTGGTTGCGGCAAGACCACCCTGATGAATGTTTTAGCTGGTTTTACACCTCCAACCCGCGGGGTGGTGCTGCTCGATGGCCAAGCGGTTCGCGGCCCGGGGCGAGATCGCGGTGTGATATTTCAAGACTATGGCGTCTTTCCCTGGCTGAGCGTAGAACAAAATATCTTGTTTGGTTTGCGTCTGGCCAGCAGCAAAACCCCTGTAAACGAGCGCGCGGCTGTCTGCCGTCAATACCTCGAATTGATGGGCTTGGCTGACTTTGCCAAGGCCTTCCCGAAAACACTCTCGGGGGGCATGCGCCAGCGCTTGGCAATCGCCCGCGCTTATGCAGCAAAACCAGAGTTTTTGTTGATGGACGAGCCCTTTGGCGCACTCGATGCGCAAACCCGCTCGAAAATGCAAAACCTGCTGCTCGAAGTACTGCTACGTGAGGGCAAGACAGTGATGATGATCACCCACTCAGTGGACGAGGCCATCTATCTGGCATCGCGTATTGTGGTGGTCACTGCGCGCCCGGCCCGTATCAAGGCAATTATCAAGGTCCCGTTTGGCTACCCTCGCCACGAGGGCCTTCAAGAGACCGCAGATTTTATGAACATCAAGGCCCACCTGCGCGAGCTCGTGATGGCCGAATATGAGGCACAGCAAATGCTGGGCTCTGCCAACATTTAAGCACCATTCCCCGCCCTGCCACCCCACCCCACCCCACCCCCGAACCAAAACTGAGGAGCCGTCCATGAACAAGACTTTCCAACCCCGCCGCCGCCAATTGCTGGTTGGCATGAGCGCTGCCGGCCTGAGCAGCATCGCCGCACCCGCCATTGCGCAGCAACGCGCCAAGATCAGAGCCGGCTATGTCGACACCTTGGCAGTCACGGGACAGTTGTGGACTGGTGTTCACCGGGGCCACTGGGCCAAGGAGGGCATTGAATTTGATCCGGTCAAGTTCAGCACCGGTCTGGAGCTTTTCAATGCCATGATTGGCGGCAGCTTGGACATGCTCTCCACCGGAGCCGTGATTTCTAACTTTCCAGCGCGGGGGCAGGGCAAGGCATTCTTGATCAACAACATTGAATTTGCCACCGCTCAGCTTTGGATTCGGGAGGATCAAGGCATCAAGACTTGGGCTGACCTCAAAGGCAAAAAGATCGCCACGACTCTGGGCACTACAGCCCATGTGTTTCTTGATGCCGCCTTGCGTGCCAACGGCATCGACCCGAGCAAAGACGTTGAGTTGATCAATCAGGGAATGCCTGTGGCGGTGACGTCCTTTATCTCGGGCGCTGTGCCGGCGGTGGCCCTTTGGGTGCCATTCAATATCCAAGTGCGGCAGCGCGTACCTGCTGCCAAGATGCTGGTGGATGCGTCGGCCTACTTTCCCAAGTCAGCCATTGTTGGTGGCTGGGCCACCCGCGCTGATTATTACGAGAAAAATCGTCCCTTGATTGCCCAGGTGGTGCGGGGCTGGGCCGCAGCCAATGACGATTTGATCAAAAACTCGGCCACGATTCTGCCGGTCATCCAGGCTAACAACTACCAGCAGGTGCCATTGGCCGAACTGCAGGAGCAATTCCAGGCCTCGAAGTACTACAGCTCATCAGACTGGCGCAGGCTCTATCAAGACGGAACCGCCGTGGGATGGCTGCAGCAAGTGACCGACTTTTATGCCCGTTTCGGCGGGATTCAAAACCCTGTGCCCGCAAAAACTTACTTTGACACTGGCCTGCTGCTGGAAAACGTCAAGGCCTGATCTATGCCGCAGCAAGACAAGGGCCCCTGGGACCACATCGTGGTGGGGGCCGGGTCGGCAGGGTGCGTGTTGGTCAAACGGCTGCTGCAAGCAGGCCGGAGGGTTCTGTTGCTGGAAGCCGGCGGCTCAGACCGCTCACTTTGGCTCAAGCTTCCGGTGGGATATTTCCGCACCATTTTTGATGAACGGTTTGCGCGCCAGTTCGAGGTCGAAGCGCAAGAGCAAACTGCTATGCGCCGCATGATCTGGCCGCGCGGACGCATCCTGGGCGGCTCGAGTTCGATCAACGGGCTGATCTACATACGCGGGCAACATGCAGATTACGACAACTGGGCGCAGTTAGGTGCCACGGGTTGGTCCTACCAGGAAGTCCTGCCCTATTTTTTGAGATCAGAATGCTTTGACGGACCGCCAAGTCCCTACCACGGCACCGGCGGTGAGCTGGGTGTTTCGGAGTTGCGCAACAAAGACCCCAGTTGCCAGGCTTGGCTCGACGCTGCCCAGGAGTACGGCTTGCCGTTCAACTCGGACTTCAATGGGGCGAGCGACTACGGCGTAGGCCGCTATCAGCTGTCGATCAAGGGGCGCTGGCGCTCCAGTGCGGCCCAGGCCTTTCTGCGGCCGGTACGAAGCCACCCTGGCCTGACCCTGCTGAGCGGAGTGCTTGCCACTCGAATCCTCTTTGAACACCACCGCGCGGTGGGCATAGAGTGCATCAAGGGTGGCGAGCGGGTCGAGTATCGATGCGAATCTGATCTGGTCCTTTGCGCCGGAAGCCTGCAGAGTCCGCAGTTGTTGCAGCTGTCGGGTATTGGCCCGGCTGATCATTTACGCGCCCTGGGCATCGCTGTGCGCCATCACGCGCCCGAGGTGGGGGAAAACCTGCAGGACCACTACCAGGCACGCACCATCGTTCGACTCAAAAACCCGGTGTCGCTGAATGATCAGGTGCGCAGCCCCATCGGACTGGCGCGCATGAGCTGGCAGTGGCTGGCGCACTCGCGCGGCCCCCTGACAATTGGGGCTGGCCAGGTCGGGGGCTTTGCCTGCACCTCAAACGCCAGGGACGGCCGAGCCGATATCCAGTTCAATGTCATGCCACTTTCTGTCGATAAGCCCGGCACCCCGTTGCATGATTTTTCGGGCTTCACAGTCTCGGTCTGTCAATGCCGTCCCTCGTCCAAAGGTTCGCTGCGTATACGCAGCACGGACCCCTCCAAGTCCCCTCGCATTGTGTCGAACTACCTGCATGAAGATTTAGATCTGCGTACCTTGCTTGAGGGGCTGCACATGTGCCGAGACATTTATCGGCAAAAGAGTTTTGCTGGCAAGTGGGTAGAAGAGAAGCTCCCCGGCGCTGTTGACCTGGAAACTTTTGCCCGCGGCCATGGCAGCACTGTGTTTCATCCGACCAGCACCTGCCGGATGGGCGCAGACCAAGCTGCAGTGGTCGACCCGCAACTGAGAGTGCGTGGTGTCGAGGGCTTGCGCGTGATCGACGCATCGGTGATGCCCAAAGTGGTATCAGCCAACACCAATGCGGCAAGCATCATGATCGGCGAGCGCGGCGCACACATGCTGCTGGAATAAGCGGCCCTGCTGCCCTGCTGCCTGGCCGTCGTGGCCTGGCAGACCTGGATGGCTATGGCCATGGTTATGACGATGCTCGGGCGTTGAACACTGGCGCTAACACCGGGGCTTGCACGGCAGTAAACCAGCCTCCTCAGGCTGGCGCAGTCAGCTTGTCTTTTTGCCCTGACTGCCATCCAAAATCCTGCTCAATTCCCACAGCCGGGTGATTGAAGCGCACCGGGCCATCGGGGCGTTGGTTGATGTATTGGTACACCAGCGGATCGGTGCTTTGGTAGGCTTGAGCCACCGAGCCTTGAAACACCAACTTCCCTTGGTCAAGGATAAGCACATGATCGGCAATTTTCAGGGTCTGCTTGATTTCATGGGATGCAAAAACGCTGGTCAAACCCATGGCATCATTGAGTTGCCGGATCAAACCTGCGATGACCATGACTGAAATTGGATCGAGTCCGGTAAATGGCTCGTCGTACATCAAGAATTCAGGGTCTAGCGCGATTGCACGGGCTATTCCGATGCGCTTGGCCATACCGCCCGACACTTCGCTGGGCATCAGGTCACGGGCGTTTCGCAGGCCCACCGCATTGAGTTTCATCAAAACAATGTTGCGGATCAGCGCCTCGGGCAGATCGGTATGTTCGCGCAAGGGGAAGGCCACGTTGTCAAAAACGCTGATGTCAGCGAACAGGGCAGCGAACTGGAACAAAACACCCATGCGACGCCTCACCGCATAGAGTTGCGCTCGGTCCATGGGGCCGATGTCCTGGCCATCAAACAGCATTTGCCCTGACCAGGCTCGGTGTTCGCCACCCATCAAGCGCAGGGCGCTTGTCTTGCCGGCGCCCATTGGCCCGATCAGAGCGGTTACCTTGCCCCTTGGGATGCAAAAGGATGTGGATTGCAACAACGCCTGCTCACCATAACCAAAGCTGAGCTCGCGGAATTCGACAAGTGTTGGGTTGAGACTAGGTGGCATGAGCAGTCAGGTAGGGCGAGACACCAAGGTTGGATCATAGTGGCCAAGCTCAGGCGGGCACAACCCTTTTGATGGTGTTGTCAAAATGCAATTGAATCGCTTTTTGGAGCTTCTTGACGTCTTTTTGCTCAAGTGCTGCAGCAATTTGTTCGTGATCATCCAAGGCCCCACGCCAGTTTTCTGGCGTGCTGTTGCCGCTGTATCGCAAACTGCGCATGCGTTTGCTGAGAGTTTTGTGAACCATGGCCAGGGAATCGTTCTGCGCCATATCGATCAGCGCATCATGGATTTTCTGGTTCAACTCAAAGTACTCAGAACGCTTGTCCTTGTCATAGAGGAGCTTCATTTTTTCGTGCATGGCCAGTACGCGATCGATCTTTTTTTGCTCTGCCTTGCAGGCTTTTTGTGCGGCAAAACTCTCTAATACGGCCATGACTTCGAGCATATCGGCAGCATCTTTCGGGCTGAATGTCTTGACCACCGCGCCGCGCAGGGGTAATAAATCGACCAAGCCCTCAGAGGCCAGCACTTTGAGCGCTTCTCGAATTGGCGTACGGGAGACGCCCAGTTCCCGGCTGATTTCAAGCTCCAGCACCCGCTCTCCTGGTTTTAATTTTGCTTCAACAATTAAATTGCGCAGGCGGGTGGTGACCTCAAGGTGCAGGGAAGTTCTGGCGATGGGGTCATTGGAGGGCATGGAGTTCCTGTGGCTGGCGCGGATACGACCTATTTTAGTGGACCAGATTTGCTATAATCTGTAATTACAGGTTACTGATTGATGGGGCAAAATTGACTCAAGCAACCATTGCATTGTTTACCGGCGACCCTGCCGGGATTGGCGCTGAATTGGTGCAGAAATTGCTCGACCAACCAGCGCTCAGGCCAAAGGCCAGCATCCTGTTGATTGGCCAGCAGAGATCGATTCGTGCCACCGCAGATGTGCGCTGGCACCCCTGGTCCGGCATTGATGCGCCGGCATTCGAGCCCGGCATGGCCAGTGCCCGCAACGGCCGCTACATGCTGGACGCACTGGCTGAGGGCGCGCAACTCGTCGCCGATGGTAAAGCGGATGCCTTTTGCTTTGCCCCCTTGAACAAAAGCGCCCTGCGCTTGGGCGGCATGCACCAAGAGGACGAACTGCGCTGGTTTGCCGAGTGTTTAGACCACCACGGCGTTTGCGGTGAACTCAATGTTCTGCAGAACCTCTGGACTGCGCGGGTCACCTCGCATGTGCCTCTCAAAGAGGTCAGCCAAGGCCTGTCAAGCAGCAAAGTCTGTGATGCCATCAAGATGATTTCAAATGCGCTCAAAGCCGCTGGCAAATCGCAACCACGCATAGCGGTGTGCGGGCTCAACCCGCACAACGGCGACAACGGCAACTACGGCGATGAAGAGATCACAGTGATTGCGCCTGGTGTGCAACTGGCCGTAGCCGCTGGTTACCCAGCTGACGGCCCCTTCCCTGCCGATACCGCCTTTGTGCGCGCCATCCGCAAAGAGGGGGGCTACGACGGCGTGGTCACCATGTACCACGACCAGGGCCAAATTGCCATGAAGCTGATGGGCTTTGCGAAAGGCGTCACGGTGCATGGCGGCTTGCCAATACCAATCACCACGCCAGCGCACGGTACCGCCTACGACATCGTCGGAACCAAGCAAGCCAATCCTCAGGCCATGTTCAATGCCTTTGAACTGGCCCACCGAATGGGCTTGCACCATCGCCAATCAAACACCTCTCAGCTACCTGAACACCACACGGAGACATCATGAAGAAAACCTTTGCCTGTCTGTTCGCCGCCTGCATCAGCATTGCCATGCCGGCCCACGCTCAAGCCACTTACCCGAGCAAGCCTGTGCGGCTCATGGTTGGCGCTGGTGCCGGCGGTGGCACAGACATCATTGCGCGCATGCTGGCTGAAAAAATGGCCGAGTCTTTTAAGGGTACGTTCGTTGTTGAAAACAAACCCGGGGCCTCGAACACCATTGCCGCCGAATTAACCGCCAAAGCGCAAGCCGATGGCTACACCCTGCTGGTGGCCACCAACACCGGGCAGGCAATTGCTCCGCATTTGATCAAGCTGTCCTTTGATCCCATGAAAGACCTGACCCCAATCGGCCTGGTGGTCACGGTGCCCAATGTGCTGGTGGTTGGCGCCAATGTTCCAGCCAATACAGTGAAGGAACTTGTGGCCCTGATGAAGGCAAAGCCGGAAGACTTCAAGTACGCATCGTCGGGTATTGGCAGCACGCAACACATAGCGGGCGAGGGGTTTGACATCGCCGCCGGCGTCAAAAGTGTCCACATACCCTACAAAGGCAGCGCGCAAGCGCATCTGGACATCATTGCCGGCAATGTTCAAATCATGTTTGACACCACCTCTTCGGCGATGGGCCAAATCAAGGCAGGCAAATTCAAAGCCCTGGCAGTCACCACGCCCCAAAGAAGCGCTGAATTGCCCAATGTCCCAACCTTGACCGAAGCCGGCGTGAGCGGCTCCGACATGAGCACCTGGTATGGTGTCTTTGTGACTGCAGGCACGCCGCCTGAGGTGGTCGCCCGGCTTCAATCAGAGCTTGCACGCATCATCAAGCTGCCCGATGTGCAGGCAAAACTCAGGGGCTTGGGCGGCGAGCCTGGTAATCTGAGCGTTGAACAATTCAGCCAACTCAACCGGCAAGAGTTCGAGCGCTTTGGCAAATTGATCAAGCAGGCCAACATCAAAATGCAGTAACACCCTGCTGGCCTAGCCCAGCCAGGCAGCATCCAAAGACCCTGGTCCCAAGGCATGCCACAAGGCATGGCCGTGTCAGACTATCATTCATGTTAGGCCACCGTTATTGACCAACGTTCAGGAATCAGCCATGTCCAAAATGGAAGAGCTTCTCAAGCAGCAACACGATATTGCTTTGGCCATTGAAGCCGAGTTCATCAGAGGCCGAGATGCTGCGGCAAAGGGAGAGGCTGAGGCGCAATACAACCTGGGTGTGATGTACCAGAAGGGTCAGGGCGTAGCAAAAAACGACGCCGAGGCGATGCGCTGCTACAAACTCGCAGCAGCACAAGGGAATGTGAGCTCACAGTTCAATGTTGGCCTGATGTTCGAAAAAGGACAGGGCGCCAGTGAAGACTTTGTCCAAGCGCTGCATTACTACAAGCTGGCAGCCGACCATGGCCACGCGGCTGCGCAATACCGCCTGGGCCTCATGCACAACTGCGGACATGGTGTTAAACAAGACTTTCAAGCAGGGATGCGCTGGTACAAACTCTCGGCAGCCCAAAACCATGCAGATGCGAAATATGGCATTGCTTTCATGTATGAACACCACCAGGGCTTTGAACAAGACGATATGGAGGCCTTCACTTGGTACAAGGCAGCAGCCGAGCTGGGGCATTTTGATGCGCACAACAAGCTTGGTGTCATGTATGAGCATGGGCGCGGCATCAAGCAGGACTTCGCACAGGCCCTGCATTGGTATCATTTGGCGGCTGCCCGTGGGCACCATGCTGCGCAGTACAACATCGGCGTGATGTATGAGCATGAACAGGGGGTCAAACTAGACTACCACGAAGCGCTGCGTTGGTACCAAGCAGCCGCTACCAAAGGCAGCGCCGATGCGCAAACCAAAATGGGCTTTATGTACGCCAATGGCCGCGGTGTCGCACAAAACTACCCTGAAGCCATGCGCTGGTACAAGTTGGCTGCGGCTCAAGACCATGCCACTGCCTTGTCCAACCTGGGCTTTATGTTTGATCAAGGGCAGGGGGTTGAAGCAGACGATGCCCAGGCGCTGCGGTGGTACACCATGGCAGCCAAAAAAGGCGACCCGAACGCGGTTAAAAACCGCGACCTCGTCCAGGCCAGAATAGAAGCACATCAGGCCCAGCACCCAAATTAGTCCGGTGCTGGCTTTCTTTTTGCAATGCCCATGATTTTGGACAGAATGCCCAGCATCACTTCGTCTACGCCGCCGCCAATCGAAGCCAGGCGACCATCGCGGTAAGCGCGCGAGATTCGGCTCTCCCACGCATAGCCCATGCCACCCCAAAACTGCAGGCAACCATCGGGGACGCTGCGGTTGAGGCGTCCAGCCATCAGTTTGGCCATGCTGGCTAATTCGGTAACGTCCTGACCCTGCACATACAGCTCGCAGGCGCGGTAGGTCAGGGCCCGCAGGGCTTCCACCTCGGTTTTCATCTCGGCGAGTTTGAACTGCACCCATTGCTGGTCTGCCAAAGTAGCACCAAACAACCGGCGCTCCTGCGCCCAGCCTATGGTGTCTTGGATGCAGTTGTTGAGCCCTTGCAAGGTGCTGGCCGCCGCCCACAGGCGCTCCTCCTGAAACTGCTGCATCTGGTAGACAAAGCCCTGGCCCTCTGCGCCAATGCGGTTACGTTGCGGTACGCGCACCTGGTCAAAGTAAATCAGGCCAGTGTCGCTGCTGTTCATACCGATCTTGCGGATTTTTTTCGCCACCTCAATACCCTTGGTCAGCTGGCCGCCGCGGCCTTGGCGCATGGGCACCATCACCAGGCTTTTGTTCCGGTGCGCCGGACCTTCGCCGGTGTTCACCAGCATGCACATCCAGTCGGCCTGCAAGCTGTTGGTGATCCACATTTTCTGGCCGCTGATCAGGTAGTCGTCACCGTCCTTGCGGGCCTGGCTTTTGATAGCCGATACATCGCTGCCGGCGCCGGGTTCGGACACACCGATACAGCCCACCATATCGCCCGCCACAGCCGGGACGAGAAACTCTTGGCACAACTCGGGGCTGCCAAAGCGGGCCAGCGCTGGCGTGCACATATCGGTCTGCACACCAATGGCCATGGGAACCCCGCCGCAATGGATATGGCCCAGGGTCTCGGCCATTGCCAGGCTGTAGCTGTAATCCAGACCCGCACCACCATAGGCCTCGGGTTTGGTCAGGCCCAGCAGGCCCAGGCTGCCAAGTTTTTTAAATACTTCGTGCGCCGGGAAAATACCGGCCTCCTCCCACTCGTCCACATGGGGGTTGATCTCATGGTCTATCAAGCGTTTGAGGCTGTTTTGGACTTCCCGGTGTTCGTGGGTAAATTGCATCTTGGCTCCGCAAAAAGTTTGACTTTGGCTGGTACTTCAGGCCGCTGCGCGCAGCCCCAGGCAGGCACGGGCTTCGGCAGGGGATGCGACATCGCGCCCGGCAGCGCGGGCGCAGCCGGCCAGCGCAGCAATCAGCGCACCGTTGCCACTGGCGCGGGAACCGTCAGGCAGGTAAAACGTATCCTCCAGGCCAGTGCGCAGCATGCCGCCGAGATCGGCCGTGGCCTGATGCACCGGCCAGATGTCCTGGCGCCCAATCAGGGTGCATTGCCAAGTCACACCAGGCTCGATTTGCCGGTGCAACCAGGCCAATAATTCGGCATCGGCGGGCATACCGGAGTCCACGCCCATGACAAAGTTGTAGTCCAAGTGATCGGTCATACCGGCTTTTTTGAACATGGCCACCGAGCGAACAATGCCGACATCAAAGCATTCGAACTCGGGCATGGTGCCAGTCTCATGCATCACATCCAAAAAGGCCCGTACCTTTTCGACAGGGTTGTCAAATACCATGGGCGGCCAGGCCCAGCGACCGTCCGAGCGGATCTTGAGGTAGTTCAGTGTGCCCGCATTGCAGGCCGCAATCTCGGGCCTGACCCGGCGGATACAGGCCAATGGACCAGCTATGTCCATACCCACCACTCCGGTGCTCAGGTTAATGATAACCCCGGGGCAGGCGTCGCGTATGGCCTGGGTCACCGCCCACGCCAGATCCGGGTCCCAGGAGGGCAAGTGGCCCATGGCTTCTTGCTGGCAACGCAGGTGAACATGCATGATGGTCGCGCCGGCGTCATAGGCGCTCTTGGCCTCGGCCGCCATTTGCCTTGGGGTGACTGGCACCGGGTGTTGCAGGGGGTCGGTCAACACGCCGGTCAGGGCGCAGGTGAGTATGGCTTTTTGCATATTTTTTCCTGCTTGCTGCTGGTTTGTGGGTCTGTTTCAGGCTTTATATGTCGAGCTGACGCGCAGCCAGTTCTTTCATGATTTCTTCGGTACCCCCACCAATGGTCATGACCTTGACTTCGCGGTAGATGCGTTCGCTGGCGCTGCCGCGCATATAGCCCATACCGCCAAGAATCTGCACCCCCTGGTCGGCGCAAAATTGCATGGTCTGGGTGGACTGGTTTTTCAGCATACAGACCTCGGCCACCCAGGCCGGGCCAATCTGTTGCCGGTCGGCTTGTAGCGAGAGTTTGTCTAGCCAAGCGCGGCTCGCCTCAATACGCATGCGCATGTCGACCAGTTTATGGCGTACCGCCTGGTGGCCGGTAAGTGGCTGACCGAAAGTTGTACGCTGACGCGCCCAGGCCAGCGCTTCGTCATAGCAGGCCTCGGCCATGCCCACAGCAGTAGCCGACATACCCAGGCGCTCACCATTGAAGTTGGTCATGATGATTTTGAAGCCCTGGTTTTCCTCTCCCAGCAAATTTCCCAGCGGTACGCGTACATTGTCAAAGTGCAGCGTGGCGGTGTCCGAGCAATGCCAACCCATTTTTTGCAGCCTGGTACGCGACAGGCCGGGCGCGTCCCCTGGCACTGCCAGCATGGAGATGCCGCCTGCGCCTTTGATTGACGGGTCAGTGCGCACGGCCAGGCTGATCCAGTCAAAGCGCATGCCCGAGGTGATGAAGGTTTTTTCACCCTGGATCACATAGTGATCGCCCTCACGCCGCGCGGTGGTGCGCAGGCTCGCCACGTCCGAGCCAGCGCCGGGCTCGCTGATGCCCAGCGCGGCAAT
>SXGQ01382317.1_pt1 | contig 19399 bp, 11 predicted proteins | sample 3178371 | NCBI WGS metagenome assembly SXGQ01 (sample SAMN11356859, study PRJNA531348) | freshwater metagenome | isolation source: freshwater sample F1-20 | place: China: Fuxian Lake, Yuxi | collected 2017-12-25 | reverse complement strand
TTTCTCCATCATTCATCTCTTCTTCGGTGAGAAATGTTTTCAACTCTCTAATATGACAATTTTCAATTCCGTGTTTGGCAAGAAAATAATCGAATTTAATATCTTTGGGCTTACCTTTACCAGATAAAATTCTTTTAGCACATTTTATGTGACCGTTATGCCTATTTTCTAATCCATACTTTGACTTACCGACGTAAATGTCTTTACCCAGACACTTTTCACAATGGCAACTGTAACAATAAACGATGTAATTTATTTCCATGGTCAACAAGACCTCCCGGAAATAAATATTTCTTGGTTATAAAAAATTAGAAATATTACGATACGGTTTTTTACCTAGAAATTTCTTCAATTTTTATGGGAAATGCCTGATCATACCCAGGGACATTTACCTTGGATATATCAGCAACATCTTGTAGTCTATCTGGGTGTACGTCTAGAATCAATGCATCATGAAGCACAAATATAGGCCTAACGCCGTTTGTGCCTAATTGTTCTAAAACCTTGCCAAATCCGATTAGAGAAACATCAACTCCCGTAGATTGCGCATAATAGTTGATGAAGATGTTGTCTTGTGGGCGTTCAACCTTAATCTTTCTACCAAATTTATTTGTGATATACCCATCTGACTTAAATTGGGACTTAAGTCTTTTTAACAATGTTCTGGTGTCGATGTAATCCTCGATCTTCGAAATAACTTCTGCAACTTTCGTTTCTGATACTCCTAAGCTCAATGCGACCATCGAACGTGATGACCCATATAAAACAGATAGGACAGCGGCTTTGACCAAGGCACGCGGCATACCACCAAATCTATCAGCCAACATCGAATACAAATCTTGATCAGGACAATCATTCCCAGATTCATACAATAATATGCGGGCTTCTAGAGAAGAAAAGTCCAGAGATACGATACTTCCACCTGGCGATGAAGGTTTGATAACATTTCGATATTCTTTCTTTAATAGCAAAATGTTGGGACCAGATTCAACGATAAGCCTTCCAGTAACAGTTCCGAATCGATCATATTTTACGGGAGATGCATAACCTCCAGATCGAGGACGAAAAGACTCAACGACTTGAGCATTCATGGCAGAAGCAGAAATAATATCGTTGATCTTTGTCCCATCGACTTTTGCTGGTTTTAAAGCGTTAAGAATCTTGTTTCCAGGGACCCATGTATTTTCATAATATGATGTCGAAACTTCTGCATTGCTCTTGACATATGAAATAATGTCATTAAAAAATCTCTTATATTTTGACTGTGGTAATATCATCGACCATGGTGGCGATATATCTGGTGCCACTTGTGTCATCATCTTGGCATATTGCGTTGGTATCGCTGGTATAGAAGAAGAATGAACGGTCGATAATCTAATAACGGTGTCCCAACACTTTATGGATTCGTTTTTAATATCTCCGCTAAAATGCCATGAGGAAGAGTCAACCTTATCGGTCCACGTAAATCCATCGTGAGATATCAACAAATTCTTTTGTGAACCCAGCAAACAAGAGTCTAGTAAGACATCCACAATACGATTATATCATGATTCAATTTTTTTTTCAAGTCATTGATCGATGAGGTAGATGTCCTACGTTATTATTTACGAAACATTAACGTTTTTTTCGAGCTTTTTGCCTAGCTGCATCTTCGTCTGCAGACTTCTTTAATTCTTCTTGAATCATCTTGACAAGACCTTCTGCCTCTTGAACAACACCCTTTGCCGTATCGATCGAACCATATGCATCAGCGAATCCAAACGTAACATCTGTCGTAAATTTACCAGGCGTTAACGTATGACCAATCTTTATGACGTTATATAAGTTGTCTATTGTCGTACCAGTTCCTAAATCGATGAAAAATTGTTGCATGTATTCGATCACTGGACAACCTAAACATGTCAGGGATAACTGTCCTGGAATTACTGCCAATGGAAGATTACCGACTGAAGTCCCGTTGGCAACACCGTCGGGATTTTGAAAATTTCTAAAAATTTGAATCGTGTTTAAATTTTCATCCTGTCGTGTTGTATAGTTTATGCTCGTTATCATGCTTCCATTGGTTCCAATCGTTATCGTTGGTACCATAGATGCAATTGCTTGCTTTACAAGTTCAAATCTAGGTTTCTTGTTTTCATCAACAAAAGTGTAGTACCTATATTCAAACCCTCCTGCCGAAACAGGTACACCGTTAGAAAGAAGCTTCGCAAATCCAGCTTGTTTCTCTGCAAGTTTATTGTTCGCTGCGGTTGTGTCTTCATTCTTTTTTGATTGATTAGTTTGCCTTTGTTTTTGGGTAGCACCTTGGACTTTTCTACTTTCTGCTTCGTTTCTTTCCGAAACAATATTTGCAATATTGCGAGTAAACTCGTCATTACTTTTATATTTTCCTGTTACTTGGTATATTCCTGCATCATTCTTTATCAGTTTTGCAGCCATTGGTTCAGGAATTGACTGTTTGTCATAGATGTGAATTCTTAAAATTCGTTTTACGTCTTCGCTAGCATTGTACACAGAATTGTTCGTATTTGACGTAGCAGACATTTGGTAAGACTGCAACAAACTTTGATGTTTATCTGTTCCTGATTCGTTTGAATATCCAGATTCTATGAAAAAGTCAATTTCAGGTTTCTTGAAACGCTCGCCTGAACCTGCAAGATTCGCAGTCAACTTTGCTTTTTCGTATTCTCCATCTTTCTTTAACGTCGTTGTTAGTTCTCCGTCTTTCGTTTCATAAAAATCTCTAAATCCATATGCCTGATGTCTTTCATCAGCAAACTGGGAAGTTCGAACGATCTCTAAAAAGGTTATAAGAGACATTCTCTCGCCTTTCATTTCTATGATTTTTCTTGCGTATTCCTTTTCAAGATATTCTAAGTCTATAGGAAATTCTGCAATATTTAGATTTGATGCGGGGCCCGCGCTGTCATTGATGTTATAGAAAAAAACCTGATATTCATCTATTATTGGTGAAGAACTTTCGATCGTCGTCAATCCTGCACATGCAGTGGAAAAATAAGTCGCGAATAAATTTCCAAATGAAACGTATTTTTCAGGAAGATTCTTTATCTTATTTTCATTAAGAGGATGGTTTTTTTGCAAGTTTCTTGCAATTTCATTGTCGTTAGCAAATTTATCTATGTTTTTAACGTTCACTGCATATGCGAATAAATCATGGCGTAAATCTAGATTTTCAAACCTAGATTTGTAAATTTTTCTAGCAGCTTCTTCTAATTGTCCAACTTTTTTTTCTTTAGATTTAGGACTTCTAGGCTCACCTTGTAACTGGTAAAAATTCTTTACATTCTCTATAAAATTTTTCGCCGATGCTTTTAACTCTGTCGTAGAAAAATTTTTGCTGCTTAATAATGTTTCAATTTCTTTTAATTGCTTATTAAACTCTTCATTTGATAATTCAGGTGCTTGTCCTCCTGTTGCGGAATTAATGATGCTTGGAACCTTTAAATTGGGGGTGTCGTTCGACATTTGTAAGATTCCTAGCTGATTCCCTAAACGTTTAATATTTTCAATTGTTGCTCGGACTTGGTTTTGCTTGGATTGAAATCTAATCGATTCTCCAGTTGGAGTGACATCGCGCAATTCGCCGGTTCCTTTTGTGTGCAACGTTAGTGTGACAATCGCTGCACCAGTGTTATCAATCGAAATCATCGAGTTTCCTACACAAAATAGTTCAGAAACTAGCATGTTTCTATTTATAAAATCGCTATATTCATCTCTTAAAATAATTTGTTTTTTTTCTGAGGATTGATTTTGTGATGGTTGAAATGGAGCAACCCATCCATAAATCAACGAAACTTCAAGAGAAGAATACAATTCTGGATTCAGGTAATCCGCAATCTCTTGTAATCTTGATCGATCAAATATCTTTAATATCATGGTCGCTTGTTTGAACGTCTGCGCATCGTGAGACGTCTCTGCATTTATGCTGAATGATATTATCGTTCCAAATGGAACCGTGGGGTTAATAACGGGAGTATATCTTGGTGTTTTCTCCTGGTCATAGTTTAAATTGACCAATGTTTGAGGCATCGTAAACATTTCCATGCCTGTCTGATAAGATCTCGATTGTAGTTCGCTGTTTTTTTCGTCTTGTTGTCCAAAAGGTTTAGTTACGTTTTTTGAAGAATCATACAATAATCTATTAGCAGTCCCTGGCGCGAATTCGGGTGTACTAGGATTTTTCATTGCTTCTGGTCCAAGCAAAAACCGCAAAGGACTCATTCGGTATAAGTTATCTATAGCGTTACCTTCTCTTCTGCTAGTAAACTTCGCTTCAAGATAAGGAACAGCCCTAGACATCGAAATAGGACTAAAATAATTCAAAAATAATTCGGCCTTTGAAGCATTCCTTAATTTAAAATTAATAGATGGTGAATCTACTAATACCATCATTAATGATGAAGGTAGCTTTTTTATATCACTTTTTGAGAGAGTTTTTTCAATAAGACTCTTGAGATCAGAAACTTCATATGGTTCTTTACTCTGCGGTTTTTTTTGCGCCGTTGGGGATTTGTATGCAGAAGGTCTATATTCCTTGTAAAATTCCTTTATACCAGATAATTTGTTGTTGCTACTTTGATTATAATAATAAACTCTAAGCAAGCTTGAAATTTTTTCTGGTGCATCGTCGTCGGCATCATACTCATCAACTGTATTACCTTGTTCGTCTGCAGTCAACGACAAATCGCGGATTTGATTCCACAAGGTCTCTGAAGGATAAAAAAACCCGTTTGTATCTGGGAATATCTTAGAAAAAATTGTTCTTATCAAACCTTTTGTTACTTGTTCTGAGTCATTTGAAGAATTTCTATTTATAGACTTTCCTATTGTGTCATATGATGAATCATCGGTCGTTTTAAACGATCGATAAATTCCTTCTAAGCTGTTAAATTCATCAGGTTGAGTCATAGCATCATCCGATAATTGCCGACACCGCGTCTAAATCTGGTACGGTTATCACTGTTCCTGCAGGAATTTGTAATCCCCATCCTATGTCTGAAGCAGCCGCTAACACCCACCAATACCTTGCATCTGTATAGTAGATGGCTGAAAGATGGTCAAGCCTTTGATTTTCTTTTACCGTTATTGTATCGATGATTGGTATTATTCCAAATTTTACTGCATTACGTACAGCTAAAATTGATGTCGTAGTACCATATTGCGTACCCAAATTCAACAATCGATCACTTTTGTAACGACTAAAAGCCATAAATTATATTATACAATTAAAAAAAACTTTACCAAACTTTTATATCAACTCGATGATTTCATAGCTCTACCTACAGGATATATAGGAGCTCTATTATAACCCATATGATCAATGCCGGGCGTGATGTCATGAATCGGAGAGAACGTTAACGTTACTTTGCACATTTTAGGCGCTTGTCCTAAATCATCACTACTCGTTGTTTCCCAAGTGACTCTATCATACCAATCAAAATTCATAGACTCTATGACGCCGGCAAGACCTTTACCACCCGCTGATTCAAACGATCTAGCTATGGCATTATTACCAAGATTCAGAAAACTGGATAATTCTTTCGTAGATATCCTGTCATCAATTTTAAATTTACTCTCGACATGCTCTTGTGTAAGAACAACTGCGCTTCGAGGCAAGTTATAAAGAATTATGTTTTTTGTTTGTGTTCCTTCATACCCATCCTCGAGGACGCTTCTTGATATATCAACTTTGATGTCATAAGTTACTTTACCACTACCTGGGTTTGATACAAAAATTTTCGGGTTTTCAACTTTAACAGGCGATGTCGTTTCTACTTTCTTACCGTTTGAATCCGTAGTAAACGTGATAGTTGAAGGAAGAGGATTATTATTTAACTCTTTTATGCTATTTGTTTTTAAATATGATGTTAAAACTTCAGCGTCTATTGTTGCACCTGGGTCATAAAGTCCTCCATCGATATATTCTCGTCTTAATTGCATTACAGATGTAGCCTGTTCTGGAGATTTTATAACATCGACTGATTTGTCCGGATTATTTGGATCTGGTATCCTCATTCCTCCTAGAGAATTTCTTTTTGATCCTGCTCCGAAAAGCCTGGCTAATCCAAATTTAGAATAGTTCGAACGAAGCAAATCCCCTAATCTAATTCTTATCAGCGGAGATGCACCAGGTAATTGACTAAATGGAGCGACGAACTGATTCGTACCAGCAGTGAGCACTCTGCCTTGTGTATATTGAGGGTATACCATCGTCGTCAATTTATTGATTTTTGCCCACATATGGTCAAAGTCTTTTTCATCCAATGCAGCGACATAAAAGCTCATTGATATTTTACGAGTTGTACCTTTGTAAATTTTTACAGGCTCGACTCTACCAAATCCTTCAGTAGATTCATACGATGCAGTATAGTCATCAGACAGAGAAGCAAGAAATGCATGAAATGAGATTATCTCATTCGTTCGAACATCATGGAAATAGAAAGGAACATACTCGGAATCTAATCTTTTTTCGAAACCTTGCCTAAGGGTATCATCGATTCTTCCATTTACTGCAGATATGGTTTTAACATTTTCAGAATTATCTGTTCCACCTTTCGTCTTTTTCTCAAGCCCAGAAGGACCGAGAAACTCACCCCCGACCGCCTTGGATAGAGATAAATCATCTAAATCTTTGTTGATCAAATACAATGCAGGAGCGCGTTGGGCGCTCCATGCCAATGTTGAATCGTAAGTTGACCTAAACGTCAAACGATTCTTTTGAATTGTCGTGCGAGGAGAGCGCGGGTCGAGCGCATCGAGGACAGAAGAATATTGAATTTTATTGTTTGCATCAGTATATCGTTGATCGCGAATTCTAATAGCATTCTGTCTGTCAATTAGTACGTCTCCTAAGCTTGCAAAAACATTCATTGCTGATATTATCTTAGAACTACGAATGACTTTTAACACTATACTTAGAGTTGATCTAGCTGCAGCATAACCGCTATTGCTGCCGGCTCTTATGATCGAATCTACGTACTGCGCAAAGATAACGCTAGAACGAATTATTGCTCGGCATACAACTATGTTCGCTCCAACTTTAGATTCATCTGAAATTAATGAATCAACAAGAATTCCAGCTGCACCTTGTATAGTCGTTAGAAAATCAGCTTGTGGATTATCTGCGCCTAGAAAAAATGCATTTGCTCCTGCGCCGAGGCACAATCTAAAATCGTTGTTCGTCTGTCTTAATCCAAAGACTTCAAATGCATTAGGCAAGAATGACGTGAATGCGTTAGAAGGTGATTCTTCAAATAAATATTTTCCTTTTACTCGCTGTCCATCAGGCGAAGATTTAGCTTTACCAGCTTGTTTTGAATCACCATAACTAATGGCAGTAAATATAGCCGAAATAAGAACGACCAAAAGGACCATCAATACAGCCAAACCTACGCTAGAGAATCCTCCATCAAATGGTTCAGAAGGACTATTTAACGTTCCCCATGATGACATACCATCGAACGTAATCCCGGGCGCGATTGAGACCAATCCGTCGACGTCATATTCATCATCTTTATTTGTCGTCAACGAATCCAGAACATCTCTAGCTTGCAACAATTTATCATCAACTTTAAAGCCTAGCTGTGCAGTTCCAGGTATTAAGGCGCCGGCCTCGGCTTCATTTCCGATTGGATTAAATTTATCCGCCGTAATAGCAGGAATTTCGCCGGCTGCTCGTTGAGTTAAGCCGATACCAATCCTGGCCATATTCATATGTGAAACTTCTTTTAGCTGGCCGTCGGTACCTATCATTTTTAAAGTAGGATTAAGCTTTGCAGAAGATACTCCTCTAGGCGAAAATCGATTGTTTCCTAAAGCAAGAACGCTGCTTTTTGATATGTCTGGTCCTACTTTATAATCATTTAATGGATGATCTGTCGGAATTGCTGGCTGGCTTAAAGGTTGTCCAAACTCGGCAACATTTGAGCTTTCATTTAAATTTGCGTTTTCTTCGTATGTTACGTCAGGCCCAGGCGGCTTATGTGGTAAAAATCTCCCAGCGACTGTATTAACGTTTCCATCAACGGTTCTAAGTAAATTATGACCATCATAAGAAGCATTAACATTCTTGCCTTTTACAAATCCAGAATTTGCTAATCTTGCATCTGAAGAATCGGGCTTAATTTGTTCTCTAGGAACGTATGAAGTAATATTACTATCAACAGAAAAAGGCGCAGGCATCTTTGTGTCTTTTACTGTTATTGATGTTAATGGAAAAACATCAAAAAACAATTGGCCTTCTTTTTCTGGTATTGAAACTGGGTATTCGTTTAATTTTGTATCATTAACAACTTTGTTTTGGAAAGCTTCTAAAGTTATTTGAGTTTTTTCGATTCCAGCATATTCTCCTTTTGGAGATGATTGTGGAATATCATTAATTGTCGCGAAAAAAGTCGATGGAGGAGATAATAGATCAACGTTTTCTTGTAAAAACGTTATAGATGGTTCAAACTCATTGTCTGATAAAGTCGAATTAGTATATGCCTTCAAAAAGTCAAAATTTGAAATTTGTTTGTTTTGAATTATTATTTTCGATAATAATGAGTTACCGTTAGGGCTAGCGTCAGAAGTATTTACCGTCTTGCCTTTTTGCAATCCAATAATTGCATTAACATTTAACTCAGTATAATTCTTACCATAAGAATTTCCTAAGGGATTTGCAAACACATTTGGACCGTTCTGGTTTTCGGGAGGAGTCAAAGGCGAAGGGAACTTTCCGTCCTTTGATGAAATAGAACCCAAATCGTCAAACTTGAAGTTTTCTTCATCAGGTGTGTTGACAGGGAAAAAATTGTTATACTGGTTGGTCGTTAGTTCTTTTGGTATTTGAACTAAACGTTTTAACTTCACAGAGCTCTTTAATATTCCATCGCCAGGTTGACCGTAGTATTTGCCTAAAACGTTGACGTCATTAACATTGGGATCCAACGAGGCAGGAGGAGATAAAACATCAATAGATTTTGTATCGATAAAAGGAATGCCAGCTTCAAAAACGTTTTTGTTTAAAAGCTCATCATTATATCTGTCCAACAATTCGGGTAAAACTACATTACCCTGCTCATTCTTTATTACGTTGGGTAATAGCTTGTTGCCGTCGAATAACTCTTCATTTTCTGCCGCTTTTGTTTTACCTTTAGATATTAATTGTGTCTTTCCATCGGCATTTGCGGTTGCAGATCCATAAACATCTGACGTCGAACTTCCTGGGTTTTGAGTAAAGACTTTTTCATTCTGTCTGCTTGGAACTGTAAGCGCACTAGGAAATCCCTCGGTCGTTAGAGAAGCAAGCTGCGTCAAATCTAACGATGATGGAACCGAAACTGGGTAGACATTCTTTGCACCCTGGGTCAAAGTTGCAGGAGTTTTAAAGACGTCCGCCAGCTTCAATCCTAAATCTGTAGCAATGACAGCTTCAACATCTGGATTAACCTTAGATAGGTTATCATATTTTACCAATGAAGGATCGAAGCTTTTAGGTGGCGACAAAATATCATCGTTCGTAAATGATGTTCCTGGGACTCTATAGTTCGGAGAAAAAGCAGCCGCTTGATATGTTGGAATAGGTGAATCTGTTTCCTTGACATTTGGTAATAACGTGTCGCCATTCGGAACGTCGATTTCAGCCAATCCTTTCTTTATCTTTTGACTTAAGCTATTAAGCTCAAAAAAATCATTTGATATTGACGAAGGTATATCAGCGGCAAATTTTTTAGAATTTCCTGAAGAGGCAGGGGTGAGGGGCGATGGGTATCCTTTTTCTGTTCGCAATGAAGATTCTTGCGATGATTCAACAGGTGGGTCGATCGGATAAGCATTTGCAGTCGTTGAGGCACCGGCTTGACCCAATGTTGCTTTGCTAAGATAATTTCCTAGGGTCGTTTTTGTTTGTTTGCCTAAGTCCTTAATCGACTGATCAACATTCATGTCTCCTGGATCATATGACTTAAGATTAGATGGCACGTTGACGCCATCCTCACCTTTTGTGACAGGATCTACCGTATAGACCTTTCCGTCCAGCGGATTGACAAACCCTTTATTTCCTGTCTTGATTCCTGACATATTCTTTTACTTTTCTTGTGCCTTTGGATTTATTGGTGAACCGTCGTTTTCTTTAATTATGCCGTCACCGGTTTTCATCGCCTGTTCAAGATCTTCAGATGACCCATTTCCTTTTTGGTTCGCCGCAACAAACAAAATTGAATCAATCAATGCTCCAGCAACATGATCGAGTGTCGCAAGGATCTGCTTCCTTTCTCCTGAAGGTGCTTTTTTTAAGACAGATATGAATGAAGGATCTGACTTTGCTTTTTTTAATATCTCTTCTCTTGTTGGAATTTTTGTCATAATATTTCTACCTATCGCGCGGGGGTCGTCGTCGTGTATCTATTGGTGTCAATAGTGTTATTATTATTTTTCGGGGTCGCTTCTTTTATTGCTGTAACAACCAAATTATCATAATCTTGCACAATAGCATTAGCAACTGCACCAGCTGCCATTTCTACGTGTATATTAATGCGAATATCTTTTCCGATTTCTACGCCTGAAGTACCGCCGAGGCGGCCTGGGCCAATCGATCTCATTTGAACTGCATCTAATTTTCCTAACACAGCGTCTAGATTCATACCAAATGCGCTGGTCAACTTTTCTCCTAATTTTGCGTCTTCTGCGTTTATTAAATCGACGATTTTTATTAATTTTCCATAACCTTGAGTTATTTTTTCTTCAGGAGCAAAACGTTCAAGTGCGTTATGGAAATCGTATATACCCGCAGATATTCGTTGCGCATTGGAGGCTAACTTATCAACTTGCGCCGCGAAAGAATCTAACGAAACGACCATGAAATCAGTCTTCCACTTTTTAACAATTTCCGCCATGTCAGTCGTCAATAATGAAAGATTGCTCATGGCTTTTTTCATGTCGCCGGTCCCGGTGGTCAACCACCATGCCGGATCTCCTTGCTTTTGTGCGCTTCCAAATTTCTTAAGAGATAATCCAGCTCTTTGACCTGCGTCTCCCAATCCGCCAATCAACATGAAAACGCCTGTAAGGACTCTTAATCCTTCAAAGGCTTCTTGAAGTTTTTGCTTTCTTGGAACAAGCTGCGAAACAGTAGGGGATACAGACGTAACATTACCGTATGCATCAACTTCTTCATATCCAGCTTTGTCTTCGCCTATCTTTTCAAAACCTAAAATATCGAAATCTATTCCAGATAACTTAGATCTCATTTCAGTGATTTTCTTAGCGATATTCTCAGCGCCGCCGCCCATTACTCGATTATGTAAATCGCTGATTTCTTTGAATCTAGCTTCAATTGCTTTTGCATTTATTTCTTGATCTGTAGAAATTCCCAAATGTCTAAGAGTAGATTCTTGCATCTTCGCTCTCTCAGCATTTTCAATCGCGGCTTGTTGCTCGCTAGCAATTTCTTTTTGTTTCTGTTCAACTTCTTTTCTAAATCCTTTACTGTCTTCAGCACCTTTATTCATCCTACGAATCACTAAACCTTGTAGAATGATTGCTCTTTGATCTTCATCACCATATGCATCTTTTAATGCATTCATAGCAGCTTCGTGTTGTTCACCAACACCCGTAACGATAGCATCTAAAAATTCTGGGGTGACTTGAAGATTTTGTAATGAACCCTCTATTGATTGTTTTAATAAATCTACGCCTTCATCGCCTTCTAATTTTTTAGCAAATCCAGTAGCTTGTCTTTCTCGATCTTGAAGATATCTTTGCACTTCATCTTCATTAAGTTTAGGCATAGCAGATAATACTGCATGCATATGAGTTAAAAACTCTCCGCCAAATGCTTCGTCGACTTCACCTTCAGTAAGAACGTAATCATCAAGATGTTCCATGAAAGTTTTCATGGAATCGACTCTTCCTTTCATTAATTTTCTTGAAATATCCTGTGATGTTCTTTCATATGTCTCTTGATCTTCTCTATTAATTGCATCGGCTCTTATATCGATTAGACGTAAAATTTCGTCAGATTTATCAGCTATTTTAAGAGCAAGTTCTTCTGCAACTGCATTTGCTGCATCTTCTGCGCTAATAGCAAGATACGCTTCTTTTGATGTGCCTTCGACAACGTGTGCCATGAACTCATCAGTATCTGAGAAAATATGAATACCTGCACCGATGATGCCTCCTAAAACGCCTCCGACCACATTGCCGATACCAGTCGGTCCACCCATCATGAATCCGATTCCTGCGCCAGAAGCTATAGAACCAGCTAATTTTGATAACTCGCCAGTTCGATAATCTCCTTCTTGTATCTTCATTTCACCGTACAAGCTTCCAGCAATTCCTAAAATTGCTGAAGGAGAGAACAATCCGCTAACGGCTCCCTTGGTGGCTGCACCTACTGTTTTTAATCCAGCAGTAGCTGCTTGTGTTGTTATCCCTTTAGCTGCTCCTTTAGCAACATCGTCAATAAGGCTTACGCCTATTTTTTCTCCAAGTTCTTCAGTAGCTTTTGTACTAATTCTTTTAAGAACTTTTCTACCGCTTTGACCTATGATTGCTTCAACCGCTTCAGCAGCTGGTTTTTGTCCATATTGCAAGAATTTAGTTCCAGCTAATTTTTCTCCAATCCCACGTAAAAATGGAGCTTCTGAAGTGCCTAAACTAAGAGCCAGGCCCCTACCTCCTTGACGAAGCGCGGCGAGGCTTGAAGTTGCAGCAGCTCTTCCAAACGTTCCTAATGCCCCGGCGCCGGCGCGGCCGACGACCGCAGTTGCAGGTAAAGCTCTTGACAACATTCCTGGCAAATTTCTAGCTAAAATTCCAGGGAGCATCATTACGATTACGTGGCCTATAGCTAAAGACAATATTCCACCGATCGCTGCTGCAATTTCTAACTTATGAGTTTCAAAGAACTTTATGAATCTTTCACCTATGTTATCGACGATTCTTCCTAATGGTCCTCCCATTCTATCGGCAAATCGTACCATAGCTTTTGTCAGAGGAGACTCCTCTATTCTTTGACCAGATATTCCTAAAGCATCTCCAATTTTACTGCCAGCTTTTCTAAACAATCCGCCTGTTGAGGAGGTTGAATCTTCTAACCAATCTGCAATGTGATGCAGCATGTTGGCCAAAAGATCTGTGACTCTATTTAAGAGATGTGCAGCAGCTTCTTCGAATATTCTTCCTATCGTGCTAAAGAACATCGAAGCTCCTTCTGCAAACATTCCGCCTGCAGGTCCTGCTTCATAGAAAAAGTTTTTTGTATCTTTTTTAAGGCGAGAGAAAATTCCTTCTACTGATTGCCCTGTCGTTTGACTTCCTGCGCGTAATTCTTTAAAAAAAGACCTAATAGAAGCTGCATATTTTTCAAATAAACCTCCTATTTTTGGCATGAGAATAGAAATTGACTGTAACATTTCTTTCACACCAGGGAAATATTCTAAAAACGCGACGCCTGCGGTTCTTCCAGCTTCTTTTACTCGTTTGATCGCTTCAGCCATCGTCATCATCGTGCCACGGAATCTACCAGATAACACTATGCCTTCAGTAAATCCGTCAAAGAATGTCGCAAAGAATCCTTTGGATTCATTCGTGATATCCCTTATGTGTCTGGGTATTTGACCCATAAGTTCTACCATAGCTTCTTGAGCGTTCAAAGTCTTTTGTTCTAGAGATAAAGACTTTTTGGTGAGAGTATCTATAGCGACACCACGATTCTTCATCGAGAATACTTGCATCGCTGTTTGCTCACTTATTTGAGCTTGTGTAGCTAAGTACTTTACTTCTCTATAATTTAAATCTTCTACACTTCGGCCAGTCGCAAAGAATGAAGTACGCAATTTATCCAACATCTCTGCAGGAGTTTTAGATTTCATCACGCTCATTACGTTGAGATTCATTCCGAAAGCTTGAGACAATCTTGAAACTCTCTCTGTTGCCGCATCGAAAGTATCAAATGCATCCATCACACCGACGATGTTTTCTAGCTCAACGCCTAGCTGACGTGCATAGACCGCCGCGATTCCTAGTTCTCTATCGCTGACATTGGCGAAGTGTTTGACATCAATTCTAGCTCTTGCCATGTCACGAGCAACACCCTTCATTGAGCCACCAAATTGCTTCGTAAAACCAGACGCGAACTTAAGCATGTTTTTATACATGTCTTCCATTTGAACGCCTGTGGCAGTAGAGAGTCTGGTTAAATCGCCAAATTCTTTGACGGTTAATCCTAATCCTTTCATGTAAGCGTACAGATTATTGACCCCGCGACCAGAAAATTGATCAACCAATTTTTCAAACGCAGCCCCACCTGATTCTGCCATCTCTATGGCTACAGTGTATGCTTCTGCTGCATCTTTAAATAACTGCATGCCAGATAGACCAGCCGCGCCGCCAGCAAATAGTTGTTCGCTCATTCTAACGACAGCTGAACCGATAGATTTTGATGTATCACCAAATTTGTCTCTAATTTCTTCGCGTTTTCTATTAATCTCGTTTATGATAGCCAGATACTGATTGGCCATATCAAACAAGCCTTCATACAGCTTGGTTCCAAAATTAATGATCGTCTTTATTCCGGTCGTGATGATGCTAATCATCGTTCCTATCACACCGGTAATTGTCGAGAATACTCCTTTAACAATTCCTGCAGCACTTTGAAGAACCTTGAAAGCTGATGATAAAGCAAGAACTGCAATCTTAGCTTGTCTTGAAGAAGAAGCAACATCTTCAAAAATGTTTTGCTTTTTCGCGTATCCTGTTCCTGATTTCTTAAATCCTAATGACTCAGCAAGTTTTTTGGTCTGCCCCACTTGTTTACTAATTGCATTAGTAAAATCGTTTGCACCATCTTTTGCAGAATCAAGAGATGATGCCATTTGCTCAAAACATTTAACTTTTTCGCACTGTTCGCTGAGAACGTCTGATAAAGAATCAATCTCTGCCTTAAATTCAGAAACAGCTTCTTTAGCAATATTAAACGCTGCAACAGATTGACTGCTTATTTCATTTAATTGTTTTATAACTTCTCTATTGGACGCAATGATATCATCAGCTGATTTATCATTATTATTGGTACCTCGTCCTTTAGCCATTGTATTTTACCAAAATATTAAATCAAAAAGGCCATGATACATTAAACGTTTTTGAAAAACTTCTTGCAGTTTGATGTTTTGCTAGCAACTTGTTTTCAACCGTCAATAGCGTTGCAGATGGATTACAAAGCTCGTCTTGGAAATTTTTTGAAGCTATTATTGCTTCTTTTACGATTTTAATTTGTTCTTTTGAGCCTAATAATTTGAAATCTTCAGAAACTCCTGTTTGCAACCACACACCAACATTTTCTGCCAAACGCTCAAAAACTTTTGGATCGGATAGTTTATCCAGGGATACAAATGCTTCTTTTTCTTTGCAGTTCACCATGCATATATCTACATCGTGACGTTAAAGAAATAACCACAAAAGTGTAAAAATTATGAGAATCTTCTCAGCCTAGAAGGCGACTCAGTACGAGACATTCCAGTGAGAGCTCGTGTTTCAGGAGAATTTTGGTGAGCCGCCCTAGAGTTATTTGAATTATTCTCTTTGCCTCTAGAAATCTCTTTGACAATTCTGTTGATGAACCAACTTTTATATTGAACTGGCATATTATAGGCTTCTTTATAAGTAAAGCCGCCGTAATACATCAAAATAAAAATTGGTTCCAGAATTATCGATTCTCTATCTTCAGGACGAAGGCCAAAGAAATGAAATACCTAGTGGCATGCTCACCTCCTCGGAATGACCACATTCAGGACATACGACTTCCTGCTTCATGTTAATTCCTGGTTCGGCTTCTTTGATATAATTTCTTAATGCTAGCGAATCTCTTGCTGGCATGTTCTTTACGAAAGTTGAAATTTTTGCTCTATCTTGGATTCCGTCCACTGAAATGATTGCTTGTTGCAGCGCCATTGTAATGTTAGAATCTGATTTAAGGCCTAACTTCTTTTGCTTTTCTTGCAAAGTAGTTAGCTCTTCTTCATCCTTACCAGTCATAAACTTAAAATGAACTTTCTTTTTCGTGTAAGGAAGCATGAATTCAAAAACATTTTGTCCTTCTGCAACAGGATCGATACTTAAACGCTTAATCGACAAGTCTGAAAGGTTGAATACGTTTTGATTCTTTGAGTCACATGCATTACATTCGATCTCTGCTGTATAATCAGCACCATATCCAGTAATACGAATTGCTATCATTAATGCATTTCTATCACCAGCAACAAGTTCTAATGGATTAATTGCCTTGTCAATAAGACAAGATTTAATTAACTCTGTTAATATCGTACCTTTTTTCAAGAGAGCCCTAGAAGTTAAAATGTCTTCTTCACGAGCAGTCATGGGACGAATTTCAACTGTTTCTTTGTTGTATAAAGAAGATTGAACGTCGTATACTTTCCCATTAGAAGGCAGCGGAACCAACTCTGATGCAATGTCCAATCCAAATTCTGCTTTTACAACTTCTGCTTGTGACATAGCTTGAATGCGTGGATCATGACCAGCAGGAATTCCTCCTGTAAATACTGCATTCTTATTCTCTCTCTGTTCTGACATATGACTCCTATAGGTTTGCTTAGATTATGTAATCATTTCAAAAAAAAGTAAACCTTATACGGAGAAAAAACATAAATTAATAAACAAAAAAGTCTGAATATTTATAAACTTAAAAATAAGGTATAATGATTAATGGCTCTTAATAACCCATATCCACACGAAGGATTCGTTCCAGCATACCAAATTTCATCTATGCCATTCGTGACATCTTCTATAGTGTCATTAGGTGCAATAAAAGAAATTAATTTTAATGGTGTAACAAGATTTATTACAATTAAAAATACTGGTGCTTCAACGACTGTTTTAGCAGTCGGTTTTACGGAAAATGGATTTAAAACTGCAAACTCAAACTATTTCATTCTTAGCGGATCTGAAGCATTTTCAGGCGAATTAAGAACAGACAAGCTTTACGTTTCAGGTTCAGCTGGGGCTTCGGTTCCATTCAACGTCGTCGCAGGCTTAACGACGATACCAGTTAAAAATTTCCTTCCTATCACGGCTTCTAACGGATTTGGTGGCGTAGGCTGACATGCCAGGTAACAGCGGATTTGGATTTAATTTTTCCAATACACTTGGTGGAGCTAACGGTTTTGGAACAGGGTTCACAAAACCAAAAGCGATAATTGAGCCCCCTACACCACCAAGCCCAACAATTGTAACAGATAACTTGTTTGTTCATCTTGACGCATCAATATATGGCGGTTCAGGAAACTGGTTAGACCAAACCGTCAATGGTAATAATGGAACAATTAATGGTGCAACGTGGGCATCTACAGATGGTGGACTATTCGATTTTGATGGTTCTAATGATTCCATCAGCATCGCGCATGTTGCAAACTTAAGTTTAAGTACGACTGCACAACGAACTATCCAGGTCTGGGTAAAATTTGATGCCCTTCCGGCACTCAACGTACAGGTGCCAGTGTTCGGAAAATTATCCAACAACTTTGCTTTCGATGGTTACTGGGGTGGTTTATTCTCAAATGGTGGAAAAATCAGAGTTGTAACCAATGGAGCTAGCGTTCAAAAAGTCAGCGATTCAACTTCTATAGTCACCACGGACACTTGGTATCTGTACACTTTTATCTCTCAAATATCTGCGACCGCAGGAACAACAAAAGCCTACATAAACACCACTGAATACGTTACAAATGCTCACGGCACTGATACATACACGGAATCAAATCCGCTCTATTTAGGATACATTGGAACGGGTGTAGGCTCCTTATATCTAAACGGAAAGATTGGTGCCTGTTATTTCTATACAAAGGGTCTTAGCACCGCAGAAATAGAAACCAATTACAATGCCACCAAAAGCAGATACGGTCTGTAATTTCCGTTAGGTCTAAAAAGCAAAGGGTCCATGGTTGATACCACAGACCCTTTGACTTATGCTTGTTGTAACGATTAAATCAGTATTGAAGAACGCAATTGTCGTAGCGGAGAGTTAAGGAAATTTCAACTGGTCCACCGTCTTCGTATGTAACTTCATTGAAGTTTGCATCTGTGATGAAGGCGCCCTTGATGTCCCAAAGCTCAACGACTGTACCAACTGGATCAAGCATCTTGAGTTGGATGTCGCGCTTGTAGAAGTCAGCGTAGCCAGAACGACCGGAGACTGACTCGAAGTGGAGGCGAATCCATTCCATGACCTGTTGTGCACCGGATGGCGCGATTGGGTCGTGAAGAGTCACGTTCATTGTGCTGAACGTTGTCTTGCCAGCGAGGTAACGGCGTGAGTTGATGAAAGGAATTTCAACTTCTTCCGTTGTGACTTGGGGACGAGCTGCTGTCTTGATGATGTAGGCGTCGATGCCTTCAATCATGAGGACCCAGCGGTTCTTACGCTTAGGCTCGAATTTATTGGGAATCATTGATGTAACGTCTAATGTCTCAGCCATTGTGATATACTCCTATGAAAGGTGAGTAATGATAATTATTCTCTTAAGAAAAGCACTGCTATTTTTTAGAGCCTTTTTACAAGTTTAAGAATATATTAGGGTAGCAGGGAAGTCCAAGAACACATGGCCGCTAACAAAGACCAGCAATTGAAAATTGTAAAATGCCCCCTATGTGATGGGTTTGAATCAAAAAGGCTTACGTCATTTGAGGTTCATCTCCAAGAAATTCATCAAATTACGACACAAGAACTATGGGACAAATTAAATAAAGGCCCTATAAGATGTGCATGTGGATGTGGACAACCAACGAAATGGAATGGGTGGTGGAAAGGCTACTCAAAAGTTATCAATGGCCATAATGGTTCGATTTACAAGGTCATGAAATCTGAAGATGCTGAAAAGATTGCAAAGAAAAGATCTGATTCGTTAAAGGGAAAACGAAGTTGGGCCAAAGGATTAACGAAGGAAACTGATGATAGAATTAAAGAAAGAGCCATTGCGACTTCACAAGGACGAAAGGCCGCGTTCGATGAAGGACGTATAAAGGTTTGGAACGACGGCTTAACATCTGCTTCTGATTTTCGAATCGAGACGCTAAAGACAAACCTAAAAAATAAATTTGCGACAGGAGAACTCATACCTTGGGCAAAGGGATTAAACAAAGACACGGATGAAAGAATTCAAAATCTTGCGCAAAAAGTTTCATTAACATTGAAACAAAGACAAATTAGAGACAGACTAGACCACCTTAAGAGATTATCACACGATGAAATCAGGGGTCGAATCGAAAAATCAGGTCAACTAAAGGTCGTCGGTGGATTGGAAGATTACATCAACGATGCGCAAAAAATCATTGCTGTAGAGTGTAATGGTTGCGGTAAGAAATTCCAAGGCTCATTAAGAAGCTT
>SXGQ01583577.1_pt1 | contig 19400 bp, 21 predicted proteins | sample 3178371 | NCBI WGS metagenome assembly SXGQ01 (sample SAMN11356859, study PRJNA531348) | freshwater metagenome | isolation source: freshwater sample F1-20 | place: China: Fuxian Lake, Yuxi | collected 2017-12-25 | reverse complement strand
ATACGATGGTGACGTTTGGTCATTGTTCAGTTCTGTGCAAGGCAGACTCCAAAAACATTCATTAGACGTACAAGCATGGGCTCGATAAGCTCATCAACCAATGGCTGGGGAATTGACTGAAGTCAATGCACACTATACGTCCAAGCGCTTTGAAAGGTTTCATAGAAAGTGAATCTGCAAGCAGCACACCTGAAGAATTTGCTTCATTTTTGAAACAGAACGCCCAAAATGGGGCGATTATTTAGTATTCAAATATCAACTTAAATGATGTTGTGAGTGTAAAAGTTTGCTCTATCAAATTTGGTGCATATGAAAAAAGAAAACACATTTGTCATCATTGTCGGTGGTGGTCCCGTTGGTTTGACCGCAGCGATTGAGTTGGGACACCGCAATGTACCCGCTATCTTGATCACAGAAAATCTGGAGACAGCAAAACATCCGCGATGCAACAATACGAATGCTCGATCAATGGAACACTTTCGTCGATTGGGTATTTCAGAAGAAATCAGAGCCAATGCCCCGCTGGCCAAATATCCGCCACAAGTTGCATTTGTTACGCGTTTTTGTGGCCATGAAATTGGTCGCATCGATTTAACCAAGTCTCGATCAACAACCAACTTGTCGGGTACTGAATTTCAATCTGCTGAGCGAAGCATCACGATTTCTCAATTATTTCTTGAGCCGATTTTGAAGCGTAATGCCGAGTTAAAAAAATCGGTATCGATTCGTTTTGGTTTTCGAATGATTGGATTTGTCAGTTCGCCAGAGGGCGTGTTGGTTGATGTTCAAAATATTCAAACGGGCGAGCGTTCACAAATATCTGCGTCTTACATGATTGCCGCCGATGGCGCGCGCAGTCCTGCAAGGCGTCACTTTGGTATTGGCATGACTGGCGAGGATGGACAAATGGAAAATGCATTTGTTGCAGGCAGCATGCTCACCTATTTCATACGTGCACCGTCATTGATAGCTGAAAGTGGACGCAAGCCCGCCAACCTAACCTGGATTCTCAATCACGAGATTCGAGCGTTTGTGTTTTCACAAGATGGTGGCGAGCGTTGGATTGTTCACTACAGAATACCTGAAGGGGTTGATTGGAAAACCGTTCATCACGAAAAAGTTTTAAACGCTGTTTTTGGCAAACCAGTTTCTTTCGAAATTATTTCTTCTGGTCCATGGGCGGGTGGACTCGCTCTGGTTGCTGACCAATACCAAGCCGAGCGTGTTTTCTTTGTGGGCGATGCTGCACATTTGTTTACGCCATTGGGTGGTTTTGGAATGAACACGGGAATTGGTGACGCGATCAATGTTAGTTGGAAATTAGCCGCAATGTTTGAGGGATGGGGCGGTCCTTCTTTGCTTGATACCTATGGCGCTGAGCGTCGTCCGATTGGGCTTCGAAATTCACGACTCGGTGTGAAATGTTCTCAACGAAAAGGCGCATGGCAATTACCACTCAATATTGAAGATGCAGATGAGGCGGGTGAACAAGCGCGTCGTGTGTTTGGTGAATTTGCTGTGGTGGATGATTTAGAAGAGTACAACACCTCGGGCATGCAGTTTGGCGAGCGGTATGAAAATTCACCGATTATTTTTCATCAAGGCGCGACACAGATCGCTGACACATGGGACAACTACGTACCAATTGATCATCCTGGCGCGCGTGTGCCAGATTTTAAAATCACTGAAACAGAAACATTTCATGATCAACTCGGCGACTCGTATTCTCTGGCTATTTTCACCAATGATGTTGACGCAAAACCTTTTGTTGATGCAGCAGCGAATCGAGGTGTGCCACTCCAGGTTGTGAAGTGCGCGCCACCCGCGCATTTGTATCAATGCAAACTCGCATTGATTCGACCTGATCGACATTTAGCTTGGCATGGTGACTCAATGCCTGTCAATACTTTAGAAATTATTGATCGCCTTAGGGGTTCTTGAAGCATGATTGATGTGAATCTCTCCCAAGGCGGTCTCCCACAACAGATCTTTGGACGCATAGTAGTTTTGCACCAGCGGTTTGGCTTCGTCCGCCATGCGGGCGATTGCCACAATGCTCACACCATTAAAGCCTCCATAGGACAATTTTTATGACAGAAACTGGTAAACAGTTGTCAAGCGTGAGGGCAACGTTCCATTTTGAACGTTGCGTCATGGATGCAAACACCCAGGCCACGCGCGGGGCGCAACTTGCAGGGGGCTTGATGGCTTTGGGTCTGCGCGAAGGGGATGTTCTGGCAGTTTTGTTGCGAAATTCTGAGTTGTTTGTAGACGTCATACATGCTTGCCGTCAAACTGGCATCAGCTTTTGTCCAATCAACTGGCACTTTACTGCCGACGAGATCAGTGTTTTGCTGTTGGACAGCGGTGCGAAAGTTCTGTTGGCAAATGGTGATCTTTTGGACGCCGCTATTCATGTTGTACCGCAAAATGTTGCTTTGTTGTCGGTTGGCCAAAGTCTTTCCCCTAGATCACTGGCTTACGAATCTTGGTTATCTGCTCAGCCCGCCTACAGTGGCCCGCTTGTTTCTCCCGGCGGCCATATGGTTTACACCTCAGGCACCACTGGGCGTCCAAAAGGTGTGGTTCGGGATCGTTTCCCAGTGGCAGAACTTGAATCTCGCCTTGCGAGAACTGCGCAATTGGTCCAACTTGCTCTTGGGATCATTCCCGGCTGCCGCGCGCTGGTGCCTGCGCCGCTCTACCACAGCGGGCCGAGCACTTTCCTCCAAAATGCTTTGCGACAAGCCGAGACTGTGGTTCTGATGTCTCATTTTGATGCAGAACAATTGCTGGTCCAAATTGAGCGACACCGTATTGACGTTGTCTATCTGGTGCCTATCATGTACGTGAGGCTACTTCGCCTTCCTGAGGCTGTGCGTCAGCGATACGATATCTCTTCTTTGCGTTTTGTGGCTTCAACCGGTTCTCCTTGTGCCCCCGATGTGAAGCGATCAATGATCGAGTGGTTCGGGCCGATCATCAATGAAACCTACGCTTCCAGCGAGGCAGGCATGATCACTTCCATTAATTCGGCTGAAGCACTGCAGCGCCCGGGCAGTGCGGGCCGTCCCGTGCTTGATGCCAAAGTTCGTATCCTTAATGAAGCTGGCGAGCCTCTTCCCGCTGGAGAAGTAGGTCTGATTTACGTACGACAACCCATTTACCCTGACTTCACTTACCGAAACAACGACGCTGCGCGGCGCGCCATTGAACGAGACGGACTTATAAGTCTGGGAGACATGGGTTATTTAGACGCCGATGGTTATCTATATTTGTGCGACCGTGCGTCCGATATGGTTATCTCTGGCGGCGTCAATATCTATCCCGCTGAAATTGAGCACCGCCTTCTCGCATGTCCTGGTGTTTCAGATTGCGCTGTGTTCGGTGTCCCTGATCCTGAATTCGGTGAACGTTTGCATGCTGTCGTAGAGCCACTCCCAGGTGCTGAACCCACATTGGCAGATATGCAGGCTTGGTTGCAGGCTGGGCTCGCTACTTTTAAGGTGCCCCGAAGTTTTGACTTAGCACCACTGCCACGCGACGACTCTGGAAAAATCGCCAAGCGGCGTCTTCGAGACCAACATTGGCAAGGACAATCACGGCGTGTTTGAGACATTTTCCATTCAAAAAATCACCATTGAAAATTTTGGTAAGGCTTAAAAATGGACTTAAATTACTCTCAAGAAGAGACAAAGTTTCGAGAAGAAGTTCATCACTGGCTCAAAATTAATTTGCCTGAAGATATTCGCCAAAAAGTCATTGGCTATCAAGAGCTGAGCAAAGAAGATTACCAGCGATGGCACAAGATTTTGGCCGCCAAGGGCTGGTCTGTGCCGCATTGGCCGGTGGAGTGGGGCGGTTCAGGTTGGGACATGACCCAACGCTATATTTACGACGAAGAATCCGCCTTGGCAGGAGCACCCAGATTACCGCCCTTTGGCCCCGCCATGTGTGCCCCAGTACTCTTGAAGTTTGGTACTACTGCCCAAAAGGAACAATTCTTACCTCGCATACGGGAAGGAGATGACTTTTGGGTGCAAGGCTATTCCGAGCCTGGTGCCGGTTCCGATTTGGCGGCAGTCAAAACACGCGCTGAACGCGTTGGAGATCAATATGTGATCAATGGCCAAAAAATTTGGACAACTCTAGGTCAGCATGGTGACTGGATTTTTTGTTTGGTTCGCACAGACCCTAGCGCCGAGAAGCGTCAAGAAGGCATCAGCTTCATCTTGATGGACATGAAAACCCCAGGCATCACTGTTCGGCCTTTGATTTTGATGGACGGTGGGCATGAAGTGAATGAGATTTTTTTCGACAATGTCAAAGTACCTGTTGAGAATTTGGTTTTCGAAGAAAACAAGGGGTGGACCGTTGCTAAGTATTTGCTCGGTCATGAGCGAATGGGGTCCGGAAGTGTTGGTGCCAGTCGGCGCGAGTTGGCAGCTTTGCGGGCATTGGCAAAGCGTGAAATGAAAAATGGCAAGCCACTCATTGAAGATTTGAGGTTCAAAGACAAGATATCTCGTGTGGAGATTGAACTGGATGCGTTGGAAATTACTTCAATGCGTTTTCTAGATCAGATGCGACGAACAGGCCAAGCGCCAGGCGCTGATGTGTCGATGCTCAAAATTCGAGGGACTGAGGTGCAGCAGCTCATTACCGAGTTGGCGATGCAAGCCGCAGGGCCCAATGCGCAACCCTTTATGTCTGTATCCAATGGCGTTGTTGATCCTTTCACATCGCGTCTGGCGCCGCGCTACTTTAATTTTCGCAAGGCCAGTATTTATGCAGGGTCCAATGAAATTCAGCGCAACATCATTGCCAAGATGAGCTTGGGCCTGTGAGGAAAATCGATGAATTTTGAACTCACACCAGAACAAAAACAATTGGCCGATTCTGTCGCCAAGTATCTGAGCAATGAATACAGCTTTGAAAAGCGCAAAGCTATCCTCAACTCAGAATCTGGTGTGAGTGAGGCTGCTTGGAAAACTTTTACCGATATGGGTTTGACAGCCATGACACTGTCAGAAGCTGACAATGGGTTTAGTGGCGGTGCAATGGACTTGATGGCAGTTATGGAAGCCATGGGTGAGGCCCTTGTTGTTGAGCCCTTCTTGGAAAATGTTGCGTTGGCAGGGCGTCTTGTTTCGCGCATGGGCTCTGATGCTCAGCGTGCAGCACTATTGCCTGGCTTGATTGATGGCACCGAAAGACTGGCGTTTGCCTACCTAGAGCAAGGGCATCGCTATCAATTGGCACCCCAGCTTACTTTGGCCAAAGCAAACGCTGGAGCTTGGCTTCTCAACGGTCGAAAGTGTCTTGTCACTGGGGCTGCTTCGGCTGGTCATTTGCTTGTTTCAGCGCTTACGCCTCAAGGCGCCAGTCTTTTTATTGTCGACACCCAGGCATCGGGCGTTGAACTGAACCCGAGTCGCACTGTAGACGGATTTCGGGTAGCAGATGTCGTATTTTCAAATGTCTCACTGCATGCAGATGCGCTGCTGGGTATTGATGGCGCTGCTATGCCTTTCATTGAAGAGGCGACAGACTTTGCCACAGCCTTGCTTTGTGCAGAGGCCGTTGGCGCGATGAAAAGCGCCAACGACGCCACGCTAGATTACATGAAACAGCGCAAGCAGTTCGGCGTACCGATTGCGTCATTTCAAGCATTGCAACACCGCATGGTTGAGATGTACATCACTACCGAACAAGCCCGTTCTATGGCAATTTTGGCCGCTAGCAAAGTGGATGACACGACAAACGCTACAGGCCGTGTAAAAGCTGTATCTGCTGCAAAGATAAAAATCGCAGATGCTGCGCGCCTAGTCAGCCAGGAGTCTGTGCAATTGCACGGTGGTATGGGAATGACTGAAGAGCTAAAGATATCGCACACCTTTCGCCGTTTAACGATGATTGCGCAGCAATTTGGTGATGCAGATCACCATTTGGAAAGATACGCTGACTTGACTTGATCTGAAATTTAAACGAACACCCCATGGAAAAAAATCACTCACTCTTTTCAAATCTCCGCTTGCCTGTAATTTGTTCACCAATGTTCATTGTCAGTCAACCGCCTATGGTCATTGAACAATGCAAGGCTGGTGTTGTTGGCTCAATGCCAGCGCTCAATGCCAGGCCCGCAGAGCTACTTAAAGATTGGCTTGAAGAAATTACATTGACACTGGCTGCGCACAATCGTGACTTTCCAAGTCAACCAGCCGCGCCATTTGCCATCAATCAAATCGTTCACAAAAGTAACGATCGATTAGCGCAAGATATGGAAATCATTGCACATTTCAAGGTTCCCTTGGTCATTACATCTTTAGGCGCACGCGAAGAAGTCAATGAAGCAGTTCATGCCTATGGCGGCATGGTGATGCACGACATCATTAACAATACCTTTGCCAAGAAAGCTATCGACAAAGGTGCTGACGGTTTGATCGCCGTTGCAGCGGGTGCGGGGGGCCACGCGGGTACCAAGAGTCCATTTGCACTGATGCAAGAGCTGCGTCAATGGTTTGATGGACCTATTGCTCTAAGTGGTTCCATTGCCAATGGCAATTCAATTTTGGCAGCTCAAGCCATGGGCGCTGATTTTGCATACATAGGGTCTGCATTCATCGCGACTGAGGAAGCCCGAGCCAGTGACGTCTACAAACAGGCGATCGTTGATGGAACATCAGACGATGTGGTGTATTCAAATTTTTTCACCGGTGTTTATGGTAACTATTTAAAAACCAGTATTCGCAATGCGGGTCTAGATCCAGACAACTTGCCAGTCAATGAAGAAAAAACAATGAATTTTTCTTCAGGTCAAGCAGGTAAACCTAAGGCATGGAAAGACATTTGGGGAAGCGGCCAAGGTATCGGTGCGATCGATCAAATTTTGTCAGTCAAAAAATTGGTCAATAAATTGCACAGTGAATATACGGCCGCGCAAGTGCGGCTTGGGTATTCTCCAAGGTAGTCCAAAATATTTAAATACTGTATTTGTGGTCAATCTAATCATTGAATAAATCAGCAGGCGGTAGAGGCTGATGCACCCAGCCTTCGCCCCCAGGCGGGCGCTGCAGCATGGGGCGGTTGAAGATCTCACCCAGTGCCGAGTAGTACGGACCACCCAGGCGCGCTACAGGGTTCATCGCCACGGAGTCCACCCGCTGTCCGTCGTATACATCAGTCGACAAATGAAAGGCCACCACTTCGCCAATATAGAGTGTGTTGCGCCCCTTGCCAAGCACGATGAACTGGTCGAGCTTGCACTCCATCTGCACCGGGGAGGCTGCGATGCGCGGTGGCCGGACGTGCGTACTGGTCAACAATTCGATGTTTAACGCGTCGGTTTCGCTGACGTCTGGCGGGTACTCTGAAGCGCTGGCATGCATAAGCGCCATGGTTGCGACATCGGCCACGTTGACGACGAACTCCCGCGATTCACGGATATTGCGTGCGGTGTCTTTGAGAGTATCGCCCTTTGAGGTGATATTGACCGCCAGCATCGGCGGGTCGGTGGCGACGTAGTTGTAGGAGCTGAAAGGCGCGGCATTAACCCGACCGCTTGCGTCAACCGTGGTGATCCAGGCAATCGGCCGTGGCACAACACAACCCACCAGTAGCCGGTAAGCCTCGGCGGTATCCATGCCAAGTGCGTCAACAAATGCAAATTTTTTCATGGTGTCTGGGCAATGTGGCCGGATTTATTGCAGTCATCATAAGCCAACCGACTGCTTGCAGACAGCCATAGTTGGCCCGCATCGACTTCGTCAATCCTCCAGTGAAATGTTGGCTTGTTTGGCGATCTGTTGCCAAGATCTCAAATCATCACTGATGAACTGAGCGAACTGATCACCTAGTAGAACCGCCGGGTCAAAGCCTTTTGCTTTGATGCTTTCCAGAAAGCTCTGGTCAGTCAATACAGCCCCCATATTCTTCAGCAAAGTTGCCCGAGTGCCGGCTGTTAAATTTGCGGGTCCTGCGATGCCCCACCAGTTCACGACGAGAAGCTTGGAATGGCCCAACTCGGTTGATGATGGAACGTCTGGCATTAGTGCGCTGCGTTGCTTGTCAAGCACCGCCAATACCCGCACCGCACCCTCTTTGGCCAAAGGTTGGACGGTGGCAGGGCTCACAATAGAAGCGTCAATGTGCCCCGCTCGCAGATCATTGAGTACTTGCGACATGCCTTTGTAAGGGATGATGTTGAGCTCGATGCCAAATACCGATTGCAAGAGAGACGCGCCCATGTAGTCTAGAGCGCCAACGCCCGAGGACCCAATGCGAATAGCGCCTGGCTTGGATTTCGCCAATTTCACAAAGTCGGCGATGTTTGTGACGGGCAGTTGTGCGTTGGTCACCAGCGCAAATGGACTGCTGGCGATTCGCGCCAAAAACGTGAAATCTCTTTCAACGTTGTAGCGCATGGTTTTTCGAATTGCCGGCAAGACGCCCATGCTGGCACTTGCGCAAAGCAACAAAGTCAAACCGTCTGGCTTTGATTTGACAACGAACTCTGCACCCAGTAGCGACCCGGCCCCCGGCTTGTTTTCCACAATCCAGCTTTTGCCAGAACTTCGAGCCATCGCCTCTGCGAACATCCGGCCAACAATATCATTCGAAGCGCCTGGCGTGAAGGGTACGACCAAGCGCGTTACGGCATCTGTCTGAGCAAATACTGTTGGTATGCCTCCGCTGAAGGCCAGTGCTGCACATCCTAATAAGGTTCGACGCTTCATCGCCATGCTTTGGAGTGAGGTGGTCAATGTCATTTAGTGAGTCTCATGATAGTTTGATGGGCGACGTAAAAGATGCGATCAGTCATGTGTCTCTAGAAAACGAAGCACATGTTGATTGAATTCATGCGGTCGCTCCCAATTAAGAGAGTGCCCTGCGTCTGGAAGGTTGACAAAAGTAGCGTTGCGCAGGTGGCGTGCCCAGAATTTCATCAATGGTGGCGGGGCCAACAGGTCAGCACCGCCCGTGATGATCAAGGTCTTGGCAAAGATACCAGACACCTTGGAGAAGGTGTTTGGCGTACGCATCAGTTGCGCTGGTGCAGCGGGCTGACGGGCCGTATGCTCCATTTGTACAAAGCGGGCAAGTCCTTCGGGGTCCTCTGCACGGTAAGACACCCCGACTTCTAGGAACGCGCGCAAGTCGGGGTTCCCTGTTAGGCCGGGCACCGCAATACGGTCGTAAAACGCCTGCATTTCAGGCTCTTTGAACTGCCCGTTGCTGGCGGCAACGATCAGACGGCGCAGGCGTTGTGGACGCCAAGCAGCGTAGTCAAGGGCAACGAAACCACCGCCAGCGATGCCGATCAGGTGAAAAGGTGGCAAGTTCAAGTGGTCAGCCAGCGCGTCTAAGTCTTCTGCCACTGTGCCGGGTTGATCTCCCGTCAAGGGGTTAGCAGTGCTTTTGCCCCAGCCTCGACGGTCAAAAGCAATGACCCGCCATCCTGCCTTGGCGAAAACGTCGATCTGGTATTGCCACGCTTGAACAGTACCCGTATTGGCGTGCAACAGCACCACGGGCGTGCCAGCACCGCCCGTATCAACAAACCAAAGCCGCACCCCAGGCAGATTGGCGAAATTCCCTGCCTGAACGTCGGTTGAGGCTATCGTCTTTGCAGGGTTGATCATGGGCTGAGTAATCAATACAAAAAATTAATTTTAGGATTTGAGCTCTGCCCTTGTGATGCCGATATGCGCAAGGCTGACTTGTTACCAATTGCAGTAGAGCTGCTTACAGGTCGTCTTCAGGATTTCATAAAGCGAAGTTTAGATGTGCACTATCAGAGCTTCATCTGAGTGGGCAACCAGGTCACGATGCCGGGCACAAAGTAGATTAGCACCACCGCACCCACCATGAGGAAGAACATGGGCATGGACACGCGGGCGATATAGGGCAGTTGCTTGCCCGTCATGCCCTGCAGCACAAACAGGTTGAAGCCTACTGGTGGCGTAATTTGCGCCATCTCGACTACAAAGACGATGAAGATACCAAACCAGATAGGGTCAATACCCGCTTTTTGAACCGTTGGCATGAGCACGCCCATGGTCAATACCACCATGGAGATGCCATCTAAAAAGCAACCCAAGATGATGAAAAACACCATCAAGGCCATGATGAGCGCAAAGGGGCTAAGACCCAAGCCACCAATCCACTCGGCCAAGTGGCGCGGCAGGCCGATATAGCCCATGGACAAAGTCAAGAAGGCTGCGCCCGCCAAAATTAGCGCGATCATGCAGTACAGGCGCGTGGCCCCCATCAGGGCTTCTTTGAACACCGACCAGCTCATCGAGCCTTGTAGGCTCGACAAAATCAAGGCGCCCACCACGCCCACTGCGGCCGCTTCGGTGGCAGTTGCAAAGCCAGTGTAAATGGAGCCTAAAACCGCCCCAATCAGCAAGATCACGGGGATCAAGCTGCTGGATTCTTGTATTTTTTGCATGAAGCTCATAGGTGCATCACGCGGCGGAATTTGGTCTGGGTGACGCAGCGACCAAAAAATGATGTAGCCCGAAAACAGCCCCGCCAGCAACAAGCCCGGCAAGACACCGGCAATGAACAGTTGAGCGATTGAGACATCGGCTGCCACGCCGTAGACAATCATGATAATGGAGGGCGGAATCAGCAGGCCCAGCGTGCCCGATCCCGATAAAGTGCCAATCACCATGTCTTCGGGATAGCCTCGCCTTTGCAGCTCAGGCAGGGTCATTTTGCCAATCGTGGCGCAGGTGGCAGCACTCGACCCAGACACCGCCGCAAATATGGCGCATCCCACCACATTGGTGTGCAACAAGCGGCCAGGCAAAGACTGCATCCAAGGCGCGAGGCCTTTGAACATGTCTTGGCTTAGGCGTGTGCGAAACAAAATTTCGCCCATCCAGATGAAAAGGGGCAGTGCTGTGAGGGTCCAGCTCGATGCTGATCCCCAGATGGTCATGGCCATGGCGTCACCTGCGGGTCTGGCAGAAAACATTTGCATGCCCACCCAGGCCACGCCCGAGAGCGTCAGCCCAATCCACACTCCGCTGCCCAAAATCAAAAACAAAGTCAGGACCAAAAGCCCTGTGATCATCATGTCATTCATGGCCGGTCATTCGTTGCGCAGCGATTCGCTGCTGCCTGGGTCTTGGCGTTGACCTCGGATTTCTAAGATCAGCTCGTCGACAAAGGCCACTGCAAAAATCACTGTGCCTAGCGCCATGACCAATTGTGGAATCCAAAGCGGCGTTGCGTCGTTGCCGGTCGATATATCGTGAAACTCGATTGATTGCCACACCAGGCGGCAGCTGTAAAAAGCAAACAAGCCAGCCAGCAGGCTAGCCAGCCCGAGACTGAAAATTTCCATGCCTTTGCGTGCGCTTCCCTTGAACAAACCCAGCACCAAGGTGACACGTATATGCTCACCTCGCTTCAAGGTGTGGGCCAACGCCAAAAAACCAGCACCTGCCATGAGGTAGCCTGCATAGGCATCAGTGCCGGGCACATGCACATGAATCTGTCGACTCAAGATTGACAGCAGCACCATGACCAGCAGGCCGCACATGCTCAGCGCCGCCAAAGCGGCGGTGCTGGCATAGATGGCGTTAAGCAGTCTTCTCATTAGCTCAACGGTTGAAAGCGTCGACGATGGACTTGCCTTCAGCACCGGACTTTTCAAGCCACTCTCTCATGATGGTGTCGCCAACTTTTTTCATGTCGGCTTTGAGTTGTGCTGAAGGTGGTGCCACAGTCATGCCATTGGCCTTGAGGACTTCCAGGGTGCTTGTGTTGACCTTGCGCGATTCGGTCCAGCCCCGTCTTTCGGCATCAGTTGCGGCTTTCAGGACAGCGTCTTGGGTGGCCTTGTCCAGCGCATCAAAGGCTCTTTTATTGGCAATCACAGCATTTTTAGGAAGCCATGCTTGAACGTCATAATAAAACTTGAGGTGTTCAAACAGCTTGCTGTCTACACCTGTTGCCCCCGACGTCATGGTGGACTCAACCACACCGGTGGCCAGCGCCTGAGAAAACTCGGCAGCTTGCACGGTCACGGGCTGAGCGCCTATCAGTTCAGCAATGCGGGCGGTGGTGGGGCTGTATGCGCGCCACTTGATGCCCTTCAAGTCGGCTACGCTGTTGATCGGCTTTTTGCTGTAAATGCCCTGAGGTGGCCAAGCCACCGAGTACAAAAGCATCATGCCTTGGTCGGCCAGCTTCTTCTCTAACAGCGGCTTTTGCGCTTGGTAGAGCTTCATGGACTCATCGTAGCTGTCGGCCAAAAAGGGCAGGCCGTCTACGCCAAAGGGTTGCCATTCGTTCTGGAAGTTCACTAGCAAAATCTCGCCCAATTGGGCTTGACCGCCTTGCACAGCGCGCTTAATTTCAGGGGCCTTGAACAAAGACGCATTGGCGTGCACCGTGATTTTGAGCTTGCCTGCTGTGGCTTTGTCGATATCGGCAGCAAACTGGGTCATGTTGACGGTATGGAAGTTGGTGGCCGGGTAGGCGGCGGGCAAGTCCCATTTGGTTTGGGCCGACACCAAGCCGGAAACAGCCAATAAGCCAGCCATTAGGCTGAGGTGAAGGGTGCGACGTTGCATGAAAACTCCTTTGAAGTTGGGGTGTGTACGACAAGAGGGCACTGCCTGTCTTACGTCAAAGAGTTTAAGACAAAACGGTACTTAGTTAAAGATGTCTTCACATTGAAGGCGTTGCCGCAGATTCTGGCAGCCCAAACACACGATCAAAGCACCATGTAAACGCAAATGTGTAAACAAAAAAGAAAATGTTCAAGCCAAGGTTGAGGGTGAATGAGTGCAGATAACTGATGTTTAGCCACCATGCCGCTGCTGGCAGTAGGACCACCAGAAAGCCCAGTTCGAAACCCACTGCATGCAGCACTCTGCGAACCAAGTTGCGACCACGGACCAGCCTTTTAGACTCCCAGCGCTCAAACATGGCGTTGTAAGCAAAGTTCCAGCTCACCGCAAAGATTGAAGCGAAGATGGCTAGGGCACCTGCGCGCTCGAGACTGCTGTCACTGAAACTAAAAAAGCCAAGCGTGCCGAGCAAGAATGCGATGGTCTCGTAAGTGGCAACGTAAGTGATCTTGCGTTTGGTGCCTTGTAGGGTCATATCAAACTTGCGCAACAAAAGGGGATTGAAAAAATACGTTCACTAAATACCTAATGGTTTTTTGATGTTGGTTGAGCGGTCTACGATGGGAACAGGAATTTGATAAATGGTCTTACCATCGAAAAGAGTTAACTGAGCCGATCCTGAATTGATGGGTATTGCCCAAAGTTGTTTGTAAAAAGCGGCCAGATTCTCTACCGGCTTTCCATTCAATCCAAGCAGCCAAAGACCAGGAACAATACCTGCCAATTGAGCGGGACTTTCAGGGGTGACTCGCACAATTTGAATACGACCTTGTCTTTCCACTGCGTTGACGCCCAGCCAAGCCCTTTGACTATTTGGACCGACGCCATCTTGTAACAGGTGTTTAAAAATAGGCTCTAGTAAATCAACTGGAACAAACATGTTCCCTGCCATCCTGGATGATTGATCGGCAGGCATCACGTCTTGAATAAAGAGGCTTCCAATGCCAATTAACTCTCCCTTTTGATTGAAAAGACCAGCGCCAGAATGATTGGTGACAGGCGGGCTTGTATAAATGGCGCTATCAAGGTGGTATTCCCAATAACCCGTGAAAGAGCGAATATCAATTAGTTTTGTTGGCGATGAAAATGCCAACTGACCAGCAGCGACTACCCAAAGCGCACTGTCAATTTTCGCCTCATTGACTTTACCCAATTTAACAGGCTCTATACCTTGAAGAGGCACCAGCGATTTAATCAATCCAAATCCTGTAGCTTGGTCGTATGCAACAACTTGAGCTGGGTAAGTTTTTTGTTGTGAAGTTTTAATCTCTATTTGTTCGGTTTCTAAAATGAGATAGCCTATTGTCAAAATTAAGCCGTCGGATCCAATGACGACGCCGGAACCTTGACGCTCTTTACCAAGGGTTCTGGCAGATGATGCATCGTCAATGGCACGACTTGTAATTTGAACGGAAGCTGCCAAAGCATTTTGCAAACTTTGATTGCTAAGCTCTAAAGAGCTTTGTGGCTTGGCGTTGTTGTTGGAAAGAGTAGACGCGAAAACTAAATTTAAACAACAGGTCAGGAACAGTGCCAATAAAACAAAGAATAAATTCACGATCAACTCCTTTATTGATTCATTTGGTTTCGGCAAGAAACTGTGCGCAGGATTGATTCTCAAATTAGGATGGCGTGTTCAAAATAGGACAGCCTGTCTTTATCAGTTCTTCCAAGATGAAAAAAGCATCTTTGGAGGAGGCTGTGTAGGGGTCAAATTCTGGATGTGCCATTTGAACCATGGGATCATCTTTCGACAAATAGACAAGCGCCATAGACCATTGGCCAAACCGTCTTTGCGAAATTTCTTCCATTGAAAGCAGCTGAACGTTGTGGTGATTTCGATCTGCCATTATTTTTGAATAAAGCAAATTGACTTTGGAACGCTCGCCTTCTAAAACTTGCATCCACAAGCCTGAGCCCTGACACAACACACCTGTGATGTTTTCTTTCTTGTTGTTCGCATCCGATTTTTCCAAGATGAGCGTGGTCATGGTGGTGGTAATGGGCCCCACGGGCTGACTGACATACAAGAGGCGCACAAGCATGAGGGGCTCCTTTGGGAAATAGCCAAGCTATCCGTGTGGGACATCTTGAGCCAAATAAACAGCTTATCCCATAAATCGGCTTAACCTTCTCTTTTGTAAAAAATCAGCTGACTGACTCAAATAATGGCGTTAATTCGTTAGTCCATGTGAGTTTTATTAGGGTCTACCAGTTAGCGTTTTAAAAATGAGGATGCTAGAATTTTTTTGAGTAAAAACTTCGTGATGTGCTTTTATTGGATAAGTGACATTGAGCGTAGCTTGATCAATTTTTTAATTGGAAGGAATCTACTCATGAAATCGCAAACCACAAGTTCGATCCGCAGGCTGGCCGTCGCCTTGACTGCCGCTCTGCTCGTTGCTCCCGCCACACTTTTGGCGCAGTCTGATTACCCCAACAAGCCCATACGCTTAATCGTACCTTTCCCGGCGGGTGGTTCAACTGACATTGTTGGCCGTGTTGTGGCGCAGAAGCTTTCCGAGCGTCTGGGCCAACAAGTCATCGTTGACAACCGAGGCGGCGCAGGCGGAACCATCGGCGCTGATGTGGCAGCCAAAGCAGCACCCGACGGCTACACCATCAGCATCGGCACCACCAGTACGCATGCGGTTGCGCCAGCGGCTTATTCAAAATTGGGCTACAACCCCATCCGAGACTTTGCACCGATTTCCTTAGTGGCCATCACACCTTACCTGCTGGTCGTCAATCCCCAAGTCAAGGCCAACAACCTCAAAGAACTTGTTGATCTTGCCAAAGCAAACCCTGGCAAGATGAACTTCGCCTCTGCTGGCAATGGCTCAACAACGCATTTGGCCATGGAGATGCTCAAAGACGTGGCGCAAGTTAACTTGCAGCACGTTCCCTACAAAGGTAATGCGCAGGCTGACTTGGCCTTGCTCGCCAATGAGGTGCAAAGCGTGTTTGGCTCTATGCCAGCGCTTTTGCAGCACACCAAGGCCGGCAAACTGCGCCCGCTCGCCGTGGGCAGTAGCCAGCGCTCTCCAGCATTGCCTGATGTGCCTACTGTGGCTGAGTCAGGCTATCCAGGATTTGAAGTGAGCCTGTGGCTTGGCGTATTTGCGCCCGCTGGCACACCCCGTCCCATCATCGATCGACTCCACAGGGAACTGTCGGCCATTGTGCCAACGGCAGACTTCAAGCAATCGATGGAGCGAAACGGTGCCGATCCCATCAGCAACAACCCCGAGCAGTTTGCCAAGTTGGTTGCGGAGGAGGCTTCGCGTTACACCAAAGTCGTCAAGACCATTGGCCTTAAGCTCGACTGAACGGCAATCAAACGCTCATGAACACTCAGGTACAGGCTAGCAATGAAGTTCGGCCGATGACAGGCCCTGAGAAAATCATTGCCAAAGCCTGTGGCCTGAGCAGCGTAGCACCTGGGGACATTGTGTTTCCCAATCCTCACATGGTGATGGTGCATGACAATGTTTTGCCAAGCATCAAAAAAGCACTCGACAGCATCGGCATCGATCAACTGGCTAACCCTGAGAAAGTGGTGTTGGTCACCGACCATGAGGTTTTGTACGGAAGCCCGAGAGCCGCACTTTATGGGGCGACCAATCGACAAGCCGCAAAAGCTTGGAAGGTGGGGCATTTTTTTGATGTGGGTCGTGGTGGCCACGGGCACATTTTTCCGATGGAAATGGGGCTCGTGAGTCCTGGTCATTTTGTCTTTGACAACGACCGACACTGCACCAACGTGGGCGCCATAGGCGCTGTGGGTTTTCGCGTAGGGCTTGAAATCTCGCGAGTGCTCGCTACGGGTACCAACTGGATCATGGTGCCACATTCCCTGCAACTGACCTTGAAAGGCCGGTTGCCGCCCTATGTTCATGCCAGAGATCTGGGCACGCACATTGGACGACTGATTAAGTCTGGCCAGATTCCTTTTGATCTAGATTACAAAATCCTAGAGTTTGCAGGTGATCTTGATCAGTTCTCCCTAGCAGCTCGGGTGGCACTTTGCAGCACGCCCACTGAGCTTGGCGCATATGGCGTTTTCTTTCCGCCTTCCAACGAAGTTTTGACGCATGCCAACAAGGTTGCTAAATCGCCTTTTGTGGCCGAATATTCAGACCCATCGGCCCACTACCAAATGCGGGCCGAAATTGATTTAGAAAAGTTGGAGCCGCTGGTTTCTTTGCCGGGTGGCATTCAAAATGCAGTGCCCATATCAGAGGTGGCAGGGCTCGCCATTGACCATGCATTCATTGGCTCCTGTGGCTCCTCCATGTTTGAAGATATTTCTGCAGCAGCCGAAGTCTTGCGCTCGCGCAAAGTTTCTTCTGGCGTCCGACTTTTTGTGGTTCCTGGTTCGGAAGAAACCATGCAAAGGCTGGCTTCAAGCGATCTCATGCAAGTTTTGATTGAATCGGGTGCGGTCGTATTGCCCCCTGGCTGCGGGCCCTGCAATGATGCAGTTGTTGGCCCTTTGCATTCTGGCGAAGTGTCTATCTCTACGGCCACCAACAACAACCACGGACGTTTTGGCGCCAAAGATGCTAAGCTGTATCTTGGCAATCCTTTGACAGTCGCAGCTTCTGCTGTTGCTGGTCGTATCACCGACCCGCGGCATCTTTAATTACCTTTGCAAGGAGTCTTTCAATGTTTGTTCGGTTTATCGTTGCTTTATTTTGTTTGCTGAGCTTTTCTGCTCACGCGCAATACCCCGATCGTCCTATCCGCATCATCGTTCCATTTCCCGCTGGAGATGGCTTAGACATCCAAGCCAGAACCATTGGTCAAAAGCTTTCTGAGCGTTTGGGTCAGCCCGTCATCATTGACAACAAGCCTGGTGCAGGAACTTTGATTGGTGTTGAAGCAGCCGCCAAATCGCCCGGCGATGGCTACACCATTTTGTTGGTCACTACCACTGACGCAATTAACCCCACATTGCGAGACAAAGTTCCCTACGACCCCATCAAAGATTTTGTGCCCCTCATTCAAACCACAGCCATTCCGCTGGTGGTGGTTTCGTCCAATGGTTTTGCACCTAAAAACTTCACTGAAGTGATGGCGTTGGCCAAACAAAAGCCAGGTGAGGTGACCATGGGCAATTCTGGCATGGGCACAGCCGCTCACATTGGCATGGAATTGTTGAACAGCGCCGCAGGCATCAAGTTCACCCATGTGCCCTACAAGGGCATACCGCCAGCCATGACAGACCTCATCAGTGGCCGTCTGCAACTTTTATGCACTTCTCCTGCTCAGGTGATGAGCACCATTCGCGATGGAAAAATCAAAGCGGTTTTTGTCACAGGCGCTAAGCGCATGTCTCAACTGCCCAACGTACCCACCATTCAAGAGTCGGGTGTTCCTGGTTTTGATGTCAACGCTTGGGTAGGTTTGATGATGCCAGCAGGCACGCCAGATGCTATTGTGCAGCGCTTGAACAAAGAAATTGCGGCCATCATTACCAGCCCTGAAATCAAAACACGTTTGAGCAACGATGGCTCAGAAGTTGTTGCCAGCACGCCAGAGGCCTTTGCGGGTCATATTCGCCGTGAGCTGGACAAATGGGGCACGGTCATTCGCAACGCGGGCATCAAGGCAGAATAATCTTGCAAGATTTTGCTTGGTCAATGAGAGGGCGCTGTTGGCAATTCGGGCATGACATTCCCCACATGGGGGGGGTCGTGCCCATGCGCATTGTTTCTGAAATGCGAACAGATCCCAAAGACATCATCGAACATCTGTTTGAAGGCTCCATACCCGACTTCCACAAACTCTGCCGCCCGGGCGATTTGATCGTGACAGGCCGTAACTTCGGCATGGGCGCCAAAATGCAAGGCTATATTGCGATGAAAGCTTTGGGTCTTGGATTGGTGTGTGAGTCAATGTCTTTTTTGGCCTACCGTGAAGCCATCGGTATTGGCTTGCCAGTTTTAACCGGATGCACCTGTATTTCCAGCGCTTGCAATCAAATGGATGAGCTCAGTGTTAACTTTCAGACTGGCTCGTTTACCAACATCACCCAGAATCGGGAATATCAATTTGAGCCCGTTCCCTTGGCTTTACAAGATGTCCTGTCTAGTGGTGGTACTACGGCTTGGTTGAATCAATGGTGGCAGCAAAAGAAAGCCACTCTACAAAACGCATGATGGAGAAACAATGCATTCCATAGAAGAGCGCCTCAAGGCAATGGGCTATTCACTGCCCCCAGCGTTTGTGTTTCCAAAAAAGAATCGTCGTGGCTGTGTTCGAGTCGATAACATGTTGTATCTTTCGGGGCACGGTTTAGATTTGCCCTTGCTTGAAGGGGTGAGGCAAACTGGACGTTTTGGTGAAAACATCACTGAAGCCGAAGGCTATGCAACAGCTCGGGCTGTGATGCTGACCATGCTGGCCACTGTGAAAGCAGAAGTCGGCTCCTTAGACCGCGTCAAACAGATCGTTCGCATATTTGGCATGTGCAACGCAAGCCCACAATTTACGGCCATGCCACAAATCATCGATGGTGCCTCCGACTTGCTCTTTGAGCTCTTTGGTCCTGAAGCTGGGTGCCACGCACGATCTGCCGTTGGAATGTCAACTTTGCCCCGGGGTATTGCCGTTGAAATCAATGGCGAGATTGAAGTCTGGCCAGGCTGAGCTTTAGTTAAGCAATGCCATCAAACATTGACATTAAATTGTCATATATTTCCATTAAAGTCGAAATATGGAAAAGAAAATCGTTATCAAAGCCTT
>SXGQ01392811.1_pt1 | contig 19400 bp, 23 predicted proteins | sample 3178371 | NCBI WGS metagenome assembly SXGQ01 (sample SAMN11356859, study PRJNA531348) | freshwater metagenome | isolation source: freshwater sample F1-20 | place: China: Fuxian Lake, Yuxi | collected 2017-12-25 | reverse complement strand
TGGGTCACGCTCGCCTTCACCGCCGTTCTCGGCGTGGGCCGCTCGTACGTGGCCGAGCGCGAGCAACGCGTGCTCGATGGCCTGCTGGTGTCGCCCGTGCCGCGCACCGTGATGCTCGGGGCGAAGGCCATCGCGATCTTTCTCTACATGACCGCGGTGGAGATCGTGGTGATCCCGCTGGTCGGGGTGTTCTTCGTGAAGGGCCCCTACTGGGACGCCATCGGGTGGATCGCCATCGCAGCGGTGCTCGCCAACATCTGCATCGCGCTGTCCGGCACGCTCTTCTCGGGGCTCGCGCTCTTCACCCGCGCGCGCGACCTGATCCTGCCCGTGCTGTTCCTCCCGGCGCTGGTTCCGGTGGTGATCGCGGGGGCCGGCGCCACCCATGCCGTGGCAGGAGGGCCACATGACATGAGCGAGTGGCGCGGGTACTGCCTGTTCCTGCTCGCATACGCGATACTTTTTGCCCTTGTCTCAGTCGCGACCTATGACGCCGTCTTCGACGACTGACGGCCCCGCACGCATCCCCGGCCAGCGCGCCGCGGTGATCTGGGGCGTCCTCGCGACGATCCTCGTGGTGGTGTCCACCATCGGGGTGTTCCTCATCGCGCCCGAGGACGCCGACCAGGGGATCATCCAGCGCATCTTCTACTTCCACGTGGCCATCGCCATCGCGTCGCTCATCGCGTTCGCCGTGGCGTGCGTGGCGGGCATCCTCTACCTGCGCTCGCGTGACGAGCGGTGGGATGACGTGGGCGAGGCCAGCATCCGCATCGGCCTGCTGTTCTCGGTGCTCGTGGTGATCACGGGATCGATCTGGGCCAAGGCCTCATGGGGCACCTGGTGGGTGTGGAGTGATCCGCGCCTCGTGACGTACCTGATCGTCGTGCTCATCTACGCCGCGTACTTCGTGCTGCGCTCCTCCGCCGAGGACGATCGCAAGATGCGCTACTCGGCCATCTACGCCATCGCGGGCTTTGCGTCCGTGCCCCTGTCGTTCTACTCGGTGCGCGTGGCGGAGTCGTTCGTGCACCCCGTGGTCTTCACGTCGAGCGGGGCCAACATGCCCGGCACCATGCTCTGGTGGTTCATCGTGTCGCAGGCAGCGATGATCGCCCTGTTCATCGCCCTGCTCGAGGTCGACCTGCTGGGCCGCCGCTCAGAGCGCGCGCTCCGGCGCCTTGCGATGCGACTGGAGAGCGCATGAGTGGCGGAGCGCAATACGTGGTGGCCGCATACGCGGTCATCTGGTTCCTCGTGCTGGCCTACGTGGTGATGCTGGGCGCCCGCACGGCGCGCGTGGGCCGGCAGGTGGAAGCCATCACGCGCATGCTCGACCGTCGCGAGGCGGAGGAGTCGGGCACCGAGCCCGAGAAGGCCGAGGAGCGCGCCTGATGGCCCGCGACCTCTACCCGGTGTTCCTCGACCTGACCGACCGCCTCGTGGTGGTGGTGGGAGGGGGCCAGGTGGCCACCGAGCGCGCCGCGAAGCTGGCGGCCCACGGCGCACGGGTGCGCGTGGTGAGCCCCGCGCTGGGCGATGCCCTCGCGGCCATGGTGGCCGACGGCCGCGTGGCCGAGCACCGCGCGCGTCCCTACGCACCCGGCGACCTCGACGGCGCGGCGCTGGTGGTGGCGGCCACCGATGACGCCCAGGTCAACCGGCAGGTGCGCGACCACGCCCGGGCGACCGGGGCCGAGGTGAACGTGGCCGATGACCCCGAGGGGTCCACCGCGGTGATTCCCGCCCTCATGCGCGAGGGCGACCTGGCCATCGCCATCACCACCGGGGGCGCCAGCCCCGTGGTGTCGCGTCGTATCCGCGAGGACCTGCAGCAGCGCTTCGGCCCGGGCTGGGCTGGTCTCATCGCCCTGCTCGCCGACACGCGCGATGAGCTCATCGCCGTGCACCCCGACATCGCATCGCGCCGCGCCGCGGTGGAGGCCCTGCTCGACTCCGGCGTGGTGGATGACATCGCCTCCCAGGGCCCCGAGGCCTGCCGCGCCCGCGTGCGCGCCGCGCTGGGCCTGGACGCCACCGCCGTGGAGGCCGCCTGATGCCCCACCTGCTCGTCGTCGGCATCTCGCACAAGACCGCGCCGGTGGAGCAGCGCGAGAAGGTGGCGCTCACCGACGCCACCGCGCGCACCATGGCGCGCGAGCTCGTGCGCCACCCGGACATCGCCGAGGCCGTGGTGCTCTCCACGTGCAACCGCACCGAGGTGTACGTGCACGCGCTCGACGCCGGGGCGGCAGAGGACGCCGTGTGCGAGTCGCTGGTGCTCCACAGCAAGGACATGAGCCGCAGCGAGTTCGACTGCGTGCGGTACGCGCACCTCGACGATCGCGCGGTGGCGCACCTGTTCCGCGTGGCATCCAGCCTCGACTCCATGGTGGTGGGTGAGAGCGAGATCCAGGGCCAGGTGCGGCATGCCTGGGAGCGCTGCGCCGAGGAGGAGTGCACGGGCGTGCTCATCGACCGCCTGTTCCGCCAGGCGCTCGAGACGGGCAAGCGGGTGCGCACCGAGACCCGCGTGGCCGTGCGCCCGGTGTCGGTGTCCACCGTGGCGGCCGACCTCGCCCGTGAGGCCATCCCCGACCTCGGCGGCAGGCGCGGCCTGGTGGTGGGCGGTGGCCAGATGGCCGAGGCCACCGCGCGGGCGCTCATGGAGCGCGGGCTCGGCGAGCTGGTGGTGATCAACCGCACCGTCGGCACCGCCCGCGAGATCGCCGAGCGCCTCGGCGGCATGGGCCTTGGCTACGACTGCCTGCCCGACGAGCTCGCCATGGCCGATGTGGTGCTCTGCTCCACCGACGCCCCGCACCCGGTCATCTCGGCCGAGCAGGTGACGGTGGCCCTCGAGGACCGGCCGGGTCGGCCGATGGTGCTCATCGACATCGCCGTGCCCCGTGACGTGCACCCCGACGCCTCGGGCGTGCATGGCGCCGTGCTCTTTGACATCGACGACCTCGAGCGCGTGGTGGCACAGCACCGCGACGAGCGCGAGGAGCACGCCAAGCGCGCCGAGGTGATCGTGGGCGAGGAGGTCGAGCGCTACGCCGGCTGGCGCTCCGGCCTGGCCGTCACGCCGGTCATCGCGTCGCTGCGCGAGATGGCCGAGGCCATCCGCCAGGGCGAGATCGCCCGCGTGGCAGGCCCTGACGGCGAGATCAGCCCCGAGGAGGCCGAGCGCATCGACCAGGTCACCCGGGCGATCCTCAACAAGCTGCTGCACGAGCCCACCGTGCGCGCGCGCGAGGCGGCCACCAGCATCGACGGCCTGCGCCACGTGGAGTCGCTGCGCATGCTCTTCGGCCTCGACCTTCCCGAGCGGGGACCGCGGCAGCCCGAGCCCGATGATGCCCCGGGCCTCGCGGCCCGGCCCGGCGCCCCCGGCTGACGGGCGACCGTGCGCGTGACCGTGGCCACGCGCCGCTCCGCCCTGGCCCTCGCGCAGTCACGGGCCGTTGCGACGGCCCTCGAGGTATCGGGTCACGACGCGCCGCTGCTCGAGTTGACCACCGCGGGTGACCGCTGGAGCCTCGCCGGCGCCGACGCGGCCCCCGGCATGGACGTGAAGGGCATGTTCGTGAAGGAACTCGAGGAGGCCCTCCTCGATGGCCGCGCGGACATCGCCGTGCACTCGGCCAAGGATCTCCCCGGCGAGCTTCCCCCTGGGCTGGCCGTCATCGCCACCCCGAGACGCGAGGATCCCTCCGACGTGCTGGTGGGAAGCCCTGGCGGGCTCGAGGGCCTTCCGGACGGCGCCCGCGTGGGCACCACGAGCCCGCGCCGGAGCGCGCAGGTGCGCGCCGCACGCCCTGACGTGCAGGTGGTGGAGGTGCGCGGCAACGTGGACACCCGCCTGGCCAAGCTCGATGCCGGCGAGGTGGACGCCCTTGTGCTGGCCGCCGCGGGCCTGCGGCGCCTGGGCATTGACCGCGCCGACGTCGTGGCCCTGCCGCTCGACGTGTGCCTGCCCGCGGCGGGGCAGGGCATCGTGGCCATCGAGGGCCGAGCCGACGATGCATCGGTGCGCGATGCCTGCGCGCCGATCGACGACGCCTCCGCCCACGCATGCCTGCTGGCGGAGCGCGCATTCCTCGCGCGGCTGGGCGGCGGCTGCAGCGTGGCGGCAGGCGCGCTCTGCGTGGCCGACGGCGACGCACTGCGCATGCGCGCGTGGTGGGAGGGCACCGGACGGTTCGCCGACGTCGAGGGAACGGCGGGCGACGCCGCCGCGCTTGGCGCCCGCGCCGCGACCGAGGTGGGTGCCCCGTGAGCCAGGGGATTGTCTACCTGATCGGCGCCGGCCCGGGTGACCCCGGCCTTCTCACCGTGCGCGGGCGCGAGGCGCTCATGCGGGCGGACGTGGTGCTCTACGACCGTCTGGGCACGGAGCAGCTGATGCACCTCGTGCGCCCCGACGCCGAGCTCATCGACGTGGGCAAGGCGCCCGGGCGCGCCAAGTTGACGCAGGACGAGACCACCGCGCTGCTCGTGCGGCTGGGCCAGGAGGGTCGCGTGGTGGCCCGCCTCAAGGGCGGCGACCCGTTCGTGTTCGGCCGCGGGGCCGAGGAGGCCGAGGCGCTCGTGCAGGCGGGCGTGCCGGTGCTGGTGGTGCCGGGCGTCACATCGGCCATCGGCGCGCCGTCGGCCGCGGGCATCCCCGTCACCTACCGGGCGATGTCCACGGCGTTCACGGTGGTCACGGGGCATGAGGACCCGGCGAAGGACGCCGAGCAGAACGACTGGGATCGCCTCGCCGGCCTGCCGCATACGCTGATCGTGCTGATGGGAATGGGGCGCCTGCGCGGCATCGCCGAGCGGCTCATCGCCGCCGGGCGTCCTGCCGATCAGCCCGCCGCCGCCATCCAATGGGGCACCACGCCCCACCAGCGATCGCTCACTGCCACCCTTGGCACCATCGCCGACCGGGTGGAGGAACAGGGTCTCGGCAACCCGGCCATCCTGGTGTTCGGCGACGTCGTCTCGCGTGAGCCCGGCCTCGCCGCCGCCGGCCGCGGACCCCTGGCCGGTCGCACGGTGGTGGTCACGCGCGCCCGCGCGCAGGCCAGCGAGCTCGCGGGCGCGCTCGAGGCGCTCGGGGCGAACGTGGTGGAGATGCCGGTCATCCGCATCCGGCCCACCGGCCTCACTCCGCATGCCGAGGCCGCCCTCGATGCCATCGGCCACTACGACGTCATCGTGCTCACCAGCGCCAACGGGGTGGATGCCCTTGCCGGGCTCATGGCCGTGCGCGGGCTCGATGCCCGCAGCCTGCGCCCCGATCAGGTGGTGGCGGCCGTGGGCCCGGCCACCGCGGCCGCGCTGGCCAACCATGGAATCCGCGCCGACGTGGTGCCCGAGCGCTTCGTGGCGGAGGCCATGGTGGAGGCCCTCGAGGCCCATCCCATGGATGGCCGCCGGGTGCTGATCGCGCGCGCGCTCGATGCGCGTCCGGTGATCGCTGACGCCCTGCGCGCCCGCGGCGCCGAGGTGGACGACGTGGTCGTCTACGAGACCGTTCCCGAGAGCCCCTCCGACGAGGTCATCGCGCAGGCGCTCGACGCCGACGTCATCACCTTCACGGCGTCGTCCACCGTCACCAACACCCTCGCGGTGCTGGACGACGCCCAGCGTGCCCGCCTCGCCGAGGGCCCCCGCGCTGTGAGCATCGGCCCCATCACCTCGGCCACGGCGCGTGAGGCCGGGCTCACGGTGGCCGCCGAGGCCGCGAGCAGCGACATCCCCGGCCTCATCCAGGCGATCATCGACCTGTTGACTCCCAAGGAACACTGATGACCCATGCACGCCCCGGCGCCGCCTTCGTGGCGGGCGCCGTCGCCGCAGCCGCCCTCGCCATGTCCGCATCTGCGGCCCCGGCGCCCGCGCCGAAGTCGCTTTCCAACCCCGCCCTCACGGGCTTCCAGCTCATCCAGCGGTTCGAGAACAACCTCGCACCCGATCGCGGCGCGCAACTCGCGAAGTTCCTCTCCGGCGCGTTCATCATCCGGCGATCCGACGGCACCACGCTCACCCGGGCGCAGTACCTCAAGAACCATCCGTACTTCCCCGGCCGGCAGCTCAAGGTGCTCGGTGCCGAGTACGCGGCGCCGGTGCTCACCGTGAGCGCCGTCGCATGGGCGCTGCCCGCCACCAGCTACGCGCCGGGGCTCTTCTCGTTCGCGTGGATCAACGGCTCGTGGAAGATGACGGCCTTCGCGAAGTTCCCCGAGCAGGCGACCCTCCCGGCGGGCTAGCCCTGCGCGCATGAGCCGACCGCTGGGTTTCCTCACCGACTACGGCCCGCAGACCGAGCACGTGGGCGCCCTGCACGCCGTGGCCGCCACCATGGCGCCCGGCAGCGATCGCATCGACCTCGCGCATGACGTGCCGCCGGGCGACATCCGGTGGGGGGCGATCCTCGTCGATCGCCTGGTGCGGCTCATGCCGCGTGATTCGGTGACGGTGGCCGTGGTGGATCCCGGCGTGGGCACCGATCGCCCCGGCGTGGCGCTCGAGGTGGAGTGGGGCAGGGTGGTGGTGGGACCCGACAACGGGCTGCTGGGCCTGGCCGCCGACCGCCTCGGCGCGGTGCGCGCGGTGGAGATCACCAACCCCGACCACATGCGCGCGCCTGTGGCGGCCACGTTCCACGGGCGCGATGTCTTCACCCCCGCCGCGGCGCACCTCGCCCTCGGCACGCCCCTCGACGACCTCGGCCCGGCCGTCGACCCCGCTGCGCTCGAGCGCCCGCACCTGCCCGAGCCCAGCGCCCCGGCCGGTGCCCTCGAGGCGCTCGTGGCCGGGGTGGACCGCTTCGGCAACCTCGCGCTGTGGGCGCACCCCGAGCACCTCATGGCCGCCGGCCTCGTGGACGGCGACCGCCTGTGGGTGGCCACGGCCGAGGGCGGTCGCACGCAGGCCACGATGGGGCGCACCTTCGCGGACGTCCCCCGCGGCGCCCTGCTGGTGTACGTCGACTCGCACGGGCTCGTGTCGGTTGCGCTCAACGGCGGCAGCGCCGAGGAGCGGGTGCGGGCGACGGCCGGGGAGGTCGTCGCCCTCATGCGTCAGGAGTAGCGGCCCTTCCAGGCGTTCATGCGGATGCGCCAGATGTCCTCGATGAACGGGGGCAGGTGCCTGCCCACGTCGAAGGTCGACTCACCCCGGAACTCCACCGACACCGGCATCTCGGCGATGCGCGCGCCCATGCGCCGCGCGAGGTAGAGCACCTCGATGTCGAAGGCGAATGAGTCGACCGTGGCCTTCTCGAACACCCGCCGCGCCCAGTCGGCGGTGAACCCCTTGAAGCCGGCCTGGGTGTCGCTGATCACGGGCAGCACGAGCAGTCGGCGCGTGGCCTGCACCGCAGCCCCTGCGGCCAGCCGCGCCGCGCTCTTCTCGGTCTCCGCGTAGGCCGCCAGGCTGCGCTTGCCCGTGACCACGTCGGCCACCCTCGAGCGCAGCAGCGCCAGCGCCGGATCCACGTGGAAGGGCGCGATGTTCATGTCGGCGTCCACGTAGAAGCGGTACTCGCCGGTGGCCGCCAGCATGCCCGACCGCACGGCCCCGCCCTTGCCGCGGTTCTCCGCCAGCCGGTTCAGCCGGATGCGCGAATCGCGCGCCGCCGCGCGCTCCACCAGCGCAGCCGTGCCGTCACTGCTGCCGTCATCGCTCACCACCAGCTCCACCGAGCCGGCGAAGCCGTCCATCCAGGCGGCCCAGCCATCGAGCGTCGGCTGGAGCCGGCGCTCCTCGTTGTAGGCGGGCACGACGATCGAGAGATCCATCGGGGGGATGGTCGCAGACGGAGGTGGGTCCGGGGCAACCTCACGTCATCGGCACGGAGTAGCGTTAGGGCATGCGCCATCCCCCCTTGCGTGTGATCGCCCTCACTGCCGCACTCGCCGCCGCCTGTACCCCGGCGATCGGTGCCGTGGGGGACCTGACGCCCTTTCCCACCCTCGCGCCCGGCGGCGGATTCCCCCAGGGCCCCACCGTCGGTCCCGATGGCGCCACCTGGTTCTTCGCCACGTATGCCACCGACCCGGGGACCACGAGTCGCAGCCAGCGGGCCACCACGCGCAAGCGCGCCACGGGCGTCACGCCGACGTCGTCTCGCCTCATCCGCGTGGGCCTCGATGGGAGCGTGAGCAGCCGTGGTGCGACGCCCTTCAGGACAGCGGTAATCAGCGGCCTCACGACGTTTGCCGGCGACCTGTGGGTCCTCTCGGCGGATGTCCCCGGCACGGGGCCCTACCGAGCCACCCGATACGCGACCACGGGCGCCAGTACGGCCTTTGGGATGAGCGCCGTGGGATACGAGCCGATTGCCGGTCCTGACGGCAACCTCTGGTTCTGGAAGGTCGGCGGCGACATCGGCCGCATGACCAATGACGGGGTTCCCCTCGCGTCGCTGGCGGTAGGGGCCACGACCGTCCTGGCTCCGGGGGACGGCGTTGCGTGGACGGCCGTCAATTCCCCCGCGCTCCGGAGGGTCGGCCCGGATGGCTCGACCACGGACTTCGCCACTCCGTCGCTTCCACAGTCGATCACATCGTCGAGCGATGGCTTCGTCTGGTACGTGGACCGCGGGTCCAATGCGATCGGGCGAATGGGTCCCGGGGGCAATGTCGCCGAGACCATCGATGTGTCGCGTTCACCCTCCGGCGTTGCCGTGTCACCGGATGGGATCGCGTGGGTTACCGATGGGAACGCCGGGGTCCTCTACCGGGTGACGCAGTCGCTTTCCGTTCAGACGCTGACGGTTCCGGATGCCCTGGCGACGGCATCTCCCATCATCGGGTCTGACGGCAACCTGTGGCTTCAGTACATGCGCGGTCCGGCGCAGTACCAGTTCGCGCGAGTGCTCACCGGAGTCGTCCCCGTCAACGTCAGCGCTCCCGTGGCCATGGGCAAGGTTGCATCGGGGCAGGTGCTCAACACCGGCGACGGCCAATGGCGATACGCGCCCACCGGTTACTCGTATCAGTGGCAGCGCTGCGATGGAGACGACCCGAGGACCTGCACGAATGTTCCGGGATCGACGGCCGCGACGCATCAGGTGACAGCCGCGGACCTCGGGAAGGGCATGCGCGCGTCGCTGGTCGCCACCAACCTGAACGGCGCGTCCGGGTCCATTGCATCGAACATCCTCACGAACAGTTCTCCGCCAGCCGCGACGGCAAGCGTCGGGAAGCCGCGCAGGAAGGGCTACGTGATCTCCACGCGCGTCACGGTCACCGGCCCGGGCAGGATCGCCCAGGTGGGCACGGTGACGCTGGCCCGGACGGCTGCGAAGTCGGAGCTCGCCAAGAAGCGCAAGCCGAAGGTGATCCGGGCCTGCGCCCCGAAGCCGATCACCTTGGGGGCAGCAGGCGCTCGCACGATCCGGTGCGTGTTGTCCCCACGGGTGAAGACGCTCCTCGCCGCCGGCAGGAGGACCGTGACGCTCAAGACCACCTTCACGCCCAGCGGCACGGCGGGCACCACGATAACCCGCCGCATCGCGGTTCCGCGTACTCCCAAGCGCCCCTGAACGCACGCGCGCCGCGGCCCCTGGGGGAACGCGGCGCGCGATGATGGCGAGACCCGGACTCGAACCGGGGACACCACGATTTTCAGTCGTGTGCTCTACCAGCTGAGCTATCTCGCCCGGCCGGGGAACGCTAGGCGCGCGTCCGCGGCGATGCAACCCGCATCCAGCGGTACCATCGGCGCGTGGCGACTGGCGGACACATCCTCGTGGTCGATGACGAGAAGCCGATTCGTCGGCTGCTGCGCATGTACCTCGACGAGGGCGGCTACACGGTGACCGAGGCCGCCGATGGCGCCGAGGCGCTCTCGAAGATGCGCGACGGCGGCATCGACCTGGTGCTGCTCGACCTCATGCTCCCCGAGGTGGACGGGCTCGAGGTGTGCCGGCGCATCCGCGGCGACCACCCCGGCGTGCCGGTGATCATGCTCACCGCCCGCGATGACGAGGCCAGCAGGGTGACCGGCCTCGAGATGGGCGCCGATGACTACGTGACCAAGCCCTTCTCCGCGCGCGAGCTGGTGGCGCGCGTGAAGGCCGTGCTGCGCCGCGTGCAGGGCGAGCCCGATTCGGGTGCGGTGCTTCGGGCCGGGCGCGCGGAGCTCGACCCCACCAGCCGCACGTGCATCCTCGACGGCGAGGACGTCGAGCTCACCCGGCTCGAGTTCGACCTGCTCGCCGAGCTGGCCGCGCACCCGAACGTGGTGTTCACGCGCGAGCGCCTGCTCGAGCGCGTGTGGGGCTACCAGTCGGGCGTTGGCGGCAAGACCGTGGACGTGCACGTGGCCAACCTGCGCCGCAAGCTCGGCAAGGACCTGCCGATCGTCGCCGTGCGCGGGGTGGGCTACCGGCTGGACACCTCGGGGTCGTGAGCGAGCGGCAGGGGGAGCGCCCCTGGTCGCGGTTCCTCCCGGCCTCCTATCGCGGCCGCATCGCGCTGGCCATCGGGGCAGCGCTGGTGATCGCCGTGGTCGCCACGCAGCTCCTCCTGGGCCTCTTCGTGGGCACGCGGGTGCAGCGGGAGGTGACGCAGCAGCTTCGCCAGCAGGGCGAGGAGATCGCCGCGGTCGCGCGCGACGAGGGCTACGCCGGCATCGCGGCGGCCAAGAGGTTCCTGCCCGGCACGCGCGTGGTGGTGCGCCGCGACGGCGAGGTGGTGTACTGGAGCGACCCGGTGCAGGTGCTCGAGGCGCGCGCCGTGGTGACCGAGGGCGACATCGAGGTGACCCTCGAGCGCGAGGCAGATGCCGGCGTGTGGGGCGAGTGGGTGGTGCCGGTGGTGGTGGGTGGCGTCATCCTGGTGATCGGTGGCGTGGCGTGGTGGCTCGCCGGACTCGCCAGCCGTCGACTGCGGCGCGAGGCACAGGCCCTGGCAGGCCAGGCCGAGCGCGTGGCCGGCGGCGACCTCGATGCCCGCGTCGAGGTTGACGACGGCGAGCTCTCGCGCGTGGCCACCTCGCTCAACGCCATGACCGAGCAGCTGGCCGACACCGACCGTCGCCAGAGGGAGTTCCTCGCCGACGTGGCGCACGAGCTCCGCACCCCGATCACCTCGATCGACGGCTTCGCATCGGCGCTGGTGGACGGCGCGGCGCGCACGGATGAGGACCGCCGCGAGGCCGCCGAGACCATCAAGGAGGAGTCCGACCGACTCTGCGCCCTGGTGAGCGACCTGCAGGCGCTCACGGTGGCCGACCTCCACCAGGAGGTCGCGCGCGAGCCGGTGGACCTCGTGGAGTGCTGCCGCGACGTCGTGCACCGCCTCGAGCGCACGGCCGGGGAGAATGGCGTGCTCCTGCGCGGTCCCACCGACGGGCAGGAGCCGATCGTGGCGGAGACGAATGGGGCGCACGTGCAGACAATCCTGCAGAACCTGGCCACCAACGCGATCCGCGCCACGCCGGCTGGCGGCACCGTGAGGATCACCGCCGCGCAGGCCGGCGACGACGTGGCGCTCGAGGTGGCCGACACCGGGGTGGGCATCCCGGCCGAGCACCTGCCGCGTATCTTCGACCGCATGTACCGGGTGGATACCGCGCGCGACCGCGCGTCCGGCGGCACGGGCCTCGGCCTCGCGATCGTCAAGGGCCTCGTCGATGCCCTCGGGGCGCGCATCGAGGTGCAGAGCACCCCGGGGGAGGGCAGCACGTTCCGCGTGCTGGTGCCAATGGCTGCAGCGGTGGACGCGTGACCTCCCGGCGGCGCGTGGTCGCGCTGGCGCTCAGCGGCATGCTGGTGGCAGGCGGCCTGGTGGGAACGGGCACCGCCTCGGCGGCCCCCGCGCTCAGCATCATGGCGTTCCGGGTGATGGAGCCCGGGGGCAAGAAGCCCGCCACGCAGCCGCTCAAGCGCGGGGTGGCCTACTCATATCGGCTCGACTACCGCATCGGCGGGCGCTCGGTGGTGCGCGTGCGCCGCTCCGGCGCCTTCTGGTCGCCCTACGGCGACAAGCTGGTGGCCATCCGCCCGCGCCCGCAGACTGCCGATCCCGGCCGCTACTTCGCGTCAGACCCGGTGCGCGTGGCCCGCTCGGACAGCCCCGGGGAGTACCGCCTCACGTACTCGATCACGGCCACCGATTCGACGGGATCCACCACCCGCACGGCCGAGCTGCGCATGAGGTTCCGCTAGCGGCGTAGGCTTCGGGGGCTGCCGAAACAAAGGAGTCTCCCCGTGGCACAGCACCGCTACATGCTCCCCGAGGACCGGATCCCGGACCACTGGTACAACATCGCGGCCGACCTGCCGTCGATGCCCCCTCCGCCGCTCAACCCCGGAACCGGTGAGCCCATCGGCCCCGAGGCGCTCGCCGCCATCTTCCCGATGGCGCTGATCGAGCAGGAGGTCTCCGCCGAGCGGTACATCCCGATTCCCGACGCCGTGCGCGAGGTCTACGCCATGTGGCGCCCCACGCCGCTCTACCGGGCCCTCGGCCTTGAGCAGGCGCTCGGCACCAACTGCAAGATCTTCTACAAGTACGAGGGCGTCTCGCCCGCGGGCAGCCACAAGCCCAACACCTCGGTGCCGCAGGCCTTCTACAACAAGCAGGCCGGCGTGAGGAAGCTCAGCACCGAGACCGGTGCGGGGCAGTGGGGCTCATCGCTGTCGTTCGCCTGCCAGCACTTCGGCCTGGAGTGCGAGGTGTTCATGGTGCGGGTGTCGTACGACTCCAAGCCCTACCGCCGCCTGATGATGGAGACCTGGGGCGGCACGTGCATCGCCAGCCCATCGGAGCAGACCAACGCCGGCCGGGCGATCCTCGCTGAGAACCCGGACTCCTCGGGCAGCCTGGGCATCGCCATCAGCGAGGCCGTCGAGGTTGCCGCCACCCACGACGACACCAACTACGCGCTGGGATCGGTGCTCAACCACGTGCTGCTGCACCAGACCGTGGTGGGCCAGGAGGCCAAGGAGCAGCTCGAGATGGCCGGGGCATACCCGGACGTCGTGGTGGGCTGCGTCGGCGGCGGCTCCAACTTCGCCGGCATCTCGTTCCCGTTCCTGCAGGACAAGATCGCCGGCCGCGACATCCGCATCGTGGCCGTGGAGCCCGCCTCGTGCCCCACGCTCACGCGCGGCACCTACGGCTACGACTTCGGCGACACCGCGCAGATGACCCCGCTCCTGCCCATGCACTCGCTGGGCCACGGGTTCATCCCGCCGTCGATCCACTCGGGTGGCCTCAGGTACCACGGCATGGCGCCGCTGGTGAGTCATGTCGTGCATGAGGGCCTCGTGGAGGCCACCTCCTACGGGCAGGTGGAGTGCTTCACCGAGGCCGTGCGCTTCGCGCAGGCCGAGGGCATCATCCCGGCGCCCGAGCCGTCGCACGCCATCCGCCACGTCATCACCGAGGTGGAGCGCGCGCGGGAGGAGGGCGTGGAGAAGACGATCCTCTTCAACCTCTGCGGGCACGGCCACTTCGACATGGCCGCCTATGCGGACTTCCTCGGCGGCAACATGCAGGACCTCGACGTGGACGAGGGCGAGCTCGCCCGGGCCTCCGAGGCCCTGGCCGCCCTGCCGGGAATCGGCTGAGGAAGACCCGGGTACCGGACGCCTGATCGCCCGGGGGTCACGGCCTGGCGCCGTGGCCCCGCGGGGCGGTCGGGCGTCACCCCCGCCCGCCCGCTACTCCACGCTCGGGGTGGAGTCGCCGCCCTCTTCCAGCGCGGCGGCCTCCTCGGCCGCCTTGCGGGCCGCCGACTTGCCGAGGCGCCATGCGCCGTAGCAGAGGAACAGGCCGATCACGAGGTAGGGCAGGCCGAACAGCAGGTTGTTGTCCCCGAGGAAGACCAGGAACACGATGCCCCCGACCACGAAGATCAGGCCGAGGAGCCACGTGAAGAAGACGCCGCTCGCGGTGTTCACGAGGCGGCCTCCCCGAAGTGGGACTCGATGGCCTCGACGATGCGCGGGGCGAGTTCCGACCAGTCGGCGGAGTCGGTCTTCGTGACGCTCACGAAGTTGGCCGTGGCGAACACGTTGGTCACGTCACCCAGCGCGAAGATGGCCGCGCCGAGAGGGGATGCCGCCGGGTCGCTGCCCTCCTTGAACGTCTCGGCGCCGCCGCCCGTGGAGGCGCGGTCGAGCGTGAACTTCACGGCGTTCGGGTTTGGAGTGGGCTCGGGAGAGACCTGCACCGCTTGCACCTTCCGGGGTCGCTTGACGCCCCAAGACTAGGCGGGTCGGCCCCCCGAGTGGTTGGTACGGTCCTCGGCATGAGCAACGACGCCGAACGCCAGCGCCTGGCGGCCCTCCTGGCCGAGCGGGCCCTCTTCCGCGAGTCCGTCGTGCTGGCCTCGGGCCGGCGCTCGGACTACTACCTCGACGTGCGGCAGGTGCTGCTCGATCCCGAGGGCGCGCACCTCGCGGGGCGCCTCTCGTACCCGCTGCTGGCGCCTGCCGGCCCGCGCGCCGTCGGTGGCCTCACCCTCGGAGCTGATCCGCTCGTGTGCGCCGTGAGCGCGGCCGCCTATGCCGACGGCACGCACTGGACCGGCTTCTTCGTGCGCAAGGAGGCCAAGAAGCACGGCCTGCAGCACTGGATCGAGGGCCCCTTCGTGGAGGAGGGCACCCCGGTGGCGATCGTGGACGACGTGCTCACCAGCGGCGGGTCGATGCTCACGGCGCTCGAGCGCGCCCGCGCGGCCGGCGCCGAGGTGGTGGCCGCGCTCGTGGTGGTGGACCGCGGTGAGGATGACGGCCGCGCGAAGGTGGAGGCCGAGCTCGGCGGCGCCCCGCTCCACGCCCTGTTCACCGCGCAGGAGCTGCTCGCCCTCTGACCTCCGATGCCCCCCTCGTGCTGCGCGTGGCCGGCCCCCTCGCCGAGGTGGCCGATGCGTCCGGCACGCGGGAGGTACGCCTTGCCCCGCGCCTGCCGGGCGGCCCGCCCGTGGCCGGCGATCGCGTGGTGGTGGACGACACCGGCACGCAGGGGATCATCCGCGAGATCCTCCCGCGGCGCACGGTGCTCGAGCGCATCGGCAGCGGCGGACGCGTGCGTGCGGTGGTGGCCAACGCCGACCTGCTCGTGGTGGTGGCCGCCGTTGCCGAGCCGCCGCTCGTGCCACGCCTCATCGACCGCTACGCCGTGGCGGCGGTGGCGGGCGGCCTCGACCTCGCGGTGGTGCTGACCAAGCACGACCTTCCGCACGACGCCGATGAGGTGGCCACGGTGGTGGCCCGCCAGCGCGCGGCCGGCCATGTGGTGCTCATCGGATCGGCGCTCGACCCCGCGCTCGTCGGCCAGGTGCGCGAGCTCGTGGACGGGCGCATCGCTGCGCTCGCCGGCCACTCGGGAGTGGGCAAGTCGACACTCACCACCGCGCTCACGGGCGTGCAGCGCGCGGTGGGGGAGGTGTCCGATCGGCTGCGCAGCGGACGCCACACCACCACCGATCCCCGGCTCATCCCGCTTCCCGGTGGCGGCGCCGTTGTGGACACCGCCGGGGTGCGGTCGTTCTGGCTGCCGCCGATGGGCGCGCCGCAGATCGCCGCGGGCTTCCCGGACATCGCCGACGCGGCATCGCGCTGCCGCTTCCCCGACTGCCGGCACATGGGCGATGCCGGCTGTGCCGCGGTGGACGAGGTGGACCCCGAGCGCCTGGCGTCGTACCGCGCGCTGGTGGAGGCCGCGGAGTCGGCGGAGCGATTTGCGCGAGGCCGTGATTAGTTACGTATGATGCGAAGTGTCGCCCGTCCGGGCACGTGAATCCCCAAACGCGACGCCGCGCAGAGGTATGAAATGAGCACCAAGAAGACCGGCTGGGAGGAGCTCGACAAGTGGGTTGGTGACGGTGGCGGAAGCGCCTCCGACGCCCCCTCAGGCGAGAAGAAGACCGGCTGGGAGGCCCTCGACAAGTGGGTCGGCGGTGGAGCCCCCCCCGAGGGCGTTCCCGCCACGGGCGAGAAGAAGACCGGCTGGGAGGCCCTGGACAAGTGGGTGGGCGACGGCGGCGGGGGCGGCGGCGATGCCCCGGCCGGCGGGAAGACCACCGGCTGGGAGGCCCTCGACAAGTGGGTGGGCCCCGATGGTGCCCCCACCGAGGCCGGCGCCACCGGATCCAGCGCACCGGCTGCGAAGTCGTCGGGCGGCGGCTTCATGGGCTGGCTCAAGCGCCTCTTCGGCGGCAAGTAACGCCGACGCCATGCGGGTAGCATCCCCCAGGTAAGCCACCAGGGGGATACCGCATGGCGTCCGGCGACGCGACCATCGGCAGCATCGAGAAGATCCTCGGCAAGGACGCCAAGGGACTTCTCGAGCATCGCTGCAAGACCATCCCGGCCTCGCGCATCAGCGCACCGGGTCCGGACTTCATCGATCGCGTCGTCAGCAGCAGCGACAGGCCCATCCCCGTGCTGCGCTCGCTGCAGCAGATGTTCGACCACGGCCGCCTCGGCGGCACCGGCTACCTGTCCATCCTCCCCGTCGACCAGGGCATCGAGCACTCGGCCGGCGCGTCGTTCGCCAAGAACCCGGCCTACTTCGACCCGGCCAACATCGTCGAGCTGGCCATCGAGGGCGGCTGCAACGCGGTGGCCACCACCTCGGGCGTGCTGGGCGCCGTGGCGCGCAAGTACGCGCACAAGATCCCCTTCATGCTCAAGATCAACCACAACGAGTTCCTGGGCTACCCGAACGCCTACGACCAGATCATGTTCGCGTCGGTGGAGCAGGCCCGCGACATGGGCTGCGTGGCCGTGGGCGCCACCATCTACTTCGGGTCGGACGAGAGCAAGCGGCAGATCCAGGAGGTCGCGCAGGCCTTCGAGATCGCCCACGAGCTCGGCATGGCCACGGTGCTCTGGTGCTACCTGCGCAACCCGGCGTTCAAGACCGCCGACGAGGACTTCCACACGGCCACCGACCTCACCGGGCAGGCCAACCACCTGGGCGTGACGATCCAGGCGGACATCATCAAGCAGAAGGCCCCCGACACCGCGGCGTCGGGCTTCGACACCCTGAAGTTCGGCAAGACCGACCCGCGCATGTACTCCAAGCTCATGAGCGACCACCCGATCGACATGACGCGCTACCAGGTGGCTCACTGCTACATGGGCCGCATCCCGCTCATCAACTCGGGCGGCGCCTCAGGCGACAACGACCTTCACGACGCCGTGTACACGGCGGTGGTGAACAAGCGCGCGGGCGGCACCGGCCTCATCAGCGGGCGCAAGGCCTTCCAGCGCCCGATGAAGGAGGGCGTGGGCCTGCTCAACGCCATCCAGGACGTCTACCTCTGCGACGAGATCGGCCTGGCCTAGCCGCTCAGGCGTGACCCCGGTCACTTGGTGCGGCTCGTGCGCGCGGGTATGGTCAGCGCATGGCGCGTGTGAGGCATGAGCGATCGGCTGGCGGAGTGCTGCTGATCCCCATCGGGGATCACCTGCTCGTGCCGCTCATCACCGTGCCGGGTAGCGAGGTGGTGGGGCTTCCGAAGGGGCGCATCGAGCACGGCGAGAGCGCGGTGGAGGCCGCCGTGCGCGAGATGCGCGAGGAGGCCGGGCTCACCGGAATGGTGCTCGAGGTCCTCGGCACCATCTCGTACCGCTTCTGGGCCCGCGCCGAGAAGAGCCGGGTGAACAAGAGCGTCGACTTCTTCCTCATGCTCTACCGCGCGGGCTCGCCGGCCAGCTACCGGCCCGACGAGGTAGAGAACGTGCGCCTCGTGCCGCTCGCCGAGGCCGAGGCCATGCTGAGCCACGACGGCGAGAGGGCCATCATCCGCGCCGCCCGCCGCCGCGTGCGCGACCTCAGCGCTGACGGCTTCCTCGCCGTGCGCGACCCGCTCACGCGCGATCGCCTCATCGCGGCGGTCGCGTAGCCGCATGTTCGCCCTCAACTTCTACTCGCCCCTCTTCATCGACCAGCTGCGCAAGGGGCGCAAGACCGCCACCATCCGGCTGGGCGACAAGCGCCGCAAGTACGAGCGCGGCCAGCTGGTGTGGGTGACCGTCGGCCACCGCCACGGCCCGCGCCAGCGCCTGTTCACGGCGATCATCGATGACGTCACCTACAAGCGGGTGGGCGACCTCACGCAGCGCGAGATCGAGCGCGACAACCCGGAGTTCCGCCTCGTCGAGGACACCATGCAGTTCCTCACGCACATCTACTCGCGTGACATCACCGAGGACGACGAGGTGACCGTGGTGCACTTCAGCGAGGTCATCGAGTTCCCGCCGCTGGACTGACCCGCCTGGTCCTGCATGCCGACTGGAGCATGCGACCACAGGCCCGCTGGGTGGTGCGGGCAGACGACCGGGGTGATGGATGGACGCTCTCGGCGCCCGAGAGATGGGATGCCGCGCGGCACATGCCGGTCATCCTCGAGCCCGGTGCCGACGCCGTGGTGGCCGGCTTCGACGTGCCCCTGGGCGTGCCGGCGGCCTGGGCGGCGCAGGCGGGCATCCGGTCGTTCCGTGACCTCCTCGGGCTCCTCGGGGATCCTGCCTGGCCCGAGCTCCTCGAGCCGGCGGAGTCGGCGGGGCAGGTGGGGGTGCGGCGCCCGTTCTATCCGCGCGCGCCCGGTGGTTCGCGGCGCGACCAACTCGTGCAGGGGCTCCGGCTGGCATCGGCCGACGACCTGCTGCGCGCCTGCGACCGCCCGGTGCCCGGGGTGATGGGCGCGGCGTCCCCGGTGTTCTGGCTGGTGGGGGCCCAGCAGGTGGGCAAGGCCGCCATCAGCGCGTGGCGCGAGGTGGTGGCGCCCGCGGCGGCCGCGCACGTGCGCCTGTGGCCCTTCGATGGCGACCTCCCCGGCATGGTCGCCGCCGGCACGTCGGTCATCTGCGAGTGCTACCCGCGCGCGGCGTACGAGTGGCCCCTGGGCTTTCCCCGCACGGGCTGGAGCAAGCGCCGGCAGGCAGACCGCCGCGCCCGTGCCGCGGACGCCCTAGCGTGGATCGCCGGGTCGGCCGTGCCCGTGCGCCCCGATCGCGGCATGCGCGCCGCGCTGGATGACGGCTTCGGTGCCGCGCCCGCGGGCGAGGACCCCTTCGACGCCACCATGGGCGCCCTGCAGGTGATCGCGGTGCTCGAGGGGCTCGTGCCCGCGGGGCCGGATCCCGCCATGCCGGATGCCCAGCGCGCGGTGGAGGGATGGATCCTCGGGCGGCCCCCGCAGGCCTAGCCGGTGCCGAGCGTGACGGCCGTCATCGAGATGCCCGTGGCGTTCACCGCGACGTTGCAGGGGCTGTCCTCGGTGAGGCGCAGGCGCAGCTGATAGGTGCCGGGCACCAGGTCAACGGGTCCGCTCACGTCGGATGCGATGCCGGCGATGGTCATCAGCGTCTTCGTGGTGGGGGCGTCCATCATGGGCCCCGAGCTGATCGACGCCACGCTCGCCCCGCCGCTCCA
>SXGQ01514127.1_pt1 | contig 19403 bp, 10 predicted proteins | sample 3178371 | NCBI WGS metagenome assembly SXGQ01 (sample SAMN11356859, study PRJNA531348) | freshwater metagenome | isolation source: freshwater sample F1-20 | place: China: Fuxian Lake, Yuxi | collected 2017-12-25 | reverse complement strand
TCCCTCCGCGACCCGCCAATTGAACTACGAATAGTCGATTCGATCAACGAGACAGCCCAAAATGCGGATTTTCCCCCTCCATGATTACCGTAGTCAGTTCGCACTTCACCAGAATTCCATCTGCGCCGACCACGGCGCGCAGCTAATCAACCCAAGAAAGGAGGAAGAAGCGTGTGGCGCGATCGAAACGGAGACACGCGCGGCAGCGGTATTGTAAATTGGCTCTCCGTCCGAACACCGACCAAAAAGCAAAGCCGTCGCCGCGTTTCTCCAGCATCAAGAACTTGGAACAGCCGGCGCACATCGCAAGCCTACTGCGTTTCATGGAAGTGCAGCGTGCGGAAACTGTTTTCTGTTAGTCGCTCAACTGCCGTAGCCGAGAACTTCGACGACGATGATGCTCGGAGGCTCCTCCGCATTCTTCTTTTCCTTCTCCTTTTCCCGTTCCTTCTCAGGCGTGTTGGGTTGCGGTCCTTGGTTTGGGTCCTGTGGTTGCGGGGGAGCTGGAGCGGCGGGAATGCTGGGAGCAGCAGGCGCGGCTCCGCCCGGCGCTCCGGCGCTGCTGCCGGAGACCTGGATGTTTTCAGCGTTCAGCACGACGTCGGCGGCTACGTTGAGATTTCCCGCGCTGCGGATGCCGGCGTCGCCAGCGTCGATGGCTCCATTCGGTGCGATGAGATCCACGTCGCCCGGCGGGATGCCCTCGACGGTCGTGAGCACGCCAATGCCGCCGCCGGTCGCGAGGCCGGCGAGGTCGGTCTTGAGGTCGGCGCTTTGCGGGTCGATGAGCACACGCGTCGGCGGGGCGCTTGCAACGGTCTTTGACGACGTTCCCGCGGCGATGTCGCCGTTGCTCGACCAGATGATCTCGTTTCCGCCGCGCAGCGTGAAGATGCGCGAAGTGCCGAGGGTGACGCTGCCGTCGGCGAAGATGTGGATATTTCCACCGCTCTCGGTGAGGATGCCTTGATCGAGCGATTGTCCCGCGCCGGCATCGAAGCCGACGATGATTTTTCCGCCCGGTGTGAAAATGCTCACGTCGCCGCCCTGTGCTGTTTTGATCTGGCGCGCGGTCAGCGAGATGTCGCCCTTCCATCCCGTTCCGGGGAAGAGCTTCGCAATGGCGTCGAAGCCGCCTGCGTAGGTGCCAAACGTCGGGCTTGCCTCATCGTTCCTGTCGCGACCGGAGTCACGAAGCGTGTAGTAGAAGAGCTCGAGTGCGATGAGATTGCGCTGCTCGTCCGAGAGGCTCTCGATATCGCCCGCAGTGCCGAGGCGCTCCGCGATTGCCGCGGCGTAGCGCGGATTCGCAAAGACCTCCTCGGAGAAAGTCGCGAAGTCGAGGGCGCTGTTTCCCAATCCGGCGGACGATCCGATGCCCGCGCCGACGACGAGATCCGCGCCATCAAACGGGAGGAATGGATTCCGCGCATTGCCGATGCTCACGATGCCGAGACCGGTTCCATCGCCAGCGGGCTTGCCGGTGCCGAGGTCGATATTGCGGCCCGCGAGAACCTGCAATGCGCCGGGGCCGGAGATCTGGATATCACCGGCGAGCGGAACGCTGTCCGGGTTCACAACATTCCCCGCGGAGTTCGCGAGCACGCGGGTTTGTGTGTTCGCGTTGTAGGGGATGATGTCGCGGCCTGCTGCGACGATGCTCACATTTTCCTCTCCTGTGTTCTGAATGTAGAGCGCCACATCGGCGATGTCGCGACCTGCGAAAACGTGCGCGGCTTTAGGCGAGAAAAGTGTGATGCCCTGGATATCGCCGTCGCCCGCGTAGATGCGAAGTGGTTCCGACTCGGCGGCGTGCAGCACTCCCGGCGCGTGGAGCGCCTGCTTGGTTTGCAGCACACTCCGCGTGGAGCCCGTTTCCGCGAAGAGCGCATCGACTGCGGTGAAGATGTTCGCACCGGTGACGCGTGCCTGGCCTTGAATCGTCCCTGCTGTGGCTTGGAAGGCGATGGGTGTGACAATGCCTGGAACCGCGTCCGGATTTGCGTCGGAGAGATTGATGCGCGACGCGCCCCACGCCGCCGTAGAAACGCCGTTCACGGGCTTGAATCCTGTGAGATTCAGCCCGTTCACCGACCCGCTCGCGGCGAGTGTCAGGCTTCCGCTTGCGGACGGGGAGAGCGTGAGATTTCCGACAATGTTGATATCGCCCGAGAAAGCCGTGGTGTTCAGCGAACCCGGCATCAGCGCCGCGACTCCGGTAAACGGAGTTACGCTGGTTTCGTTCAGTCGCAGCCAGGGCTGATAGAATGCGGCCGAAGCGGGCCCGCTGAGCAGGAGTTCCTGCTTGAACCACGTGAGCAGCAGCGGAGCCGCGTTGTTCACGGTGGAATCAGTCGCCGCGAGTCGGAGTGTGACGTCGCCGCTCAATGACGTGGCGTTGATCGCGCTGTCTGCGCCGTAAGTCGAGAAGTAGGTCTTGTACCAGTATGTGTTATTGAATCCGCCCGGCAGCAGGAACGGGTTGCTCGCAGGACCGAGCAGAAGGTCTCCGCGCGCGCTGACATCGAACGCGCCTTTGCCCACAAAGAGCGTCGTGGGAAGCCACGATTGTTCCGCGAGGTAGTCGGCAGGATTCTTGAGGATCGTGAGCGAAGGGGAGCGGGTGTTGTTGGTCTTGATGCTGCCGCCCGCGGCGAGCGTTCCGCGCCCCCGTTCGACGTAGTAAACGCCGCCATCGATATCCTTGCCCGCGCGCACCGTGACGTCGCCGCCACCAAGCTCCACGAGGCTCGCGGAGTTCGGTGCGCCTTTCGCCATCCGGGCATTGGTAGGGGCGACGGCGTCCACGTTCGAAACATTCCGGCCCGCATCGAGTGTGACGTTTCCGCCGCCGAGCGCGCCGACTCCCTGGAAGAAGTTCGAGAAATCGACCCACCACGTCGTCGTGGCGGTATCCCCAAAGCGAGCCGTTCCAAACTCGCCGGTCACCGGGTCTATGAATCCACGCCGGTAGAGCCAGTTTGTTGGCGTCTGCCGTGTCGAATCCGCGATGAGCGGTCCGGTGCCGATTCGAGTGTAGTGTGCGATATCCGCACCCGCGTTGATCGCCACGTTTCCTCCGCCGAGCGTGTATTGGACGGCATAGGCCGGCGATTGCTGCACCGCCCCGAGTTCGCCGCTGCCTGCTGCGTTCAGCACGGGCACGTCAAATGTTCCTCCCATGGTCGCGTCGGCTACCTGGGTGCCCGCGGTGAAGATCACGGAGAATTGATTGAGCAACTGAACATCGCGAGCGGCGTTAATGGTGATGTCGCCGCTGCCTGTCCGAATCGCCTGATAGCGGTTTCCGACGGCCGCCGCGGTGGTCGCATTGACTCCAGGCGTCACGAAAACACCGTTGCCGCCATTCTTGCCCAGCAACAGCGATCCGCTGTCCGCTGCCAGCGTGGAGAGGGAGCGCACTCCTGTGACGTCCGCTGCGGAAAGATCCGCGCCAGCGGTGATGCGGTAGCTCCACGACTGTGCGTTGAGAGGAAGCGCGGCGTTTTGCGCAAGCAGAGCGGAGTTGTATGCGGCGGTTTGGAATCCGTCGGAGATCGTGTTGAACAGCACGACATTGCCTGCAGCCCGAATGGTGAGCACTCCCGGCGCGGCCTTCGGTCCAAAGCGGAACGGAGCCAGATTCCAATCGTTCGTCGTCGTGGATGTAGTCGTACCCAGCGTGATGTTCCCCGCCGAGTTGACGAGTTCCGCTCCTGCGCGAATGCTGAGCACGGAATCCAGCGCGGTGTTGCTTCCTAGGACGCGTCCGAGCATTGCGTTGTAGCCCGCTGCGGCGCTGCCGTTGGTTCCGATGAATGTGTTTCCGTTCGCAAGAACACTGTTCTGGACCGCAGTCGTGATCGTTCCGGTCGGACCCAAATCAAACGTCTTGTAGCCCTCGACGATGATCGCCGATGCGTTGGATATCGTTCCTCCAATCGTTGCGACCGCGAGGTCCGTTGATGTCGTATTCTGAGGGGCTCGGACGTGGAGCGTGCCCGTAAATTGTCCGGCACTTGCACTGCTCGCAGTGTTCGCATCGACACCGAGGGCGATACTGGAGCCGGAGCGAATATCCACGACTCCACCGCCTGCACCGCGGGTCTCGAGCGAGATGTGGCCGCCTTTCCCTGCGGCGTCGAACTCCTCCGCGGCGACGGTGAGAGTCGAGCCATCCGCCAGAACAAGATTGCCGCTCGCAGCGAGCGCGATCGAACCGCCGCGTATGCCGGACGCATCGATTGTTCCCGTCACGTTGATGCTGCCCGCGTCTGTCGAAAGTGAGAAGTGATTCGCCCTGGCGGTTCCGGAGATCGTGACGTCCCCGGTCCGGATTCGGAAGCTCTGCGAGCGGGTGAATCCGCCATCCACGAGCGTCTGTTCAAGCGTATCGAAATTCGCAAGGCCCGCCGTATCGAGCGAGAAAAGTCCTGCTTTTCCTCCGCGACCGGCGCGCCCAACAAACTGTCCTGCGCTTGTAAACGCTCCTTTTGGCGCGCTGATGAACAGATTGCCCGCATCGCCGCCTTCCGCCGGCGCGGAGACGCTGATGACGCTGTCTGCGCCGATGTTCACGTTTCCGTTGTCAGCGGAGAACCGCGCGGTGCCGCCGCCGGTGAATCGGACGAGGTCGAAGAAGGTCTGCTCGGTTCCGTTGAGATTCACGCGGCCATTCATCGTGATGTCGCCCGTGGTCGCGCGAACCGAAAGCAGCCCGCTCGCGAGAACGATGTCGCTCGACGCGGTCACGCTCGTTCCCTCAAGCGACATACTCGCGCCGAGGCCGCCAGTGAGTCTGGCTGCACCTGCATCGTCAAGCACCAGCGCTCCGCCGGACTTGAGCGACTGCGTCGCGGAGCGGGCGGCCGTGACGATCGGCGTGTGAATCGTGAGATTGCCCTGCGTGGACAGGCCGCCAGTATTTGAAGCGATGAATCCTCCGGAGGCGGTGATGTCCACGTCGGAGAACTGTTGGATGGCGAGATTGCCCCTTCCGATTCCGACGCGTGCAGCGCGTAACTCCAGTGTTCCCTGCATTGCGCCCGGAGCTGGAATCGCGGCATTGGCGCTGTTGTCGAGGGAGATCGAACCCGCTGCGATCGTTGCTGTTCCACCCTCGTTGTTGAATCCGCGAATTGCTCCGGCGTGGAGTGCGAGATTTCCGGCGAATGTGAGTGTGCCGGTTCCGTAGATGTCGAATGTCGAGTAGCTGAGCAGCGATACGCGATTCGAGTTTTGCAGGCTGGCCAGTGCGGCACCGCCGAGCACCAGTCCGGTCGTGGGATTGAGAGCGCCGGGATCATCAAGCTGAACGCTGATTTGTCCGCTGTTCAGCGATACGCTCGAAGCATTGATGACTGCACGTGGATCCAGCGACGTGCCGGACGTGGAATCGAGGATGACATTTGCTCCCGAAATCAGCGCACCGGCGCCCACGATCATGTTGGGCGTCGTCGATCCTCCGAGGCCGTTGCGGACTATCTGTGCGTTTTGATCACTCGTCACGCGGAGCAGCGTGCCGTCGCCGCTCCCGGCGGTGCCTGCGTTTCCGAGTATGAGCCGATCCGCAGTGCTGCGCATCGTGCCGCTTTGCCGGATGATCGCTCCGTCGGCGAGCGTGAGAGCGCGGTTTGCGACGAGGATAATCTCGGAGCCTGTCAGCGCTGTGCCGGCGTTGTCCACAGTGAGGTTGTTCGTTTTCACCGTGATGTTCGCAGTGCCGTCGCCGTTGACCTTGCGGATGCCACCGATGAGCAGGCTCTCTGCGCCGAACGAACTGAGTTGCTCCGCATCGAGTGTCAGCTTCCCGGCTTGCTTCGTGGCACCTGCGCCGGTGATGACAATGTCCACAGGGCTCGCGATGTCCACGATTCCGCCCCGGCTGCGCTTCGGAGCGCCTGCAGCGACGCGTCCGCTGAGATTCATGGAATTGACCGCCTGGAGCGTGAGCTGGCCTGCGTCGCTGGCTAGGCGCGGTATGGTGGCCTCGACCGCGGCGGCTCCACTGAAAAGGAATTCGTTCCCGAGGTAGCCGGCATATTCCGCGCGGGCTGCGATTGCGTCGGGAGACAGCACTTCAAACCAAGAATGCTGAGGATTGAGTGTGCGCTCTGCGTTCAGGTCATTGAAGCGGTAGCCGGGAACAAGCATCGAGCCATCGGGCAGCGCGAGTTTTCCAAATGGCGTGCCGCTCTTGAGCGTGACGAGGTGCGCGCCGGGGAGCAGCGCGTAGCGCGCCGGGAGGAGTGTGTAGTTTCCTTCCGCGAGGGTTGGCGTTCCTTCGAGGTGCACACAATCGCCGACCCGCAGCGTCTGATTCACGTAGCCGGCCGTGGCGTCGAGAGCCTGGCTGAACGGCGCGTATGGCGCGAAATGCGAGCTGTATCCTGGAACGACTGCGAAACTCGTCGTCGATGCCAGGAGGTCTCGGGTGCCGCCATTTCCCTGCACCCATCGATACGCAAAAAGGTCGCCGCCGCCGCGGATGTCGATGATCGAGCCGGTCTGGCTGTTCACATTCACGCCGGAGATGTTCACGGTCTTTTGCGCGACGTTGCCCGCCGTGATGTCGCGTCCCGTCGGGTCGATCCACGTCACACCGTTCACATTGATTCCAAACGGAATCACGAGCGGCGCTCCTTCCACCGGGCTGATCGCGGAGACGGATGTAATGCTGCCGGGTGCGAGCGTGATGCCTTCCGATTTCGCGAAAGCCTCGCCGGTGACTGGATTCACGGGGCCGGTGCCGTCGCCGTTCCAGCCGATATTGATGCTTCCGAGTGGAACGCGAAGCGCACCGCCCTGCACGATGTGCGATGCGTAAACGTTCAGCGTTCCGCCGGCCGATAGCGGAATCTGCCGGTTGCCGCTTCCCTCGATGACAACGCTTCCGCGGCGTGTTTCCTCGCCGACGCTGAAGTCTTCGGCGGCGATGGTGAAGGTGCTGGCGGTTGGCGTGTAAATCTGCGCTGCGCGGAGGTGGATGTCGCCAGCCACGTTCAGGATTCCATTGCCGCGAATGTCGCCATTCTCCGCCACGAAGCTTGCGCGTCCGATGTTGCGCAAAGCGAGATTTCCCACGTCGATCAAATTGCCGATGACCGTGAGCGAGCCGCTTCCGTTGGTCGGGTGGAACTCGAACGGCTGTCCGTTGCCGTCGAGATACGGGACGTTGACCTGTCCTTCGGTGAGCGGTGCTTTGAACGCCTGCCCCAGCGTAACGTAAGGCGCCTTCAGCGTGACATCGCCATTCGCATAAAGCACGCCGCTGTCGGCCACGGTGAGTGTGCGGCGTGCGGCGATGTTGACTGGGCCGAGGAACTCGACCGTTCCGGCAAGCGCCAGCGAATCAAATCCGCCCCGCATGAATGAATCCGCCGCAAAATGCCCGACACCGGGCGTACTGTTGACCGCCGTGCCGATGACCGTGCTGGAGCCCGGCGGCAGGAGCGGACCTTGTTGAGTGACGCGCAGCGTCACGTCCGTCGGATTGGTGATCTGACCCGCGACCACGAAGCGGTTCGATGATACTGTGAGCGTACCGCCGAGCGCGCTCGGGCCGCCTGCATTTCCGAGCAGCGTTGCGTCGGTGAAAAGATGCTGCCCGCCTGTCAGCACAATCTCGCCCGCATCGCTGTCGATGCGCGTCGGCACGAGGGTTCGCGTATAAAGTGGCGCATTCACGCCACTGTTCACCGGAACGACGGAGGTCAGCGTGGCATCCGGTCCGGCTTCCACAATGCCGGGCGCGAGGTCGAGCATTCCGCTGGTGCCGGAGACATCGAGAATCGCGCCGGCCTCCGCTGCGATGTTTCCCGACACCGTGATGCGCCCGCCCGGCAGAACGCTGCCGGTCCGGAATCCAAACGGGTTCGGCGTGTAAAGCACCGCTCCCTTCGTGGAGAGAAGAGCCTCAGGACCGAGGTGGACGCTCGTGAGGCTGTTGGAAACGTCATTGAATGCGATGCCGAGATTCGAGGAGCCGGAGACAGCGATTGTGCCGCCCGGAGCTACGAGCGAGCCGAGCATCTCCACAGTCTCGCCCGCAATCGTGATTGCGCCGCGCGGGTCGGTTTCAATGCGGGCACCGCGTCCGATGACGACATCGCCGCGGGTGATGAGTGTTCCCGTCTCACGGACACCCGGTGCGCGCAGCGCGATGCTGACCGGTGTGCGCAGCGATTGTGGCTGAAGAATCGGAAGGAGTTCAGCACCTTCACGCGATGGCCCGTAGGGCACGGCGAGCAGGTTCTTTGCGACGGGCTTCAATACGGTATCGGGCGCGACATGAATGCCCGGCAGGAAGCCGCCGCCTTTCACGATTTCGCCAAGTCCGGTCAGCGAGAAGCTGGTGAAGCCACCTTCGGAAAAGAACTCCGGCATGAACCTGACCGTCGTTTGCGAGACGGTCGCGTCGCCGCCGATCTGAATCGAAGGAGCCTGAATGGTGAGCGAGCCGCCGCGTGCACCGGAGAAGGCGCGGAGCTGTGCGCCGAGGCTCAGTCCGGCACCGGTGACGACGAACTTCCTGTCCGGCGGCACCACGTCGTCGCCCGGATCGGGGTCTGTCACCTTCTCGCTGATCGTGTAGCCATTCAGGAAGTGCGGGAGCCGCGGGTCGTTGCCGCCGCGAATGCTGATGCTTCCGCCCGCGCCGTAAGTGCGGCGTCCGCTGCGATCAAAGACCACGCCGCCGGATGCATCGAGAATGCTTCCGTCCGGCAACTCCACATGGAATCCCGCGATGGAAATGGACCCGCCATCGATCGCGAGTGGACGGGAAAGCGGGTCGCGGGCAAGCGGTCTGTCGTCCACGACCAATCCGGCCACATCGAGGCGCACTCCGGTGCCGAGCAGGAAGTTGCCGCGACGGGTATCGAAGTCGCTGATCAAAAAGGCGCGCTGGTTGTCGTTGAGTTGATGGTCGAGATACGGCGTGATCTTCAGCGCGGTGAAGTTGAGCGAACCGCCGGGGGCGTTGATGTCTCCGCGAATGTGGAAATCCGCCGCTGTGATTGTGAGTGATCCGCGCGGCTGGAGCTTCAGCTTCACGTCTTCGGGCACTTCCACGCTTCCATCGCCATTGTTGATCGTCACGCTTCCGAAGTTATCGAAGAGTGTGGGCGACAGGATGACCTTTGCGAGTCGCGCGGCGTCCAGGGCTGCCGCGTTTCCGGCGGCATCGACATTGAACGCGCCGGCTTCCGGCAGCGAGCCGGTTCCGAAGGTGATGGCAGGAGGAGTAGGGGAGAACGAGCGGTAGTTGATGATGTCCGCATCGGGCCGCTCGAATGACAGCGCAAGCGCTCCGAGCTTTGGCGCGAGCGCCGCAGTGCGCTGGCGCGGTCCGGCGATGCTCTTGCCCACCAACTCGCCGTCGAGCACCATCGCGGGCGCGGTGATGGTCACGGAGCCCGCGTTCTTTCCCTCGATGTATCCGGGTTCGAAGTGTTCGCCGCTGAGCGCGAGCGGATGGTCGAATGTCTGCTGCACGCCATACTTTGCGTGACTGAATGTGGAGGTGCCGTCGTAAAGGCTCGTGTGGACGCGATCGGGGAATGCATTCGCGATGTCCACCACCCGCCCGTCGGACATGATCCGCGTGGTCTTAACGGTGCCGCCTTCAAAGTTCACGTAGCCGCCCGAGACATCCACTTTCGAACCCGGCTGCATCACGACAGAATGTCCGGCGTTCATCGTCACGGTGCCGCCAGCGGTGGTGAGCTCGCCCACCGTGCGCTCGATGAGCCCGACATAGCCCGCGGCGTTTCCGAGCGGCGTTCCCACCCAGTCGAGGCCGTTGTAGCTCCCGCGCTGGCGGATATCGAGATTCAGCGTCGGCCCGCGCAACGGTCCGCGGCGCTGGAGCGGTGCGTCTGCGAGTTCGGCGCCGCGCAGTTCCAGCGAGAGGATGTTTTGCGAAATCGGGACCACCACGTCGGGCGTTCCCGCCACGTTGATCATCGCGCCTTCGTTTAAATAGATCTGTCCCGTGCTGCTGAAAAACTGCCGCGATGTTCCCACTGTGAGCCATTGCCCTGCGGCCAGCGTGACATCTGCATTGGGCGCGAGGAGCGTGGCGTCTTTGCCCATCACGATGTTCCGGCCTTGAATGGTTGCGCGCGAGCGCAGTGCGAGCTCGAGCCCGATGACCTTTTTGTCGCTGAACAGCTCCGGCTGGATTTGCTGAATGCTTCCGTCGCCGAGGGTCACGGTTCCCGTGTTCGTGTGGGCGAAAAACGCGTCGCCATTGATCGGTGCAATGATCGCGGCTGCGTAGTTTGCGAGCAGGCTGATGCTTCCGTTCACCGAGACCGATGTGCTGCTGTCGATGACGCCGAGCTGATTCACGCTGCTTCCCGCGATGGTCGCGTTTCCGCGCGCGGCTTCGATGATGCCGCTGTTCGTCGCGGTGCCGGCCGGGTTTTGCGCGGGAATTACCGGTGGATCCTCGGGCTTTGCAGGCTTCGGCACATTCACCGCGCCCACCCAGACATCCAGACCGCGCAGGCGTGCGTCGCTGCTCGGGTGTGCCGTGATGCCGACCTGCAATCCCGCTGCGAGAATGGTCTGTCCATCGGGCGTGGAGATGGTGCCTTCGTTCTTCACGTTGGGCCCCACGAGCATCACGCGTCCGCCGACATTCGAGCTGCTCGGCGCGGAAATCTGCGCGCCTTTTTGCACGACGACATCGCCGTATTTCCCGCCGGGCGCGAGCGAGGCCACGGGCGTGTGCGCGGCGCTTACCTTCCCGGCGGGCTGCGGGAGCGCGGAGAAAAGGAATTGCGAATCCGGATTGCTCAGCAGACCGCGGGCGATGAGTCCGTCGTTGATTGGCAGCGACGACGCCACGAGTCCGTGCAGATTGATCTGCGCGGAGCCGCCAAACAGGATGCCGTTCGGATTGATGACGTACACCTGTCCCGGCGCTTCGATTTTACCAAGAATCTGCGAAGGCGCGCCGCTCGGGTCGGCGACTTTGTTAAACGCGATCCACTGCGTTTTGTCCGCGCCGCCGCGGTCTTGATTGAACGTCAGAGTGGTCTTCTTCCCGACGTTGAACGTCTCCCAGTTCAGCACCGCCTGCGAGTTCGTCTGCAAAACGGTCACGTTCACACGGCCATCGCGGCTGCTCTGCGTCGGGAGCGCCGCACCGCGCCAGAGCGTCGGGTCCTCGCCGGCTTTCGGAGCGCCCAGCTTCTTCGGAACTCCCGCAGCGACTTTCAGTCCGCCCTGCGCCAGTCCGTCCGCGACATTCGGCAGCGTGCGGCCGGGGAAATTCGGATTCGTGCCGAGGTTGTTCGGTGCCTTCATCGCCGCGGCGCGTGCGGCATCCTGCATGGCTCGCACCGAGGCGATTGCCTGCGTGGTCCGGGCCAGTGCGTCACGCGCATTGATTCGCGCAGCCTCCGCCGCCGCATTCACAGGCCCCGCCGTGCCCTTGCCGCCGGCCGGGCGTGCGCCGAGTGGAGTTCCGCCGCGGAGGATGTCCCCCGCATCCGCGCCGTGAACTCCGAGCAGCACGAGCGCGACTGCCGCCGCGATGCGGGCGTTCGTGGAGGTCCTGCGTCCGACATTGGAAACCGGATGCAAATCCTCCGCGCCGATTTGCGCGTGCGAGTCATCCGAGCCGGGACGCAAAAGCTCCATCGAGCGCACCACCGTGAGCGAAGTCACAAGCCCGCCTGGAGCCCAAAGGGGCCGGGAGCATGGAGCCTGACTGGAAAACAAAAACGAACTGCGAGTCTGCATGAATGGAGCGTTGGAAAATCGCCGCCAGACTCGCCTCTCCACATGCGAAGGTCACGTTACGCTTCCGCGCTGGATGTTACAGTTTCGGGACAAGGATCAGTCACTCGGGGTGATCGATGCGAGTTCGACTGTCCGGCAATCACCCGGCATTGCTTCCGCGTCGTGAGCACGTTCAACGCAATCCAACTCGCTGATGCTAAGGGAGCATGTCCCTGGTCACCTCAGCATAGAATTATTTGGCACTTTGTATGAGTGATCAGGAACGAATTCCGTGTCCCGGTTGTGCGGTAATGATTCTTCCCATAACGGCGAAGTATAATCACGGCCACTGTCCGAGGTGTTCGTCCGATATTGAGCGGCGGGAGAGCGAGAAAATCGAGGCGTTCTATCGAAGGAACGCGCCAAAATCCCAAGCCGAGATTGATGAGATCGCTCCTTTAGGCGATCCCGACAAACTGTTACTCAGAATGTTCCTTGGCGGGTTGCTTGCTCCGAAGATTTCAGCGGATGAGTTTTCGGAATTGCGGCTCGTTTCTGAGTTGCGCAAATCAGTTTCCAAGGACGGTCATTCGCCAGCCGCTGTCGCCGACGATTTTCACTCGCTCACGGACGATGTGATTTCCTCCGGACGAACTTTTTTTCATGGGCTGAAGAAAATTCCGCGTCCTTTTCGGGAGCTCCGAGCAGTTTTGGAGCTATGGGGAACAGTGCAGTCGGACGGACTTTGGAACTATCTGGAGGGCTACGACCCAAAGATGGACGATGAAGTAGCCTCCGGCCTCAAGCTGCTCGGGCTGGATTCTTGTATTGGGGTGATTCGGACTTCCCGAGACAGATACCTGGAGGAGGAGCGCCGTATATGGAAGATGACCAAGAAGGCGCTTCAATCTTTCTTGAAGTCCGCACGAAGTGCCGATGGGCAGAAACTAGAAAAGGAAATTGAAGAGCATGAGGATGTTCTCTATCGCGAGTTGGATGATTTCGCCGGGCGCCTGCTCGGTCCCTTTCTGATCCGGCACGTCGTCACCGGTTGATATCTCAGCCTGGAAATCCAGCGCCAATGTGAACGGACATTCGAAACCGCAGATACGCGCAAATCGACACAGATGACGCGGGGTCAAGCCTTGTGCGAAGTATCGGAATGTCCGAGTTTGCGTGCAGTTCATGAAAGAGGAAATCCGCGAAGATTCGCGTTCATCTGCGGTCTGAATCGCGGCAACTGAGGTCCAAAATACCCGATAATTCAGTCGGAGAAAATCGCTCTCAACACCGGCTCTTCTCTGTTAGGACTCCAAATACCGCATAAATCGGCTCAATGTCGGAGCTATTTGGCGGGAATCACCACCCCAAACGGTCCCTATTTCCGCCAAATTATTCCAACATCATCCCCCCCGAGGGGGTGATATCCGACTTTTTGCTCCGAGGAGGGTGCCTTGGGGGGGTGAGGGGGGACCCCTTGGGATGGTGATTTCCGCCATTTTGCTCCGGCTTCGACCCTCGCGAGGTGGTGTTTCCCGACTAATAGCTCCGACATCGCAGCCTGCGGGGTGGCGATATCCGCCAATTTACTCCGGAATCGAGGCTTGAAAACGCGGCTCCGATGCCCGAACTTTCGCCCCATGAGCGACACGAACCCAGCGGCACCCTCAGACCTTCCAACGACCACACCCGCGGCACCGGCGGCGACGCCCGCGACTCCCGCCACGCCCCCCGCACCTCCGGTGGACCGGCCCGAGTTTTTCTCCGCGCTGGGCAATCCGATGCGCTGGGAATTGGTGAAGATTATGGCGACGGGAAAAGCGCTCTCGGCCAGCGAGGCCGCGAAAGCGGTGGGGCGCGATTTCGACGGCGTGAGCAAGCATCTGCGCATCCTGCGAAGGGCGCGCGTGGTAGCATCGCGCCGCGGCGAGGACGAGCGGCTGAAGCTCTACTACATCCCCGAGGCAAACCGCCGGATGGACGGTGTGCTGGATTACGGGTTCTGCGTGATCAAAGTCGGGTAGGGAACTCTATCGCGGGTCGTTGACGCGGCCGAGGAAGAGGCATGCGCCGCTCGGGACGTGCTGGATTGCGAAGAGGAACGGGCGATCGACTTTGACTTCGATGGGCTTCGGCGGAGCCGAATCAAGGCCCGGTATGGCACCAGGGGAAACTGCGGACGTTGCTTCTACGTGTTTCTCGGCGATACCGATGTAGGTCTTGTGGAAGACGTCCGAGATAGCGAGATAGCCGTTTGATTTTCGCGGGGCGACACCTTCGAAGTTTGCGGTGCCTTCAAGGTTGTCGAACGCGGTCTCAATTCCATGGGTTTGGTGGTCTTCGCGGAGCCGAACGGTCGGTGGGGTAATCGTGAACTTCGGAAGCTGAAAAATCACACTCGCGGTTCCTGCGGTAGCGCACTACTCGTTCGCGATCTGGAAGACTACCAGTCGCTGTGCGTGGCGAATTTCAATTTCGGCGATGCTGCTTTCTCCACTTACACGAGAGGCCACAAGGTTTGGGATGACCGCGACAAATCGCCATCTTTCGCCGATTGCGCCCATGAGCCAGACGTAGCCATCTACTTCGACATGGTGCTTTTTCCGATTGGCGAAACCAAGGACGAAGCCGTCCACCCAGTGTTTCCTCATTTCGGGATCCGAGTGTTGCCGGAACCATCCGGATGCTTCGAACTCCAAAAGAAGCCAGAAATCGTCGTGTTTTAGTATCGGATGCTCGCCCCGCACGCTGCGGTGTTTAGCCCACCGGTCGATAGATTGAAAGGGCGCGGTGCCGCCTTTCGCTCACTTCCCGCCATCGAGCCGCTTCACCTGGATGTTCCGGTAGCGGACGAATTGTTTGGTAAAGTCGCCGCCGCCGTGGACTTGCAGGGCGATGCTGCCTTTGGCCTGGTGACGGACTTCCTTTTCCTGCCACTCCATGATTTTCACACCGTTGATCCATGTCGTGATTTTGGGCGGGTTGTTTTCGATGCGGGCGCGGAGTTCGTTCCACTGGCCGTGCCGCCAGAATTGCGACCATGCGTCGGGGAGAATCGGGAGCGGTGTCGGCGGAGTGCCGGTGGGCTTGGTGGTGATTTCGGTGACTTTGTCGGTGAAGCTGTAGTTGCGGACGTGGGGATTTCCACCGAGGCCTTCGCCGTAGATGCCCATGAGATTTCCGCCGGCGTGGTAGTCGATCATGGCCTGCCACGCTTTGCCGTCCTCGGTGCTGCGGAGGAAGAGTCCGCTGTCCGGGCCGAAGTCGTTTTTCATTTCGAGCTTCACTTCGAAATCGCCGAACTGCTCATCGGTGACGATGAGTCCGCCATTGCCGGGGACGTCCTGCGAGCCGGTGATTGCGCCGTCTTCAATGACCCAGCGTCCGCCGCTCTGGTGCTTGCTCGTGCCGCTGTGGCCGGACTTTGCGCTGACGTGCCAGCCTGCGAGGGTCTTGCCGTCGAAGATGGAGACGAAGCCCTCCGAGGGTTTGTCCTGCGAATCGGCAGGCAGCATGGAGAGCGACAGGAGCGTGATGAGAGTGAACGTGCGTTTCATAGCGCCGCACAGGCTCGGGGAACGCGGGGCGCTTGCAAGATGATTCGCTCGATTCATCCCGCCGACGCTCAACGTGGAGTGACGCTACGACTTCGCGTCCGCCTTCTTCCCCGCAGGCTTTTTCTCCGAGGCTTTGCTTTCGGCGGGCTTGGCCTCGGTCGGTGCGGGAGTGGTGCCGTCGAGGCGGATGCGGTGTTTGGAGAGCTGGCTGCTGTAGTCTTCGAAGTAGCTTTCGAGCCGCGCGCGGGTGATGCCGATGACTTGTTCGCGCGACGTGAGCGCGGTGCCGAAACCGAACTTCGTGAACTTGTCGAGAATCTCCTTTGCGGTGGCGTACATCTGCGAGTTTTTTAGCCGCTGGTCGCTCACGATGCGTTTTAAAACGAGCGATTCGTTTGCGAGGCGGGCGCGCTCGGCTTCCGTTTTCTGATACTGGAGCGAGGCCTTTTCGACATTCGTGTTTGCCTTGCCAAGTTCGGTTTTGGTTTCGGCGATTTGCTTCTCGCGGTCGGCGATCTCGGCTTTGAGTTTTTCGCCCTCGGCTTTGAGCGCGTCCTTTTCCTCGGTGGAGGTTTTGACGAGGCCCTCGTAGGCGGCCTTCTGCTTTTTAAGTTCCTCCTCAAGCGCAGCCTTCTCGCCTTGCAGGGCGACTTGCGCGGTCTCGGCGGCGGTCATGCGCTGGGTGAGCGTTTTGATTTGCTCGCGAAGGCGCTGTTCTGCGGGCGACGGGCCGGCGGTTTGTGCGTGCAGGCTGCCGGTGAAGAGAAGCGCGAGGGCGAAGGTGATGATCGATTTCATGCGTTAAAACTTTCCGTTGAAGTCCACAAAGAGGGTGTCGTTTTTGAGCGGCGGGCCGGTGATCTCCGAGGTGCTCACCCAGCGCAGGCTGAGCGTCGCTTTTGGCGTGAGTCCGACGGTGCCCCAAAGCGAATAGCCTTTCATGTTCGTGCCGCCGCCGCCGAAGTCGGAGTCGGTGAAGCCGTCGATGACGGCGTCGGACTCGATGTGCTTGTAGTTCATGCCGACCTGCCAGTCTCCGCGTTTCTCAAACGCTGCGGTGCCCGCGCGAATGCCCATCATCCACGCGGTGTCGCCGCCGCTGTATGCGCCGGGAGTGCCCGCTGCGCTGCGGGGAGCGCGGTTGTTTACACCGAGGAGGTTCAGACGGTCGCGGTCAAACGCGGTGTTGCGGATGTACTCTCCTGTGATGGCGACCTGGAAGGGTTCGAAGCCGTTGTATTCAAGCTTTCCGGAGACCGCGAGCGGGCGGAAGTCGGTGGCGAGACCGAAGTATTGAAACTGGTTCGATGTGCCGAAGTTGTTGTTCGCATTCGGGATGATGCGGCGCAGCGGGATGTAGGTGTTTCCTTTCTGGGCGAAGGATGGACGCGTGCCGTCGGTATCGCCCGCATCGTTGACGGTGAGCGGAGTGAAGGGCGTGGACTCCTCGCCGCGCGCGCCGTCGTAGTCGTAGTAGGCGACGCCGAGTTTCAGGCTGAGCTTGTCGGTGACTTTCACGTCGGTCCCGATTTGTCCGCCGTAGAGGTATTTGTCCGTGCTGTCGAACTTCGCGGGCTGGTTGGACGAGAAGTTGAAGTCGGTGTTGAAAATTGGGAACGCGCCCGCAGTGATGAACGGAGTGAAACGGCCGAGCTTGTATTTCCCGGTGAAGGTGAGGCCGTCAAAGCCCAGGTCTTCATCAAAGATGATGTCGGTGGACATGAACGGATTGTCGAAACGTCCGCCGCTGATCGAGAAGTAGCCTTTTTCACCCTGCGCTTCGTATTTGATGTAAGCCTTATCGAGCCAGAGCTGGTATTTGTTGAACTGTCCGCCGAGCGTCTGATTTGTCGTGACAGGCGAGGAGTCGCTGCCCGTGGCGATGCGCATTCCTGCGACGAGGCCGTCGCCCATATCGACCTCCGCCCCAACGCGGAAGCGAATGCGGAAGCGGCTGCGGTCCTGATCCACATTAAGCTGCGGCGAGAAGACAGTGCCGCTGACATCGAACGGCGCGCCTGAGTTGATGGAGTTGAAATTCGGGAAGGCACCGGTGTTGTCGTTGCCGCTCGGATAATAGACGCCCTCGCCGCGGAGACGCAGGTCGCCTTTTACGCGGAACTTCGTGACCCAATCGGGAACTTTCACCGCGCTGGCCCATTTCTCGTCCTTAGCCTGCTGCTTGATGTCAGCACGGAGTTCATCGCGGATCTGTTTTTTAACGACTTCGGGGATGTATGTCACGCGGACGGCGTCATCCGAAGGCGATGGAGGCGGCGCAATCTCGCCCTTCTTTGTGAGTTCGGAGAACGCGATGGCACCTGCGGTCTGCGCGACCGCAGCCGTCGCTGCGCTGTCGGCTTCCGCCTGCGCGATGAGCTCTTTTGCTTCCTCTTCGGAGAGCAGCTTCTTTTTGACCATGAGTTTGAGCAGGCTCACGGCAAACGCGGTGTTCGGCGCAGCGCTTTCAGCCCCGATGAGGTCCTGCGGCCCAGCTTCCTTTTTCTCCTCGGCAGCCGGCGGCGCGGCTTGGTCCGGTGCGGCAGGCGCGGAATCTGCAGGCTTTGCATCGGCAGCAGGCGCTGCAGGAGCAGTTGCTGCGGCGGGAGCCGGAGCAGTCTCGCGGAATGCAGGTGTTTCGGAGGCCGGTGATTTTTTCGCAGGCTCTGTCGGCGTATCCTTCGGTGGTTCCTGTGCGAATGTCGTTGTGCACAGCGTGCCGGCAACCAGCGCCGCACCAGCTAGGATGCGGGAGGTGAGGACGGTCGAGGGCTTCGAATCGGTCTTATGGGTCATTGTGTTTTTTGAAAATGGTCAGTTGGGGCGGCGCAGAGAGATGCGGACGGTGATGAATTTCGTCCCTTCCGGTGCGATGCTCGGTGTGCGGAGATTGGTGAGTTCCTCGCTGATGATCTTGTCGAGTGTGGGATTGCCCGTGGAGGATTCGAGGACGAGGCCGGTGATGCGACCATCCGGCGAAACCGCAGCACGGACCTTCGGCGCAATGCCTGCCACAGTTTTCGCGACAGGGTGCCGGCGCAGCGCGTCCTCGATGGTTTTCGCCACCTGAACACCGAAATCCTTCTGCGCCTGGCTGATTCCGCCGCCCGCGGTCTTGCGGAAGAAGGCGTTGCTGTTTCCGCGTTGAAGGGTCATTCCTCCTCCCGGACCTTTCGGTGCTGCGGCAGTTGTGACGGCGGGTTCCGGCGGCGCTTCATCCTCCTGCTTTTCCTCCACTTCCTTGTCCTCCCGGACCTCTTCCTTCGGCGGTGGCGGTGGTGGCGTGGCGACCGGCGGCGGTGGTGGCGCAACAATCTGAACCATCATCGCAGCCGCTTCCTTTTTTGCGGCGCTTCCGTCGGACTTCATCAGCTTTGAAGCCACCGCAAAAACCGCCACGCCGGAGAGAACGGTAACGATCAAAGGCACTCCCCATTTGCGAAAACCGGTCTTTTCCTCCTCCTCGCCCCACGAGTCGTCGTTCGGCTGCTGAGCTGGCTTCTGAGGCTTTGGCGGTTCGAGAACCGCTGTGGTTTGCTCGTCTTCGGTCTTCATTTCTGCTCCTTCGCTTTTGGTGTTTCCGCCTTTTGGAAATCGGTGAGTTCCACCCAATTGATGACCCAGTCAGACTTCTGCTCTGCCGCGGGCCTCGGGCGCAGCTTCTTCACCCACAGCACCGTGAGTCCGGCGCAGATGGCTCCTGCAACGAGGACGGGAACTGCAAGTCCGCGCAAATTCCCGCGTCCAGTGTTTTGTTTTTCAAAGCTGTACGGGCCGAATTTCATCGGGATACAGTTGCTATTCCGACCTTCTTCAGTCCCACCTTCACGGTGACGGCGAGGACGTTGGTGATGGATTCATATTGCGCGTTGCTGCTGCCCTTCACGATCACCGGCGCATCGGGTGTGGATGTTTTGATTTGCTGGAGCTGACCTTCCAGCGCGCCGAGCGTGGTGGGCGTGCCGTCGATGAACACAGCGCCGCCGTCGTCGATGGCGATTACACGCGGCTTGTTCTTGTCGTCCTGCTTCTTCTTTTGCGGTGCGTTGCTGCCGCTGGGGAGCTGGGCCTTGAAGCCCTGCACCGTCGAGGTCGTCATGAGAATGAAAATGA
>SXGQ01324217.1_pt1 | contig 19403 bp, 26 predicted proteins | sample 3178371 | NCBI WGS metagenome assembly SXGQ01 (sample SAMN11356859, study PRJNA531348) | freshwater metagenome | isolation source: freshwater sample F1-20 | place: China: Fuxian Lake, Yuxi | collected 2017-12-25 | reverse complement strand
AGTTTGATCGTAAAGCTTGCTAGCTTCTGTCGGCTTAGCAAGAACTAGCCCTGCTGCGTCTGCTTCATAAAGAGCGCTAAAGCTGGAGAAGTCGTGTATTTTTCTCATATTGAATTTATTTTTAATTTTCTTATATATCTTCTCTGGATGAGAATTTTTTATTTCTTTTCTTCCTCTTTTTTGAGATATATGTCTAAGAGATCTTTATCTATTCCCTTCTTAACTCCTGTTGTTGGCATAATAGTAGACTTAAGTCCCATTGCAACTGTGTTTTTCTTCTGAATCTCAGTGTACTTTGAAAAATTATCCCAGCTGGTTCTAAAGATAGTTCTAAATAGCTTCTTACCTCCTTCGCTCGGTTCAAAGTCTTTACCTAGGATATAGTCAACACCCTCTTTATTGTCGTTATAAACTTCCTCGACAGTCTTTCTAAGCTCATCTTGAAGTTCTCCTGGGGTTGGAAGATCTTTCTTCTCTTCCGCCTTTTTTTCTCCTGTTGCTTCTAAGAACTTATTAACATCAAATTTAATTTTTGCCTCGTTGATCTGTTCAAAGTCGGTGAAGGATTTAAATCTTCCAAAAGAAACGGACTCGTTTTGCTTAGTAGTCCCTGAATATGAAAATACTTTATTGAGGAATTCGTCAGTGATATCTGAAGTCTTGTCGTCCATACCAAATCCAGCCTTAAGTCCTTTAATGACCTTTGCTGTATTGTCTCCAAAATAACCATCTCCTGCAAATTTTCCTTCTGCAAACTTTTTAAAGTCTTCGGACCCTTTAATGATGTCTTTAAATTTTCTAATCACTTCTTCTTGGAAAGATTTTACCACTTGACTTTTCTTTCCTTTTACGTCGTCTTGTTTAACAGTTCCTTTGAACCCTATTGCATCTTTTGCGGATTTGTTCCAGTTGTCTTCAGTCTCTTTTTCTTCTTTTGCCTTCTCTACGAATTTTTTATCATTTTCAGTAGCAGCTTCTAGAGACTTGAGTGCATCAACAAAAAGAGCTGCTGCCTCTTTATTTGTTTCGTCTTCTTTTGCTAAAGATTCAGACTTTTTAGATAGAAGAGTAGGGATTTCTGAAATTTTAGCTGCAATTTCTTCTAGTCTATCCCCGTCGATATCTTTCCTTTTCATATCCACCATCTTACCAACCTCTGCGCTTAGTTGGTTGACTTCATCTTGATATTTCTTAACATCTGCCTGCATTCCTGGAATGGCAGACATATCTTTAAGGATTGACATCACTACAGTTATTTCTTTTGAAATGTCTTTAATCTTTCCTTTTTTACCGCTGAAAACACCTTCATTGAGATATTCAAAGCTTTCGTTCTTTTTAGATAAAGCTTGATCTACTTCTTTTTTGAGGTCATTTTCTTTAGAAGAAGTCTGGAGATTTTGTTTTTGAGTATTGATGAAATCAGTGATAGATTTTTCAATCTCCTCTTTATTGTCAGGAAGTTTCTCGATAATTTTACCAAGAGCAGCAATAAATTTTTCTCCCGCTGCTGTCCAGGACTCTCCGGCTACTTTTGCTTCCGCACTGTCTTTATCAACTGCAGCTTTAACGTTTGCTAGGATTTTCTTGTATGAGTCAACTCCCGGAGCTTTTGCAACTGAATCTAAGTCTGCAATAATCTTAGCATCATACGGATCTTCAGTTAGTTTCAACTGAGACATATATGAAGTATTAATATAGGACAGGATTTGTTTTAGAAGACCCAAATAGGGCTTTTCTTTGTTTTCCTCTGCTTCGTAAATTTTCGAGAAAGAGGAAAAATCATAAATTCTTTTCATTTGGCATCTTTTATTTATGCCCTATATATCTCTAGAAAAAGATATTTTTAGTAAGCCTGATAAGACTTCTCTTCCACTAAGGAAGATCCAGAAGCAAGATTGATTTCTTTCTTCACCCTAGCTCTTTCGTCGTTGGTAAAGTAGACTTCACGGGCTAGGGAAACAAATTCTTGTCCAAAGTCTTTTCTTCTCTCGCACTCTCTGATGTCGTCTTCTACCGTCCAAAGTCTTTGATTTATCGACTTCAACTCGGAATATAATGTACTGATAGAGGAATTTCTAAGCAGATCTGTGCAGTCGCTAGTTAGCTCTCGATACTCGTTTTCAACGTTAGTTAATTTAGATGGGTCTGTGATGTTTCCCATCTTAATTTCTAGAATAGAAAACTTGTCTAGAAGTTCTCCGTTTGAAATTTCTACTTTCATAATTAAATTAGTGGCGGAGGCTTAGGGATTCGAACCCCAGGATGCCTTTCAACATCTTCAGTTTTCAAGACTGACGCAATCGACCGCTCTGCCAAACCTCCGTATTTAATAAATTATATCCATCTAAGATAGATTTGTTTCGTCAGTTTCTAAAGAAGTCGTGTCCTCCTCTGACAGACTTATCCAAAAAAAGAACTTTAGATCCATCTTTAATTGGGGTCATGTTTTCTGCAACCGCAAATGGATGATCCAAAACTAAAGCAGGGGGATTGTCGTAGAAGTATCTGTTTAGATGAGACTCGTCGTGCCAAACTGCAATAATATCCCTAGATAGGTCGTCCTGAATATTCTGAAGAATTGATTCTGACATTTTAATAAACTCAACGGAAGATCCTCCGAAGAATCCCCCACAAAAATACCTACTATTCGACCCGATTGGTATACATGCTTTACTCTCCGGATTTCTTTCTGGAGATCCTGGGCCAACGAAAAGACATGGGTGAATAGTTCCAAACATCCCTGGTTTGAGAATATCCATCGATATTTCTTTAATGAACAAAGAATCCACATCAACATAAAAGCAGTATTCAGATTTTAATAATTCCTCTCTAGCCGATAGAAAATACTCGAATCTCTTTAGGGTAGTGAAAGGCCAAGACTCGTGTTGGATCTCATTTTTAATAAATTTAACCCTTTTATACGAGTTGAGATTGTCCGGAAGATCTAAGTTCGTGTGAACTACTGCAGTAATATCTGCTCCAGGAAAGAAAAATTCCTCTATTGATGGGCAAATGACATCTAAAAAAGAGATATACTTGTTTGTTGCAATTAAATTTAAAACTATTTTCATCTTAGAGTTGTTGGGCTTACTTGTGGATTTGGTACAACCTCAGTCTTTCGGAGAATAGCAGCTCCGTTTGAGTTGTCTCCTGTGATTTGGGAAGAGTGTAATCTGTAGTTTAGTAGGTATTCGCTAACTATGAACATTTTAAATCCTCCTTCTGAAGCTCTCTTCCAGAGGAGAAAATCCTCTTGAGGAATCTCGGAAGGAATATATCTGTTGTGTTTCCAAAAATTCTTAGAAAAAGCAACCGATGGGTGAGCTATTACATTGTGTCCACCTGCAAGGTTTTTTTCTATTGGTCCCTTATCGGATAGGTTTATGTATTTTAGTGTAGTGTCTGTTCCATTTCTCTCTTCAAAATAACACATATTACTAGAAACTATATCCATCCCATTTTTCAGTTCGACCATCTGCTTCTCAATTCTGTCCGGATTGTAAAAATCGTCTAGGTTTGTATTAAAAACAAAATCACAACCGTCATCAAATGCACGATCTAGAATAAAGTTCATTGCTTCTGCGTGATTTGAGAATTTTTTACTGTGAAATTCTCTTTCCTGGTCATGTGAAATTCCTTCAAAGATAGAATATTCATCCCCTCCATAATTGACCTCGTAGATTTTAAAGTCTCTTTCTCTTTGATTGATCATGGATAATATGCATCTGTCTACCCATCTTTTTGGATAAATCATTTGAATGTCTCTATGGAAAAAAATAACTCCTTTTTTCATAATTAAATGTAAGCAACTAGAATATCTCTCTCCTGGTGTCCGTCCAAGAATTCAAATTTATAATCTGGATTTATTTCCTCCAGTTTTTTATAGATGTCGTCTTTAAAAAATCCATGTACTGGATTTGGTTCTTCCCAGCATCTCATGTCGTCTATCATGATGGTGTGATCTTTGATTGGATGAGCTTTAATTGCATCCAGTTCTTGCATGAGAGGGGTCCAATAATCCCCAAGTGCTGTGTCTCCGCAAGAGTGATGACCGTCTAGCCAGAATGTGATTTTTTTGTCCATCCCTCTGATCACATCAGGAAGAACCTTGTAGGAATCTCCATGGACAATTTCAACCTTATGATTCCCTTCGAACCTTTTCCGGGTCTCTTCGAAATATTTGTCCGATAACTCGATCGAGATAACTTCTTGAAATCCTGCATCTAGAGCCTGCTGAACTCCATCTCCTATTAGAGATCCTGTTTCGATAAAGATCTCATTTTTGTGTCGTCTAAAATTTTCTGTATTTGATGGCATATTTTATATTAAATTTCCATTCCCATGCTTTTGATGGTTTCAAAGAGGAATTGGTTTTTTTCTTCTAGAGTGTTTTGTGAAGTTGGCATCCAACAAGATCCATTTAGATAGTGAACGGCAAGATCCGAAATCTTAATAATAACTTTTGAATTTTGTAGAAATCCCGTTGTTGCTTCACCTAGATATTCTTCTTGAACCCATTTTATCCTACATCCCGAATCCACAAGAACGTGAGTACCTCCTCCGGTATCGAATCCTGAATGGGGAGAAAAATTAATATGAGAAACAGAAATTTCCTTCCTCCCTGCGATAAATCCAGGCCAGAGATAAGACTTACCATTGTTGATCTGTTGAATAGAAATAAGATCTGAGTCACTTAGATCTATATTTTTACAAATGAAAATGTCATGGTCTGTTATACACCAATCTTCAGATTGATCTATAATATTTTTTAAGAAATTTAAAGCAGATCCGTGGGACATTGAAGAGCTCATTCCAGTAGGATGCGTGTGATTATAATATTCGACTCCTAGTTCTTTACACTTTGACTCGATTTCTGGATTTAATTGGTTATTGATGACTACCAATTTATACCCTTCAATTTTATCTAAACACTTCTTTTGAATTTCGATGAAGTCCGGTCGATTGAAATGAACTGAATAAACTTTCATGATTTAGGTTATAGACTTTTTATTCCGACAAGTTTCTTTTATTCTAATTCTTTCCTCGATTTAGATAGTGCAGATGCAATTACCTGATGCATGTCATAGTATTTGTATTCAGAAAGTCTACCACCAAAGATAAAATTCCCAAGTCTTTCTGCTTCTTTTTTGTATAGAGAATAAATTTTAGAATTTTTCTCATCATTGATTGGATAATATGGAACATCTCCCCTGGAATACTCCTTCGGGAACTCTTTAGTTATCCATGTAACATCAGATTTTGAATTTTCAAAGTGTTTGTGTTCGGTTATTCTGGTATATGGGACTTCACTCTCGGTATAATTTACTATTGAACATCCTTGATAATCTGTAATTTCGTGTTTCTCTGTTTGGAAATTTAAAGATCTATATTCTAAGTCTCCGAACTTGTAGCCGAAGAACCGATCTATCTTTCCAGTAAACACAATTTTATCTGCAATGGAGTTCCAGTGATCTCTATCTGAGAAATAATCTTCTCCTGTTCTTACCTCAATCCCATCTAATATATTTTTAATCATCAGGGTGTATCCTCCTATTGGAATACCTTGATACTTATCGAAGAAATAATTGTCGTCGAAAGTCAAACGAATTGGAATTCTTTTTATAATTGAGATAGGGAGATCTTTTGGATCTCTCCCCCATTGCTTAGTTGTGTATCCCTTTATGAAGGTATTATAGATCTCTTCCCCGACTTGACTCAAAGCCCATTCTTCCAAATTTTTTGGATTTTTTATCGGAAGAGCACAGGATTTGATTTTATCAACAGCTTCTTGTGGGGTTGAAACCCCCCAGATTTGGTAGAGAGTCAATAAATTAATAGGGAAAGAGTAGATTTGATTTTTATATCTCACCCGGGGAGAGTGTTTATAAGCATGAAACTCCGAAAACCTATTGACATAATCCCAGATCCTTTTGTCGTCCGTATGGAAGATGTGAGGACCATATACGTGGACGTTTATTCCATCCTTCTGTTCGGTATAGCAGTTTCCCCCAATGTGATCTCTCTCTTCTATGACGAGACATTTTTTCCCCTTGTCGGTAGCCTCTCTAGCAAAAACAGATCCGAATAATCCGGACCCTACTATCAGATAGTCATATTTTTTTGTCATTGATTGAATATCAAATACCAAGATCTTTCAAATGCATGTCCCTCCGGAGGGTTAGTAACATCAGAACTTTTTTCTAGTATTTCTAAACATTGGAGATAGAATTTCTTTGGATTTTTATTTATGGAGTTTTTTGACACTCCGAAGATTGCTCCGGTTCCGAATATCCACTTTCTAGATGAGAGCTCTTGAATAATTTCCTTTGGAACGGTTACACAGCAAGAATTAAGAGAGTGCTTATTTCTCCAAAAAGATCCGTTTAGATTTCCACTCTCCTCCACACCATCCTCGAGGATTTTCATTTCTAATACATTTTTAGAAAAATATTCAAATTCAGATTGAGAGTCTAGGAAATCAGAAATTCTAGATTTAAAATCCTCTGATACATGATCGTCTGGATGGGCTTGGGTAAATATAATTCTCTCGGGAAGATCATTAAAAAAATTCACAATGTGATGTAAATAAGTATGAGATTCCCTTCCGACATTCTTCATCTCAATTACGGATACTCCAGGACCGAAATCTATTTCGATTTTTTGACCTTTATTGTAGATAAAAATTTGAGTGTCTACCCTAGAGATATCTTTTAGCCAGGATAAATCTTCATTATATCTAGCAACTACTATGTGATTTTTTTTATTCATTATTCTTTAATCGCCCACCAAACGTGACCGTCTGCTTCAACTATATTAAGACTATTTTGTTCTGCAAATCTATTTACTGCATCAGAAACTCCTGGAAAATTAGAGTGGTTGTAATCATGACCTGAAATCATCCCACCTTTTCTTATTTTTGGGAACCAGTGATTTAAATCTGAAGTTACTCCTTCATCCGTGTGAAGAGCATCAATGAAAACAAAATCTAATTCCTCTTGAACATCCGAGGAAGCATCTGTTGTCGACTTTCTAATTAGATTAAATCTATTCCCAAACTGAGACATTCTATTTAAAGTAAACTGATATAAATCATCATAGTTTTTTTGCTGATATGAAACCCCATTCCAAAAAAAGGCATCTGTAGTGTTTCCATAGTTTTGATATAGATCAACACCATATAATTTTTCTACTTTGGTATTTTTTAGAATTTGCTCAGCATGACCTCCGAAAGCAACACCAAGTTCAGCTCCTTTCTTATATCCTCTGTCGTTAATGATCCCAGGAATCACGTGATAATATAGATCTCCCCAGCTTTTGTCTGCTTGATCTGCGTGTAAATGTGAAATGTTTTCCATTAGATTGTTTCGGATTTAAATTTTTGTAAAATTTTAGAATTATAAATTCCAGAGAGATTTGACGTATTTGTCCAGTGACTTCCTGGGTGCATTCTATGATAGTATTCTGCTTTATTTAGAACCTTAATTTTACCCCCCGATTTCATCCAATAGTAATTAAATGCAATCGCATCGCATCCGTATGGTTCTCTCATAGAATGATCTTCTTCTTCGAAGATTAAAGGAGCTCTTTCCAAATAGTGTTTTCTATAAGAGAAGAAATTTCCTGCATTTAGAAGACCATCAAACCCATAATCTTTATCGTGTATTGGTTTAACCTCGTTGAATCCGATAGGATCATTTCCAAATCTCCCATGATCCCAACACCCTTCACATCTCCCCCACGGTTCTACATTTCCATTTGCTAACATCATGTCTGCATAATACGAAACATTGGGATCCCATGGAAATTCAGAGTATAGGCTATCCAGATAACTTTTGTACAGATAGTTATCGGAATCTAAAAGAATTACCCAATCTAGCGTGCAATTTTTAATTGTCTCTAGCTTATTCTTATAAGCTCCAAGGTTAGATGAATTTCTAAAAACCTTAATTTTCTCACTCCTATCTTCCAACTTTAAAACATTCTGAAAATCAGATTCTGGTGAGAAATCATCATTGATTACAATTTCTCCTATCCGATCATCATGGAGAATATTATTAAGACACTCTTCGAGAAGAGCTGATCGATTATAATGAGGTATTCCTACTGCTATTTTTTCCATTTTATTTAAATTCTTTTACTGTTTGTGCTATAGAAGAAGAACATCCTTCCATAGTGAAAAACTTAGGATAAATTTCATTGATGTATTTTCTTCTTTCTTCGATCTCTTCCTTTGATATAGAGTCAATAATTTCCGGGATCTTTTCTATATCTCTCTCCTTTAAAAGAATAGCTAGTTTATTCCAATCCACTTTATCAGAGAAAGGAAGCCAGTGGTCCACGTCATCCTCAACAATATAGATTGGAATTGCTCCAACTTCTAAAGTTTCATATAATCTAAATGAACTCACCCCATATCCTCTTGGACAAAGAGAAAAAGTAGACTGCTGAAGATGATCTAAAAATAAAGTAACATCATCTCCAGAATCTTTCAAATAAAATCCCGGAAGTCCAGTAAGGACCTCGAACATTTTGGGTCTAACCCTGCTCCCTATCCTTCCAATGAAAGAAGCCTTATAGGTATCATTTTCCCATTTTGCTCCGTGTGGATCACAGAGAAGAGGAATCGGAAAATCCTTCATGACCGTGGAACTATTCCCACAACAGGAGAAAGTGATTAAGTTCGGCATAGACACCCTCACTCCGTCGTCATATTGGACAACGGTAAAATAAGTCTTATCTTTTGGGAGAGAGTCACAGAAGGTCTGAAGCTCTTGGTATGAGTTCCCCCAGTTGTGACTGACGTGATATGAGGTCCAAAAAATCGGGAGATAGCAAAGATCCGTTTCAATGTGATCTTTATTCCTTATAGCATATTGATAGAAATATTCTTCTATCAAAAGTCCAGACTGGTGGACCGGATAATTGAAGGGCATCCTTTCCCTAAATCTATCGGGGGTTTGTACTATTTCCATTATATGATAGAGAATTTTTTCTTCACACCGTCTGGAGTTGCATGAACACTCTCTAGAGTTAAAATAGGTCTTCCGGTTCTTTCTGAAATAACCTCTGCTTTCTTATAGTGAAACTTGTCGTGAGTGTCATCGACCAACACTGTTTTACTGAGATCAAAAAGATCTAAATAACTAAGAAATCCTCCTCTATATCCCTTAGGGCCATCTACCAATATTAAGTCGTAATTCCCAACATTTTTCATTTCTTCTTTGAGAACTTCAGGGTCGTACCAGTGAGAATCCTCTTGAAAAAAATCCCACATGAAAGGAAATTTCTCTTTAGAATATGGAATCAAAGGAACCGAAAGATATTGAGAGTCATATTTTCCGATAAAGTTGTGATCATCTTCAATAGAGATCATTTTATATTCTCTGGAGAGAACCTCAGTTCCTGATCCGCTTCCAAGTTCTAGTATAGTGCTTCCTTTAGGAAGTATTTTCTGGATCTCCAAGAAAGTCTCGGGGCAAAGTCCCCATCCGTCGTAATTGTAATTTTCTATCATTATTATTTTAAAATTATTTCATTTCTTCCTGCTGTGTCTAAATAATCGATTCTATCCATCCCCGAATAGTCATATCCATCTAGAATAAAATTGGTCCATTCACCAAAGTAAGGTCTTTCTAGGGAGGTTGTTCCTGCTAGTGCAGAAATTCCGCATCCAACATCAATAAAAACAGAATTTTTATAGTTTTTAAACTTATGGGCAACTGCTAACTTTGCTATTCCAATTCCGAAAATGAAAACATCTGCTTTAGACTTGGAAAGACCCTCACCAATTATTTTCTCCAGATTTTCTGGGTCATCACAAGAAAATCTCTCCGGAACTTCGATGTAATCTACAAATTCTTCAACTCCTAGGTACTTTCTATATTCTTCCCTCTTCATCATTTCTTTGATAAGATGGATTTTTTCAGATCCCCCTATTATCCCAATGCTAGATGGGAATTGTTTAAATATCCATCTGCTTGAAATAATAGAGTAGGCAAATTCCATGGGAAAATCTATTTTTCTAAAATCTATTACCCTCTTAAAATCCTCTGTCCATTCTGTGTATAGTTGGGTCATTAAATAGTCTGACTCTTTAATTCCATCCCAAAAAACAGATAAGTCAATAGAGTTTATATTTTTACTAAGATGCCTTCTAGGAATATTGGTTCCATCCACTCTTTTCTCTAGAAATCTAAATTCACCATCAGCAACTCTCAAGAAAAGTTTTGGCGTTTTATTTTTGACAGAATCTAAAATTATCTCCTTGAATCTTGAAAAGTCCTCCTTAAAAGAAGGCCAAGTAGATTCTGTATTATAGCAAGGATGATCTATGTCATACGAGCAGATATTCCCAGTCCCCTCTATCTTATATAAATCGATCATTACTTCTTAAAGATGTCAAAATATTCCCCAAGTTTAATCTTAGTTCCCATTGTAATAGTTTCCTTAATCTCCTCTTCGCTATATTTAGAATATGGGAGAACTCTAAAATCTATACTAATTCTAGTTTTTCCCGTATCGTTAATTTGATTTCCATGGCTTAGATTTGCACCGTTCCAGATATAATACTCACCATAATGTGCATCCATGGGGGAAAAATCCCCGAGATCTTCTTTACTTTCTGCCCAGATCGTATTGTTCCCAATTGCATCTGTCAGTGGAAGGAATACGTTAATTTCATCTATTCCGTGACTGTAGTCCTTGTCCTTATGGAATGCGGCAACCCCTAGATTGTTGGGAACTTGAATTCTAAAAGTTGGTATTTTCTGATATAAAACATCTTCGTCAAATCTGGGAAAAATCTCTTCCTTTAAAAATTCTAAATAAAGATCAAAGAAATTGGTTTCCCAAATCTTCTCATAGAATCTCTTATGGAGGTGGGTTCCTTGATCTGTTTCGATAGTTAAAATCCCAAAATTACAGTCCTGTGACAGATGTATTTGAGAAAGATCTCCTTCTGAAAAAACCTCAGTTAGACATTCTCTCAACTTGATTCGGGTTGGATCGAAATTAAATTTTATCTTTCCTTCCTCTTTTATTTTTTCTGATAGATTATTCATTTCTTACCAACCTCTTTTGATACACTCAACAATATATTCTCTCTGTTCCGGGGTTACCCACCATCCACATGGAATGCAAATCATCTCATCTACTAGCTTTTCCAGATTGGGCAGTAGAGTTTTATATTCGGAAACACATGAGTGTTTATCATTTCTTTCATGAACCCGACTTACCATAATATTACAGTCTCTCATGTGATCCATAAATCTGTCTCTATTTTTAACTTTAATAGTATAGATCCAATATGTAGATTGTCTATCGTCTTTACATTCCATAAGCTCAACCCCATCAACATCTTTAAGATTTTCATTATAGAAATTAGCATTTTCTATATTTTTTTCTAATAGCTTTTCTGTTACGGTATGAAAGTTATTGATTCCAATTGTTGCATTGATATCGTTCATATGGAATTTGAATCCCCATTCCTTTATATCATCCTCACATCTAAAATCTTTGCTATTAGTCTCTCTGTCAATTCCATACCATCTCATCAGTTTTCCTCTGTCATATAAATCCTTGTGGGGAACAACTAAAGCTCCTCCGTCTCCGGTAGTTAAATGTTTAATAGCTTGGAAACTAAATGTACATATGTTACCGTGATTCCCAATCTTCTTACCTTTATATGTGCTGCCAAATGCATGAGCGCAGTCTTCTATAATAGCAGGTTTAAATCCTATGATTTTAGAAGCTTGATATTGAATGTTTGATAATCTATCCAAGTCTACTGGATATCCTCCCCAATGAACTACCATGATAGCCTTGGTTTTTGGAGTTATTTTTCTAGCCAAATCGTCCAAATCCATATTGCAAGTGTTTGGATCCGCATCTACCCATTTTATTTTAAATCCATTAGCAAGAATTGGCCAGTTTGTTGCTGTACAGGTTAAAGGAGTTGTCAAAATTTCGTCACCTGGATTTATCCCAGGCCAGTAGGAAGAATATGAAGCAACCCCATCTATAACAGAATTGCTAGATACGGGATTTTTTAATAGATGTAAAGCTAGATGCTCTGCGGATGTTGCAGCATTTGTGGTTAGGACTAGATAATTTCTAAAATAATTCTTCAGAAGAGTCTCAAATTCTTCTACTTTAGCTCCTTGACCGATAAATCCAGAATATAAAATTTTATTAACTTCTTCTCCTACTTTATCGTCAACAAAGACTTTGAATAAAGGTATAATTTCTTTTGGTTTTTTCATATTATTTATTTTTAATGAGAGTCATCGAAGGGAATTCAGAGAAAACTTTTATATTTAAACTGGATTCATATTTAAAAAGAACCTCCCTAATCTTGGGTTTACTATACTTGATCATCCATTCGCAATTATCTCTTTCCTCGCTTCCTCCTTCCATGATTAAAATTCCATCTCTGCTTAGAAGAGGAAGAAGATTGTTTATGCAGAATTCATATACCTTTCCGTCGTTTGCAACATCGACGTGGATGATATCAATTCCATTTCCAATAAAATCGGGGGAATTAAAAATATCCCCCTTATTAATTTTTAATCTGTCATTAGAGACATTCGAATACTTATCGGAAATATTTCCAAAATTTGCTGCATTGTAAGGAAATTCTTCAAATAAATCATAAGCTTCTATTAAGCAATCTTCTGAGGTTGAATCCAGAAAACAGTCTAACGAATATCCGTCCAATATGCCAAATTCTACTATCCTTTTTGGATCTTGAGCAAAGCAAAGTGCTTTTAAAACTTTGGAGAATTTTTCTTGGTGATAGGAACTCCTTCCTGAGAATTCTTTGTCAGAATTCAATAAATCTATCTTGGTGAGCATCATGCCATAAAATGTTTAACTTGTGAGGGTAGTCTTGATATGTATCGAAATAGTTTAAGTCCATAAATTTTTTAAACTCATATTCAATGGATTCTTTTTCTTTGACCATTCGATCAAGATCTACAGATTCTATGTAGTTTTTTAGTTCTGTAGTTCCGATCATAAAAATTCCTGTGTAAAAATGATTATTTGGCTGATCCGGGTAAAAAATCTTAAAAAGATTTCTGGGGGATTCTAGACAATTTTCTAAGAAGTCCGAAGATTGAAGTAGGGTTCTGGGCTCAAAGTGAAAAAACCATTTAAATTCTTTTATTGTATCAAAATGCTCTCTCCAAAGATCTATATCTCCTGCTCCTTTATTCTTTGACCCGTAGTAGTTCTTGTTATTAATTAAAATCTCCACGTCGTTAGATGATAAAATTTCTAAAATGTGTGGAGGTAAATCCTCTTTCCTTCCGATTGTATTGTCTACAAAGAAAACCGAAGCTCTATTTTTAAAAGGAGATGAATTTAAATGTTCAAAAAATTTAATAAGACCCTTTGATATTTGATCTATCCTATCTTGGCCCCAGTTCACAGCAACAGATACATCCCTTGGAGGATAAATAGCCGATCTTAGTTCGATAAAGATTTCTTTATTCACCTAGTGTTCTTATCCATCTCTTTATACAAGCTTGAGGAGATAGAGTTTCGAGAATGAATTCTCGGGGTGAATATAAATTTAAGTTATTCAGAAAATTCAAAAAATCTGATGAATATGTATCGGGTGAAGAAATCATCCCACACCTTTCGTCAAAATAAGAAGCTGAAGTACATGGGAGTTCTTTACCCGGAAAAAGACTATCCCAAGGTCCTCCCTGTTCGTCCCTCAGGTCTTTAGCTTCAATAACAAACACGGGAGTATTACAACTCAGGGTTTCCTGTAGTGCAAATCCTTGACTTTCGTGAGTTCCGATCCAGATACAATAAGGAGCTCTAGAAATTGAGTGAAGGAAATTTTCCTCCTCATACTTCTGAGTATAGTCGAAGAAATCAAAATCGATTTCTGGAAAAGAAGATCTAAATCCATCTAAAATCCCTCGATCTCTCCTCTTGAAATAAATAACAGGTTTTCCTACTTTTTCCTGTGGACAGAATTTCCCGATGTCTACAGGAAAAGGCAAGGAGACGAATTTTTTATCCCCAAATAATTGCTTAGTTAAATCTACTAACCAGGGACTAAGAGAATTAAAGTAGTAATTTTCTTCAATCGGAAAAGAGGAAAGTCTTTCTAAGCTAATGTGGGGACCATAAATAATTTTCCTTTTTCCACTCACTGGAGGGCTAAAAGAGTCGGTGAACATAATCCAATCGTTTTCTGGATCTTCGGCATTCCATGAAAAATCAATTCCGTTTCCATTCATCAGATCTACTCCTATTCGATTTTTATGGTGGAGTCCCCCTCTAATTCCTATCCTCATACTATCTTATATAGAAAGCATCACCCCATTCGAAAGGAGTCATTTCGGTTTCAACCCTTTTAAATCCAAATTCTCCAAGAAAAGAATCTAAATCCTCTATAGAATCATTGTTTTTGTAGACCTCTCCTGAATTAATCTCTGTATAGATGTATTTGATATTTTCTAGATATTTTCCAAATCCTTTGAGGGCTTGAAGTTCTACCCCTTGAATATCTAGATTTACGAAATCAAAATCTTCTGGATTTATTTCATTTTTTTCTAGAAGAGAATCTACTCTTGTTGTTTTCATTTTTCTAGATTCAACGAAGTCCACATGTGGATGATACTCCCGATGCTTACCAAATTCCAGAATAGATGAAGATTGAAGATTATTTGTGATGTTGAAATCAACCTCTTTTCCGTCTTCCGAGTAAACAAGTCCAAAAAAGAGCTTTTGAGATTCTCCATCTACTCTATGGAAATTTCTGGAGACTAAATCCGGATTTCCTTCAACCCAAACTATTTTTGAAACACCTCGGGAAAGATATTGTCCCATTTCTTCCAGTTCGTGGGCTCCTATGTGAATTATCCCCTTTGGGGTAAATTGATATTTCTGGCAAAGGTGAGAAAATTCTATTAGCATTGTTCTTGTTTATTTCTAATTAAAATGTCGAAGGGAGTCAACGGAAGTTTTTTGGCGTTGAAATTACTAGAAGCATGAATTCTGTGATATGTTAATCCTTCTTGAATATTATAGAATATTTTTCCTCTATGTGCCATTTTAACCCAAACATCATAGTCTTCTAAACCTTCTACTTCTGGATCCCATCCTCCTACTTCTCTAAAACATTCAGTTTTAACAAAACATGAAGAATTTATAATTTGGTTATGTCCTTCCAAGAGAAGGTAAGTTATGGCTTCATTGTTTTCATAAAGACTTATTCTGTGTCCTGGACGATTCGTTTCGTCGATATAAGTAGTCAATGTTCCAATTACATCAGCTTCTCCCATTCTCTTTACCTGTCTTCTGAGTTTGTCTGAATGCCACATATCGTCTCCGTCCATGAGACAGGTTATTTCAGTTTGAACCTCACTTAACATCTTGTTTAAAGTAATGGACTTTCCAGATTCCATCCCATAATCTAAATCGGAAAATCTAGAATCTCCACCAACAAGTTCTTTGTAAATTTCCTTGCTCCTGTCCTTCGTCCCGTTAAATCCAACCAGGCATTTAAATTTTGAATATGATTGGTTCTTTAAGCTTTCTAAACAGTGGCCTAAATATCTCTCGTCATTATGAACTGGTAGTAATATAGTTATTAGATTTTCTCCCATCCCTCACAGTAAATTTCACTTGCATCTTTTTGAATTGCCGGACCAAACCATTTTGATGGAGCAATTACTCTTTTATTTATCTTAGTATTTAACCAGGCTCCCCACCAACTATAAGAGGAATTTGCAATAATATGGTGGTCACATAGAGTCATAATTCTTAGATCTGAATATGGGCTCCCACTATCAACAAAAATAAACTGGTCCCCTTTAAATTCTTCTCTACACCAGTCAATGTCATCAGAAAAAACTAAAAACTTAATCTCGACAGAACTAAATTTTTCCATTGCAGACTGATAATATTCCTTCGAACACACTGGATGATGATCTGGATATAGAGTATAATCCCCCCTTCGAATATGAAGAGAGACTTTTTGATATTTTGAATCTATTTTGGAAATAAATTCCCGGGAAATATCTTCATATTCCTTCTTAAACTTTAGAATAGAAAGAAGAAGATCCCTGTCTTCTTTAAAATATCTCTCATCTTGGAAATATCCATGGAGATCTGTGTGTGGTGGGAGGGTCAAAACTTCGGGATTGAATTTAAAGTCCCTCTCCAAATAGATCACGGAAGGCCTAATCTCTCCAATCGATTTAAAATATGAAGGGGGTATGTCGAAACAGTCCAATAAGTCGCACTTCACGTTTATCATTTGACCAGTCTTTGGGTCAATTGGTCCATTAGACCAAAACTTAGTGCAATTTTCTATCGGAAAAGATGCTTCGTATCCTCTTTTCTTGGCTATTCCAACTGCTGAAGAAAATTGAAATAACTGATTTCCAAGCCTTCCAAGATAACCTATGCTTCTGAAATAAATCATCATAGTCCTATAGAAAGAATATTCTCTATTGTTTCGAAACTATGACCAATAATCCTCTATAATATTAGAAATGAGCGAAAAATTAGCTATCATAGTTCCCTATAGGGATCGAGCAGAACATCTAAAAAAGTTCCTACCCGCGATGGAGGAATCTGAACTTCTTGAGGGGATAGATTATGAGATTCTAATAGTAGAGCAAGAAGTTGGTAAGCCATTTAATAGGGGGAAACTTTTAAATATTGGAGCTATTCAGTCCCATACAGCAAGCTACTATTGCTTTCATGATGTGGACATGCTTCCGATAACTTCAGACTACTCATATGTTCCTGTTCCAACCCATTTGGCTGCAGAAGCAGAGCAGTTTGGATTTAAGCTTCCCTATCAGGGATACTTTGGTGGAGTTACTCTGTTTGATAAACACTCTTTTATCAAGGTAAACGGATACTCTAACGACTACTGGGGATGGGGAGCAGAAGACGACGATGTGATGTTTAGATGTCTTGTAAATGACATTAGACCATCTCGAAAGAATGGAAAATACAGATCTTTAGATCACAAAAGAGTCATTCTTCAGAATCTCTACGAGGAGAATCTTAAAAAATATTTCGAATTTAAAAATGCTCCAAACAGAGAGAAAATTATCAAAGACATCAAGTCTGATGGCCTGACCACACTCGAATATGAAGTTCTGGAGGAAATAAATTTAGAAGATAGGGTGAAGATAATTAGGGTAAGAATTTAAGATATATAGGACTTTAAAAGAAGTCCAAAGAAAGTGCTATCAATTAAAGGAGTAGATACAGGAAACAGGTTAGTTATTTTTGATCTAGACGATACATTGGTTACCACCGATGCAAGGATTAAAATAGTAGATCGAAAGACCGGTAAGGTCATTAAAGAAATGACTCCTCAGGAATTTAACACCTTTGAGTCTAAATCCAAAAGACATGTCCTGAATTTTGAAGATTTTCTAAGTCCTGAAATTCTAAGGCAGGGAAAATTCATTCATGAGATCTTTAACAAACTAAAAAGCTATTACAAAAGAGGAATTCCGGTTTCTATTGTTACTGCTAGAAGTTCTTCTGATCTGGTTAGAAACTTCTTTCTAGACCAAGGAATCGACATACACCCACAGCTCGTAATAGCAATCAATGATCCCCAGTATGAATATAAGGGAAGTGTTGCCGAAAGAAAACAAGAAGCAATTAGGGACTTGATTGATCTTGGGTTTAAACATTTAACATTCTTCGACGATAGCGAGGACAATCTCAGACTAGCCAAAGAAATTGAAGGCTACAAGGGGGCAACTATTAAGCTAATTAAAGTAGATTAAAGGCCACTTCTTAGATCATCCAAAGATCTAGGAATTGTAAGTCTTAAATGTTCTAGATTTTTATCTAGAATTTCTGGACTCACTTGTTTAGTTAGTATTTGAACAGTTTCGAGAACCCCGAGAGCAAATCCCAATTTACCTTTTAAAAGAGCATTTTCCTCCAAAAGTTTAATTTCTCTCTCGGAGAGATTTTCTCCTGCGGATTTATTTTTTGTCATGTTGAATATAAATTATCTATTCAAGAGACAAAAAATCCAAAAATTTTAATTAAAACAGAGACTTAACGTGTCTCGCAGCAACATCAAAAACTGAATTCTTTGCATCCGTCTTTGGCCAGTTGCCAGCAAAAACTAGCATCTGTGCAGCTTTGGCCTGGACGTCCTTCTTGGGAACTACATTCTTTTGTTCTAGTGCATGGACTAGATCTTCTGCTAGTTTTCTTCCGCTCTTGTAGACGTCTGAAATTTTCTTATCCTCTGGGATATCTAGAAGTTCGTGCATTAGATTTTTTCTAACCCCAGACGTGTCGATGTCTTTTTTTGACTCGTTTAGATCCTGGACGAAATCCCCATAAGATGATAAGTTTTTCATTTTAGCTATTTTTTTCTTCCTGGTCTCTGTAGGACTGCTTGTACTTTGCTTTTCTGATCTCTTCTCTTCTAGCCACAGATTTTTTTGTAAATTCCTGTTTTTCGAAAAGTTGCTCTTTAGTTTTATTCTTAGAGAATTTATACTTTAATTTTTTAAGAGCTGAATCTAGAGATTTTTCTTTCTTGAGGTCAATTATAATCATGGTTTTATATATCCGGATTATTCTTCTGATTTTGGATTTACTATTTTAACCTTTACCGGGGGTTCTGATTCTGGATCTTTCTTAGGGTCGAAAGATAATGTGATTTTAGATCCAGTCTCAACTTTTTTAGAAACCACCAGCTCCGCAATAGTGTCCTCGACGTATTTCTGTAGAAGTCTGCGAAGTGGTCTAGCACCAAACTTAGGATCGTAACCTCCTTCTGCAATCTTCTCCTTCAAGTCTTTAGTGATTGTCAGTTTATACCCAATTTCTTCAAATCTAGGAGTCATCTTTTTAATTTCTACGTCGATGATTTTAACTAGATCCTCTGGGGTCAAAGAATTAAAGTAGATAATTTCATCCAGTCTGTTAATAAATTCCGGCGGGAACATCTTTTCGAGTTCTTTTCTAATTGTGTTCTTGGTTTCTTTTTCCCTTACATCCTCTCTCTGTGAACCAAATCCAACTCCACCTCCAAATTCTGAAGCCCTTCTTTGCCCAACGTTGGAAGTTAGAATGATTAGACAATTCTTGAAGTTGATCTTTCTGCCTAGGCCATCGGTGATTGTTCCCTCGTCTAGAATCTGCAGAAGAGTATTAAAGATGTCCGGATGGGCTTTTTCTATCTCATCGAATAGAACAACCGAATATGGTTTTCTTCTAACCTTTTCGGTTAACTGTCCTCCTTCTTCGTGTCCGACATAGCCCGGAGGAGCTCCGATTAGTTTGGTCGAGTTAAATTTTTCCATGTATTCCGACATGTCAACTCTAATCATTGCATCAGCATCACCAAAAACTAATTTAGCAAGTTCTTTAGCAAGTTGAGTTTT
>SXGQ01335026.1_pt1 | contig 19407 bp, 15 predicted proteins | sample 3178371 | NCBI WGS metagenome assembly SXGQ01 (sample SAMN11356859, study PRJNA531348) | freshwater metagenome | isolation source: freshwater sample F1-20 | place: China: Fuxian Lake, Yuxi | collected 2017-12-25 | reverse complement strand
GATTTCCTGCACCACCAGAATCACAGGATGCCCTGTACCGCTTGCGGGCATGGCGCGATACGCGGGCATGTCGCCACCAGCCGCGGGAATTTTCACTTCACCGGCGGTGAGCCCAGCGGTGTCGGTGGTGATGGTCTGTGCCCGCAGCGCGCCGGTGGGCATCACCGCCGCGGCAAATCCGCTGCCGAGCGCCGTCACAACAAAACCGCGTCGACCCGGGGCGGTGGCCGCAGGGCTGAGGGAGTTCATCTCGTCGCGCAGCGCGCGAATCATCCGGTCATCAGCGTTCATGGTCAGATCCTTCAATGAGAAAAGTAAAAGAGGCCAGAAGAAATTGAGTAAGGAAACGTCATGGGCCGGTCAATGTGCCTGATCCCAGTTGTCGCCGACACCGGTTTCAACCTCCAGCGGAATCTTGAGGCTCGCCACACCGGTCATCAGTCGGCCAAGGGTTTCGCGGACCGTCTCCACTTCGGGTTCCGGTACCTCGAGCACCAGTTCGTCATGCACCTGCATGATGAGCTTCGTGTGGAGCCCCGACTGTTCGAGCCAGCGCTCAACTTCGATCATGGAGAGTTTGATCAGATCGGCTGCGGTGCCCTGCATCGGCGCATTGATCGCTGCGCGTTCGGCGGCCGCCCGCCGCGGGCCGCTGGGACTCGCGATTTCGGCAAGCCACAGCCGCCGGCCGAAAACAGTTTCGACATAGCCCTGCTCGCGGGCCCGCACCCGGGTCTCGTCCATGAAGCGTTTGACGACGGGGTAGCGGGCAAAATAGCGCTCGATGTAGTGGCGCGCTGCATCGCGTTCGATACCCAGGTTCGACGCCAACCCAAACGCGCTCATGCCATAGATCAGCCCGAAGTTGATCACCTTCGCATAGCGGCGCTGCTCGCTCGACACCTCGGCGGCCGGTATGCCGAATATTTCGGAGGCCGTCGCACGGTGCACGTCAATGCCCTCGGCAAAGGCCCGCAGCAGGCTCTCGTCATCGGACAGGTGCGCCATGATGCGCAGCTCAATCTGCGAATAATCGGCCGACATGATCCGGCACCCGGGCGGCGCCACGAAAGCCTCGCGAATCCGTCTGCCCTCGGGCGTGCGGATGGGAATGTTCTGCAGATTCGGCTCGCTCGATGACAGGCGCCCGGTGACCGCCACCGCCTGCGAGTAACTGGTGTGCACGCGACCGGTGCGCGGGTTCACCATGCGCGGCAATTTGTCCGCATAGGTACTTTTCAGCTTCGCCAACCCCCGCCAGTCGAGCAGCAGCCGCGGTAGCGGATAGTCTTCCGCCAGCCGCGTGAGCACGTCCTCATCGGTGGAAGGTGCCCCGCCCGCGGTTTTCTTCAGGATCGGCAGTCCTTGCTTCTCGAACAGGATTTCGCCCAACTGCTTGGGCGAGCCCAGGTTGAAGGGCTGGCCTGCGGCCTCATGCACGCGCGCTTCGAGCTCGAGCAGCTTTCGCCCCAGCTCATCGGACTGCCGGGCAAGCGCCTGCGAATCAATCAGCACGCCGCGCCGCTCCATACGCTGCAACACCCGCGAGACCGGGATTTCGATATCGCGATAAATGCGCTCCAGCGCAGGCTCGGCACTGACTCGCGGATGCAGTGTCCGGTGCAGATGCATCGTGACTTCAGCATCTTCGGCCGAGTAGAGCGTCGCGCGGTCGACCGGCACCTGCTCGAAACCAATCTGTGCCGCGCCCTTGCCTGCCACGTCTTCATAGCGGATCGTGCGCCGGTTGAGATGACGTGTGGCGAGCGAATCCATGTCGTGATTGCGATGCGCCTCGAGCACATAGCTTTGCAGCAGCGTGTCATGCGCCACGCCCGCCAGCCGCACCCCATGGTTCTCGAGGACATGGGTGTCGTATTTCAGGTTCTGCCCGACCTTGGCCCGCGAAGCGTCTTCCAGCCAGGGTTTCAGGCGCTCAAGCACCCGGGCCAGGGGGAGTTGATCAGGAGCGCCGGTGTAGCGATGCCCGACCGGGATGTAACACGCCTCGCCAGGCTCAACTGAAAACGAAAAGCCCACCAGTTCGGCGGCCATCGGATCGAGCGAGGTCGTCTCGGTGTCGAAGGCCACCAGATCGGTTGCCATGATGCGCGCGAGCCAGCGCTCGAGGGCCAGCTCATCCAGAACCGCTTCGTAGCATCGCTCGGCGGGGTCGTCGGGAATGGGGTGCGGCGGCATCCAGGGCGCAAGCGCACGTTGCTCATGCGGGCTTGCCGCCAGAGCGCCGTCCGCAGAGGCGCCGCCGATGCCCACCGCACGCGAACCGCTTCCGGCGCCCGGCACCGACTCGCCCAGCTTCGCTTCGAGCTCGCGTAGCCACGTGCGAAAGCCGCACTGCGCAAAAAACTCAAGCATGCGCGCATCGTTTTCCGGCGCGAGCGCAAGCGAATCAGTGATTCCGGTCACCGAGGCGCCCAGCTCACAGTCGGTGCGAATGGTAACGAGCGTGCGCGCCGTGGGGAGCCAATCGAGCGCGCGCCTGAGGTTCTCGCCCACCGCGCCCTTTACTTCAGCCGCGCGTGCAACCAGCTCGTCGAGTGAGCCGTATTCGGTGAGCAGCTTCACCGCAGTTTTGGCGCCGACCTTATCGACGCCCGGCACGTTGTCCACTGCATCACCAACCAGCGTGAGCCAGTCAACGATCCGCTCGGGCGGCACGCCGAACTTGACTACCACCGCGTCGCGGTCCAGCCACTCGGCACCGCCGCCATCGCGGCTCATGGTGTTCACCAGCCTCACATGCTCGCTCACCAGCTGAGCCATGTCCTTATCGCCGGTGGACACCACGGTGAGCCGCGCTTCGTCGTGGGCGCGCCGGGCGAGCGTTCCGATCACATCGTCAGCCTCGATGCCTTCCACCATGATGAGCGGCCAGCCCATGGCGCGCACCAGATCGTGAATCATCGGAATCTGCCGCGCCAGGTCAGCGGGCATGGCGCTTCGCTGCGCCTTGTATTGCGGATAGATCGCATCGCGAAAGGTGGGGCCGGGTGCATCGAACACCACCGCGCCGTGGGAGGCGCCCAGACTCAGCCGGGTATCGGTCCGCAACCTTCTCAGCATGGCCACCATGCCGTAAATCGCCCCCGTGGGCTCGCCTTCGCGGTTGCGCAGATCGGGAAGTGCGTGAAACGCCCGGTAGAGGTAACTCGAACCGTCGACCAGCAGCAGGGAACCGTCAGTCATGGGCTGAGACCCGAAAGAGCGTGTTGTGGGAGGTTGACAGCCACGCGCAAGGCATGCGGGAAAGCGTTGGAGAACGGCCGCCGGTGCCCAAAAGAACACCGCAGCCTCACGTAGAGGGCGCTGATTATGTCAGAGTTCAATCTTGCAACCGACCGGTTCCGACAGGAATGCTGTCCGATGGCTGTCTTCACCCCGCTCACCAAATCTGACGTCCGCTCGTTCCTCGCCGACTATGCGGTGGGCGATCTCGTGGGCTTCGAGGGCATCGCGGCGGGCATCGAGAACAGCAATTTCTTCGTTGACACCACCTGCGGGCGCTATGTGCTCACCATTTTCGAGCGCTTATCGGCGCAGCATCTGCCCGCCTATCTCGGTCTGATGCGCCATCTGGCCGCGCGCGGCATTGCCTGCCCCGATCCGGTGGCCCGCCACTCGGGTGAACTGCAGGGCACGCTGCACGGTAAGCCCTGCGCGCTGGTCACGCGCCTTACCGGCCGGTCGGTCGAACGCGCGACGGCCGGGCACTGCGCTCGGGTCGGCGCGCTGCTCGCCGCCATGCACCGACCGGCAGCCGATTTCACCGCAATGCCCGACAACCCGAGGGGCCGACGCTGGTGGGCGCAGACCGCGCCCCAGGTCCACGGATTTCTTGATGCCGCGCAACGCTCGCTGCTCGAGACCGAAATGGCCGAGCAACAAGCGTTTGCAGCCAGCGCCGACTTCACCGCCCTGCCCGGCGGGCCGGTGCATGCCGACCTGTTCCGAGATAACGTCCTGTTCGATGAGCCTCTCCCGGGCGAGACCGCACTGCGGCTTTCCGGTGTGATCGATTTCTACTTCGCCGGCTGCGACAGTTGGCTCTATGACCTGGCCGTCACGGCGAACGACTGGTGCATCGATGAGGCAAGTGGCGAATTCGATCACGATCGCCTGCATGCGCTCCTCGCAGCCTACCGCCGCGAACGCCCGCTTACCGCGCCCGAGACGCGTGCCTGGCCTGCGATGCTGCGGGCGGCTGCGCTCCGGTTCTGGCTCTCCCGGCTTCATGACCTCCACTGTCCGCGACCGGCCGAGGTCATCCAGCCCAAGGACCCGGCACATTTCGAGCGTATATTGCGCGCGCGGCGCCTGCGCGTTCCGGCGCCCGATTAACCTGCCGCGTCACCGCTTCGTCCGACCCCTACGCTTTCATCATGCAGATCGCCCGCCTTCCCGCGACCACCGGCTTCCGTTGGGTACTCGATGGTTTCCGGCTGCTCCGCCGCCAGCCCGTTGCGCTGGTGGCCATCGCATTCCTGAACCTGGCCCTGATGGGCGTCTCGATGATCGTGCCCATCATCGGCTCGCTCGGCCCGCTGATTCTTACCCCCATTTTCATGGTGGGAATGATGCAGGCGGTGCGAACCGCAGAGGCCGGCCAGAACCCCTCACCCCTTACGCTCTTTGCGGGCTTTCGCGATGACCGAGGACGTGCCTGGAAGCCGCTCCTCGGATTGGGCGCAATCAACGCAGCCGCCACTGTGCTCGCGCTGGCTGCCTCGGCCATGGCGGGCGGCGATGCATTGGTTCAGATGGCAACCGGCCGACTCGACCCCAGTGACCCCCGGCTGAACGACGCAGCGCTCGCGGGCGCGCTCGCGGTCTTCATCCTCATCTATCTTCCCATCCAGCTTGCCACCTGGTACGCGCCGCTCTTCATCGCCTGGGACCGTGTGCCGCTGATGAAGTCGATGTTTTTCAGCATCGCTGCCATCCTGAGAAACCGCTGGGCGTTTCTCGCCTATGCGTTGGGCTGGGTGGCACTCGCGGTGGTGGCGTCGATCGTGCTGCGCCTCTTGCAGGGGCTGCTCGCGGGCTCGCCGCTCCTGTGGTCAGTGGTATTGATGCCGCTGTGGTTAGTGGGCATCACGGCCGTTTACTGCTCGTTCTGGGCGACCTACCGCGACGCGGTCGACCGCAATCCCAGGCCGGCCGCGCCCGACACTCAGCCGCCAGAGCGACCGCCCACGCCGTAGGCGCGGGCCCAGCCCAGGGTATTGGCGGTGAGCCCGGAAGGCGCGTATTCGCAGCCTATCCAGCCCTCCCAGCCCAGTTCCTCGATCAGGTCAAACAGGAAGGGAAAGCGGATTTCGCCGGTGCCCGGCTCATGGCGACCCGGTACATCACCCACCTGCAGATGGCCGATGTACGGCCAGGCTTCGCGCATGCGATCGGCGATCGAGCCCTGCTCGGTCTGCACGTGAAAGGTATCGAAACAGAGCTTCACATTGTCGCGGCCGATTTTCTGAATGACCTCCACGCCTTCTTCGACCCGGTGATAAAGGAATTCCGGAAACCGCGCTTTCGCACAGGGCTCGAGAATGAGCGTGATCCTGGCCTGTGCCGCGCGCTCGGCGGCCCAGTCAAGATTGCGGATGAAGCGATCCATGCAATCGGCACGATCGAGATCCGGCGTGATGTTGCCAGGCATTACATGAACGTTGGGACGCCCCACTTCCAGGGAATAGGCGAGCGCCCGCTCGACGCTGTCGCGATAGTCGGCCTCGCGGCCCGGCAGCGCCGCAAGGCCCCGCTCACCCGCGGCCCAGTCAAAGGGCGATAGCACCTGCACAAGCGTGAGGTCGAGATCGGTCAGGCGCCTGGCCAGTTCGCGCGCCGGAATGTCATAGGGAAAGGCAGACTCCACCCCGCGAAAGCCCGCGGCGGCCGCGGCTCCAAAGCGGTCGATCATCGGCAACTCGGTAAACAGCCAGCGCAGGTTCGGGTCAAAGCGAAGCATTCGGCAGGTCCTTTAGCAGGCGGAGTACGGCTGCGTTGTATCGGTCGGCTGCTTCGTAGGACACCCAGTGACCCGCCCCCTCGATCAGCAGGCGGGACTGCAGCGCAGGCACCTCGTCGAGCAGGGCGTGCGCCTGATCCCAGCGACTCTCGAAAATGAAGTCGCGTTCGCCCACGATGAGATGAAGCGGGCCGGGAAGCGTGCGGATCGTGTCGTGGACCAGCGATGTCCGAGCAAGTCTGCGTTTCGTCATCCGGTCGCGCTCGACGTTGCGGCCATGGGTTTCCACGGCAAGTTCATCGGCAGCAGTCGGATCGTTCAGCATGAAGGCGAGCAGGTTATGCCGATGAACCTCGTCACGCGCGGGCCCTTCCGGCGCATCACGCCAGGCGCGCAAGCGTCCGAACGGCGGCGGGTTGTCGCGAAACACAGGCGGCCCCGTGAGCACCAGCTGCGCGACATGCCCGGGCCAATCGCGTGCGAGCAGAACCGCCACCACCGTGCCAAATGAAAACGACACAACGTCCAGCGCACGCACCCCAGGCAGAATCTGCTCGAGTCCCAGCACCAGCCAGCGCGGAATCACATCAGCATCGTTGCCATCGGGGGGCAGCGCCGAGTCGCCCGAGCCCGGCAGATCAGGGGCGATCACCTGGTAGCCGGCTGCAGCCAGGGTCTCGACGTTACGAATCCAGTGCGTCCAGCTGCCGGAGCCTCCGTGGAGCAGCAGAAGCGGCCGTCCCTGACCCCATGAATACCACACCAGCCGCCCCGCTCCGCACAGCGTCTCGACGCGCGTGCCTGCGGCTGCAACGCGTTCGACCTCGGCCCGCGCCGCGAGCGGTCCGCTGGCGATTGCCTGGTGGATCACTTCACCATGCCCCAGCTCTTCAGACGACTGGTCGCATGACGGGCGGCATCACCCTGCGGAACCGCGGACAGATAGCGGCGATAGGACTGGGCTGCCGCCTGGCGGTTCTGAAGGCCCTCGTGTGTGAGCGCAAGCAGAAAATCGGTATCGGGGTCGCCCGGCAGGGTCTTTGCGTAGCGATTGAGCTCCTGCTGCGACTCGGCAAACCGCTTCTGGCCCAGCAGATTGATGCCCGCGAGCTGCATCGCCTGCCCCTCGGTCGGATACACCCGACGCGCCTGCGCGAGATAGGCCTGCGCCTCAGCGCGCCGGTTCTGTGCGATCTGGCACTTAGCCATCAGACAAAGCCCGGTGTAGTCATCGGGAGCCGCCTTAAGCGCCGAGGTGAGAGCCTGCTGGGCCTCAGGCAGGCGCTTGCGCGCCATGGCCTGCTCGCCGGTCTGCTGATCGGCGATCGCAGGGCGAAGCTTACGCAGGCCCGCGGTCTGGTCCATGTAGCGCTCGCGCTGGACCGACGCGGAACCGGTCGCCGCATAGCGGCCTGACGCCTCGCGGCGCATCGTGGCCAAGCGCTCTTCCGACATGGGGTGGGAACTGAACATGGTGTCGAGAAGACCGGGCTTTTCGCTCGACTGCCGCACCAGCACGCCCATGAGCTCCGACATGCCCGAGGCGGGGTAGCCGACGCCCGTCATATACGCCATGCCGAGGGCATCAGCTTCGCGCTCGTTATCGCGCGAATAGGCTGACAGAAGCGCACTCGCACCGATCTGGCCGCCGAGCGCGATGATGGGCGCCCAGTCGCTCCCGCGGTCTGAGGCGGCCACAGCAAGGCTCACGCCGGTGATCACCAGCTCCGCGACCATCGACTGACCGACGCGCTGCGCGCTATGCCGTGCATTGACATGACCGAGTTCGTGACCCAGCAAGCCGGCGAGCTGAGCTTCGTTATCCATCTCAAGCAGGATGCCGCGCGTGATACCGATGCTGCCTGCAGGAAAGGTGTAGGCATTCACATAGTTGGCATTGAGCGCCCGGCATGAATAGGGCATCTTGGGCCGGTGAGAACGCGCGGCAATCCGGCCGTTCATCTCGCCCAGATAACGGTTGAGCGAGTCATCCTGCACCGCGCCATAGTCATTCGAGAACTGGTGCGGCGCCTGTTTCCGGTCGATATCGATCTCGTCCTGCTCGGACAGGCCTACCAGCACCTTCTCGCCGGTGACCGGGTGCGCCGCGCAACCCGAGAGCGTGGGCAGCGCCACAGGCGCGGAGACCACGCCGATCAGCCAGAGCATGTCGCGGCGCGTTAGCGAGCCGCGGCTTGCGCGCTCACCGATGGGTTCGTTCATGAGACCTCTCCAGCCGATTACGGTTATCAGTCGCCGCTAGCTTAGCGCGAGGCGGGCCGCCTGCGAACGAGGATCAATTCACCGGTTCAAGCCGGGCGACGGAGAGCGCGAGCCACTTGACCCCGGCGCGACCGAAATTGATCTGCACTCGGGCATCGGCCCCCTGGCCCTCGATACCCACGATCACCCCTTCGCCAAAACGGGCATGAGCCACCGCCTGTCCGATCCGCCAGGGAACGCCACGGTCGAAACGCGCAGCCGCCTGAACCGCCGTGGCATCGGCGCGGCCGACATCGGTATCGCGGTCAACCCCGCCCGAGCCCGCCAGCCGCCGAGCGTCGCTCCAGGGCTCGTTTCCACCGGAACTGCGGTGGTCCGCGCCCCGGCGCCCGAAACCGTTGCCCGAGCGCTCAACGCCTTCCCAGGCGCCCCCCCAGCCCTCGCGATAACTGCTCGAGGCCGCCTGCACGCGCGGGGTCAGCCATTTCAGCGCGCCTTCGGGCAGTTCCTCGAGAAAGCGCGATCGAAGGTTGTAGCGGGTCTGACCATGCAACATGCGCGTCTGCGCGAGCGACAGATAGAGGCGGCTTCTCGCCCGCGTGATCGCCACGTACATCAAACGACGCTCTTCCTCCAGGCCATCAACCTCGGCGACCGAGTTTTCATGCGGGAACAACCCTTCCTCGAGCCCGGTGATGAAGACCGCCGAAAACTCCAGTCCTTTAGCTGCGTGCACGGTCATGAGCTGCACCGCATCCTGCCCCTCTCCAGCCTGGCTTTCACCGGCTTCAAGCGAGGCATGGGACAGAAACGCGGCAAGCGGCGAAAGCAGGGGCGCTGCGAGCGGATCGGCGGGTGCGTCGGTGGCGGCGAGGAGCAGCGCACCGTCGGACGCCGAATCTGTAAAGGCGTCGGACGCCGACTCGGGTGCGGAGCTTGTCGCCACGTCAGTCATCGACTCTGATGCCAACGACCGGGCCACCCCAAGGCTTGCCGGCAGGTCGGGGCCGAACCCTTCTTCGGCTGCGAAGGAGACGGCAGCATTGACCAGTTCGCGCAGGTTTTCAATTCGCTCCTGGCCTTCCTTCTCGGTAGCGTAGTGCGCGATCAGCCCGCTGCGATCCACCACATGCTCAACCAGATCGGCGAGTGACATCCGGGCGGTTTCCTCGCGCAGACGGTTGATGAGCGACAGAAATGCGCCCACTTTCGCAGCCGCCCCGCCCGTGAGCACGGCGGCGGCGCGCGAGAGGCTCAGCGAATCGCGCCGCGCGGCATCTTGCAGCAGCTCGATCGAGCGTGTGCCGATGCCGCGTGCTGGAAAATTGACGACCCGTAAAAATGCGCCGTCATCGTCCGGGTTATCGATCAGCCGCAGATACGCCATCGCATGACGAATTTCGGCGCGCTCAAAAAACCGCAGTCCGCCATAAACCCGATAGGCAATGCCCGCCGAAAACAGCGCGTGCTCCAACACCCGCGATTGCGCATTCGAACGGTAAAGCAGCGCCACCTCGCGACGCTCGAGCCCATCGCGACCAAGCTGGCGGATTTCGTCAACCAGCCACTGCGCCTCGAGCAAGTCACTGAAGGCTTCGTGCACCCGCACTGGCTCGCCGTCACCCGCATCGGTCCAGAGATTTTTTCCGAGGCGGCGCGTGTTGTGCTCGATCAGCGCATTGGCGCAGTCCAGGATGTTGCCGTGCGAGCGATAGTTCTGCTCGAGTTTGATGAGATTCGACACCCGGAACTCGCGCCCGAATGACGACATGTTCGCCACATTCGCACCACGAAATGCGTAGATACTCTGATCGTCGTCACCCACCGCAAAGACCGAGCTCTCAACGCCAGCCAGCAGCTTCAACCACCGGTACTGCAGCACATTGGTGTCCTGGAATTCATCGACCAGGATGTGCCGAAAGCGATGCTGATAGTGCTCTCGTAACAGCTGATTGCGCTCGAGAAGTTCATAGCTTCGTAGAAGCAGTTCGGCAAAGTCGACCACCCCTTCGCGCTGACACTGGTCGTCGTACGCAGCATAAAGTTCGACGAAACGTCGGTTGTAGTCGTCAAACACTTCCACCGCCCCGGCACGCAGACCCGCCTCCTTCGACTGATTGATGAAGTACTGCAGATTCTTGGGGGGATATTTTTCATCGTCGACACCGGCCGCGCGCAGCAACCGCTTGATCGCAGACAGCTGGTCCGATGAATCCAGGATCTGAAAGCTGGGCGACAGCCCCGCGTCGCGCGCGTGCGTGCGCAGCAACCGGTTACAAAGACCGTGGAACGTACCTATCCACATGCCACGCGGATTGATCGGCAACATCGCCGAGAGCCGCGTCATCATTTCGCGCGCGGCCTTATTGGTGAAGGTGACCGCAAGGAGCGACTGCGGGCTCACCTGACCAGTTGAAATCAACCAGGCAAACCGGGTGGTGAGCACGCGGGTCTTGCCGCTGACGGCACCCGCGAGAATCAGCGCATGGCCGGCGGGAAGCGTCACCGCGGCAAGTTGCGCCTCGTTGAGATGGGCGAGGAGATTGGACATCCCGCCATTGTAGTCATCGGGACTACCCGGTCTCGCGAGAGGCCGGCGCGGCTGCGCGCCTTGGCCTCGGCGCTCCGCTTTCGTCACCCAGCGCAGCCCCCGACGGCGCTCAATGCCGTATGCTCACCGAAAAACCTCGGGATCGTCTTTCATGACTGCGCTCCTTCTCAATATCGGCCACGCCATCGACCATCTCCTCCTGCTGGTCTTTGCCACCGCCGTCGGTGCGATCGCCGCCGACTTCGGGGTCGACAGATGGGAGTCCCTCAGGCCCTACGCCACCGGTGCGTTCTTCATGTTTGGCTTGGGGTCTCTCCCGTCGGGTCGGCTGGGTGACCTGTGGGGCCGGCGCGCCATGATGCTGGTGTTCTTCTTCGGCATCGGGCTGGCCTCGATCGGCGTGGCATTTACCACCGGTCCGTGGTCCATGGCGGTCGCGCTCACGCTGGTGGGGTGTTTCGCCTCCATCTACCACCCGGTCGGCATCCCCATGCTGATCCAGTCCACCCGAACACCCGGCAAAACCATCGGTATCAACGGGTTGGCCGGTAACCTCGGCATTGCTTTCGCAGCGCTGTCCACCGGTTTTCTGGTGCAGCTCGCCGGATGGCGCGCCGCGTTCGTCGTGCCCGGCGTGATCTCCATCATCTGTGGGCTCCTGTTTCTGCGCGCCACCACCGCCGAAACCGAACCGCCCGCCCAACGCGCCCCCAAGCTGATCGACATGCCGGAGTCGCTCCGCCGTCGGGTGTTCGCCGTCATGCTGATGACCGCGATCGCCGGTAGCCTCGCCTTCAATCTCACCACCAACGGCAACGCCGAGCTGCTCAAAGACCGGCTGCCAGCGCTTGCCACCGAGCCCGCCACGCTGGGCATGTTGCTCGCGCTTGTCTACACCATCGCCTCACTCGCGCAGCTGCTGGTGGGTCGACTGATCGACGCCGTTCCCATGCGCCCGCTCATGCTCGCCATCATGGTGCTGCAGCCGGTGGCATTTTTTGCCGCCACCGCCACCGAGGGCTGGATGATGCTCGTCGCCATGACGGCATTCATGCTGTTGGTGTTTGGCGGCATTCCGTTTTCCGATGCAATCATCGCGCGCTATGTCGATGACCGGATGCGTTCGCGGGTGAGCGGCATCCGGCTCACCATCTCGTTTACGGCAAGCTCCAGCGCGGTCTGGCTGCTGGGCCCATTCGTCAAGCACAGCGGCTTTAACGCGCTCCTCATCACGCTCGCGGTGATCACCGCCTGTTCAGCCGCGGTGGCGTTGCTGCTGCCGCACAGCGCACCGCCCGCACAAAGCGCGGCCCGCTGAGCCGCAGGGGCTAGGGCCAGCGGCCCGGCCTTCACCCCCGGGGCGCGCGCCGGCGGTCCCCTGCCCGCGGGTCGGCATCCTCAACCCGCTCAACCCGCGCGCCCGCGACCTCAGCCTGCGCGCGCCGTTGCCATCCGCGACAACACCAGATGACTGACCAGCCCCGCCAGAATCGCCCACTCCAGCGAGACGGTGATGGTGAGGACAAATGTGACCCCCATGGCGACCGCGCTCGCCCGTCCTTCATCGACCACCGCCAGGATTTCGCGGCGGTTGATCAGTGCGATCGCGACCATCAGCAACACGCCCGCAACCGCAGCAAGCGGCAGCCAACGGGCAAGCGGCGACACCAGCGCCACGATCAGTACGAGCGCTACCGCCGCACTGATGGCCGACAAAGGCGTGACCGCACCCGCCTCCACGTTCACCCCCGACCGATTGAACGAGCCGCTGGCTGGATACGAGGAGAACATCGACCCCGCCAGATTGGCGAGTCCTTGCGCGCGGACCTCACGCGGCCCATCCAGCGCATGGCCGCTGCGCTGTGCTACGGAACGGGCAATCGATACCGCCTCCGCGAGTGCGAGCAGGGTCATGACCAGGGCAGGCACGACGAGCGCCTGTAGCGTCGCTGGCGACAGGTCGGGCGCCGACCAGGGCGGCCAGGCCGACGTCAGTTCTGCCGTAAACAGCAGGCCCTGGCCCAGGCCTGTCGCGACCAGCGCGGCCGCAGCCAGCCCACCGGCAATCACCCCAACCAGCATGTAAGGCACGCGCCGGTTCCAGGGCTTGGCGAGCATGCAGGCGAGGATGGTGCACGCCGCCACGGTGACGGTGGGCAGATGGCTCTGGCCGATATCGTTCACCAGCCGTCCGGCGGTCTGGAACACGCTGAGTCCTCTTGGCCAGTCGAGTCCGAGCAGGATACGAACCTGGGAGTTGATGATCAGCACAGCGGCGCCCGCGGTAAAACCAACAATCACGCTGTGCGGAACGCGGTCAACCAGCCGCGCTGCGGGCGTGAAGCCGACTGCAAACTGCAGCACCCCCACCATGAAGGTGAGCGTGATCGCAAGCTGCACACAGTGTGCGCTCCCTGGCGTGGCGAGCGGCGCAAGGAGCGCCAGGACCGTAAGCGAGATGGCATTCGCCGGACCGGTGACCATCAGGCGGCTTGAGCCAAACCAGGCCGCGATGATGCAGGGCACGATCGCGGTGTAAAGCCCGTACTGCGGGGGGAGACCCGCCAGCGTGGCAAAGGCAAGCCCCTGCGGCAGCACCACCACCGCACCGGTCAGGCCAGCGGCCAGATCGGCGCGCAGAACGCCCGGCCGACGCAGGTCGGCAATCCAGTCGGGGAGAAGGGCGCGCAAGGCAATGCCTGAATCAGCGGGGCGGTGAATGATCCCGGAGTGCCCAATACGCTGGCAGCCGATGAAGGGGGCGCAACGAGACACTCAAGGAATCAGCGGGGATGGGCACTTGCTGGGGGGGGCGGCAACAACACTTCCCGGATTCTAATCGGCCGCGCACGTCGGCCTGGCCAATGGCGCACAATACCGGTTTTCCGCTGATCGATTCGGACGCCGTACCGGAGCGAGCGTTTGCAGGACCCCAGCCCACCTCCATCCCCGCGCCCCGACGCCTCCTCGCCACCGCGCAGCGCGTTCGCGCGACTGGCAGGTCTCATGCCGGCGCGTCGCCGTAACCTGGCCTACCTGCGTCTCTGGTTCGGGCGGCTCACGTTCTGGCTGGGCGCGGTGGGCGTGGGTCTGCTCGCGGTCGCGTTTGCAAAGCTTGCCGACTGGTTCGGCGAACAATTTCAGCTGCTCTACTCCGAGTTTCCCTGGATTCCCTGGGTGCTCACGCCGGCGGGCGGGGTCCTGCTCCTCTGGATCACTCGCCGCTATTTTCCCGGTGCCGAGGGGAGCGGCATTCCGCAGACCCTGGCCCATATGTCGGCGCCAAATGCTGAACGACCTCACCCGCTGCTGTCGCTACGCATCATTGTCGGCAAGATCCTGGTGGGCGCCGGTGCAGTCGGCGCCGGATTCTCGCTGGGCCGCGAGGGCCCCACGGTGCAGGTGGGCGCATCGCTCATGCATGAGCTGCACAAATTTCTGCCACGATCACTGCACGTCAGCCGCGAGCACCTCATTGTCGCGGGCGGGGCTGCGGGCATCGCGGCCGCGTTCAACACCCCCCTCGCCGGCATCATGTTCGCCATCGAGGAAATGACCCGCAGCGTCGGCACCCGGGTGAGCGGACTCATCATCATCGCAATCGTTCTGGCCGGTGTGGTGTCGCAAGCACTGACAGGCGGCGGCCACTACTTTGGCCACATCCTGATTGCAGCGGAAACGGGGGACCTGCTGATCTGGGTCATCGTTGCCTCGCTCGCAAGCGGCGTCGCCGGCGGTCTCTTCGCCAGAATGCTGATCAAGGCAGCGCTCGGCTGGACCGGGCCCATCGCCGATTTTCGCCGGCGCCGGCCGCTGGTGTTCGCAGCGTTCTGCGGCCTGCTGATCGCGGCCATGGGCTCGCTTACCGCTGGCGCCATCTTCGGTACCGGCTATGAGCCCACTCGCGCGCTCCTGGAGGGCGACGCCGACAATCTGCCGTGGTATTTCTTTTTCTTCAAGCTCGCCGCCACCTTTGTGTCCTATCTGAGCGGCCTCCCAGGCGGCATCTTCGCACCCTCGCTCAGCATCGGTGCCGGGCTGGGTCACGCGCTCACTGATCTGCTGGGCAATCCCGAGCACGCAGGCATGTTACTGGTCCTTACCATGGCGGGCTTTCTTGCAGCCGCCACGCAGGCACCCATCACGTCGTTCATCATCGTGATGGAAATGGTTGATGGGTATTCCAAGGTGATTGCGCTCATGGCGGTGGCGCTATTTGCAAGCTGGATCTCGCGGCTTTTTTGCCCGCCGCTCTACATGACACTCGCCCGACGCTACGCGCCCCCGCCACCGCCTCCCCCAGCGCCTCCTGCAGCGCCTCCTGCAGCGCCCGAGGCACCTCTGGAAGCGCCTTCTGCCGCGCCTTCCACGCTTTCCGCAGCGCCAGACGCGCCCCGTACACCCGCCGACCCGCCCCGGCCCTAGGCCTGCCCCACCCCGCTCTCTCTCACCATGACCCCAGCCGAACTTCCCCTCGAGGGCATCACGGTCGTCTCGCTCGAGCAGGCTATCGCCGCGCCGTTTTGCACCCGCCAGCTCGCCGACCTCGGTGCCCGCGTCATCAAGATCGAACGACCCGACGGCGGTGACTTCGCCCGCGGCTACGACGGTCGGGTCAAAGGATTGAGTTCGCATTTCGTCTGGACCAACCGATCGAAGGAAAGTCTGACGCTTGACCTCAAGCAGCCGGCCGGGCTCGACGCGCTGAATCGTCTCATCGGTCGCGCTGACGTTCTGGTGCAGAACCTCGCCCCGGGCGCCGCTACACGCATGGGGCTGGACCACGAAAGTCTCGCTCCCATTCACCCTGCGCTGATCGTCTGCGACATCTCGGGCTACGGATCCGATGGTCCCTATCGCGACCGCAAAGCCTACGACCTGCTGGTCCAGAGCGAATCGGGTTTTCTGTCGATCACCGGAAGCCCCGATGAAATGGCCAAGGCGGGCTGTTCCATCGTGGACATCTCCGCAGGCATGTATGCCTACAGTGCAATCCTCGCCGCCCTCCTGAAGCGCGGTCGAACCGGTCGCGGCTGCCGCATCGACATTTCGATGCTCGAATCAATGGCCGAGTGGATGGGCTTTCCGCTCTACTACGGCTTTGACGGCGCACCGCCGCCACCGCGCGCCGGAGCCATGCATGCCTCGATCTGCCCCTACGGTCCATTCGCCTGCGGCGATGGCCGCACGGTGATGCTGGGCATCCAGAACGAGCGCGAATGGCAATCCTTCTGCGAGCAGGTGCTGGGCCAGGCCGATCTTGCAACCGACCCCCGCTTTGACAGCAACTCCCGGCGACTGGCCGCACGCGACGAGGTCCACCGCCTGATCAACGCCCGTTTCTCGTCAATGACTGCCGAGCAGGTGATCACGCTCCTCGACACCGCGCGGATTGCCTTTGGCGAAGTCAACACGATCGCGGGTCTGTGGGCGCACCCGCAGCTTGCCGCCCGCGGTCGCTGGCAATCGGTACAGACCGAGCAGGGCCTGGTCCCCGCGCTCCTGCCGCCGGGGCATACCGCGGCCCGCTTCGACCCCGTGCCCCAGCTGGGCGAGCACAGTCACGCCATCCTGGCCGAACTCGGCTATGACGGGGCAGAGGTCAGTGCACTGAAAGCCGCTCGCGTGATCTGATCCCGCGCAGGTGGCGCCCGCGGTCAGCCCTGGCGTACGAGATGCTCGCGACAGGCCGCCACGATCACCGACTCCTCATCAGTTGGCATCACGCGCACCGCCACGCTTGCTGAGGGGTCACTGATGAGCGCTGCGCCCGACTCATTGGAAGCGCGATCCAGCCGCATCCCCATCCAGGCCAGCCGGTCAGTAATGCCGGCGCGGACCGGCGGACTGTTCTCGCCGATCCCGACCGTGAAGACCAGCAGATCACAGCCGCCCAGCGCCACCGCCGTCGCGGCGATTTCCTGCGCGGCGCGCTCGCAGAGGACCTCGATCGCGAAGGCTGCTCGCGGGTCAGCGCTCGCGAGCAGCGTTCGCACATCAGGGCTGATGCCAGAGAGCCCCAGGAGGCCGCTCCGGTCAAACAGCCGACCTGGGCAAGCTCCGGCGGCAGCGCCGCAAGCGCACGGACCCCGGCGAGGTTATGCGGTTGATGAAGCGGCGCAAGCGGCACCTGCGCCTCGAGCACCGCGATTGCCGCGGCGTCGAGCAGCGCCGGCCGCTCGAACCGCCCGCCACCGTGAACGATCCGATGGCCCGCCACCTTGAGGGTGCCAAGGAGACCCGCCGAACGCTCGAGCACCGCCAGCAGATGATCGATCGCATCCTGGTGGCTTCTCACTGCGGGCAGCGACTCGGTCACAGGCGGCTCGCGCGCCACCCGCCATTCGAGGTGAGCGGCACCAGGCTTGCCACCGAGTCCGGCAACCTGGCCACGACCCCGCGCCGTGGCGGCCTCCGATGCCGCTCCACCGGAGCCAGCCGGCGCGACCGCTCGCGACCGAGCGGCCGCGTAGACCGCGAACTTGACGCTCGATGATCCGCAGTTGAGGACCCGGATCGAGTCGTCAGCGCGCATGGCTACCAGTCGACTGTCTGCGCCATTTCTTCGGCCGCCGCACGCATGGCGGGGATGAACTCCATCGCGTCGACAAGACCCAGGCGTGAGGCGGGAAGGTGCATGGCAAGAGCTGCCACCACCCGACCATCGACATCAAGTACCGGTACAGCCAGGCAGCTGACCCCGGCCAGATATTCCTCGGAATCGGTGGCGTAACCCTGCTGCCGCACCCGATCGAGCTCCTCGGACAGCCGCGACGGATCAACCATGGTGCGCTGCGTGTGACGCACCAGCGGACTCTGGCGAATGAAGCGGTCGCGAGCGCGCCGGTTCATGTAGCCCAGAAACAGCTTGCCACTTGCCGAGGCATACAGGGGCTCGACCGAACCCGCACCCAGACTCAGCTTGAGCGGCCAGCCGGTTTCGATGCGATCGAGGTACATCACCGCATTACCGTTTGGAATGGTGAGATTGCAGGTTTCCCCGACGGTCTCAACCAACTCTTCGAGAATTGCGTGGCGTGCCGCCCGCCCGGGAGAGCTGAGCAGCACCTGGCCGGCGAGCCGGTTCAGCCGCTCTCCCCCCTGGTAGCGCTTGCTGCCGGGTTCACGACCCACCAACCCGGCGAATTCGAGCGTGCTCAGGATTCGGAAGACGGTGGGTTTGGGCAGATCGACCTGCTTGCACAGCTCCGCCAACTGGGGCGGCGTCTGGCTGCAGGCAATCGCCTCGATGATCTTGAACGCACGCAGAACTGCAGAGCCCGAAGGAACTGCATCATCTTCGATAGGCAAAACCTGACTGGACATGTTGACTCCTCCCTGGTGAGCGCCATGAGCCACTACACCGGGCACCATTCAGGCAAGGCCTGCTGGGGCTTCTTGGGGCGTTGAGGGGAATCCCTCGGGGCTCGCCGGCAAATATAAGGGCAAACCCGTAGGTTGTGAAATGAAATTTGAGCCGCGAAAAACGGAATGTTGGGCGCCCGCTGGATCACCCTCGAGGCCCGGCACACCCTTCCGCGCCGGTTTACGCGGTCAGGCGATGCGCCGGCGCTGCGCCTGATGGAGCGTGTGCAGCGTGATGCTGCGCACCTCGGCCTTGCTCTGTTCGATATGAGCACGGAGCAGCATCTTTGCCTGATCGGCTTTGCGCTGCAGCACTGCGCGGAGGATCCGCGCGTGTTCCTGGTAGGTGGCGTCGATACGGTCGTCGCGGGTGAAGTCGAGCCGACGCACGATCCGTATCCGGCCCGTCACATCATCGTGAACCCGGGCGATTTCGTCGTTGCCCGCCGCCTTCACGAGCGCCGAGTGAAAGCGCTCATCGAGCTCGCCCACCGCGGGTCCGTCACGCAGTCGCTCGCCTGAAGGCAGCAGCCAGGTCTGGCGGAGCGGCGCGAGCAGCTGCTCGGGCTCCTCGGCCTGGACGAGCCGGGTCACGGCATCGAGTTCAAGCAGCACCCTCAGGTCGTAGAGCTGATCGATCCGGTCAAAATCGATCGGGCGGACGAACCAGCCTGTTTTCGATTCGACCTCCACCAGCCCCTCATCACGTAGCCGGGTCAGCGCCTCGCGGATGGGCGTGCGGCTCACTCCCATCTGCTCGGCCAGTGCCGCCTCGGACAGTCGCTGGCCGGGGGCAAAGAGAAACTCATGCAGATCGGCCTTGAGCCGGTGGTACACCTGCTCCGAAAGCTTGTCGCGCGAGCGCGCAGCCGAATCGGTAGAAGCGAGCTGAATCATTCTGTCGAGGAGACCCGGTTCGCTGTGAGCAGGCAGGCGACCGCGCGGCCGCCGATGCTGGTGAGTCGGGGCTTGTCACGGCCACAGCGGTCCTGCCCGTCGGGGCAACGGCCATGAAAACGACAGGCCGAGGCGGGCGGGTCTACCGGACTTCGCGCCTCACCCTGCAGACGAATGCGCGGCCCCTGGCCGGGAATCGACGAAATCAGTGCGCGCGTGTAGGGGTGGAGCGGCGAGCGAAACACCTGATCCGATGGCCCGACTTCCACGATTTCGCCGAGATACATGACCGCCACCCGCTCGGTGAGCAACCGCACCACGTTCAGATCATGCGACACGAAAATCATTGACAGGCCCAGCTCCCGACGTAGCCGCTCGAGAAGTT
>SXGQ01270090.1_pt1 | contig 19407 bp, 15 predicted proteins | sample 3178371 | NCBI WGS metagenome assembly SXGQ01 (sample SAMN11356859, study PRJNA531348) | freshwater metagenome | isolation source: freshwater sample F1-20 | place: China: Fuxian Lake, Yuxi | collected 2017-12-25 | reverse complement strand
GAGTTCCGCGAGAACGATCTGGTCACCATCATCATCAGTGAGCGGGCCTCGCTGAACCGCACTCAGAAGAACGAGAGCGACAAGAGCTACAGCGTTTCGGGCAGTGTGGTGTCATTCCCCGACCTGATGAAGCTGCTCGAGCTGCGCCTCCAGAACGGCGACCGTCAGAACCTGGCCAACCTGGACGTCGACTTCGACAACGAATACGAGGGCGAGGGCAAGTACCGGCGGGAAGACCGCTTGACCGCCCGGGTGACCGCTCGCGTCATCGAGGTGAAGCCCAACGGCACCCTCGTGCTCGAGAGCAAGACCGTGGTCCGCAGCGACAACGAGGAGCAGGTCATCACCCTCTCGGGCATCTGCCGCCCGGACGACATCAGCCAGACCAACACGGTCCAGTCGAGCCAGATGTTCGGGCTTGATCTGAACATCCAGAACGCGGGCGACATCAAGAACACCGCCAACAAGGGTGTGATCCCGCGGGTGCTGGACGCTTTGTTCAACTTCTGAAACGGGCCGGCGCCGCCGCACGGACGCGGCTGGCACCGGTCTTGCGTAGGACCTCGGCAGCAGGAGGCAGCCGTGACCAAGACGATGCGCGGAGCGCTGATTCGACTCACAAGCCTGGCGATTGTTGCGCTCGCGATGTTGGGCGTTGCGCCCCCGGCGTCGGGCGTGTCGCTTCAGGAAATGACGCGGCTCGACGGCTATGCCGAGACCGAGCTGTGGGGCTACGGCCTGGTGTTCGGCCTGCCCGGCACGGGCGACAAGGCCGGCAACACCGAGCGGGATCAGATCTTGGCCAAGCTCGGTGAATCCGCCGGCAGCCCGGTAGCCGACCTGCGGGCCTTGACCAACGCCAAGAACGTCGCGCTGGTGATGGTGACCGCCCGGGTGCCCAAGGAGGGCGCACGCGCCGGCGACGTGCTGGACTGCTATGTCCAGGCTCGGTACGACGCGAGCAGCCTCAAAGGCGGCCGGCTCTTCATCACGCCGTTGCAGGGTCCGAGCAGGGCGGGTCTGGGCGTCTACGCCAGCGCCAGCGGCCAGATCGTGGTCGAGAACGAGCTGACGCCGACCAGCGGGATGGTCCGCATGGGCGCCCGTATCACATACGACATCGAGAAGCAGGTGATCGGCCCCGAGGGCACGCTCGTGCTCAACATCGAGCCGCAGTACGCCAGCTGGCCCACGGCCCGGCTGATCGCCAACAGCATCAACCAGGACCGCGCGGGCCTCTCTGAGGAAGCGATGACGATCGCCCGCGCGATCGATGCCAAGACGGTCCTCGTGCAGATTCCCGATCCAGAGCTCGCCAACCCCGCCAACTTCATCGGCGACATCATGTCGATCCGCCTCGAACCATCGCTGTTAAACCTGCCGGCACGGGTGGTCATCAACGAGAGTCGCGGCACGATCATCGTCACGGGCAACGCCCAGATTTCCGGGGTCGCGATCGCGCACAAGGACCTCATCGTCACCGAGCTCAACCCCTCCCGGCCGCCGACACTCGAGAACCCGGAGGTCCGCCGGTCGCGCTGGACGACCACGGGCACCGCCGAGGACGAACGCAGCAACGCCATGCTGCAGGACCTGCTCAGGGCCCTGCGCCAGCTCGACGTTCCGGTGCAGGATCAGATCGACATCCTCGCCAAGATGCACGCCCAGGGCATGCTCCACGCCCAGTTCATCAGGGAGTAAGCCATGGATGCCTCAAGCGGACTGATCAATCGTGCCCCCGAACTGTCGCCCGCGGCGATGGCGCCCGGCGTCGCCGGCATCGGCGGCTTGACGGGTCGATCCTCGCCCGTCGCCACCGGCACCGGCTTCCAGTCGGAGCTGAGCCGGGTCCGATTCGGGGCCACCAACGAGCAGAAGGCCCGCGCCGCCGCCGAAGAGTTCGTGGCCACCGCGCTGGTGAAGCCGGTGCTCGCCCGCATGCGGGAAGGCAGCCAGGCGGCCGCACCCTTCGCCCCCGGCCCCTACGAGAAGCAGTTCGGCCCGCTGATCGACAACGAGATCGCCAAGCGGCTCGTCCAGGCCAGCCGCTTCGACGTCGTCGACGCCGTGGCACGCAACCTGCTGAAGAACAGCGGGCGCCAAGCGCCCATGGTCGACACCCGAGGCTGATCCATGCAGACCCCAAGCCCCATCGCCGCAGACGATCCCCGCATCGGCGAACTCGAATCCGTCGTCCGCGACCTGATCGCCGCCTATGAGCGGCTGTCGTCGCTGTCACAGGATCGGCGTCAGGCGATGCGTGCGGCCGACCCGGTGGCGCTGGGCCGAGTGATCGCGCAGGAGAGCGAGGCGGTGCAAGTGGTGGCGGCGCTGGAGCAGAAGCGGCTCCCGCTGGTCGCCGACCTCTCCAAGCGACTAGGCGCACCGGCACGAACCGAAACAACCATCACCTGGATCGCGCAGCGCCTGCCCGGGTTGGCGCGGGAACGGCTGCTGAGCCTCGCGCAGCGACTGCGCGAGCTGATCAGCACCGTCCTCAAGCAGAACGAAACCGCCCGGCGCACCGCGGAACTGCTGGCCGGCCACATGGAGGGGCTGATGCGTCAGGTGGCGGCCGCCCTGAACCACGGGCAGACCTACGGGCGCGGGGGAGTGGTCACGGCCGGCCCCACCGTGGTGTCGGCCCTGGATGTGCGATCGTGAGGACCCATTGATGCTGGCGGAGACCGCTCGATGAGCCTGACCAGTTCGCTCCTGATCGGCCAGACCGCGCTCACGGCGAGCCAGGTCGCGCTGCAGGTCACGGGCAACAACCTGGCCAACGCCGCCACGCCCGGCTACCACCGCCAGCGCGTCGACCTCTCCACGATCGCGGGCCAGCGCCAGGGCAACGTGTTCACCGGCCGCGGCGTCCAGGTGTCTGACATCCGGCGCGTGGTCGATCCGGCCCTGCAGGCGCGGATCCGCGGGGCCATCGCCCAGGAGCAGGCCGCCGATGTCGAGTACCGGCTGCTGTCGTCGATCGAGTCACTCACCAGCGAGCTGACCGGCACGGACCTCTCGTCGCAGCTGAGCAAGTTCTTCAACTCCTTCAGCGAGATCGCCAACAACCCGGCCAGCGCGGTCATGCGGTCCAACGTGATCGAGGAGGGGGCGGCGCTCGCGTCGTACATGCGCGGCCTGCGGACCGACCTGCTTCAGACCCGGAGCCAGGTGGATGCCGAGCTGGCGACCAACGTCAAGCAGGCCGACGGACTGGTCCGCCAGATCGCCAACCTCAACGAGGCGATCTCGACCTCCGAGGTTGGCAACGGTCAGAACTCCAGCCTCCGCGACCAGCGCGACGAGCTGGTCCGGCAGCTCTCAGAGCTCTTTGAAGTCTCGGTGATCGAGCAGCCCAGTGGGTCGGTCGATGTCCTGATCGACTCGCAACCGGTCGTCGTGGGCTCGGTCTCGCGTGGGCTCGAGCTGCGGTTGCGGGAGGTCAACGGCGAGCCGCAGGTCGATGTTCTGATCTCCTCCAGCCGGGCGTCGCTTAACGTCACGGGCGGGCGCATCGGGGCGCTGCTGGCAGGGCGAACCGGAAACGTGCAGGAGGCGATCGACAGCCTCGACAGCGTTGCCTCCGCGCTCATCTACGAGGTCAACAAGCTCCACACGGTCGGGCGTCCCGCGGGACGCATCACCGATCAGACCGGGTGGCTCGTGGTGCCGCCGGCCGATCAGACCCTGGCCTTCAACGATCCGACGAACACGGCGCTCTCCGGCCTGCCCTTCAGGCCGACGAACGGAAGTTTCACCGTCACGATGCACGATGCCTCGGGCAACAAGACCACCACCACGATCCTCGTGGACCTCGACGGCGTGGACAACAGCGGCAACCCCGGCTTTGGCGACGACATGTCGCTCGAGGATCTCCGCGCCGCCTTGGACGCCGTTCCGGACCTCAACGCCGAGATCACGGCCGACGGACGACTCCGGCTCTACACCGACCAGGGCGCCGATGTCAGCTTCGGCGACGACACCTCCGGCGTTCTGGCCGTGCTCGGCATCAACACCTACTTCCAGGGCTCGAGCGCCCAGGACATCGCCATCCGATCGGACCTCCGCAACGATCCCAGCAAGTTGACCATCGGCATGGTCGACGGCACGAATGAGACCGCGCTTGCCATCGCGCAGCTCCGCGACAAGAAGGTCACGTCGCTCGCCGGGCTGAGCATCCAGGACTCGTGGCAGCAGTTCAGCGACAAGTCCGCCGTCCGCACCGCCGGAGCGGCCGTCCGCGTCGGCGCGCTCTCGGGCGTTCGTGCCAGCCTCGAAGCCCAGGAATCAGCGCTCGGCGGCGTCAGCGTTGACGAAGAGTCCATCAACCTTCTGAAGTACCAGCAGCAGTACCAGGGCGCCGCCCGGTTCATCAGCGTGATCGACGAAATGACCCAGATCCTCCTGGGCCTCGTGTAGCCCGTGTCCATCCGGAACGACCGACCATGAGCGGCATCCCATCCAACCTCTCCCGCGTGCCCAACAGCCTCGCCTGGCAGATCGGCATGCGCGGCATCAACTCGACCAACGTCAGCCTGCTGAACCTCACCACCCAGCTCACCTCCACGCTCCGCATCAACAAGCCCAGCGACGATCCCATCGCCGCATCCCTGATCGGCGTGCTCGACAAGCAGATCGAGCAGGGCGAGCAGCGCGAGCGCAATCTCCAGCACGCGGCCAGCGTGATGAACACCATCGACCAGACCCTCGGCGAGCTGGGCGAGACCGTGCTGGAAGCCAAGGGCATCGCCTCGGCCCAGATCGGCGTCGGCTCCGACGCCACCACCCGCGCGCTCCAGGCCGACGTCGTCAACTCGATCCTGAGCGGGGTCTTCTCCAGCGTCAACCGGTCCTACGCGGGCCTCCACCTCTTCGGTGGCAGCATGGTCGGCCAGGCCCCGGTGCAGTCCTTCAACGGCGGCTACCGCTACGTCGGCGACCGCACGGGTCTGTATACCGACCTGCCCGAAGGCATCGACTTCCCCATCACTCTCTCGGCCGATGCCGCCGTCGGGTCGCTCTCGGCCCGCGTCGAGGGGACCGCCGACCTCAATGCGGCCCTGACCGGCCAGACCTTCATCCGCGACCTCCGCGGCCCGGCCCAGAACAGATCCCTCGGCGTCCTGAACATCACCATCGACGATGGCGTCCTGCCGCAGACCATTCAGGTCGACCTCTCGCAGGCCGAGACGGTCGGCGGGGTCGCCAACGCCATCGAATCAGCCATCCGGGCGGCCGATCCCGCAGCGCTCGGCGGCGCCTACCCCGCCGGCGTCACCCTGACCCCGACGCAGTTCTCCATCAACGGCATCGGCGCCGGGTACGAGATCAGCTTCGAAGACGGGCCAACCGACCAGACCGCATCGGCCCTGGGCCTGTCAGGCTTTGCGTACGACACCGCCAACGCCGTCACCACCCTGCCCAACACGGATCTCAACCCCCGGGTCACCGACCGCACCCTGCTCGGCGACCTCGGGGCGACCCCCGCTGTGACCTTCGGCAACATCGTGTTCCGCAACGGCTCGCGCCAGGGCACCGTGACCACGACCCCGGGGATGACAGTGGGGGAGTTCGCCGAAGCGGTCCGCAGGCTTGACCTTGGCGTCCGCGTCGAAGTTGCCGGTTCCGGCGACCGTCTGAACGTCGTCAACGAGGTCGCCGGGTTCCGGATGTCGATCGAGGAGGCCGGCGGCACCGCCGCCACGACCCTTGGCATCCGCAGCTTCAGCGGCGAGACGCGGCTCACCGAGTTCAACGACGGCCGGGGCGTCCAGTACGCCGACGGCGCCACCAACCCCCTTACCGGCCTGCCCGATCCATCCCGCAACGTCGACTTCCGGATCACCCTCACCGACGGGTCGACCTTCGATGTGGATCTGACCCAGGCGGATGTGGTGTCGGCGCAGACGGTTATCGACAAGATCAACGCCGATGCCGCGGCCGCGGGCTTCGGGGCTGTCTTCACCGCCGCCCTTGCGACCAACGGGAACGGCATCCAGCTTTCCGACACCACCGGCGGGGCCGGTGTGATGCAGGTGGCCTCGCTGAACGGTTACGCGGCCGAGGATCTGGGCCTGCTGGATGGGACCTTCACCCCCGGTGCCCCACCGATCCTCGTGGGGTCCGACCGGGCGTCGGTCCGGGTGGACAGTCTGCTGACCACTCTGGCAGATCTTCGGGACGCCCTTTTAAACAACGACGAGCGTGGCATCACTTTTGCGGGAGAGCGTCTTGAGGCCGACCTTGAACGGCTGGCGTCCGCGCGGGCGCTGGTCGGCGGGAGAGCCTCGCGGGTCGAGGCGGCCCAGGACCGAGTGGAAGACGCCATGCTGCTGGACAAGTCACTCAAGAGCGATCGTCAGGACCTGGATCTGGTGGAGGCGTCCAGCCGCTTCAGCCAGTTGCAGTTGCAGCTCCAGGCGGGACTGACGGCGGTGTCTCAGGCGGCGCCGCTCTCGCTGCTGAACTTCCTCCGCTAGGCGGGGGCGTGCCGATCCGGCGAGAGCCGGCTGCGGCGGATTGACCGGAAGGTTCGACGGGCACCGGCCCCCGTCGGATCGCGACAGGACGTCGCCCGTCTGGAGACGGGGCCGACCCAGGACGATTCGGCCGTGGAGTGGAGCACTCCGATGGAAGTGCAGACAACGCGCTTCGGCACAGTCACGATCGCGGAGGACCGCGTTCTGACGTTTCCCAAGGGCCTGCTGGGGTTCCAGCACTGCAAGCGGTACTGCCTGCTGCAGCCCAACGACGACGCTGTGTTCTTCTGGCTCCAGAGCCTGGAGGACCCCGCGCTGGCGTTCGTTGTGACGGACCCGACGCTGTTCGAGCCGGAGTACTCCGTGCCGATCCGTCCCGAGCAGATGGAGGGCCTGCGCCTGGGCAAGCTCGAAGACGCTCAGGTCTTCGTGATTGTGAACAAGGTGCAGCACAAGCTCACGGGCAACCTGCAGGGGCCGCTGGTCGTGAACACGCTCGACCGCGTCGCCGAGCAGTTCGTGCTCGCGGACAAGAAGTGGACCACGCGTCACGAGCTGATGGCCCTGCCGCAGACGGCCCAAGCCGCGTCGGCCTGAGTCCCGTTCGGGGACCTGCGGGCGGAGTTCAGGGCGCTCGGAGCGCTCGCCCGCGAATGTGTACGCGACGCAGTGCGCGCAGGCGCCTCGTCGCGTCGGATCCAAGGAAGGAGCCGACAGCATGTTGGTGCTCTCACGTCAGCGCGACGAAACGATCATGATCGGTGACGATGTCGAGATCACGGTCGTTGACATCCGCGGCGACAAGGTTCGGTTGGGGATCACGGCGCCCTCACGTGTCGCCGTTCATCGCAAAGAAGTCTACGACGCCATCCGCGTCGAGAACGAGCAGGCCGCACGGGCCGTCGACGGCGACATCACGGCCCTGGGCCGGGGCGCCGCGCCCGAACGGCCCGCCGCCGTTCGACCCGCCGCACGCCTGACGCCCGCCAACGGGTCGACACCCGCGCGGATCGTCGCCCGCCCGCCCGTCATCGGATTGCAGGAAAAGCGCCCGGCCTGAACCGGCCGGCCACACCGTTCGCACCATCGCGGCCGAGGAAGACCCAAGTCCGGCCGCCGGACCGGCAGATACGCCGGATCGAGCAGCAGTCACGGAGGATTGTCATGGCGAGGATCAACTCCAACATCGCGAGTCTGATCGCCCAGTCGAATCTCAAGAAGTCCAACGAGGACCTTGAGCTGCGACTGAGCCGATTGGCGACGGGCCTGCGCGTCAACCGAGGGGCGGACGACCCCGCTGGCCTGATCGTCTCGGAACGACTGAGGTCCGAGCTGCGCGGCATCGACCAGGGGATCAAGAACTCCGAGCGCGCCGGCACCGTCATCGCGACGACCGAAGGGGCTCTCGCAGAGGTGAGCGAACTGCTCAACTCCATCAAGGCCCTGGTCGTCGAAGCGGCCAACACCGGCGCCTTCTCCAAGGAGGAGATCGAAGCCAACCAGCTGCAGATCGACTCGGCCATCGAATCGATCACCCGCATCGCCAACACCACCAGCTTCGCCGGGCTCAAGCTGCTCAACGGCTCGCTCAGCTACCGCACCAGCGGCCTTGACCCCGCCGCCATCGTGAAGCCCACCATCTATGGTGTGGGCTTCGGCGATCGCGCCTCGGTCGATGTGCGTGTCGAGGTCCTGGGCTCGGCCCAGACCGCCCAGTTGTTCCTCCGCACCGACTTCGGCGCCACCGCCCCCCCCGGCGGCGTCAACGGCGTGCTGCCCTCGTCGGTCACACTCGAGCTGGCCGGGCCCACCGGCGTCGAAGAGCTGACTTTCATCTCCGGCACCACCGCCGACGCCATCATCACCGCGATCAACTCCCGCACCGGCACCACCGGCCTCCGCGCCGAGCGCGTGACCGCCGGCCCCGGCGGCGTGTCCTCGGGCATTGTCGTTCAGTCCGTCGGGTACGGGTCCGACGCGTTCGTGTCGGTCAAGGCACTCTCGGGCGGCGACGAACTGGTCTTTGCCCGTCTCGAGAACGACGCCCCGGGCCCCATTGACTGGACCGACACCGCCTCCTGGACCCAGGCCCTCACCGACCGCGGTCGCGATGTCTCGGTGCTGATCAACGGCGCTCTGGCGACCGGCCGTGGCCTGAACGTGACGCTCCGCAACCCCGATCTCGATATCTCGATGCTCCTGACCGAGGACTTCGCCACGACGGTCGACGGGACCCCTGAGGTCTTCGTGATCACCGGCGGCGGGGCCAAGTTCCAGCTCGGCCCGCAGGTCTCGGCCCAGCAGCAGATCAACGTCGGCATCAACTCGATCGGCGCCACCAGGCTCGGCGGAACGCTTGTCACCCTGGGCGACGGCGTGTCGCAGGAGCTGCAGTTCCTCAGCAGCCTCAAGTCCGGCGGCGACAACGGCCTGTCCCGGGGCAACCTCGCCAACGCCAGCCGCGTCCTGGAAACCGCCATCGACGAGGTCGCCGGGCTGCGAGGACGGCTGGGCGCGCTGGAACGAAACGTCCTCCAGACCAACATCCGGTCGCTCGAGGCCGGGCTCGAGAACATCACCGCCAGCGAGTCGGTCATCCGCGATGCCGACTTCGCAGTCGAGACAAGCCGCCTGACCCGTTCGCAGATCCTGGTGCAGGCGGGCACCGCCGTGCTGGCGACCGCGAACACGAACGCCCAGCAGGTGCTGAGCCTCCTGGGCTAAGCGTCCCCGCCCGGTAACTTCCGGGGCCGCGCGCCCCGATCAGTGAAACTATAAGACCCGCCCCGGCGCTCATCGCCGGGGTTTTTTTATCAGCACCAGCGGGTTCAAACTCTGCGGGCTGTAGCGGCTGCGCGCCTCGCTGACACGCCGTGGCGCGATCGCGGCGCTCCGGAGGCGCACAAACCGCGTCGATGTCCTCAGCCGCAACGTCGGCGCGCAGCCGGCGGTGCGGCGCAGGGAGCCGGAAGGGACGCCGGCGACCGAGGGCAGCGTGTGGTGTCAGCACGCGGCTCGGACGGAACGGGACCCAGCGCCCGGCGCACGTCCGTCCCGGTCCGGCCCGACCACGGGTCGCTTCAGTTCACGGAGGAGTCATGAGCCGTATCAATACGAACGTGTCCTCGCTGATCGCTCAGCGGGTGCTGGGTCAGAACAATCAGTCCCTGGGCACGACGCTCGAGCGACTGAGCACCGGCCTCCGCATCAACCGCGGCAAGGACGACCCCGCCGGCCTGATCGCCTCGCAGAATCTGCGGGCCGACAAGGTCGCCATCGGTGCCGCCATCAGCAACGCCGAGCGCGCCGATCAGGTCGTCAACATCGCCGAGGGTGGCCTCGACGAGATCTCCGGCCTGCTGACCGAGCTCCAGGGCCTGGTCACCAGCACCGCCAACACCGCCGGCCTCTCCGTCGAGGAGAAGCAGGCCAACCAGCTTCAGATCGACTCCATCCTTCAGACCATCGATCGCGTCGCCTCCGCGACCAGCTTCCAGGGCGCCAAGCTCCTCAACGGCAACTTTGACTACACGACCACCGGCGTCAACGGCAACGTCAGCGCCTTCAAAGTGAACGGCGCCAAGCTCGGGTTCAACGAGTCGCGCAACGTCGACGTCATCGTCACCACCTCCGCCCAGGTCGGCGGCTTCTTCCTGTCGTTCGGCGCCGGCAGCCTGAACCTCGGCGGTGCGGGCGCCTCCGACGGCGCCACCAGCAGCTTCGTCATCGAGGTCACCGGCGCCAAGGGCTCCCGCGAGCTCAGCTTCTCGTCGGGCGCCACCCTCAGCGACATCGCGACCGCCATCAACAGCTTCACCGACGTGACCGGCGTCGAGGCCGCGGTCTCCGGAACCACCGGCATCCGCCTCGCCAGCGACGCCTTCGGCTCGGATCAGTTCGTCGGCGTCAAGGTCGTTGATGACGGCGGCATCGGCGCCGCCAGCAACACCGGCCTCTACAACTTCGAGTCCCAGGACACCAACGCCGCCGCCGCCAGCCGCCTGAGCACCTTCGGCGCGGCCAACAACCAGATCAAGGACGCCGGCCAGGACGTCAAGGCCACCATCAACGGCATCGTCGCTACCACCCAGGGGACCAAGGCCCGCATCTCCACCGACTTCCTCGACGTCGAGCTCGACCTCTCGTCCACTGGCAGCGGCACCAACGCCCAGACCCTGGGCGCCATGAGCGCGTTCACCATCACCGGCGGCGGCGCCGACTTCCAGCTCGCCGGCCGCGTGGACATCGCCGGAAAGGTCAGCCTCGGCATCTCCAACGTCGCCGCTCGCTCGCTCGGCAAGCTCGTCGAAGGCTCCAGCAACTACTTCCTCTCCAACCTCGGCTCCGGCAGCAGCCTGAACGTTGTCAGCGGTGACATCTCAACCGCTCAGGACGTGGTCGGCAACGCCATCAAGGAAGTCTCCAGCCTCCGCGGCCGCCTCGGCTCGTTCCAGCAGAACACCGTCGGCGCGACCATCCGCAGCCTGGGCATCGCCTTCGAGAACACCGCGGCCGCTGAGAGCAGCATCCGCGATGTGGACTTCGCCAAGGAGACCGCGAACCTCACCCGCTCGCAGATCCTCGTCTCCTCGGCACAGAACACCCTGGGCCTGGCCAACGTCCAGCCCCAGAGCGCTCTCCAGCTCCTGGGCTAAGCCCGGACGCTGACGCCCGATAAGTACCCGGCCCCGGTCGATCGCGACCGGGGCCGGTTTGTTTTTGGCCCGGGCCGGTTCGTTATCGGAACCGCTGTATGGGACCCGACCAACCCCTCCGATAACCCGGACCGTCGCATCGCTGCCGCACGTCCGCGGCCGGGCCGGAGAACACGTCCATGAGCCGGATCAACACCAACGTCGCCTCCCTCATCGCCAGCCGCGTGCTGGGCCAGAACAACGGCTCGCTCGGCATCTCGCTCGAACGGCTCTCGACGGGCCTCCGCATCAACCGCGGCAAGGACGATCCCGCAGGTCTGATCGCCTCGCAGAACCTGCGGGCCGAGAAGTCGGCGCTGGGCGCGGCCATCAGCAACGCCGAGCGCGCCGATCAGGTCGTGAACATCGCCGAGGGCGGCCTCGAAGAGATCACCGGCCTTCTCAACGAGCTGCGGGCGCTGGTCACCGAGACCGCCAACACCGCCGGCCTGTCCAAGGAAGAGCGCGAGGCCAACCAGCTCCAGATCGACTCGATCCTCCAGACCATCGACCGCGTCGCCGGCGCCACCAGCTTCCAGGGGCTGCGCCTGCTCAACGGTAATCTCAACTACAGCACCCAGAACGTCTCGGGCGCTGTGCAGAACTTCCGCGTCAACGGCGCCAAGCTCGGCTTCAACGAGACCCGCAACGTCGACGTTCTGGTCACCACCTCGGCCCAGGTCGGCGGGTTCTACCTCTCCTTCGGCGGCGCGCGACTCGACCTCAACGGCGCGCTCAACGGCAACACCCAGTCGTTCGTCGTCGAGGTGGCCGGGGCCAAGGGCTCGCGTGAGCTGAGCTTCTCCTCCGGCACCAGCCTCACCGAGATCGCCTCCGCCATCAACAGCTTCAAGGCCGTGACCGGCGTCCAGGCCTCGGTCTCAGGCACCACCGGCATCCGCCTTGAGAGCACCGCGTACGGCACGGACGAGTTCGTCTCGGTCAAGGTCGTCGACGACGGAGCCATCGGCACCGGCAGCGGCATCGGCATCTACAACCTCCAGGCCCAGAATGCACTGGCGGCCGATCCCAACAGCAACGGCAGCACTCCCGGTGACGGGCCGCTCTCGACCTTCACCGGCGCCAGCAACCGCCTGACCGACCGCGGGCAGGATGTTGAAGCGACCATCAACGGCATCCGCGCCACCACGAGGGGCACCGTGGCCCGCATCGCCACCGACTTCCTCGATGTCGAGATCGACCTGACCTACGACCCCTCCTCGGGACAGACCAACGCCGCCCGGCTTGGTGCGCTCAGCGCCTTCTCGATCACCGGCGGCGGCGCGGACTTCCAGCTCGCTTCCCGCGTGGACATCGGCGGCAAGGTCAGCCTTGGCATCCAGAATGTCGCGGTGCGCGAGATCGGACGCGCCGTCCTGAACCTGTCCGGGACCGAGACGTCGCAGTACCTCAAGGACATCGGCACCGGGCGCGGGCTCAACGTCGTCACCGGCAGCCTCGAGGGCGCGCAGCAGGTCATCGATCAGGCGATCAAGGACATCAGCTCGCTCCGCGGCCGGCTCGGCGCCTTCCAGAAGAACACCATCGGCGCGACCATCCGCAGCCTGGGCATCTCGATGGAGAACACCACCGCCGCCGAGAGCGTGATCCGCGACACCGACTTCGCCGAAGAAACCGCGTCGCTGACACGAGCCCAGATCCTCGTGACCTCCAGCACCCAGGTGCTGGGCATCTCCAACTCGCAGCCCCAGTCGGCGCTGCAGTTGCTGGGGTAAGAGCGTAGGCCCTAGTCAGCGGCCTTCGGCGCTCGGCCCTCGGCCTTCGGGGCCTCCTGACCGCTGAGGGACGAGTTGTCCGGCTTCAGCCGTAGTCGCAGAGAAGTCAGCATGCGCCCGATGTGATCGCACAGATCGAGAATGCGAGGGAGCTGCGCATCGTCGGTGTAGCCCAGTCGCTGTGCGATGAGCACAAAGGTCTCTGTCTCAGAGAGCGAACCCTTGGCGATGGCCAGGAATCGTGCGTAGTCATTGGGGCTGTGCCGCGAGAACCCCTCGGCGATGTTCGCCGGGATCGAGGCGGCGGCCCGGGTCATCTGCGAGACCAGCCTGAATCGCTCATCCGGCGGGAAGCGACCGGTCAATGTGTACACCTCGACCACCAGGTCCATCGACTTCTGCCACACAACCAGATCGCGGTACGACCGGATGGGCGTCCTGTCTAACTCTGGGCTCATCACATGCCCCAGTGAGGTTCAGGTCTTCAAACGAAGGCCGAGGGCCGAGCGCCGAGGGCCGCTCCGCCGCCTGCGGCTAAATCACCCACCCGCTCCCCCCCAAGGCCGCCTCCACCTTTCCCTTCCACTCGCCGTACCCCTCGCGCCCCATCAGGCCGAAGGTCGCCACCTTGCCCGTCTCGACGGCGGGCTGGTCGTACGCGTCGATGTTCAGCATCAGCCCTGAGTACGCCGTCGCCATCTCCCACAGGTAGATGAACTGCCCGACATGGCGCGCATCGATCTTCGGGAACTCGATGGTGAAGTTGGGGCGGCGGCTCTCGACCAGCGCGAACTCGGTGGCCCGCTTCTCGGCGTTGAGCAGCGTGCCGAAGGTCGAGCCCTCCAGGTACTTGATCGCCTCGACGCCCAGCCCCGTCGGGATCGCCAGCTCCGAAGCGCCAAAGTCCTTGACCTCAACCAGACCGAACACCTTGTCGTTCGGCCCCTCGCGGTAGAGCTGCACCTGCGAGTGCTGATCGGTGGTGCCCAGGGCCTTGACCGGCGTGAAGCCCGCGAAGACCTCCTTGCCCTGCCGGTCCACGCGCTTGCCCAGCGACTCGGCCCACAACTGGCGGAACCAGTCGGCCAGCAGATACAGGCTGTTGCTGTAGGGCATCATCACGTGGATCGTCTTGCCCTTCTCAAGACCCAGCCGGCACAGCAGCGTCGCCAGCATCGCCGCGGGATTCTCAGACAGCGACGGCTTCGAGCACGCCTTGTCCATGTCCGCCGCACCGTCGAGCAGCGCGTTGATGTCGATGCCGCACATCGCCGCCGAGAACAGCCCCACCGGCGACAGCACGCTGAACCGCCCGCCGACGCCGTCGGGCACCGGCAGCGTGGCGTACCTGTTCGCGTCGCAGATCTGGCGCATCGTCCCCTTGGCCGGGTCGGTCACGGCGACGATGTTCTTCCCGTGATGCTCGCGCCCCAGCGCATCGATCAGCAGTTGCCGGATCGTCATGAACTGGGCGGCCGTTTCGGCCGTCTCGCCCGACTTGCTCACCACGTTGAACAGCGTCCGCTTCAGCCCCGGGTCGCTCGCCTTGCAGTACGCCAGCACCGCGCCGAAATACGCCGGGTCCACGTTGTCCACGACGAACATCCGCGGCCCCGAGCGCTCGCCGGTCGGCAGCAGGTTGTAGGTGGGTGGGTTGAGCGCCGACTGCAGCGCGATGTTGCCCAGCGCCGACCCGCCGATCCCAAGGACCACCATGTTGTCGAACTTCCCGCGGCGCTCTTCGACGAGCTTGTGGATCGCCGAGACGTGGTCGCGGCGCATCGGGTCAACGTGCAGCCCGCGCCACCGCTCCCAGCCGGTGTTCCGCGTCTTCTCAAGACTGGCCGTCAGTTGGGCAATCCGGGCATCGCTCGGCGATCCCGCGGCCATGGACGCCGCATCCAGCCCGTGTGGGCCCACGCGATCGGACAGACAGTTGGCGTAGTGCAGTTTCAGCATCCCCAAAGCCTACCGCAGGCGGGTTCAGGATTCACCAAGAGCCTCTCCGCCACCCCATCTGCTGGTACGCTAACGGGGCATGGACCACCCCTGGCACGACATCGTTCCCTCCACCCAAGGCTCGGGCGACCTGCCCGCGTACTTCCGCGCACTGGTCGAGATCCCCCGCGGGTCGAACCTCAAGTTCGAGCTCGACAAGCCCAGCGGCCTGCTCAAGCTCGACCGGATGCTCTCGTCGGCGGTGTACTACCCCGCCAACTACGGGTTCATCCCCCAGACCCTCGCCGAGGATGACGACCCGCTGGACGTATTGGTCTACTGCACCGAGGCGATCCCGCCGCTGACCATCTGCGAGGCCCGCGCGGTCGGCATGATGACGATGATCGACCAGGGCGCGCCCGACCACAAGATCATCTCCGTGCTGCTCCAGGACCCCATCTACTCCGAGTTCGAGAAGGCCAGCCACTTCCCCAAGCACATCTTCAAGATGCTCAAACGCTTCTTTGAGGACTACAAGCAGCTCGAGGGCAAGCAGGTCGCCGTCGACGAGATCATGCCCGCCGAGGCCGCCCACGCCATCATCGAGGACTCCCTCCGCCGCTACTGGGCGTCGCGCCAGAAGGGCGAGATGAAGGGACTCTGATCGGGCTACCGCAGGCGCAACGCCCGGCGTGCGGCCTCGTACGCCAGCGCGTGATTCGACGCCGTCTGGAACGACTCGGCAGCGCGCCCGAACGTCTCATGCGCCTCGGTGCCGCGGAGCTCCTGCATGATGGCCCGGTGCGGATCGGTCTCGGCGAACTCGGTTCGGGCCAGAAGCTCCGGGAGCGCGTTGCGGACGGCGATCGCGTCGTTCTGGACGTTCAGGATGAACCGCCGACCCGACGGATCCTGGGAGTCGTGCGAATGGCACGAGAGGCAGCCGTGGGTGGTGAAGCACGCGTTCAGCTCCCTGTAGGCCCGGCTCAGCGCCGGGGCCTCGGGGTTCTCGACGGAAAAGAGGAATGCGAACTGCGAGGCGCGGGCGCCGCCCTTCGATGCCGACCATGGGTGGCCGACAGTCCACAAGCTCGCGGGCATCGGCGCGGCCTCAGGCCCGGCGCGCACCAGCGCTGCCTGCAGGTGTTCGCCGCGGAAGACCAGGATGATTTCCTGCGCGCTGAGGTGCGCCCGCCACACCGCGGGCTGGTTCCACATGGGCGCCGGGAACTCTTCGGGCTCAAGGCCTTCGCGGAGCCGCGCTGGAAGTCGGAGAAGGATGAGATCGCCGGCTTCCTCGATGCGGTGCTCCCCCTCGAAGGTGAACATCGACAGGTTGATTTTCACGAGGGCGAGCGAGGAGATCGCCCACCCCGTGCGGCCGTCGAGGCCAATCGGCTCATCCTCTTCCAGTGTTCCCCAGCGCACATGGTCGTCTCCGGAGTCGATCAGCACGGCGAGGCGCGCGAGCTTGCCGGCGGCTTCCTGGCGCGCGGCCGACGCGGGCTTCTCAACGCAGGGGCTGGCCTCACGAATCGCAGCGCCAAAGCCGTTCAGCCGATCGAGCAGCACCTCCCTGGCCAGAGGCTCGGGCGGCGCATCCGTTTCCACGTCGACGGGTCCGTGCTCCTGGCCGGGATCGCGCAGCGCCAGCACCGCCGCGGGCGTGAGGGCGATGAGGCACAGAAATGCAGCGGCGCGTGGGCGATTCATGGCGTGGCTCAATGCGTGGGCGACTGCTACGGCCGAGCAGCTGGCGTCGGTGTCGGGGCGGCCTCGGCGGTGCTCTGCTTGAGGCGCTCGAAGGCGAAGGCCGCGTCGGCCTTTCGCTCAAAGTCCCGGGCCAGGCGGATGAGCTCAGCAAGGACTTCGTCGTCCTGGATGCCATTGGGCTCGTGGGCCATGGCGTTGCCGGGGGGCATGCGGTTGTACTCGAGCACCGAGACCAGCGTCCGTCGTGCGACCAGCGCCTGGTTGGGATAGTTCAGGAGCACCAGATCATTCAGGCGGCTGCGATTGTCTGGCGCGTGGCACGTCAGGCAGTTTTCCTCACGGAATCGCTCCTCAAGCGCGCGGTAGCTCTCGTCAAGACCTCCGACGTGGGGGTTGTCCTGGGAGAACACGTAACTGAAGAGCGTCACCCGCGGCTGAGGATGACCCGCTTCATCCGTCCACGTCCAGTGGGTGTCCCATTCGCGTTTGATGAGCTGCAGCGACAGCGGGTTGGGCGACACACGCATCGCCGAAACCAGCCGGCCTGAGGAGAACACAAACACCAACCGATCGGTGTTCATGTACGCCGTCCACTTGTTGGGCGAGTGCCAGAAGGGGTAGGGGTACTCGCCGGCGTCGAGCGTGCCGCGGAACCGTGCGACCATCGAGAGCACGGTAAACCGCCCCTCCTCGCGAACCTCGAAGCCCCCGGGGAACATGAACGTCGAGAGGTACAGCTTGGTCCACACCAGCGGGTTGAGCTCGGTCAACTGGAAGTAGTCATCGCGGCTGTTGACCTCCAGCCGATAGGCGTCGGGGTCGTAGCCCTGGTCCGGGTTGAAGCCGCCCCACAGGATGCGATTGCCGGCCGCGTCCAGCAGGTCGTTGCACGCGGCCAGTCGCTGAGCAGCTTCGTCGCGAGCTTTGACATCGCCCGGATCGGCGATCGGACTGGCCGCGATGAGCTGGCGGGCGATGCGCTCGGCCATCACGCTGTCGATGGTCGTCTCGAGCACCATCGGCTTGGGCTTCGCCGTGCCCGAAGCAGGAGCAGTGGGGGAGGCCGGGTCTGTCGCCGGCGTCGACGGAGCGCCAGGCTGCGTCTGCGCTGCCGATGCCGCAAGCCAGACGGCGATGGCGACCACGGCGGTCATGATGGCAAGCGGCATGCGCATGGGATCGGTTCCGTCGGCTGAGCACTCGCAAGGGGCGTCGTTCGGACCGCTCCAACACACCCCGCAGGCTTGGATATCGGCCGTTTGAAGACGATCCTGAGGGGTGATCAGGCCGGAAACGAGGCGGGGGCGGCCGGTTCGGCCGCCCCCACCGGGATCATTCGATGAACAGTGCCAGCGTGAGCCCCCGGGGATCAGCCCCCCAGCGGCCGGCTGACGCTCAGGAGGTCGGTGATATAGAGGAAGTAGTCCTCGTCGTCCACGACGTTGTCGTCGTTGAGGTCCGCCATGGGATCACCCGCGACGAACGCGGCATGAAACAGCGCCGGCGGGATCTGCGGCGCCACGCGCACCGCACTGAACTGCTGGGGGTTCGCGATCGGCAGCAGGAAGTTCTCCGACACGTAGTTGCCCAGCGCCGTGCCCGAGGCGTACCCAATGTCGGCGTCGAAGCGGAAGTGCACGCCCAGGTACACGCGGCTGATGCCGTTCTCGCGCCCGGCTTCGGAGAAGCTGTGGAACGTGCGGGTGATGTTGCGCACGATCGGCTCATCCGTGGAGATGGTGAAGGTCATCTCGTCGGTGCCGAAGAAGTTACGCATGATGGCGGCGTGCGCGGCCCCGAACGTTGCGTGGCCCGAGGTGTACGCCGGGAACGGGGGCGTGAAGTCGAGCAGCGGGAGCCAGTTCGCCTGCCGCTGCGTCTTGTTGTTGCTGTCGGTGTTGGCCAGGCGGATCGCCGTCACTGGGCGCCAGAGGTCCGACGCGTACTTCTGATCCCACGCCACGGCCCCGGCGTCGGCCAGCGCGATGCCGACGAGCGCGAACAGCCGAGCGTTCTCGTAGAGCGACAGCCCCTCCTGGTGGGAAACCGTCGCGGTGATGTCGGCGAGGTGGCCCGGCGGCTTGTAGGTGCCGTTGCGGTCGTTGGCCCAGAACCACGCGATCTCGGTCTCTTCGGCCGTTCGCTTCTTCGTCCGTGCGGCACCCTTGTCCTTCACTTCCTTGAACTGATCGGCGTAGCCGCGCGAACGCAGGAGCGTGTCGAAGTCCTCGTACCCGAACGGCCCGCCCGGACGCAGCGCATCGCCGCTGGGCAGCGCCCAGCACGCGGTCGTGCCCCAGCCCGGGTTGAAGGGGGGGTACGTGAAGTCCGGCGGCGTCGGACGCCACGCGCCGGGCACATCCTGCAGCTCGTAGGGCATGTCCACGTCGGTACGATCGTCGGCGCGTGCCGCGAGGATGAGATCGGCGGCGGCGATGCCGACGGCGATGCCGTTGTCGCGCGCGGCGACGTTCCGCACATCGGCGATCTGGCGCTCGTAACGCTCCGTGTAGATCCCGGCACGCGCGGGGTACAGGGTGGTCAGCACGCGGTGCGCCGCCGCCGCCGCAGCAGCACGCTCCGACGCAGGCAGCGTGACCGGCACGTACTCAAGGTACGGCTCGTACTCGCCGTGGATGGAGTTCACCGCCTCGTAGATCGAAACGAACAGCACGGCCTGGTTCCGGGCCAGCGGGCACGGTGGGCCACCGACCGCACGGATCGTGTCCAGCCATTCGTTGTTCCAGGTCGTGATGACGTCGGCACGCGTGGATGAAGCCGCGGCAGCCAGGATCACTCCGCCACACAGCGCGCGCTTCAGGGTCGACAACATAGACACCCACT
>SXGQ01104546.1_pt1 | contig 19414 bp, 26 predicted proteins | sample 3178371 | NCBI WGS metagenome assembly SXGQ01 (sample SAMN11356859, study PRJNA531348) | freshwater metagenome | isolation source: freshwater sample F1-20 | place: China: Fuxian Lake, Yuxi | collected 2017-12-25 | reverse complement strand
GCCCGCCCCGACGGGCGGCGCAGCCGGGCGGCACCCGTCCACCATCAGCAGGGCGGCCAGACCCAGGAGGAACAAGACCACGAACAACCGGAGAGCGTTACCGTGCGGCATCGGCTGCAGCCCTCGCGACTTCACGGAAGGCCGACACCCACGCCGAACGCTGCTCGGCCGTCAGCGGCCCGCCGGAGGTGCCGGCGGTGCGGTCGAGATAGTCTTTGATGGCGGCGCGGGCTCGGGGATGCTTCTCGCCGAGGCTCACCCCCCTCGTCCGCAGCTCGCGGGCTCGCGTCCGCAGCTCGTCCACGGCCACCCCGGTCTTGAAGAATGGATCGGGCTGCATCCCATCCCATTCCAGCTCCGACGCGACTTCTTCGAGGTAGGTGGCCGTGATCGTGGCGTCGATACTCGCGTCCGGCCCGACGAAGCACCCCCGGAGATCGAGAGCACCGGGGGCCGGGCCGGGGGCCGGGGTTGGGGCCGCCTCGTCCCGCCCGCTCGACCACAGGACGGCGGCCACGGCCAGGGCGGCCGCCCCGGCCAGATGCCGCCCCTCGACCTTGGGCATCTGGATGACGCCGGCCGCCTTCTTGAGCTCCTCGAGCACCTTCGGCCCGGCGAGCGAATAGGCCGCGAACGCCACCAGCAGCAGCAGGAGAACCGTATTCATTTGGCCCTCACGAGAGGCAGGAGTTGCTCGATGGCCCCGCCGGCCAGAGCGACCAGCAGGGAACGGACGGCCGGCCGGGCCAGCATCCAGAGTGGATAGAACGCCAGCGGCACGCAGCGGTCGGCCACGGCATCGAACAGACGGCCGGCAGCATCCATGACGGCCGCCTTTTTCTCGGCCCCCGACAGCATGGCGATGTCATCGTAGAGGGAGATTGCCAGCCGCAGCAGGGCGACCAGCAGCTCGCCGAACTCCCCCCAGGTCAGGCCGTTGGCCGCCGAGGCCCGCGCCGCCTCGATGTACGCCTGGAGCTTGGCAACGATCCCGCCCGGCGCGGCGGCGGCCACACCCATCGAAATACTAGCGACCCCCATCAGCGGCCTCCCTCAAGATTGCTCGCACCTGGGCGAGCGTGAGCCCGTGCTCGAGCGCGAGATACTCCTCGTCGGTGAGCGACCCCGGCGGCCGGCTCGTGACGCAGCCCAGGCCCGCGCGACGATGAGGGGTGTAATGAACATGGGTTCCGCCCTCGCTGGGCGGCGCGAGAGCCTCACGGCCGTGCGCCGTAGTCCGGAAGAGTGTCTCGTTGATGCGCGCACGTTCCATTCGTCACCTATCTCTATTGTACGGGCGTTCACTCGTCGCCCTTGAGAGCCTCGGCAACTCGCAGGCGGGTTTCCTCGGCGCTCCCGGTGTTGTCGATCGTGCGGTCGATGAGCCCGTAAGGGATGCCTGCTTCGCTCGCGTGAGGGGCGGCAGCGGTGGCCGGCTCCCGCTCGACGCGCCAGACTTGGCCGCCCCGGTGCCGAATCCATTCGGCCTCGTTCTCGAAACGCACATCGGCCACGATGACGGTGGCCGCGCCGGCCGCATGGAGGGCGTCGATCCGCCGGCCCGCCTGCCGCAGCCACACGTCAGAACCGACAAACGCCCGCCCCCAATCGGTGCCGAGGGTTTGCAAGAGCTGCCTGGGCGAACGGTCGAGCCCCGGCAGCGGCTTTTCCTTCGCGGCCCGATGCCGCAGGATTGCCTCGTCCACGCCCAGCATCAACGCCAGGGCGGCGTAGAGCGGGTCGGCCAGCTGGATGACGGCCGCCCCCTCGATCATGCCGGCCACCGTCGTTTTGCCGCAGCCGGCCGGCCCGGTCAGGCCGATGATTGGCAGGACGGCCTGCCGCCGGCGCTGGATCGTCTCGACCTTGATCGGCTCCGACGGCACCTCCCCGCGGATTCGCGCATGGAGCTGGGCCTGCTTTTCCCGGTACTGCCCCCAAACGGCCTCGAGCTGCTCGGGCGTCAGGGTAGCGCTCACGCACTCCATGCCGAACTCGGCCGGCTTTTGCAGGGCGGCCGGCACGAACGTCATCTGAGCGTGCTTCGCCAGAAACTCGGCCGGCACCCCGGCCGCCGCCGGGTCAACCGGAGGCTCCTCGCCGCCCTGCAGCCTCGACTCCACCGCCGCCCGCAGCGCCGCATTGGCGTGTTCCAGTTCCGCGATCGTAGCCACCAGTTCTCTCCTCTCGATTTGCAGCCTCATGGAATCCGCAGCCATCGACCCCGCCGTGCCCGTCCACTGGCCTTGATAGCGACGGGCTCGCCGCTCACAGTCGGCGATGTAGTCATCCGGCAACCTCATGTCCGCATCCGCGGCCCGGCAACGTGCATGGCCGTCAGCCCACCCGCGTGGTCGTAGACGAACAGCTCCATCGCCTGCCGGTTCCCGACATAGCCCTCCACCGCGTGGTAATCGTCCGGCGGGCACAAGGCCGGCGCGACCCTTACCAGCACCCCGTCGAGCGTTTCGATTGGCCGGCTCCACTCAGCGGCTTGGTGGTGGAGGTGGCCCGTATGTATTTCGCGGTAGGGGCAACGCGACCAATCCCGCGCCGCCTCGATCGCCATGAGCTGCGGCAGCTTTCGCTTGGCTTTATGCCCGTGGCAGAACCCCAGCAGATTCCGACCGTGGGCCAGATACTTGCGGGGCGTGTAGCCCTGCTCGACGGCGATCCGCTCGTCGCCCCGGAAACGCTCTGTAAGAATCCGCAGCCACGCCCAGGTCAGCGTCTCGTCGTGGTTGCCGTTGCACACCAGCGTGTCGGTAGCCGCAACGTCGCCGGCCGCGTCCACGAGCGACAAGAGCGCGTCAGTGCCCACCGAAATCATCTTCTGGATGCGGCCATCCCGCTCGAGCGGCGTACCCTTCGTCGTGGTTCCGCTGGGCGTGTCGTAGTGATAAACGTCCCCCAGCATCGCCACGGTCAGCCGGCCGGGCTTGTAGCGGCGGGCCGTGTCGAGAAGCTCGGCCGAGGCTTCGCCCACCAGCCGGGCCGCGATATCGAGGTCGTAGTCATCGCCGGCCGTCCGATGCCACGAGTATTTCCCGAAATGCGGATCGGCGAGCACAAGCACCGCCCAGGCATCGCCGGCCGGTGGCTTGAGCTTCTTCTTCGCCGGCCGCACGATCTTGCCCTTGGCCGCCTCGATCATGGCCTCGACGCACTCGCGCACGCTCGGCCCAGGCTTCGGCCGCAGCCGGACGAACACGCGAAACAACTCGGTGACGATCGGCTGGCCCGTCGAGCGGTCTACGCTCGCGCTTTCCCACTTGGTCGCTTCACTGGCCGCCAGCTCGTAGACCGATAAGTCAGCCTCGATGTGCTTCAAGAGGTCTTCCACCGTGCGGATCGTGCGCGAGACGCTCCTCGCCTCGACGGCATCGCCGTCGGTGCGTTTCGTGACTTGCTCGGCGTCGGCCGCGGGCTTCGGGGCCGGCAGCTTGCCGGCCACGCGCTCGGTCAGCCCTTTGCGCTTCTTCGCATCCACGCCTGGACTCCCCGTATGCCAATCTGCACACCCAGCTCATTGAGCGCCTCGGTTATGGCCGTCGCGAACCCGTTGGGCGTGCCGCGCAGGCCCGCCTGGAACGCGGCCAGCTCGCTATCCAGTTCGGCCCGCAGCTCCGGCGAAACGTGCTGCTCCCAAATCGGTGGCCCTTTTTTCGGGATGCGGCTCGCCACCATCTCCGACAGGCTCTTGCGCTTACCCATCAGTCCTCCTCGTGATCGTCCGGCTGCTTGAACCCCTCGGCGTCGAGCACTGCCGAGAGCACTTCCCCGGCCTCGTCAATTGCCGCCTCGTCTATGTCCCACAGACGGGCGTGCAGAATCTCGTGGATGAGCACCCGCATGAGGTCGCGGCCTTCGAGGGTGTGATGCACGCGAATCCGCCTCAAATCCCAGTTGCAATCGCCGTCGCGGTCGGCCGGGCACTTGCAATGCTGGATGCGCCATCGGCGGTCGCCGATAAACACTTGCCGGACTCGCCGGCGGCGGCGCCTCCTTGCCACAAAAGCCTCCGTGTAACGGCCAAGATGCCATACCCCGTATGGGCGTCAACCCCGTTTTGGGCGCAGTATCTCGATGACTGCCCGCCCCGCGCGATTGAGCGCCTCGGCCCGCTCTGCACACTTGCACTTACGGCCAATCAACCTTGAGACACGCGCCTCCGTGATCCCTGCCCATGACAGCACTGCCTGCACGCGATCACCCAGGCCCGGCGTGCCACGGTACTTGTTGACCAGCGCGACGTAGGACTCCTCCGGCATGAGAATCACGTCGCCCCTGACCGACGAAGCAGCCGACAGTACGTCCTCGACATACCCAGCCGGCCGCCGCCGCGCGACCTCTTTCACCTTTGCCAGCGACAACGGGATCATGGCGGGAATGCCGCCGTGCATTGCGGCACCGAGACAACCACTTCCTCTCCGTTCGGGCCAAATACGGTAACGGTCTGCACGTCGCCAGGGTCTTGCACGCAGCACGTCGCAAGGGCGGCAGACGTGTTGTTGCCAAAGTTTGCGGCATATCGACGATTCGCGTAACCCTGCGCCGCCAGCACATCAAACAGCCCAGTTAGGCCGTCAACTGTAATGAAGTTGAAGTCGTGCCGCACGTCACACGGCCCGTTGCCGTTGCCGCAGCAGCAGTCCTCCGACATCGCGACTAGTCCATCGCGAATCAGCACCGCGCCGTAGCTCAAGTAGACAGCGGGCATTACGAGGGCGGGCACTCCGAAGTCGAAATCCACTTGAGGCATCCATCCTCGTGGGCGAGCACTTGGATGCCGGATTCTGAGTAGGTCGGCAGCTGCGATAGGTCATGGCCGGCCACGACACACGAGACGCAGAAGTAATCCCACTTGGCCGCATTGAGCAGCCACCAATCGCCATCGGGCGCGTTCCAGATCGTCACCCACGACTCCGGCGCTACCGGGTAAAGCTGATTCATCGCCTGGAAGCCGCCGCCCGATGGCTCCTCTAGCGGCCCGTTCTCGTATAGCTCAACGTACGCCCGCGTGCCCGGAAGCCACGGATTGTCAGAATTCTTGCCGAAGTAAAAGCGCTGTCCAGAGTTTTGCAGTAGCACTAATCCGAGCCCGCCAGGCTGCTCAGGCTGATACAAAATCTGCGCGGGCGAGTCAGACTTAGGCGATGGCCCCAAGATTGAAGTGCTTCCGGATATCGCTACAGCGAACGGCAACGCCACCCCTTCAACGGTAGGGGCGCTGCCAAGCCGCACGGGCGTTGGGCCTGACACTACAACGCGGCCCAATTTGCCGGCCTTGATCGGCTCCATCGTGACGCAAATCTTTTTGACGCGCGACGTAGGCATCCCACTCGCCTCCGGCACATCCGGCGTCACGCCGATGACGCACGGCATATCGGAAAACTGATTCCGCGCGCGATCGTCGCCTTCGGGGTCGATGACAAACCCGTCAATTTCCATAACGCCGAAACGACTTACGTCGCTGCCGGTGTCGTTTCGGGCCATTACGACGTTCGTGCCCTGCGTCCAGCCGGCCAGACCGCCAGACCCAAACCCGCCGCCCTGCCGCATCATCCGGTTCAAGAAATTGATTTGCTCGGCTGCGATTTGCAGCTTTTGCCCGGGGTAGACGTTCTGGCGTGGGTCTGGCATTAGTTGATTCCGTTGCCGGCTGGGTCAGGAATCTGAACCGGGAAGGGTGTCCTGGGGGCGGCGATAACCTTGTCGCCGATCAGCAGGCCGTCCCAATTCTTCTTTTCGTACACGGTTTCCTTGTAGGCGGCGATCGGGCGCTGAATCAGTCGGCCCGCGTTCGCGGCCGTCTCGTACAGGCACCAGATGTATTGCCATCCCTCCTTCGGAACGACTTCACCGAATCCATCCGAATACCAATCGCCATTCGGACGGGCCTCAAAGTCGAACGTGACGGCAACGTATGGCAAATCCCCCTGCCACGTTGCCCGCGCGCCCATAAAAAGCACTTCGCCGGGTTCGAACGCGCGAAAATCTTCTTCGTTCACCGTGCCGGTGCGAGAATAAATCGCCCCGATAAACACCGGAGAGATTGCCAACGAGGCCGCAACGATCCACGTTTCGGAATAGCGGAGACACGGCCGGACAACGTCTAGCCCGTTCACTGTGTTGCCGGAGACGTTGATCGCCCCCTCGAAGTCCGGCGCGCCGGCCGGGAACCGGGACTGCGAAATCGACTGCGTAATATGCTCAGTATGGCCCGTCGTGTCCCAAGCGATCGACCCCGGAACAATGTTGTTCGACTGGCCACCGCCCCCCCCATCGGGCTTCATTATGAGAGTGGCATACGTCGCCGTCACAGCGAAATACTTGTTTCCGATCCCCGAAACGTCGAGGCTTACCCGCCGCCAGTAGATTCCGGCACCATCGCTCTCAACGTACTCGGGCGCATACGCCTTTATCTGCTCGACAACGTCGTTGAAGCCTTCGCACTGGCCGATGACGTAACTGCGCCGCACCTCGCGGGTTTCCCCCTGCTCGAGGTCGTTCGACACGCGGCCGCTCATGGAGTCGAGCGTTTCGTAGACAACAATACTCATACGAAAGCGAGCCCCCCGTTGGCGACACCGTCGGCGATCTTCTTGAGCAGCGGCGTCTGCTCGCCGAGCGCCTTGGTCTGCCGCGTGATTTCCGCCAGCATCTTGTCCATGGACGAGGCCACGGTCGCGTCAGCTGCGCCAGGGGCCGCCGCGGCGGCCAGCCCGTTCATCGCGTCCTTGCGGCCGGCGGCCAGCTTCGCGTCCTGGGCGTTCTGCTCAAGTTTTCCGATGGCCTTGATCGCCTCGGTGAGCTGGGGGCCAATGCCCATGCCGGCCCCGGTTCCAAACCCGCCCATCGACGGGCCGAAATCGCGCGGCTTGGGCTTGGCATCCTCTATCGACTGCTCAAGAAACTTGATTTGCTCGTCAAAGTTTTCTTTGAGGCGCTTAGCCATGACGGCCGCGCCTTCTGGATTGAGCACGCCGTTCTTGACTTGCTCTTGGAGCTTGCGGATGCCCTCTTGGAACCTGACCCCAGCGTCGAACGCCGAATCGCCGAGATCGCCGACATCGCCCTCGAGCTTGTCGCTCAGGTTCTTGATGGCCTTGTCAACCTCATCAACGATCGAGTTGCTCATGTCCTGCAACGTCGCGACCGCCTTCTGCTGGCCTTCCTCAAACTCCGCGTCGGCTTTGGCTAGGTCGATGGCGGCCTGCTGCTTGGCAAGCACTTCCGGGTCGAGTTTCTTGCGTTCCTTCGTTTCCTTTACCGCGTTACCGCCGCCCCCCATCGCGTCTAACTCTTTCAGCCCTTCGGCCTGCTGCCGTGCCTTTTCAATAGAGGCCGCAACACCGTCGAATGCCCCTGTCATGTACGCGCCGAGCCCAAGCATTCCCACGACTGCAAGCCCGATCCAGCCCTTCGGGCCAGAGAGCGCGGCGAGCACCATACTGACTCCAGCGAAGCCGCGCATGGCGATAGTCGCCGCAAGAGTCGCGGCCCCGACGGCAACCATGCCCAAGGCTATTGCGGCGGCCGCCTGCCCAAGAATCGGAAAATCTTCCACCAGCTGCGTCACGATAGCCAGAGCATCGCCCAGTGACGTTACCACCGCCGCAAGAGGCTCTGCGAGAGACTCGCCGAACGCAATCGACAGCCGCTCCACGCCGGCATTCAGCTTCTCTACTTGGCCGGTCGCGCCGCTCATCATGATCGTGAACTGCTCGGACGCGGATCTCGCGGTGGTCATTTCATTGGCGACGTCCTTGAACCCCGCAACGCCGGCATTGGCGAATGCCGTCATGACCTTAATTCCGCGCTGCTCGAACACATCAACGAGTGCGCGCTGCGACTCCATAATCGCGGCCGGGTTGTCACCCATGCCTGCGAGCGCCTTCTCAAATATGCCGGCGATCTGCCCCATCGGCAGCGGCTTGCCGACCTCATCGCGAAAATCGGCCACCGTCAGCCCGAGAACAGCAAGCGCCTCCTTCGCATCGTCCGTTGGTGCCACGAGCTTCGTGAGCATCGTTTTGTACGCCGTGCCCGCCTCTTCGCCGACGATTCCCTGGCGAGCAAGAACAGCCAAGCCCTGCGCTACGTCGAAAATGCTCTGCCCAAACTCCGCACCAGCCGAGCCTATCTGTGAAAACGACTCAACCAGCGTCTCAATCGACGCGGGACTAGCGTTGGCGGCCGCCACGAGTGTATCGACCGCTTCGTTTGCGGATGCCCCAAACACATTCATGGCGGAATACATGAACTCGGCGGCGCGCGTTGTCTCGACGCCGCCGACCTTGGCAAACTCGACCGCGGCCCGGCCGGCGCCGCCAAGAACGTCCTCGACCGTTACGCCGGCCTTCGCGAGCGCGAGGAACGAGTTGGCTACCTTGGTGGGAGAAATGCCCATCTCATCGCCAAGCCGCTTGGCCTCGGCATTGAGGGCCGCTATCTGATCCGCCGACAGGTTGGCCGCCGCCCGCATCCCCAAGATCGCATCCTCGAACCCGGCCGCCTGTCGGCCGGCCAATACGAGCGGAGCCCCCAGGCCGGCACCTCCAAGCGACATTCCGGTGCCGATTCTCTGCATCGTCGTGGCAACGGAGCGAATCTTGTTGGAAACCCGAACCATCGCCTGCTGGAATTTCGAGTCGTTGGCAAAAATCTCAATGCCAACGCCACCGCCGCGGACTGCCCCAACGCTACTCACGGGTGGCCTCCGGTTTCGGCGGCGCGGCAGATTTCAATATCCCGGCCAGCATCCCAGGCGGCAGCTCTGGCAGTTGCGGCTGCGGCAGATAAGGGTGGTAGTGACCGAGCTGCGGCTTGCGGCCCGAGTTGGGATCGGCGTGGATGGAGGCCAGGAGCCACATCAGTGAGGCAGTGTGATTCCATCGCTCGTTACTCCGGCCCCAGGCCATCCAATACAGTTGTCGAAGGCTATAGCGCCACGGTTCTACGCCGCACTGGCCGGCGAGCTCGAATCCGAGCTCGTAAGGGTCTGGACAATAATCGCCGCTACGTCCATCTCCTCGAGTTTCTTCTCCGCGACGAGGGTGGCGGCGCTTGTGAGCCGCTCGCTCTCGCTCCGATACTTCTCCAGCGCCCGCCGAACTAGCGTCCGGCGGGGTTCGTGGAAAAAATCGACAACTGCCTCCAGCAGCGCGTCGGTGGCTTTCGCCAGCACCGTGTCATCCATGCCGGCCAGGAAATCCTCGAACGACTTCCCGAGCTGCTTGGCCTGCGGCTTCAAGGCCGAAAACATGACCCGAAGGAACTGGAAGGCATCGCCCAGGATCGGGGCCGCCGCCTTGTTGTCATAGAACAGGTCGGTCAGCTTGAACCCGGTATCTTCCAGCACTTGCTGGACGGTGCCGTAGCTGATCGCGAACGACCATTTCGTGCCGTCAATCGCCTCAAACGAGTGCATCGAAATACCTCACGGGACGTTATACGAGTGCATCTGGAGCGTGACCTCCCAGGCGAGCACGCCGTTGATCGGCTGGACGATCCGCACCGCCGTGGGCAGGCAGTAGATGGTGCCGACGTTGCTTATCACCACCTCGAGCGGCGTTGGCGGATGCGTGGTCAGTTTGGGATGCAGTACGTCGTAGTCATCTGCCCAGTAGATCGTGAGCTTGATCGTTACATCGAAGCTCGTGCCAAGAGTCGATGCGTACTGGTGATCCCACGAGGTAACTTCGGTGGTCTTGAGGTTGAAGTCGATTTCGACTTCCCGCGTGCCCTCAAGCGCCGCGCCGTCAACCGAGATGGTTTGGTCTTTGCCTAGCTTGACCTTTGCCATGAGGGCGCCCTACCCTCGCTATGCGCTGGCCTCAACCAGCCCGTAGGTGACGGTGAACTCGGCCTTGCCCTGCGGGTTCGCCGTTTCCTTGACGTCGAGCACCACCGCGTCGAAATCGGTGGGGATGTTGGCGACGTCGATCGCGCCCTTGTCGCCGACCGCTGCATCGTGGGCGGTACACATGACGTCGATCGAGATATCCACCAGCCCCGCGAGGTACTTGGGGGCCGTCAGTGCGGTGGCCCCGTAGGTCGTGATGTCGAGCTGGTCGGCCGTGACGTTCACCGTGACGTCGATGATGTCGCAGTTATCGACGCCGGGGATCGTCGCCACGGCATCCCGGCCCAGCTTGTAGGACGTTGTCGGCATCTATCAGCTCCTATAGGTGCCAGGGCCAATCGTGATTTGGTTTGCGGCTTCGCTCTCCTCGCCCGGCTTGAGCGTGAGCTTGAACGTGATGACGCCAGCCTGGGGCTCCTCGCGGTTGGCCGTCATGCAGATCAGTTCGCCAAGGCTTGCGCCCTTGACCGTGACGGTGTACCCCTTGCCGATCACGAATTCGGTATCGTTCTCGGCCAGCACCGTGCACTCAAAGGTCGTGTCGATGAGCCCGGTGTCGGTTTGCTTGATCGGCTTGGCCGCGCACCGCGTCGTGACGTCGATCCGCTCGCCGGTCTTCGTGACCGTCAGCTCGGAGACGCCAGCGAGGCCGCTGACCGTGTAAGACTTGCCCAGTGAATAGGTGGCTGGCATATCGGCCTCGGGAGGGCGGTGCCGTGCGATCCTCGTCGCACCTATACGTCAGTATACCAGCCGGCTACTGCGGCCCCCGGATAACGCGGGCGGAAAATTGGCCTTCGAACAGCTTGGCGATCTTTGGCAGGCACTTGCGCAGGGCCGGCCGCATGTACGGCCGTGCTGGGTATCGAAATACCTTTTGCTGGCCCGTTGGCACCCAGTTGGAGCCGACCGTTTCCCTCGGCGAGAACCACCGCACGATGGGCTTGGTGTACCGCTCGTATCGCGGCCGCCAGACGTACAGCGAGAGCGTTTTCTGGCCGCCAAACTCGTGCAGCATCGGGATCGTCCACTCCGAACCCTTCTTTGACGGGCCGACCACCGCCGAGTGCGTCATGCGGTCGTACCCGTTGTAGAGGTTGCGGCGGAATCCCAGCATGTGCGAGTGTGGGACGTGCGTGTACGGGGGTGTTCCGGGTGGCGACCCCTTCGGGAAATACATTTCTTGAATCCGCAGTTGCAGGGCTTCCTTGGTGGATTTCCGCAGGCCGGTCAGCTTGGCAATCTGCTGCATTGACAAGCCTGGGTTTTGCTTCATCACCTTGAGCTTTGGCTTGGCCTCGCCCACCTTCTTGATCGACTTTCGGGCCGCATCTTTGACGAGCAGGCTGGCCTTGGTGAGCCCCTTTCGCTCCATGGTACTGAGCGCGTCCTGCACCGCCTTGCGGTCGAAGAACATATTCACGCTGACCGTCATCGGGATGCCCGGCATTTTGCCGGACAGGCCAGACAGCCCAGGCAGCAGACTGCCGCGCTTGATGAAGATTCCCATGCCCTTACCTCACGGGCCTGGGGCCGGCACCTTCTCGATGCCCACCATCCAAACGACGTTGATCTCGGCCAGGAAGATTTTCCGCTCGTTCAGCATTTCGCGGTCGAACGGCACCGGCACCGCGATCTCGAGCCAATCGGTCGAGTTGTCGAACGAGGCCAGGGCAACGTGGTAGCTGCGGATCGCGTCTACGATGTGCTGCACCAGCTCGTCTAGTTCATCCACCTCGGCGTCGGTCGAAACGCTCTTGGCGATGACGATTCCCAGGTTGGGGTAGAAGAAATCCATTTCGCGGGTCGGCTGATCCCGCTGGTTGATTTCCAGCGTCCCAGGCGTCACCGATACCTTGAGCTGGCCCAGGTCTTCGGCCCCGTAGTCCGGCACCCGCCGCCATTCGGCGGCCACCGAGGGGATTGCACCCATGAAGGTGTGGGCCGACAGGGCCGCAGCCAAGTCGGTGCCGGCGACACGCTGGACGTTGAGGGTTGGCATATCACGCCACCTTAGTCGCCATGATCCACGAACCGGCCTTGAGCGTGATCGTTGCCATGTTGCTCGTCGAGCCAAAATGCAAGGCGATGTTGGTCGAGGAAATCGCGCCGGTTGTGACCCAGCCGCGGAACCGGATCGGGGCCGTGACGGTGCTCATCCACGAATTGCCGTTGTTGTAGGCCGCCGTGCTGTTGGTCTGGTCGGTGTTGCGACTGGAAGACCACTCGTTGTTCTGGGCGTCGTGCAAGTAATCGTGGTCGAGCAGCACCTCGCCGTCGGAAGTACCGGCCGACAGTTTCAATCCGATTGCGGCGTCGGCCTGCCCTTCAATCACGGCCAGCCCTTCGATGTAGTAGGTCGCGCTACCGGCGATTGGCGACAGCGTCAGGCCCGTTGATGCCGAGACCGACATCTGCGACTCATCCATCGTGGATCGGGCATAAAGCGGCGCGGTGTACCCGCCACCACCACCGCCCGACGGAGCCGCTGGTTCCCATAGCCCATTGCTCTGAAGTGTCAGGACGTCGCCCGTGACGCCGGTTTGCGTGGGCAGAGGGATGGCTGCGGTTGCCTGCTCGCTGCCGTCAGGGAACGCAAGGCCGTTGGAGTTGAGCTCCATGTAGGTTGCGGCACCGCTATCGACGGCGCGAAGACCAGGAGACGCGCCCCCAACAGGTCCGAATGTGGCGATCAGCTTGTTCCCGCTGCCTGCGCCGTAGGACGCCAGCACGACCTCGTCGAGGTTCATCGAATCGCCGCCGGTGGTCCAGGCGGAACCGGCTGCGTCGTAGACCGCGATGGTGCCTTCGGTCGAGGTGGTCGGGAGAGCCGCGCCGCCGCCGCCGCCGCCGGATGGCGCGGCCGCCACCCATGATCCGCTGGAGTAGGTCAGAACGTCGCCGTCGGTTGCCGAGGCAGGCAGTTCGTCGGGGATGTTCTGGATGTCGCGGCCGTCGATGTTGAGCCGGTAGCCCGCCCCCACCAGCGCCCAGTAGGACGTGGAGCTGACGGGGATGCTCTCGTTGGCTGCGATGGCCCGATAGACATTCCCGTCGCTGTAGACGAGGTCGCCGATCTCGTATCGCGTCCCATCGGCCACGGTGTGGTTGGCAGTCCATTCGACCGCTGCGGGCGCTTTGCCATCCAGTGCGGTCTGGAGGCCGGTGACGTCGCTGATCCCGTGGACGTGCGAGGCGGCGGCCTTCCCGTTCAACTCCGATTGCAGATTCGTGACGTCCGTGATGGCATGGACATGACCGGTGGAAGCCTTGCCGCTCAACTCGGTCTGCAGCCCGGTGACGTCGCTTACCGCATGGACATGACTCGCCGGCGCATACGAGCCGGAAGGCTGCTTGCCATCTAACGCGGTCTGCAGCCCGGTGACTTGCGAAATGCTGACCGTCAGCGGGTCAGCGCCTGCGGCGGCATGCGCCGCGGCGTGAGTGGCCGGCGTAAAGGAAGTCGGCTTGCCGGAGAGAGTTGACCAATCCGGCGTAATGTCGGCGAGCACGACGTAGCTGGCCGGGTTCGTTTTTGACCCCGTGCCGGAATAGACGTAGCGATACCCGTCGGTGGTCACGACGATCACGCCCTGGCTTACCTCGGCCTGCTGCTCAGTGGTCAAATCGGCGATTCCGCCGGCCGACACTACGGTCTTGCCCGCACCCGATGCCGGCGCGGCATTGAGAACCGTGACCGTAACGCTGGCGCCGGCCGTGACGTTCGACTCACTGACAGTGACCGTAATCGGGTTTGACACGAAATCCTCGCGGTCAGGGGTTGTAGGGTCGCACTTGGCCGGCCAGAACCGTCCGCGTCACGCTGGCCGGCGACACCCAACGGAAGTACCAGCGGTAGCGCGTGGTCGTTGCGAGCGCCGCCGTCTGCTGCTCAGTCCAAGTCAACGTCACCGTGGACGTTGTGACGCTATTGCTGGTGGCCGTGGTCATGGTGATGGTCGGAGCCGCCACCGACGTCTGCGTCGATTCGTTGAAGATCGCGGCGCTCAGCGTGTAGCCCGTCAAATCGACGTTGAACGTGGCCGAGATCGGCATTTCATCCCCGCGCACAAACCACAGATTCAGCGCGCCAGGAAGCTGCGAGTAGTCAGCCATTCTCGTACCTTGCCGTTTCCATTGTGTGTATGCGTCGAACTGTGTGCGAGCGGTCACTCCACCGCCATGCCTGATCGTTGCCGTCAGGGATCACCACTTTGCAAACGGCCTCGACCGGGCCTTCGCGCAGCGTGACGGTATCCCCCTTTGCTGGCGTATGGTGCAGCTCGTTGTCGGCGATGATGAAGTCGCGCGTCTCCATGCGAACCACTTGGCCGGCCGAGCTGACGCTTTCCCAGCGACCAATCACTACCGTAGCCCGACACGGGATTGGGTGGCCCGTCCCAGCGATGCGGTACTCGATTGGCACGGTCAAATGCTGCTGCCGCTGCTTTTCAAACCACGCTGCGGCAGTAGCCATAAGATCGGCCATCGAAATACCCTCGCCACCGTGGGCCGGGCGGGTCTGCATCGCGAATACGCGCCAGACGCCGCCCGGCCCCTATGCCGGTCAACCTCGCCGCGTGCCCGTCAACCGATGTTGAGGAGCACCTTCACGGTCGTGTCACCCGACGCAGCAGCCACGGCGGCCTTGCCGGCCCGCTTGTTGCTGGTCGAGGTGGTCGTGATGTTCGAGTTGGTGGCGTCCCAGTAGACGATGGCACCCTGGCCGATGGCACCGCTGGCCTTCGGCAGCTCGAAGACACCCTCGACGCACACCGCGCCGAGCTTGTTGGCCGCGATCGGCCTGGGGGCGACGGTTACGAGGTCGTTGAGCACGACCACGTCACCGGCCGCGACGGCGGCGGACGGCGTGTAGTCGATCGTATGACCGTGCTGGACGTAACTTGCCACGAATCACCTACCTTTCTGATGGTTCTGGTTCTGGTTCTGGAGTTGGAGTTGGGCTTGTCATGCCGGCGGGCTGGATGGGCTCCAGCCCGCCGGCTCCGATGTCACGCTGGGATCAAGCGGTCGCCATGCGGTAGGCGGCCAGGGCTTCGGCCTTGCTCACGCCGAAATCCATGTAGCCCCGCATCTGCACGCCGAGCAGCTGGTAGTCGGCCTGCACCTGCTCGATGGTCGGCACCTGCTGACCGTTGAGGAACACGACGTCGAGGGCATTGAGGTCGGCCGCATCGGCCATCAACCACCACGTCGAGGCCGACGTCAGGTAGTTGCTGACCACTACGCGATACCGGCCGGCCAGGACGTTCGCCGAGGGCTCGACAGCCTTGGAGCTGGTCGATCCCAGGCTCGACGCAATCAGAAGCGACTGCGTCATCAGCTGGGCCGCGGACAGCTCGAGCTCCGGCGGAACGAGCAGCACCTTCGGCTGGATGCCGAGGGGGTTGCCGTCCGGGTCGGACAACTTCCGGAACGCCGTCGTGGCGGCCGACAGGCTCGAAAAACTCAGGGCGTTGCCCGCACCAGCCGTAGCAGCTTGGTAGTAGCTGCTATTGCTCGACAGAAACTCGCCCCAAATCACATCGTTCAGCGACAGGGCCGCACCGCGACCGATCCGCTGCGGGATCAGCGACAGGGCATTGAGATCGTCGTTGATGATGTCCTGCCGGGTCAGCGAGGTGGTGATCCCGTAGGTTTCCGCCGCGACCGACCGCTTGGTGTCGGAAGCCTGCGCGACCTTCAGCTCACCCGCGTTGCCGACCTTCTGGAACTTCATCGAACCGTTGAGGCGGTACATATTCACCGCCTTGAAGTCGGACACCGACCGAACGGCCGAAACCTCCTTCCAGACCTGTTCGACGGCGTTGAAGCCGGCGAGCAGGAACTTGTTCACCGCCGCCTCGAGCAGATTGCTGATCGAGTGGGTGGCAAACGCCGCCATGAGGATCGGCTGCAGCGTGCCGGTGCTCAGGCGCTCCGAGCCCGTGTAGCCGTTGGCCTTGGCGGCCCGAACGAGCACCTCGCCGAGCGAGGTGGTCTTCTTGGCCTTGTGGGCCAGCTCCAGCGTCCGCTCATCGAAATGCTTCTCGACCGCGGGCAGGCCGGCCTGGAGGCACAGGGCCGCCTCGACCACCTTCTCGCCGTCGAGGGAGTCGCTGCCGGCGTGGATGGCCGGGCCGCGGTTGCCGCGATGGGCCTCGAGCTTCATGTCCTCGATCTCCTTCTGGAGCCCGGCGATCTTGGCCTCGATGGCCGGATCGACGGTCTTGGGGGCTTCCACGGCGACGATCGCCGGGGCTTCCGCGGCGGGGGCCGTCACGGCCTCCACCACGGGCGTCTCGATGTTGGCGTCATGCGCCATGGCTAAATCCTCTGTCGCTTCCGCAGCGATTGCGGCCGATGTCTGGGCATCGGCACCCATGAGAACGATGGAGACTTCGCGAAGCGCGGAGCCACGGACAACGGAAATCGGCCCCTCGAACTCGCGGCCGTTCACGGCGACGATGTCGCCGGCCCCGTAAGACTCGATCTTGCCGGTGTCGGCCCCGATCGACGCCTGGAACTTCATGCCTTTGCGGGCGAGGGCCAGCACCTTCTGCGCCGTCTCGCCTTCGCCGATCAGTTCACCGGCCAGGACGAGCTGCTCGCCGTTGTTGGTGATCGCCTGCGACTGCCCGAGTACGCTGTCGATGCTGGAATCGTGGCCCCACAGGATCGGCACCGTCTGCCGGCTTGTGTCGATGCCGGCCAAGTCCACCACCAGCGGATTGCGGCTCCACGACTGCCGGATGGCCCGGCCGGTGTAGGCGACCAGCTCGAACGTGGGCGTGGAGTCTGCGGCGGCCGCGGCCTGGAGCGAAAACTCCGCATCCATCGCCACGATCTTCGGGGCGGGAGCGGAAGCCTTGACGGTCGCGCGTCGGTTCTTCTGTTTCATCTCAGCCCTCGATTAGTTCGTCGGAGTCCACACTGGCGTTAGCCTTGCGCCAGATGCCTTCAGCCCACCGTCGCGCAGAATCTCCCCCCCACAAACCCCAGGCAATTCGACCCGCAGAGGGATACCCTTCTTCGCCCGGCGCCCAGCCCTGCCCCTTCTTGTCCACCTCATGCCGCGCGAAGTACGACACCATGCGGGCAATCGTGGAGAGCGAGAGCGATCGGCCGTTGGCGATGTCGCGGGCACGCGCCACACCGACCGCGGTGCCGCCGCGGCCGTACTCCTGCCGCCACTCAAGGGCGCGACGGGCTTCGGCCCGAGCGGCCTGCGGCGGGACGTAGCCATCGTCGGCGGCCTCGACGGCGGGCTCACCTTCGAGCGATGCGCTGCGTTGCTTGGTGCCGCTGGAGGCACTGGCGGCCTCGTCGGGGATGCCCAACTCGGCCATCAGCGCCCGCTCCGCGGCCCGCTGCCGGAGCACCTCGCGCCAGTCAGACCCGGCCTTGCTGCATTCTTCCGCCAATGTGGTCGTGTTGTTCGCCAGCCGGATGGTCTGCGCGTCGGCCTCTTTGGTCGGGTCAACGTGTTCCCAGCCCTGCCAAATCCACCGCCAGTTCCACGTTGCCACGGGCGGTAGGCCGTTGGGGATCAGCCCGCGCACCAGGGCGGCCTCGTCCAGCCAATCATCGAGCAGCGGGTCGAGCACGTTGCGCTCGAGGTCTTGCCGCAGGCACCCGATCGTCTTGCGGTAGACGAGGTAGTCGCCCCGCATCGACGAGTAGGACGCCTGCGAGGAGTCGAGCGCCGCCACGATGTACGGCAGATTCAAGCAGCGGGCGATTTGGTTCAGCAGCCGCTTCTCGAACGAGTCGAACGTGGTCGTGGGATGCTCCGGCTTCATCTGCGTGGCATCCCAGCCTTCCGGCAGGGCCATCGCCATCCCGCGAACCACCGGCATCGTGTCCCAGGTTGGGAGGGCCGTGGCCCCTGCGCCGCTGGGCGTGTTCGTGTGGATGAGCGCCGCGAAGTCGGCGGCCGTTTCGGCGGCCGTGACGGTCGCGAGCGTGTACCGCCGGAGCATGGCGAACAGCTCCAGGGCCGGCACGATCTCACCGACGCCACGGTGCTGGCCGGGGCGGGTCTTGTTGGCCCAGTGGAGCACCCGGTCGGCCGCGACCCATTCCCCGGTGTTGCCGGCGAACGTCAGCGAGCCAGGATGGTGCCGCAGAACGTGCCACTCGACGATGTTCCCGTCCTCGTCGAGCCGGAGGCCGTCGATGGCCCCCATCTCCAGAATCCACGTTGGGTTGGCGACTTGGTCGGCCTCGAGCAGCCGGAGGTCGAGTTGCACACCTTCGAGCCTGCGGTTCGTGAACTTGACGCCGAAGGATTCGCCATCGACCGCCCGCGCGATCCGCATGACGCGGAGCTTTGAGGCAAGGTCGATCGCCCGGCCCCACTCGTGAACGGCGTGCTCGATTTGCCGGACGCGCGGGTCTTCAGGCGGCACGTCCGGCAGGATGAGCTGGAGCCGCGGGCCGGAGCCCACGAGGTCGGTCGCCAGAGTGGAAAGCATCCCCGCGAGGTACGAGTTGTTCGCAGCCTCGTACCGGGCGCGAATCCGCAGCGTCCGGCGGATGCCTGGGTGGAGCGATGCGTCGGCGCTCAGCCAATCCGCCTGCGACCAATGCCGCTGATTGAGCGGCGTGGTCTGCGCGGCGTCATACCGGGCCTGCACCTCTTGAGGTGCCGGCTCCGGCTCGCGACGGCGGAAGATGCTGAACAGGCCCATCAGCCGGCTGGATACCCAGGAGTGCCCGCCATCCCCGGAGGCGGATAAATGTCCGTGATCGCCGTTGGGTCGGAGACTCCCGACGCATTCGGGGCGATGGTCTGCGCGAACTTGAGCGCGCGGAAAGGGGAACCGCCGACGCCCTGCATCGAGAGGGCGAACCGAGCGGCGGCGACTTGCTGGTCGAGGTCGTGATGCTCAACCTCGCCCGCGTCCGTGCGCGCACGCTTGGGCTGCGTCAGATTTGCCGCCAAGGCGGCGAGGATTTCCTCGGCTGCGGACACTCTGGCACTCCGGCGGTGGGCGCAACTGCGCCGCTACCCTCCAGTGTACCAATGTTCACGCCGGCTCCCGTCACAACCAGACCATCGGAGTGAGGTCAAAGAGCACCGACAGGTCTTCGATGTCTTCGAGCCACTCGTCCAGCATGGTGCCGCTCCATGCCTGCATTTTACCGGCCGGCCGGGTGAAACCTCACCGTGAGGTAGGTGCCAACGAACGCGCCGGATGCCAGCGGCACGAGATACCAGATATTCGCGGAGTAGCTGACCACCCCGTAGGCCAGGAGCGAGTAGATCGCCGCGGTGAGGCAGGCCGCTGTCTTAGCGCGGCGGGCTCCAACGCAGATGACGTACCAAGCGTAGAGAACGTCGATCACGACGTAGGTGGCGAAGATCGTCGCGGCGGTGAGCCATGAGAAGTCGGTCATATCGGGAAGACACCGCGTTGCGTCGCTTTTCGCCTACGATCGGGGCCGGCGTCTTATCACGCACTCTTTTGCGTTTCGCGGCCGGGCGACGACGATTCGGCCGCTGGAAACGGTGTTATCGGGAACACGAGAAACACTGGTTCT
>SXGQ01149268.1_pt1 | contig 19415 bp, 19 predicted proteins | sample 3178371 | NCBI WGS metagenome assembly SXGQ01 (sample SAMN11356859, study PRJNA531348) | freshwater metagenome | isolation source: freshwater sample F1-20 | place: China: Fuxian Lake, Yuxi | collected 2017-12-25 | reverse complement strand
GTCAAGCTAACAAATATAAAGTTCCGAGAATTTGTTTTGTTAACAAAATGGATCGCATCGGCGCCAATTTTTATCGTTGCGTTGATATGATGAAATCACGTCTTGGTGCTCGTCCAATTCCAATTCAATTGCCAATCAGCGAAGCCGAAAATTACGGCGGATTAATTGATTTAGTTAAAATGAAAGCGGTAGTTTGGAAAGATGAAACTATGGGCGCAGATTATGTTTATGAAGAAATTCCTGCAGATTTACTTGCTAAAGCTAAGGAATATCGCGAACAGCTAGTTGAGGCAGCGATTGAACAAGATGATGTTTTGATGGAACAATATCTTGCTGGCGAAGAAATTTCTGAAGAAAATTTAAAAAAATGTATTCGTAAAGCTACAATTTCAGGTGCATTTGTGCCCGTAATTAACGGAACTGCTTTTAAAAATAAAGGTGTTCAAACCTTGCTTGATGCGGTTGTAGATTATCTTCCAAGTCCAAAAGATATTAAAGAAATCTCAGCCATTGATTTAAAAACTGAACAACCAATTACCATTAATTGCGATAATAAAAAATTCGCAGGTTTGGCGTTCAAAATCATGACCGATCCATTCGTTGGCTCTCTTACCTTCGTCAGAATTTATTCGGGAACTTTGATTGGCGGAACTGGGGCAATCAATACCACCAAGAATCATTCCAAAGAAAGAGTTGGTCGTATTCTTTTAATGCACGCCAATAATCGCGAAGATATTAAAGAAGCTCACGCTGGCGACATCGTCGCTCTAGCTGGCTTAAAAGGCACGACCACGGGTGATACTTTGGTTGAATCTGATAACGACATCGTTCTCGAAAGAATGATTTTCCCAGAGCCAGTAATCGAGGTTTCGGTTGAACCAAAATCGACGGCGGATCAAGAAAAAATGGGTATGGCATTATCACGCTTGGCTTCAGAAGATCCTTCACTTCGTATTGAATCCGACCAAGAATCTGGACAAACTATTTTGAGAGGAATGGGCGAACTTCATCTTGAAATTATCGTCGATCGCATGAAGCGTGAATTTAAAGTTGAAGCCAATATTGGTCAACCAAAAGTTGCTTATCGCGAAGCTATCACTAAAAAATACGAATCCGATTACACTCACAAAAAACAATCGGGTGGTGCGGGTCAATTCGCTAAGGTTAAAATTATTTACGAACCATTGCCAGCAGATTCAAAAGAAAATTTCATTTTTGAAAGTGAAATTGTTGGCGGTCGCGTTCCAAAAGAATATATTCCTGGTGTTGAAAAAGGGCTTACTTTAGCTAAGGAAACTGGTGTTCTAGCTGGTTACCCAGTTGTGCGTTTGAAAGCTCGTTTAATTGACGGAGCTTATCACGATGTCGATTCAAGTGTTTTAGCTTTCGAAATTGCGGCTCGTTCTTCATTCCGTGAAGCTATGGAAAAAGCCGGTCCAATTATCCTTGAACCAATCATGAAAGTTGAAGTCGTTACTCCCGAAGATTATATGGGTGACGTTATCGGCGACATCAATTCGCGTCGTGGACAAATTCAAAATGTTGAAGGTCGCGATGTGGCTCAAGTCATTACCGCCAAAGTTCCTTTGGCTTCAATGTTTGGTTACGTTAATGGCTTAAGATCTTTATCTCAGGGTCGCGCTAGTTACAGCATGGAATTTGATTCTTACGAACCTGTTCCGTCACATGTCGCTGACGAAATCAAAGCTAAAAAATCTTAATTAATTTTCGCCTCATAATTGAAAAATTATGAGGCAAGATTTACGTTAGGCTATCATAGCTCAGGGGTAGAGCACTTCATTGGTAATGAAGAGGTCGGTGGTTCGATTCCACTTGATAGCACCATTCACAATAAGAAATTTCAAAATAAATAACATTGCAATAATAATTTATTTTTAGTAAAAATAACTGTCGTAAAAAACAAATAAAGTTTATTAAATCATGTCTTTTGTAAAAAAATTAATCTTTTTTTGGACAAAGCCTTGTCCAATGGTATTTTAGATCAAAATACAAAAGAAAAATTGCAAAATTTTACAGTAAATTATGAACGCAAATCGATTTCTTCATTTGCCAATTCAATAATATTTTTTGGTGGATTTGCAATTATTCTTGGAATAATTTTGGTAATATCCAGCAACTGGGATAAAATTTCAAATTTTACTAAAATCTCTACTTACATTGCTCTCCTTATTAGATTCCATATTTCTGCCTATCTATTACGCACAATAAGCCCAAAAATTTCACAAATCATTTACTTTATAATCGCCGGCTATATTTTAGCGGGAATAGGCTTAATTGCTCAGATTTACAATTTAAGCAGTGAAAATGGCGAAGTTTATTTGATGTGGTTTTTTATGATTATACCAATGTCAATATTACTGCGCGATAATCGAATTGGAGCCATGGCAATGATGGGATTATATTTTTGGATTATCATTAACGCCAATGTTAATTTTTATAATTCTGAATATAATTGGCAAAGTCAAATCATATTTATCACGACTATTTTTACTAGCATGATACTAATTCCCAGAATATCTGATAATTTGAAAAACTCTTTTAATCAAATTGGGTTTATTGGTTATTTTTTTTAGGGAGCACTATTTTTTCAATGGGATTTGCTCACGATATTTTACCCAAAGAAAAAATGAGTTCAATATTGCTTCACCCAATTACGATTGTAATTATCGTTCTTAACGTGATTTGTTTGACAAATAATTTTATAAAAAACTTTCGCAAAAGAAAAAAACTGGCGGATGTTTTTCAACTTCCCGAATTTATAATCGCGATATTAAATCTAATTCCTTTATTTATTTTTGTAGATCATAAATTATTAATATCAATATCATATTGGATCATTTGGTTTTTGAGTTGCGGATTGATGATTTACAGAGGCGAAATAGAAAAAAATAAACACTTATTAACATTGGAACTTGGTGCTTTATAATAGGCTTAATTGCCAGATTTGTTGATCTAGTCGAAACTATGTTATTCACGGGATCAATGTTCATTTTATTCGGGATTGTTTTAATTTTGATTGCCTATGTTGGAGAAAAATATCGCAAAAATTTAATCAATAAAGTTTTTAAAAATCATGTTATCCAAAAATAAATTACTCATTTTAATAGCCACGATTCAGGTTATATTTTTTAGCGGTTGGTATTATTTAGAATATAAAAAACTACACAACTCTATATCAAAAATTATTCTCGTAAGAACTGTATTTGCAGATCCTCGAGATTATTTAAGTGGAAATTATTTTACTCTAAGATATGAGTTTAGCGATTTATGGTTTTTTTCAAACAATAGTGAAAGAATCAAGCAAACGGGAAATGAAATCAATGAGTTTCTTTATAAAAGTGGAGAAACAGGAAACGAAATCTATGCGGTGCTTAAAAAAAATGATCCTTGGTATGTCCCCGATTATTTTTCACTCGAAAAACCATCGATAAAAAACGATCAAATTGCAATAAAAGGAAAATTCAACAAAGCTCTTCGGCAAATTGATTATGGAATAGAAAAATATTTTATTAACGAAAATATTGAAGAACTAACATTTGGAGACAAGCTTGAAGTTAAGCTTGTAGTTGGAGATGATTTAACCGCAAAAATTAAAAGCTTAGTTATAAATGATGTTGAATTTAAGCAATAGCATTAAAACATTTTTTCAAAAATAAAATTAAAATAAATTGAGATTAAATTTAAGATATTTCCAACGCCGAAGGATAAGAAAAAAATATAAAATGTGTGAAATTGATTAAAAAGTGTAATAGAATTGAAGCCTCGATATATCTGGTGCGGATGAAGATCAAGCCGTAAAAAAATCCACAAATTGTCGCCAATAAAATAAAAACAAATCCTTGGCCAAAATGCGTTAAGCCAAAAATAATTGAAGTGAAAATTAAGCCGATAATTTCTGAATTTTTTGAAAAATATTTAGAATTTTTGAACAATAAAATTACGCTATTTTGAATAAAAAATCGAAAGAAAAATTCCTCGGCAAAAATTGTTAAAAAAATCATTTTTATCAGCCATAAAAAAGTTATTTCAAAATTAGGAAATTTGGGGTCGAAAACTAAAAAATTATCAAAAGTGCCAAGGGCTAGGAGTATTATCAATAAAGGAACAAAGAGCTTTATTGTTTGAGAAAAAATATTTTTGTAATCGCTAAAATTTCTGGGCGGATTATAAGCAAAAAATAATAAATAACAGGCAATAAGCGGTTTGTCAAAATTTAGCCATAAATCAAAATTTGAAGAATTTTTACTTAATTTAATATTGGTTAAGAGCTCAATATTATCAATATTTGGAAGCTGGTGAGAAAAACTAAAAATAGCGATTGCAGTAATGCCAAAATATATAAAAATTTTATAGGGCAAAGGCGATTTTTTTTGATAAAAACTATAAACTAAAAACCCAAATAATATAATTATTGAAAAAGATAAAAAATTAATAACGCCAGCAATTAGAGCACTCGCTAAAGCAAGTATAAAAAAAATAAATGGTAATTTTTTGGTCTTTGTGCAATAAAAACTTATTAAATTTGCAATCAGAAAAATTAAAGAAAAATAAGAAAAATTTTGATTGGAAAAAAAATTTAACATGATTTTTTTTAAAGCAATTTTAGTTGGGTTTTATAAATTTAAATGATTAAAATATAAAAGTTTAAAAATGATTTCTAGAAAAAAAATGCTAAATTTTGAAAATAGTTTCCACGATCAATTTTCTTGCGATTTTTATCAAAAAATCGAGCCAAAAAATTTTCCCAAAGCAGATTTGGTCCATTTCAACGCCAATTTAGCTCATGAATTAAATTTATTGAAAAAAGATTTAAAAAAATCACAAATTCCACTAATTTATAAAGAATTTTTTTCGGGGCAAAAAATTCATGAGACTTCGATTCCAATCGCATTGGCTTACGCCGGACATCAATTCGGCAATTTTGTCCCACAACTTGGCGATGGTCGCGCGGTTTTACTTGGCGAGATTGTTCACAATTCGCAACGCTTCGATATTCAATTGAAAGGTAGTGGGCCAACTAAATTTTCGCGAAGGGGCGATGGGCTCATGACTTTGGGCTCGGCGATTCGAGAATTAATAATCGGCGAAGCCTTGCATTATTTGCAAATTCCCACAACAAGAATTTTGACTTTGTGCATAACTAATGAACCAGTTTATCGCGAGGAAACCAATATGGGAGCGGTTATTTCGCGGGTTGCTAAAAGTCATATTCGCGTTGGCACTTTTGAATATTTCGCTTCCAAAGGCAATAAGCAAGCCATTCAACAACTTTGTGATTATGTGATAAATCGCCATTTTCCGCAAGAAAATTCATCGACAAAATCAATTACAAAATTATTTAAAGATATTGTTTTTGCCCAAGCAAATTTGTTGGCAAAATTGCAGGCAAATGGCTTCATTCATGGTGTCATGAATAGTGATAATATGGCGATAAGTGGTCAAGCAATTGATTTTGGACCTTGCGCTTTTTTAGATGAATATGATGCAAAAAAAGTTTTTAGCGCCATTGATAGAAATGGTCGCTACGCCTACGAAAATCAGGCTAAAATAGCTCATTGGAATTTGTGGATTCTGGCAAATTGCCTCTCTTTAATTCATCAAAATTCGCAAGAATTATTGAAAATTTTAAATTTATTTGAAGAAAAATTTGAGGAAAATTATCATAAAATTATGGCAAAAAAACTCGGTTTTGCAAAACAAATTCCGCAGAAATTAATTGCCGATTTTTTAGAAATTCTACAACAAAAAAATTGCGATTATCACCAAAGTTTTTTTAATTTAAGCGATGATTTATTGAGCCAAAAACCCTTGGTAATTAAAGGTGAAGAATATCATAAATGGTTTTTATCTTGGAATAATTTGTTGCGACAAGAATATGATTTTAGCGATAAAAATATTTTGTCAAAAATTGCTAAAAAAATGCGAGAGTTTAATCCATATATCATCGCGCAAAATCATATTGTCCAAGAGGTTATCGATGCTGGCAATAATTTAGATTTTCAACCGCTTGAAAATTTTTTAAAAGTTTTAAAAAAACCTTTTCATTATGATGAAAAAAATATTTTTTATCATACTCCTCCAAGCGAGGACCAAAAGGTTTTGCAAACTTTTTGTGGGACTTAAAATGCTTTTATATAAACTAACTTTGCCAACGCAAATTTAGTTTAAATATTGAAATCATTTCAAAATTTCTTCAATATTTTTTGGGCAATTTCTTCGGGATTTAAGCCCTTTTTATTAATATAATCAGCTTTTTGATCCAATATTTCCGCCACTTTCATCGATAAAATATAATTCGGTCTTCTACCTTCGATTAGCTTTTCTTTTTGAAGTTTTTTTACATCATTTTCATCAATTTCATTACCCAATCCTTTTTGAATTTTATCTAAAAGAATTATTTTTGGTATATCAAAACTAGGGGTGATTTCTTAAAATTTCAGAGAATTTTTTATTATTATTTGAACTTTATTAATCATTTTATGATTTACTTTATAAATCACTTTATGATTTATTTTATGACAAATCCGATTTTTTTGGATCAAGTGTTTTCTAGGCTTAAAATGAGTTTTTCTAATAATTTTCTAATAATTTTCTAATAATTTTCTAATAATTTCCACAATGAAACTCTATCTGATCCAAAGTTTTTTATTATATTTTTCTTATTTAGTTTAGCTAAAATATAATTAATTTTTATAACTTTCTGTTTTTCATTCAAAATTCCCGGTAAATATTTCCAAACCAAATCATTTATTTGCCTTCTGTTTTGCCCATTTGGAAAATTTTTTAAATGTTTAATTATAAAATTACTAATTTCATCATCGGAAAAACCTTTTTTTTCGGTATGCTCAACCTCTCTGCCCAATATTTCCGATACCTTAGCTGATAAAATATAATTCGGTCTTCTACCTTCAATTAGTTTTTCTTTAGCAAGTTTTCTTGCCTCATCTTCATCAACTTCCGCACCTCGATTTTTCTGAATTTTATCCAACATGATTGTTTTGTAAAACTCCATATCGCCTTTATTTATTAATATCTCGGTAAATTTTTTATCGATTTCTTTGCCATAAATTTCTAATCCAGTTTCATCATAATTATTATTGTAAGAATAAGTTGGAAATGGAAAATATTTTTTTCTTTGAGTCTCATACATGGTTTTAACCCCAGATCCAAGTTTATCAATCATCCCAAACTCTCTCATCGCATCAACCAGCGCTTTATTTCTATATTTGCTCGCCACGGATTTTATATCTAAAACATAATCTTCCGCCTTGCCGTCGTAAAAATTCCCAGCATTTGTAAAAATTAATTTATCAATTTTTTCTACAACCGTTATTCTTTTGCCAGCAAAATAATCTTGATGAGCGATGCAATTATGAAGAGCTTCGAGAAAAACTTTTTGATCATATTTATCAACCTCTCGAGCGATTAATTCATTTGCTGGATAAATTTTATATTTAGGGTTTCTAATCATATTCCAAGCTTGCGAAGTTGACAAAATTAATGGCGGTGAAAAATATTGCGAAGCTTTTTCCTCAAGAGTATCTAACCTCCAAAGAATTTCTACCGACTCGCTAGAATTTTTTAATTTATAGGCACTTTCTTTTTTCCCAAGCAAAACCAAACAAGCATTTATTAATTTTGAATCTTTTATCAGACCTACCCTTTCTAAGAAATCTTCAATACTCCAATTTTTAATATTTAATTTTGGATTTTTTTCTTTGTAGCGACTTATTGCCAATTTTAAGGCTTTATCATCAAGGTCGTTGATGTTGGCATCGTCGACGGCAATTGCCGACCAATCATCTCCAAATAAAGCAATTTTTTTATAAATTTTTTGATAATCATCAGATTTGGCAATAGATTTATTGGAACTTCCCACTCTATAAAAAGATTCATATGCATCTGTTTTTTTATTTTTAAAACTAGCAATTTTTGCTTTAGTGCAAGGAATTTTATAAATCGTAATATTTTTTTCTTTATACTCAAATTTAAAAATTTCAAAATCATGAGAATTGCCAAATACTTTAGCAATTCTCTCTTTTAATTTTCCCTCCTCTTTATTTACTGTGGTACCACAAATTCCTCCATCGTCACTAACGCCATAAACCAAATAGCCAAAATCTTCTCCCACAATTGTTGCGGAGTTCGAAAGAGCTGAGTAATATTCAAAAAATTTATCTAATATAAAAAAATCTTTTTTAAACTCAACATACTCGCATTCGCCTTTTTTTAGCAAATTTTCTAGTAATTTTTTTAATTCTTTTTCATTCATAATTTTAAATTTTAATATTTGTGGTGAAAAAATTAAATTATTAAACGATTTTTTGACCAGTTCCCGCCCAATCCTTCACAAAAGTTTCAATGCCTTTATCGGTAAGTGGATGTTGGGCTAATTGTTTAATAACTTTGGTGGGAATAGTTGCGACATGGGCTCCGAGTTTTGCCGATTCAACGATATGAATTGGATTGCGTACCGACGCCACCAAAACTTGCGTTTTAAAATTTTCATAATTGTCATAAATTTCGCAAATTTCGCCGATTAAATTTAAGCCATCTTGCCCAATATCGTCAAGTCTGCCGACGAAAGGTGAAACAAAAGTTGCGCCGGCTTTGGCGACTAGAATTGCTTGAGCTGGCGAAAAACACAATGTTACATTAGTTTGAATTCCTTTGTTAGAAAAATAGCGACAAGCCTTGATGCCGTCCATCGTCAATGGCAATTTTATGCAAACATTTTTAGCGATTTTGCTTAAAATTTCTCCTTCGCGCACCATTGATTCGTAGTCAACAGAAGCGACTTCGGCACTAACTGGACCTTTAACTTCCGCACAAATTTCGGCAATTACTTCTTGAAATTTTCGTCCCGATTTGGCGATTAAAGTTGGATTAGTAGTGACGCCATCAATCAATCCGTAAGCATTGAGCTCTTTGATTTCGGAGATTTCGGCGGTATCGACAAAGAATTTCATAAATTTTAATAATTAAGGTTGGAAGAAAATTTTTTTACTTTATATTTTAAAAAAATAATTCTTCAATTCAACTTATTAAAATCACACTGATGAAAAAATTTGCGCAAATAATTTTGCCCAACGCTCTTAATGATGATTTTACTTATTTCGCCTTAGAAAATCAACAAATTGGCGATATTGTTTTGGTCGAATTTGGTCGTCAAAAACTTTGGAGTGTAGTGATTTCTTTGCATGATGATGAGCCCAATAATTTTGATGTCAAAAAAATTAAAAAAGTTTTAGAAATTCATCAAAAACTAAAATTTACTCTGAACCAAATTAAATTTATTGAAGCGATTTCGTCTTACAATCTAGCGAGTCGAGGCTTAGTGCTAAAAAGTTTTATTGGCATTTTAAATTCCGATAAAGTGCAAAAAGAATTTAGGCCTTTAACTCATGAAATTCATCAAAAAAATTTTCATTTAAAAACTTTATTGCCCGAACAACAAAAAATTTATGACGAAATTTGTCAAGATTTAAATAGTTCGCAAACCTTCTTGATCGATGGCGTAACTGGTTCGGGCAAAACCGAAATTTATTTCGCTCTCATCGCCGAAATTTTAAAAAAAGATGCTTCTTCACAAATTTTAATTTTATTGCCCGAGATCGCCTTGACCAGCCAATTACTAAGTCGTTTCGAGGAGCAATTTGGTTTCCGTCCTGCACTTTGGCATTCAAAAATTTCTAAAAAACAAAAAAGAGAAATTTATTTTGGGCTCGCCAATGGCACCGTTAAATTGTTGATTGGAGCACGTTCTTCACTACTTTTGCCTTTCAAAAATTTACGTTTAATTGTTATTGACGAAGAGCATGACAGTTCGTTTAAGCAAGAAGATATTTTTAATTTTCATGCTCGCGATATGGCGATTGTTAAGAGTAAATTAGAAAATTTTCCGATTATTTTATCATCAGCAACGCCGGCACTTGAAACCTACAGCAACGGTAAAAGTGGCAAATATAAACAATTTTTTTTAACACAAAAATTTGGTACTAAAAATGTCATTGAATTTGTTGATTTACGCCAAGAAAAAATTGAAAATAATCATATTTTATCGAAAAAATTGCGCGAAGAAATTGCTAAAAATTTATTACAAAAAAAACAAAGTTTATTATTTTTAAATCGTCGCGGATATTCTCCAATAACGCTTTGTAAGTCATGTGGTAAAAAATATGATTGCCCAAATTGTGATTTTCATTTGGTGCTTCACAAACATAAAAATTTATTAATTTGTCATCATTGCGGACATCAAGAAAAAACTTTAAAAAATTGCAAATATTGCAATGAAGAAAATTCTTTAATCAGCATCGGAACTGGCGTTGAAAAACTTTTGGAAGAGGTAAAATTTGTTTTTCCCGACGCCAAAATTGCTTCGATAAATAGCGATGATATTAAAAGTTTTGAAGACGCCGAAAAAATCGTTCAAGATATTTCATGTGGAACAATTGACATAATTATCGGAACACAAATGATTTCCAAAGGTTATGATTTTGCTAATTTAAATTTAGTTGGAATTGTCGATGCCGATTCGATGCTTTATTCTTCGGATTTACGAGCTTTAGAAAGAGCTTACCAAGTTTTTACGCAAGTGATGGGAAGAGCGGGACGTCGCGATGAAAGTGGGAAAATTATAATTCAAACTTTTAATCCACAAAATTTACTTTTCGAAAAAATTGCCCTCAATGACAAAAAAGATTTTTATGATTTTGAATTAAATAATCGTCAACAATTAAATTTACCACCTTTTACTCAAATGGCGAGATTTGAAATTAGTGCTTTAAATGAACAAGAAGCCAAAAATTTTGCTAAGAATTTATTAAAATATTTTCCGATTAATGATAAAATTGAAATTTTTGGACCCGCTCCGGCACCACTTCAAAAGCTCAAAAATCGCCATCATTTTTTGATTCATTTGAAAGTGGATAAAAAAGTTAATTTACAAAAATTAATTAATGACGTAACATCAAAAATTGAAATTCCAAATAAATATCGATTACGCATAAATGTTAATCCTTTCTAACTATTTTTAATTAAAATTTTATAAAAAAATGCTTTATAAACTTATAATCAAAGTCATTATTTTATCTTTATTAATCTGCTCTAAAGCATATTCACAAAGTCAAATTGCTAATAATGTTTCGCAAGAACTTTCCAATATAATGCTTTCGAAAGAAAAAATTACCAAAAAAGATTACAATAATTTTTGGAGTAAAACTGGAGTAAAATCTAAAGAAGAAAAAATGAATTTGATCGTCAACGTAAAAAATAGTTTTTTAATAATTCAAGAATATAACAAAGCGGTATGGGAATGTGCTGAAAATTCTTGGATCTCCAATAAAGAAATTGAATGTAAGGATTTACAAAAAATTGCGCAAAATATAAAAAAAATTTTTTATAATTCTGTTGAAATTGAGAAGTTTAAAGAAATGGAAAAAGGCTTTAATGATATAATAAAAACATCGGCAAAGCGCGGAAAGAATATCGATTTGGCTGGATCTAAAATCTTTCAAGAAATTACGCTGGAAAGTATTAAAGAAATTAAGAAGAAAACCAATCTTATGCTCGAGAGAATTAATATTATTCTTCAGCCCGAATTTATTGATTCGCCAGCTTAATACCATTTCCAACAAAAAATGTTAAATTAAACAAAATATTTTTGAGATAAAAATCTTTAAAAAATGAAGCCGTATGTCAATGTGGCTGAGGCTTTTTGAAGATTTTTAGCCAAAAAGATGAAGCTTAATTTACAATCCTTAATTGATACTTTTTTTATTGGAAATGGTATAATAAACTTAACTTTCGGTAGTATAATTTGGCGATTCTGAAGTTATTGTAATTGAATGCGGATGCGATTCTTTCAATCCTGAATTAGTAATTCTAACAAATTGACAATTTCTGCGCATATCTTCAATATTAGCGTTACCAGTATAGCCCATTGCCGATTTTAAACCACCAACTAATTGATGAAGAACATCGACCACCGAGCCTTTATAAGGGACGCGACCCTCAACACCTTCTGGCACTAATTTCATTTTATCAGCAACGTCTTGTTGGAAATAACGATCGGCTGAACCACGAGCCATGGATCCTAGAGAACCCATTCCGCGATAAACTTTATAAGAACGTCCTTTAAATAAAACGATTTCACCCGGAGTTTCTTCAGTTCCTGCCAACAGCCCACCAAGCATAACCGCACTAGCTCCGCCAGCAATCGCTTTTGCCAAATCTCCCGAAAATCTAATGCCACCATCGGAAATTACGGGAAGCTTAACTTTTTCACAAAATTCCATAACATCAAGAAGTGCCGAAAATTGAGGAATGCCAACACCGGCAATTACTCGCGTTGTACATATTGAACCTGGACCAATTCCAACTTTGACGCCATCAACCCCAACATCAAAGAGGGCTTTGGCGGCTTCTTTGGTAGCAATATTGCCGGCAATAATTTCTTGTTTTGGATAAAGTTTTTTTAATTCTCTAACGGTTTCTATAACGCCTTTGGAGTGACCATGAGCGGTGTCAACCACTAAAATATCAACATGTTCTTCGATTAAACTTTCCGCACGTTTTATGCCATCCTTGCCAACTGAAGTCGCTCCCGCCACCAATAAACGCCCCTCTTTATCTTTTGATGCCAAAGGAAATTGTTTAGTTTTTTCTAAATCTTTGCCCGTCATTAAACCTATGCAATTATTGTCGCTATCAACAATAATAATTCTTTCAATTTTATTTTTATGTAAAAGATTTTTAGCTTCTAGCTTACTAACGCCTAGCTTTGCGGTTATAAGATTTTCTTTTGTCATTAAATCTTTAACGAGCTGTTTTTTATCATGAGCAAAACGCACATCGCGATTTGTCAAAATGCCAACGAGTTTTTTAGAGCCACTTTTAACTACCGGTATTCCTGAAATTCCATATTGTTTCATCAAATGAAGAGCATCACCTAGAGTTTCATCGGGCGTTATAATTACAGGATTAACCACCATTCCCGATTCAAATTTTTTCACTCTTCTAATTTCATCGGCTTGATCTTTTATTGAAAAATTTTTATGAATACAGCCAATCCCACCGCTTTGAGCCATAGCTATCGCCAAACGACTTTCGGTTACAGTGTCCATCGCCGCCGAAATTATTGGAATTTCAATTGAAATATTTTTAGTAATTTTAGTTCGGGTATTCGCCTCGCTGGGAAGAACTTCTGAGTATAGAGGCTTAAGCAGAACATCATCAAATGTTAAAGCTGGAGATGATGTTTCAATTGTTTTGCGATTATTTACCATAATTTTGCGAGCTAAATTTAATTTTAATCTTGTTTAATAAATCAACAACCTATAAAAATTGGTTAAAGTTTTTTAAAATAAAAATTGTAGCAAGCAATTATCAATTAACAAAAAATAAAACTCAATCTTAATTTAACAACAAAAGAAATTATGGCATCTCACATTGAAAAACTTTGCTTAGGAAAGAATATAAAACTAACTGAAAATAGAAAAATTATTGCCAAAGTTATATCTAAAAGCACCGACCATCCTGATGTTGAAGAGGTTTATCATCGTGCTTCAAAAATTAATAATAAAATTGGTATCGCCACGGTTTATCGCACCGTGAAAATGCTAGAAGAGTCTGGAATTATCGCCAAGCATGACTTCTTAAATAAGGGGCGAGCGCGTTATGAATTTCTTGAAAATGATGATCATCACGATCATTTAGTCGATATTACCAATGACGAAGTTATAGAATTTTACAATGAAGAAATTGAAAAATTAAAAGAAAAAATCGCTCGCGATCACGGTTATGAATTAATTGGACATAAACTAGAATTATATTGCAGACCAATTGTTAAAAAAAATTAATTTTATATGGCGGTTTACACAAAAATAAATTTCGAAGAACTTTCTCAGCATCTTAAGAATTATGAAGTGGGTGATCTCGTTGAATTCGTTGAAATTATTGACGGCATCGACAATTCTAATTTTATTGTTAAAACCACAAAAAATACTTTTATTTTTACAATTTTTGAATCACGAATTGATAAAAATAGCTTGCCGTATTTTATAAATTTTAAAGAGCATTTGGCATTAAAAAATATTTCATGTCCCGCTCCAATAAAAGCCAAAAATTTGCAAACTATTCTTGATTTTAAAAATAAAAAAACCGCTTTGGTTAGTTTTTTAAATGGCTCTACTTTAAAAACTCACAACGATGGATATTATTACAACATCACCAGTAATCACTGCTTTCAAGTTGGCGGAATGTTGGCAAAAATGCATTTGGCTTCGAAGGATTTCACATTAATCCGCGATAATGATTTAGCGGTTAAAGATTTTGAAAATTTATTTAATAAATTTCAACATTTAATTGACGATTATGATCCAGCTTTAAATAAATTAATTACCAGCACATTAAAAACTTTAAAAAATAATTGGAAGCTTGATTTAGAATATTCGCCGTGCCATTTAGATTTATTCCCCGACAATGTTTTTTTTGATGAAAAAAATCAAATTAGTGGCGTAATTGATTTTTATTTTTCGGCAAATGATTTATTAATTTATGACTTCGCGATAGTTGTCAATGCTTGGTGCTTCGATAAAACAAATTTCAATTTTGATAAATTTGAAGCTTTATTAAATTCTTATCAAAAAATTAAACCACTTAGTTCAAAAGAATTAAATTTCTTAGAAACGGCTTTAATTGCTGGGGCGATGAGATTCTTGTTAACTAGGCTTCACGATATGTTTTTTACTCCAAAAAATTCTCTTGTAAAAATAAAAAATCCTATTGAATATAAAGAAAAGCTTTTATTTTTTATTAACAACAAAATATTAAAATAATGATTAATTATAATTTTTTCGGCAAGGATTGCTTGATTGATTCGGAGTTAAAAGATCGCACCGATTTAAATCAAAAATTAAATGATTTAAATTTTAAATTTGGCGAAGTTTTATTGTTAAACCAAATTCATGGAAGAGAGGTTGTGGTGGTTGATGATATTAAAAAAATCCATGGAATTCAAAATTTACCCAAAGCCGATGGCATCGTCACTAATTTAAAAAATGTGGCGATTGGAATTATTACCGCTGATTGTGCTCCAATTATTTTTTATGATGAAGAAAATCACATTATTGGTGCTTGTCATGCTGGCTGGAGAGGAGCTAAATTAGGCATTATTCAAGAGACTGTTGAAAAAATGAAGGCATTGGGTGCTAAAAATATTTCTGCAATTATCGGACCAATGATTCAACAATATTCTTATCAAGTTTCGATAGATTTTTACAATGAATTTTTATTAGAAAACAAAGATAATTTAAGATTTTTTAAAGAAACTCCTGATCCGATTCGTTGGAATTTTAACTTGCCAAATTATGTTGAAAGCAAATTATCTTTAAGTGGCGTTAATGATATCGAAAATTTGATGATTGACACTTACACCAATATTCAAAAATATTATAGCTATCGTCGATTCTCTCACAATAACGCAGAGGAAAAAGGAAGAAATATTGCAGTTGTTTGCTTAAATTAAATTTGCTCTTTTTTAATAATTTCCCGAGCAAGCTTTAAATATGCCACGGAACCCGAGCATTTTGAATCGTAAACAATTCCCGGCAAACCATAAGAAGGGGCTTCGGAGAGTTTAACATTTCTCGGAATATAACTTTCGTAAACTTTATCACCAAGAAAATTACGAACATCTTCTTCGACTTGCTCGGTAAGTTTATTACGTTTATCATGCATCGTTAAAATTATTCCACTAATCGACAAATCTTGATTTAAATTATCCTTGATTAATCCAACGGTATTAAGCAAATGGCTCAATCCTTCGAGTGAAAAAAATTCACATTGCATCGGAATCAATATTGAATCTGAAGCACAAAGTGCATTTATTGTTAATAATCCGAGCGATGGTGGGCAATCAATTACAATAACATCGAAATCTTCAACGATTTCTTGAAGAGCATTTTTCAAAAGAAATTCTCTATTTTCAATATTTACCAATTCAACTTCGGAAGCCGATAAATCAACGGTTGATGTAATAATTTTTAAATTCGGAATTTTTGTTTTGATGATAGCTTCATTAGGCTTAACTTGCCCAATAATAACTTCGTAAATGGTGCTAAGGCGATCATTAGCATCTATTCCTAAGCCAGTACTGGCATTGCCTTGCGGATCCAAATCAATCAACAAAACTTTTTTTCCTATCGCCGACATTGCGGTAGCAATATTTATCGCCGTAGTTGTTTTACCGACCCCACCTTTTTGGTTTACGATTGAAAATATTTTGGCTTTTTTAATCTTTTCTTGATGATCCATATTTAAAATTTTAGAAATTTTGGATTTGATTTTGTTATGATTAAACTAAATTTACTAAACTAATTTGTCAATTCGTTTCACATGAAACAAATAATTTTAAATTTTTCTTAAAAAATTTATGTAAATTGTCGAACCGACCGCATCTATTTTTTTATTATCGAATTCTATTGAATAACAACCGCCCTTAGCAATGGGATAACGAAAATTACCAGCGAATATATCAAAAGCTATATTGTTGTGATAGCTAAATTTATTATCTCCAAATAAATCAAAATTAAATTTTATTTTTTCAAAATTTTCTTGCAAAAAAGTCATTAATTTTTTGCCATTGTCGAGAATTTTAGCAATTTCTGGATTCTTAAATTGAGCCCTAATTTTTTTATCCAAATTTTCAAAATCATTATTTTTTAAAACTATTTCAGTAATTAATTCTTCATAATTTTTAGCTAATATTTTTATGTCGGAAATTCTTTTGTTAATTATGGCATCTTTAAGTTGATCTATGTTTTCTAAATTAATATTTTCTAAAAATTTATCCAAAAAATCTGGCAATGAAATCGAAATATTTAGATCGATTATATTAATTTTTTCCAAAGCATTTAAAGTGCTTTTTATTACTTCAAAACATGAATTTATATCCATAGAGCCAATTATTTCACAACCAACTTGTGTTTGTTGACGTTCACGATAAATTTCATCACTATTTAGACAAACAACATCGCCGTAATAACATAATTTTAGCGGAACATTTATCTCATCATAATTGGAAGAAATATATTTTGAAATTTGCAGAGTGATGTCGTCGCGGAAAAATAAATTTTTGCCCGAAATATTGTCGCTAAAATTAAAGGTATTTTCTAGGTTTTTTTTATCATAATTTTCAGAAAATTCAATCAATGAAGTTTTAATCAATTTATAATCATCATTGATAAAACTTTCCAAAGTATTTTTGGTATATTCATAGTTTTTTTTGGCTTCATCTCCTGTAAGCTCGTAAAATCCAAGTGGTAATAATCTTTTTTTATTCTTCATAATTATTTTTTATAAATTTTTGTAAATTTAACATATCAAGCCAAGCCAGTCTTTTCTTTGCAGGCTGTCGCATTAAAAAAGAAGGATGAAAAATGGTAAATATTTTGGTTTTATTTTCTAAAAATTGTGGGGAAAAATCAAGAAATTGACCACGAATTTTACTGATTGCTTCAGAAGTATCAATGATCGCATTCATCGCCGTTGCTCCGACTAAAATTATGACTTTAGGATTAAAAAGTTGCAAATGTCTTTCCACAAAAGGTCGGCAAATGGCTTGCTCTTCATCGGTTGGACGACGATTTCCGGGCGGACGCCAAAAAATTACGTTAGTAATGTAATAATCTTTGTCACGAGTCAGATTTATAGCATTAAACATCCCCGTCAACATTTCACCGGAATCACCGCAAAATGGCACTCCGCTTAGGTCTTCATGATTACCAGGAGCCTCGCCGATAATCATAATTTTAGAATTAGGATTGCCATCGGCGAAAACCATATTGGTTGCCATTTTTTTTAGATTACAACCATCGAAATTTTCAACAATCTCTTTAAGTTCGGCAATATTTTTAGCTTTACTTGCCAATAAACGTGCATTTTCAACAATTTGATTTAACGGTAAAAATTTCTCATCAATATTTGGTAATTTATTTTCCATAAAATTTGTTTGATTTTTTTTCGCTAGCTCCGCCAATGCTTGCGAGGTTGAAGAGATATTTTTTACATTTGAAATAATCGTCGATTCTAGAATTTTTGGCTGATCAGGTAATTTTTCTTTTTTAACTTCTTGCCCAAGAATTAAATTTGTTTCACGTGAATTTTCTTTGGTTTTTTTATTTAAAACTATTAGTGGCTTGCCATCAATTTTTAACTTATCATTTGGATCGCTTGAGAATATTTCGTTGAGTTCGTTTTGTTCGTAAAATTCCAAAACATCGCGCAAATTATATTTTTGTTTCATTGACGTTAAATAATTTTTTTAATAAATTTCTGGAAGTCGTCGGTTTTTTCAAAATTTTTATAAACGGAAGCAAAGCGCACAAAGGCTACTTTATCAAGCTTTTCGAGCGAACTCATAACTATTTCACCAATTTTAGAAGACAAGATTTCGGTTTCATTTTCAACTTCAAGTTGACGCACAATATTGTTCACTAATCTTTCAACTTGCAACTCGGAGACGGGTCGCTTTCTAACCGCCATTTCAATCGATTTTTTCAATTTTTCTGGATCAAAAATTTTTTTATCACCATTTTTTTTGATAACGGTAATTTCGCGAAGTTGAATTCGTTCAAATGTTGTAAATCTTGAGTCGCAAGCGGGGCAATATCTTCGTCTTTTTATAGCTTCGCCATCATCGGAAATTCTACTGTCTTTAACTTGGGTCTCTAGGTTTCCACAGAATGGGCATCGCATATGAAATGCTATTTAAATTTATTCAAAAGTGTTTTAGGGCAAAATTTTTTTATTAGCCAATAACCTGAAAATTTATTAAATTTTTAAATTAATGTAAGATTTAATTAATCAATATTAGTAATTTTTCTGCGCCTTGCATTTCAGCAAAACCACCTTTTACGGCAACGGTTTTCAAAATATTTTGGGAGTTATCAAAAAGCTTTATTTCACCTTCGCGAAGGTTAGAAATTATCGCCTCATGTCCAAACATTATTCCTAAATCGCCTGAATTTGAAGGAACCACCGCAATATTGCAAGATCCCTTAAAAACAGGGCCTTCGATCGATATTATTTCAATTTTTAAATCCGACATAAAATAAGTTTTAACCTTCTAATTTAAAATTCTATTTATTTTCTTTAAGTATTTTATCGCCTTTTGCCATTGCTTCATCGATGTTACCAACCATGTAAAAAGCTGATTCCGGAAGATAATCTAATTCTCCAGCACATATTGCTTTGAATCCACTAATTGTATCTTTCAACGAAACCAATTTACCTGGAGCACCAGTGAAAACTTCGGCTACGTGGAATGGTTGCGATAAAAATCTTTGTATTTTTCTAGCACGTGCCACCGTTAATTTATCTTCTTCAGAAAGTTC
>SXGQ01508780.1_pt1 | contig 19418 bp, 9 predicted proteins | sample 3178371 | NCBI WGS metagenome assembly SXGQ01 (sample SAMN11356859, study PRJNA531348) | freshwater metagenome | isolation source: freshwater sample F1-20 | place: China: Fuxian Lake, Yuxi | collected 2017-12-25 | reverse complement strand
CGGGGTTGATTAAGATCCTTTTCTTGGGATAAAACTTTCAGGCAAAACTATATAGGTGCTTAAAACTATGAATCCCATAAAAAAAGCCTGGCATTGGTTAGTTACAGATTGGTACTGGCCCCATGCAGCTCTGTTTTCAGGTATTCTCATCACCATCCTGCTTCTTGCCTTGATGCCAAAGATTGGTCTGGTTTTATTCCTTGTCTGCATTCAACTGCCCATGTACCTCATCCATCAGTTTGAAGAGCATTATGAAAACCGTTTTCGCAATCTATTCAATCAACTCATCGGGCAGGGCTATGAAGTGTTGACTGCTTATGCCGCTTTCATCATCAACTCAGTGTTTGTCTGGGGCACTGATATTATCGCGATTTATCTTGCAGTGTTTGTGAACCCGTTTTTCGGCTTGATAGCCGCATATCTTTCCCTCACCAACGCGATAGTTCACCTATTACAGGGAATCATGCTGCGCTCCTACAACCCGGGACTCGCCACTGGATTACTTTTCTTCATACCTTTGGGTGGTTGGTGTGTTTACGAACTGGGAAGTAGACCGGGTTGCACCTGGGAATACCATGCCCTTGGCCTTGCGATTGGGATTTTGATTCATGTGGGTATTATCATCCATGTCCGTCTCAGGCTTGCGAAGCTAAAAGCCGTTAACTAGCCAACATCCTTGGAATCCTTTCCGGTCCCTGAGCTTGTCGAAGGGTTAATTCTCTTTCCGGTCCCTGAGCTAGTCGAAGAATGGGATTAATTGTTAGGGCTTCGACAGGCTCAGCCACCGGGCAAGAAAATGTCCGGCCCCTGAGCTAGTCGAAGGGTGCTTTAAGAAAGAGGGCTTCGGCAGGCTCAGCCACCGGGGAAGGTAAATTCCGGACCCTGAGCTAGTCGAAGGGTGAGATTAATTGCCGGGGCTTCGACAGGCTCAGCCACCGGGGAAGGGAAATTCCGGACCCTGAGCTTGTCGAAGGGTGTGATTAATTATTAGGGCTCCGACAGGCTTAGCCACCGGGAAAAGGCAATGGGCTTCGACAGGCTCAGCCACCGGGAAAATGCCATGGGCTTCGACAGGCTCAGCCGCCGGTATTTTTATTTCATCCGGGGCCGATCATTGGCAAGGTGATTGTGAGTGTGGAACCCTTGGAAGGGGTTGATGTGACTGAAATAGTACCACCCATGGATTCAACAATCGCCTTGCAAATGCTGAGTCCCAATCCATTGCCGCCCTGCGATTCCTTATTTTTAGTGTGTGATTTGTCAGCTTGGAAAAACCTGTCAAAGACTTTCCCATGGTCTTCCTTGGATATACCCACCCCTGTATCGGATACATTCAACATCAGACTTCCCGCTTCCTTGTAAAGTTCAACAACAATGGTTCCGCCTTCAGGAGTAAACTTCAGGGCGTTGTCGATGAGGTTGTTGACCACTTGTTGAATCTGCCTGGCTTCGCCCAGCACGAGCGCGGGGCTTGTGCAGTCAATTTTAAATTCAACTTTCTGCTGGGATGCTACATCCTTGAACATTTCGTATGCTTTTTCAACAATACGATCCAACTGGATTACATGGAAAGGCTGGTTGGCCCCCGACTCGGTTTCCGCGAGTAGCAGAAGTTGGTTGATGAGCAGTCGGAAATGCTCACATTTGTCGGAGATTTCGCCCAAGGTTTCGCGGTATTCCGCGGGGGTCCTTTCCCGTGATAGTGCCAGTTCTGATGCGGTTCCTATCGCGGTAAGCGGGGATCGCAACTCATGCGCGGCATTGGCGATGAACTCCCTTTTCTTCTGGATGAACTCCGCTATGCGATCAAGAAATCCATTGATGGTTGAGGCGAGCCTGTCCAACTCATCCCCGGTGCCCTTGATGATGAATCTTTCGGTGAGGTTTTCAGGCCGAAGATTCGCGGTGGTGCTGATGATATTCGCCACCGGCTTGGTGGCTTGCACCGCAAGCAGGTAGCCACCCACGGGAGCGATGAGAATGACAAAACCCATCGAGGCAAGCATAAGCCAGCTAAGGCTTTCAACATCCTCCTCGACAAGATCCATGAGTGATCCCACCCGGAATCCCGCAAAGTCTTTTCCCACCTCGTTCTGGAAGGGCTTGTCAAAAAACCGATAGCCCTCGGCGGTGATCACGGTGCTTGATTTTCTGTAGGGGTTTTTAGGCAGTGGCTTACCCTCGGGATCACGGCTGTTAAACGATGGTTTCTCACTATTGTCAAACAATTGTATGAATAGCCCGCGGTGCTTGTGGCTGGCGGTGTGCCTTTCAATTTCCGCGCGGATCGCATTCAAGTCCGGGTGCATTTCCTTTGCTGCAAGTTCAATCTCGATTGCATCTTCCTTGAGAAGCTGATCAGTTTCCCTTAGAAGGGTTACCCTGAAGGAGGTACGAAGGGCAAGAAGTGTCAAAACCACGGAAATCAAAACAACGGCTATATTCCAGACCATCAGGCGAAAACGGAGTGTCTTGAAAACAGATTTAATGCGGGAGAAGAACATAACCACGACCCCGGACGGTTTCGATTGGTGCGACATTTGGACACTTCTTTAGTTTATTGCGTAATCGGTTGATGTGCACCTCAATTACATTGGTCGCGCCCTCCCAGTCGGATTCCCAAAGGTGTTCACAAAGCATTCTCTTGGGAAGGACCTGCCCTGAATTTCTCAGAAGCAGCTCCAGAATTGAGAACTCAGTGGGGGAAAGAATGATTTCGGTCTTGCCCGAATAAACACGCCTGGTGGTGAGATCCAGAGTCAGGCCGGCCCCTTCCAGGGTTGGGGATGGTTTTAGAACAGCCCGCCTGCATATCGCGTCAATGCGCGCAAGCAATTCAGAAAAGGCAAAGGGTTTGACCACATAGTCATCCGCACCAGCTTTCAGACCCGTGACTTTTTCCTCCACCGATCCAAGTGCGGTAAGGAGAATGACCGGGGTTTTGTCGCCTGAAATCCTAAGAGATTTAAGAATATCCAACCCGCTTAATTTAGGAAGCATCAAATCAAGAACGATGGCGTCAAATTGATGCGTTTTTGCCTGATCGTAGCCAGCCTGTCCATCTTTTTCCCAAATGCATTCGTCTTGGTTTTCCGCGAAGGCCTTTTTAACGGTTTTGCCAATCACCAAATCATCTTCCACTAATAATATTCTCATAATCAATCAGCCTGCCTGACATAAAATCGTGTACATTTTTGTAACTTGAAATCGCATCTTAAACTTTCATGTATGACTTATTAACACCTTCATTCCAACCTTACGGATTTGTAACTAAGGCAAGGTTGTAAAAAACAGCTTATGTGGGAATATCTAAACATCAGGCTATTAACGAACTATTGAAAATAAAGTGGTGGCTTTGATTATAATCATGAAATTACCAATTAAACAAACCATATTAAGTGATGCATGGGCTGGGTTTTTTGTTTTTTTGATAGCGCTTCCTCTTTGCCTGGGGATCGCCTCAGCCAGTGGTTTTCCCCCGATCGCGGGGATATTCACCGCGGTTATCGGTGGCATCATCCCGTTATTTTTCAGCAATTCAGAACTTACCATCAAGGGGCCTGCAGCGGGCCTTATCGCAATTGTTGCCGGCGCGGTCCAGGAATTCACCGAAATCTATGGCACCACCAGCAATGACCCCATGCTTGCCTACAAACTGACGCTGGGTGTCGGGGTGACCGCGGGGGTTTTGCAAATATTTTTTGGGTTGATCAAAGCTGGGAGGTTTTCCGACTTCTTTCCGAAGGCAGCGGTTCATGGGATGCTAGCTGCGATTGGAATCATCATATTTTCAAAGCAAATCCATGTTCTTTTTGGTGTCACGCCGATTTCCAAAACGCCTTTTTCATTATTGGGTGAAATTCCAGCAAGCATCATGAACTGGAACCCGGAGGTGTTTTGCATTGGTGCAATAAGCCTGGCGCTTCTATTTGGCCTGCCCATGCTCCCGGCAAAAGCCAGGAAATTACTGCCTGCACCCATGGTTGTATTGGTTCTTGGAATCATACTGGGTTATGTTTTTGACCTTGAGCATGAGCACATGTATCTCTTTCTCGACAGCCATGAATACATGCTTGGGCCGAAATTCCTGGTCACAATTCCCGACAACATTTTGAATGGACTCACCTTCCCGGATTTCAGCGCGGTCCCCACCTTTGCGGGTATCAAGTGGATTTTATTGTTTTCCATGATTGGGACGCTTGAATCCCTGATCAGCGCCAAGGCTGTGGACATGCTCGACCCTGAAAAACGAAAAACAAACCTCGATGGCGACATTCTTGGGGTTGGTGTTGCAAACACTGTCGCAGCCTTGATCGGTGGCTTACCCATGATTTCTGAGATTCTTCGCAGCAAGGCCAATATCGATAATGGGGCCAAAAGCAGGTTTGCCAATTTTTTTCATGGCATGTTTCTCTTGCTGTTTGTCGCCCTGTTGCCCTGGTTGATTCACAGTATTCCCCTGGCATCGCTTGCGGCACTTCTGGTTTACACAGGCTACCGTCTGGCATCGCCCGGCGAGTTCATCAAAACCTACAAGATCGGCCCCGAGCAGATCCTCGTTTTTACCACCACCACCATCGCAGTCCTTGCCACCGACCTTCTTGTTGGCATAGCAATCGGCATGCTTCTCAAGGTGATGATCCATCTTTGGAACGGCGCGCGTCTGCGGAATCTGTTCCAACCCGATCTCACGGTTGATGTGGTTGATTCCGATCATGTTGTATTGAAAGTCCAGGGAGCGATGATTTTCACCAATTGGATTTCCTTCAAGGGTAGTCTGCGAAAAGTTACCAATTACAACGAGATCACCATTGACCTTGGCCGTTCCAATCTCATTGATCACACGGTGATGGAAAGCCTCGAGGAATTGATCCATGAACCGCATGGAAAAAATGGAAAGATTGAAGTCACCGGGTTGGATGAACTCAAACCCGTGTCCAAGCATCCAAATGCGGCAAGAAAAAGCATGGTGATGGCGAGTCCTTTTTACAAACCAAAACCTAGGTAGTGGCAGGCTGATTTGCCGACTTGATTGAAACCATGATTTTACCCAACATCTGAGCCTATGAGTCATAATTCCCATACACCCATCGAGAATGCATCCGAGACAGGGAACGAAAAAAATGACAGGAGGCTTGCCCATCTGGCCGAGATCCTGAGCCATGCGGCGCATCTTCTGCCTGCCCAGGGGCCAATCACCACCTTCGTGCATCACAATCCACTTCATCTGTTTGAGTCAAAGCCATTCCATGAGGCCCTGCTCGAGGCGGACAAGATCTTCGGTTCCCAGATGTATCTTTCCGAGGAAAGGTACCACGATGAGTTGAAAGCCGGGAGAATTCTCTTCAGTGATGTCCGGGAAATACTGGAATCTGAACTTGGCTCCGGGGGGCGGGAAATTGTCATAGGCCAAAGCACCCGTTTTGACATCCAATCAAGCATGCTGCGCAACCTGCCTTTCGCAGCGACGGAAAAGGAGGCGCAGTGGTTCATCGCAAATTCAAAGAGGTTGGAGAAGATCATCCATCCGGAGGTTGTCGCCAATAGCAGGAACCTTAACCTGGTGCTGGATCTCTGCATCAAGGGAACGAAAAAGGTGGCGGCTAAAACCAATTCCTCCTCTCCCGCAAGGTTCCGGGAAATGATGCTTGAGGTCACAGGCCAGGATCCTGATTTGCTGGTGAATGATTTGTTGTTTCGTTTTTCCTCGGCGTTCCTGGACCAGGGCTTTGCCATCTGGGATCTTCCACGGCGCGATTCCGGCTTCATCGAGGCATTCAGAAGTTTCGCCCAGTCCAGTCGTTCCCTCCTTGGAAGTTGGGCGCGCAATCTTCCCGAGAACCTTGAACTTCTTTGTTCAGATAACTCAAGCCCGCTTGAAATGATCCTCGCTTCACTAGAGGTCATCGGTGTGCCCGAGGAGAACTGGGAGGAATTCCTCACGCAAAGCCTGCTTGCTGTTCGGGGCTGGGCCGGGATGATCTGGCAGATAGAGGTAAGGCCCGACAAGGTCCCACACCCGATCAAGCCGGGGAATCTTGCCCAATTCCTCGCGATACGGTTGTTGCTTGACCGCCTTGCGATGAAGAAAATAATCAGGGAATTCACCTTCAGGAAAATAACCTCCAGGAATCTCAAGGATGAACTTGCCAATCTGAGTGGGCGCTCCCAGGCAAGGCAGGACAGCACCGCCTTGGGGCTCGAGGTTTTTTGCGTCGCACTCGACCTGGGATGGGAAAAGCTCATCCCTTCCTTCACGCATGAAGACTGGGCCAGGGTTGTCTCTGAAGTTGACACCTTCACCCAACTCGACCAGAGAAAAATCTTTCACCTGGCTTATGAAAAGTATCTCTACAGGCAGGTATTGGATAGCCTTGTCACACACAAGCCTGAAAAACAATCGAGGGCTTTTTCCTTCCAGGCCGTGTTTTGCATTGATGAACGGGAGGAATCACTCCGCAGGCATCTCGAGGAGATTGACCCCTCGTTTGAAACCTACGGCGCGGCGGGCTTTTTCAATGTGCCCATGTATTACAAGGCGACACTTGATTCCTTTTACACTCCCCTTTGCCCGATCATCATCACGCCTTCAAACTGGGTTCAGGAATTACCGGAAGATGAATTTTTAAAGGCGTACCAGACCCGCGCCTCCGGCATGAAGACCATGCAGATCGCAAGTCATAAATTGCATCTTGGTTCCCGGGGCGGCGCGGTGGGCGCGGTGCTTTCTGCCAGTTTGGGTGTCCTTGCCTCGATTCCCCTGGCAATGACAGTCTTGTTTCCCAGGCTTACTGCGAAAATTCGCAGGTATCTCACCCCGTTTCTTAGGAAAAAAATTGAGACCAAGCTTAAGCTTGAGAGGTTTGCTGAAAAGGCCGGCCCCTCTGGAAACCAGGTCGGTTTCTCATTGAACGAGATGGCCGCCATGGGTGAACGATTCCTGCGCGACACGGGATTGACCAGGAATTTCTGCAGGCTTGTTTTCATATTCGGCCATGGCTCGACCAGCATCAACACTCCGCATCAATCGGCCTACGATTGCGGGGCTTGCGGTGGTTCGCCGGGCGGAGCCAACGCACGCGCGCTCGCACAGATTCTCAATGACAAGAGGGTGCGTTCCATATTGCAAAACAATGGCATCATCATCCCGGATGACACCTGCTTCCTAGGTGGCCTAAGCAACACCAGCATCAATCATGTGAGTTTTTTTGACAGGGACCTGTTACCCGCCACACATCATGAGGAACTTGAGAAAGCTAGGAACTCACTCCGTGAGGCCTGCATGCGCAATGCGCATGAACGGTGCAGGAGGTTTCAATCCGCGCCCCTTGATATCTCGCTGGAGGAGGCCCAAAGGCATGTTGAGGGTCGTGCGGAAGACCTTGCGCAACCAAGGCCCGAGCTGGGCCATGCGACCAATGCGTTTTGCATCGTGGGTAGAAGGGAACGAACCCGGGGAATCTACCTCGACCGGCGGGCTTTCCTGGTCTCGTACGATCCAACTCAGGACAATTCAAACCACGACATCCTTAATCGCATCCTCAACGCCGCGATGCCCGTCTGTTCAGGAATCAATCTGGAATTCTTCTTTTCCCAGGTTGACCCGACGGGATGGGGATGTGGAACCAAGCTGCCACACAACCCCACATCTTACCTTGGGGTGATGGATGGGGCCGCAAGCGACCTTCGCACAGGGCTGCCCTGGCAGGTGGTTGAGATCCATGAGGCGGTCAGGCTGCTTTTCATCATTGAGACAACGCCTGAGATCATGCTTAAGATCCTCAATCGCTGTCCACCACTCGCGAACCTTTGTTTCAACCAATGGATCAACTTGGTTGTGCTTGACCCGGATTCCCCAAGGGCCAGCATATTGAAGGGCCGGGAATTTGTTCCCTATGAATTTTCGGGCGCCCCCGCCCCTGTAGCCCGTTCCTCGATTGAATGGTACCGGGGAAAAAGGAATCACCTTGGATACCCGCATATCTCCAGTCTGGTTCATTCCGGGGGCAATCCATGAATGAATTGAAACAAACCCTTGATCTTTTCGCAGCCATGGGGATATTTTCCCCGCTTGCGCTAGCCATCTTTCTTCTTCTCGCCTTTGTTCTACAAGTAAGGCTGCATGAGAAGGTCATCGCCTTGGTGGTCCAGTCAAGTGTTTTCATCTCCTTCGCGGGGATCCTTGGACTTGTCATCATGCTGACGGCAAATGGTATGAAAAAATGGGAGTATGAACCCTTCCCCACCTTCTACCTTGAGTCATTCCATTTTGACTTTGACTTTTACTTTGACTGGCTTTCCCTCTCCTTCGCCATGCTTTCACTCCTGCTCTGTTTCGTGATCGCCTTTTTTTCGCAGCGCTACATGCACAGGGAGGCGGGTTACCAGCGATTCTTTGTGCTTTATTCGATATTTGTTTCAGGAATTGTCATCGCGTCGCTTTCCGGCACGATTGAGTCGCTTTTTGTGGGCTGGGAAATGGTCGGACTTTCCTCGGCGCTCCTGGTCGCTTTCTTTCACGAGAGGATAATGCCCACACGCAACGGCCTGCACCTTTGGATTGTTTACAGGATATCTGACGCGGCGTTGTTCCTTGCTAGTTATCTCCTGCACCACGCGCTCGGGCAGGGGTTCTTCCGTGTTATCCTTGAACAGGGTTCCGAGGGATTGGCCCACGCTACATCCTCCCCGGTTTATGTGGGCGCGGGTGTGCTCATTTTTCTCGCTTCCGCCTGCAAGTCCGCGTTGTTTCCTTTTTCAGGCTGGCTCCCACGCGCCATGGAAGGCCCGACACCCACCAGTGCGATTTTTTACGGGGCCTTATCCATCCATCTCGGGGCCTTCCTTCTATTGCGATTGAACCCCATCGTGCAGCTTTCGCCAACGCTGGCCTGGGTCGTGGTGTTTTTTGGCCTCTTGACAGCCCTTTTTTCCGGAATCATCGCCAATGCCCAGACCGATATCAAGAGCATCCTGGCTTTCGCGACTCTCACCCAGGTGGGAATCATCATCGCTGAGATTGGATTGGGACTCGAGATGCTTCCATTGATCCATATCATCGGGCACGCAAGCCTGAGGACCTATCAGTTTCTGAGGGCCCCCTCCTCCTTTGCGTATTACAAAAGCCTGGAGGAATCGCTGGGCAGAACCGAGCTGAACAAAAAAGCAATAAATTCTCCGAGTGGCCCTGAAAGCAATGTTTCCCCCGCGATTTACGCGTTTGCCTTGAACAGGGGTGGCATGGATTCGATGCTCGACAAATTCATCGTCAAGCCGTTCGTGCAATCGTTCAAACTCGCTGACGCTTTTGAAAAGAGATTGGTTTCAATGCTTGCGGGACATGATTCCTCAAACGGTGGCAACCACGGGGAGGGAGCATGAATCATTTCCCCTTGTTAGAGACGGGCATCGGCATCTGCATAATTGGGGCGCTGGTATCCCTACTGGTAAAATCGCAGGAGAAAATCCGCTTCATCACTATCTATTCCTCCTTTTTCTCCGCGCTTTGCGCGATGGGTTCCTATCTGATTTTTTATCAGGGGCATCATGGGTTCATCGTGCCTTCGGAATTCAACGCTCCGCTACCCGCGCTAGCGGGCATGCTTTATTTCGTGGTTCTATTTTGCACCCCCCGCACCAAGTTCATAGGCGCAGACAAACCCTTCCCATCCAGCCTGCTTCTTGTCGCCCAGGGATTCACCCTTTTGACCTGTGCCATGACAGACAATCCGCTGTTGTTCCTTCTGCTTGCCCTTGAACCCCTGATACCGATGGTCGACCTTGTCAAAAGAGGTGAGCGAATCCGGATTTTTCTGATTCATTGGGTTCCCGCCTGGCTTGCAGCCTTGGCCGTCGCTTTTGCAAATCATCTTCCCGAAAAGGTTGCCGGGTTGCTCATCACCCTGCTTGTCATAGTAAGGCTGGGGCTTTTCCCGGGGCATTCATGGATTGTTTTCATCGCCAGGAAATGCAGTTTCACCACCACCATCCTGTTTGTGACCCAGATGACCCCGGTCTTGCTGCTTGTCTTGAACAGCCAGGTACTTCACGACACCCATGCAAGCCTTTACCTTTCATGGTTCGCCACCTTGAGTATTTTTTATTTCGCGGGACTGGCGATGGTCCAGCGATCACTCCGCGATTTCTTCACCTACCTTTGCCTGGCACTTTCCTCCATGGTCATCCTGGGTGTATGCTCCCATGAACCCTTGCAACTCACCGCGGCTTATTGTCTACGAAACTCCCTCTGGATCGCCTTGGCGGGAATCGGGATAATCGTCCGGGCTCTCGAGGCAAGGCATGGCGAGTTATCCCTTTTTCAAAATCATGGGTTTTATGAATCCACCCCTTTGCTCGCAATCGCGTTCCTTGCCTGTGGTCTTGGTTGTGTCGGGTTCCCGGGAACCTCCGCATTCATCAGCTTTGAGATGCTTGCGGATGAAATCATCCCCGGATCACCTTTTTTTGGCATTGTCATCGTGTTTTCCGAGGCACTGATCTCCATCAGCCTGCTCATGGTCTACTTCAAGTTGTTTTGTGGCAGGAAAGTGGAATGGTCGAATATTTTCAAGGTAAGGCTAAGGGAAATGATCGCCCTTTGGATCATCATCCTGCTGGTGTTCGGGTCCAGATTTCTTCCCCATGCGAACATCACCTCCACCCATGATGCCCTTCAAAAAACCGGCTTAAAGGCCGGTCATTAGCGCCAAGCTTTTGCTTTTGGGCCTCCCACTCGCTAATAATTACATGTTGGTTGTTTTTGGATCTTGTCGCATTCTCGAGGTTGCCCATGAAACGAATCCTTGGATTTCTTTACCTTTGCATCTTCATGCTGTTTCGCCTGTTCAGCAATCAACCTGTGTACGCGTTTGAAAACCAAGCCCAAGCCCAGGAGTTGGCAATGAAGCTTCGGAATGTGATTGATGACGCCAACAAGACCAAAGATGCCTCCCGGAGATTTGAATTGCTCAAGTCGGGCGCGGACCAGGCTATTGATTCCTGCAAGGAAAACCTGATGGTGCGGGAGATCATTTCGAAGTCACTGCAGGAGTCCGCCAAGGTTGAAAGCGTCGCAACCAAGGCCGACATGATTCGCACCGCACTGCTGGAGACACTTGTGATTCTGACCTTCAAGCCGAAAGTCGAGGCACCGGTGCCAGCGGGTTTCCCCGCGCCAACCCCGGTTGGCGTTGTTGAAATCAAGAAACTGCCCGTGTACAGGATGGCCAAGGTCGCCAACGGCGGGGGCAATGGCAGTTTCTTCACGCTTTTCAATCACATCAAGAAAAACAACATCGAGATGACCGCCCCGGTTGAGATGACCATGGCGGAAAAGAACGGCAAGTTCACTGAATCTTCCATGGCCTTTCTTTACCAGCAGACTACTCTGGGAAAAACCGGCCCTCAGGGTAATGTCGCTGTCCTTGACACCACCGAATCCTTGGTGGCAAGCATTGGGATGATCGGCTCACCCTCAACCGCGGCTTTGGATTCCGCGAAGCGATGGCTTCTCGAGAAGATCAAAGCTTCTTCCCAACCCTATGAGGTGGTTGGTGAATTGAGGGTCATGGGTTATAACAGCCCATTCATGCCCGAGAAACTCCGCTACTACGAAGTCCAGTTGGCTTTGAAGGCCAACGAGAAAAAATAAACACCCCTGGGTTGACCCTACTGCTGGGGAGGGTTTGCCTCGCGGATCAACGCGCCGTTCTGCTCGCTTAGTATCAGGATGGAAAACTTCTCGATGGGTGACTTCTCCGGCGTGCTTACCGTCGCGTAGTCAAACCTTCCTCGCACATCGGTGTAACCATCCTTGTGGAACTTCACTCCTTGGGCGGTCTTGGAATAAACCTTCACATAGACCTTTGAAAGTGGCTTGGAGTTGATGCCATCCACCACCTTCACCTGGCCGTATGTCTCGATGACCTGCACGGACATGGCGTTGGCGTAGTAGGGCAGGGCGATCGTTTTCGCGCCTGCGGAGATTTCAACAAGCACATTCTTTTTTGAAAATTCTTCCGGAAGATCAAGCGAGAACTTCGCCTGGCCCTTGGGCAGGTCAAGTATACTGGTAGAGTTTGGCTTGATGAATGCGAACTGGTTCCCCGATTGTTGCACGAAAGGATTCCTGCTGAACAAAAGCTCAACATCCATGAGATAGTAATTCACCTTCACGGAGCTGAGGTTCTGGTAGTTCAGGTTGATTTTTTTCGCGTCGATGTTGAAATCAAAGGTGGATTCACTCGCGGCGAGCTGGGCCTGTTTCTGCTCCTTGTTTTCAGGATCAACCACCTTGGCGTCCTTGCCTTCCGCCTCATCAAGCTGGTTGATTATGGTTGCGAAGGTGTTTTTCCAGCGATCCACGGGATGATTGGCGTATTTGAGGGCGATGGTGCGGGCCCTTGGAAATTCCTGCGTGTAAAAATCAAGGTAGGCCCTGCAGTAATCGTATTGCATCGGGGTTGCGATTTTTGCCGGATCAACCTGGGTGAAATAGGCCACAGCCTCATCCACGCGGTCCTGCAGCAGCAGGTAATAGGTCGCTGCAAGAAGGTCGGTATCATTGAGCTTTGTCCGGTAGGAAAGAGTCTTGAGGAATTTCTGGTACTGCTCAAGCAATCTGTCGTTCACGATCTGCCTTGCCTGTCCCAGGGAATGGGCGCGGGCGTTCACCAGGGGTTTGTATTCAAGGTGCTCGTAATTCCCTGCCGCCACCGGGTTATAGCCCAGAATCTTGCAGTCGATCGGGCCACCGCATTCAGCGATGATCTTTCCGGAGTTCAAAAGGAACTGCCTGATCGCGCTGACATCGTCATGCATCACGCCATAGGCCCATAAATCATTGTTGTAGAGATGCCTGTCCTGCAGGAGCCTGATGACACTCGCGAAGAATGCCTTGTCCTTCAACCTGAAGGCGATCTTCATAAGGTTGAGCGACCGGACATTCTCCCTTTCCATGAATGCCAGCACTTCCTGGTTTGTCCCCTGCTGCGAGACATAGTCCCAGGAGGTTGTATCCAGCTTGCTGGGCTTCGCGACAACATCAAACACAAAGGGCTTTGAAGATGCAACATACTTTTCATTCTTTGCGATGTGCACGGGGAAGTGGTTGAACTTGCCGGGCATCGGGAAATAAAAGAAGTAATCAATCGTCTGGGTCCGGTAGGGCTCGAGGTTCACAAGTATCGAGCTGGTGAACTGGCCGTTGTTGAGCGCGATCGAACCGACCGGCAACTGCAGCAGTACCGTCAGCTTCTGCCTGGACGATGTTGGGTTGGTGACCACGACCTGGCAACCGTAAACCGTGTGCACAACGAATTCACCCGAGATGAACTTGTCGATTTTTTCTCCATTTTCCTCACGGAAGCGATCCCCCTGCCTGTAAAAGTTCTGGCTCACCAGGATGTTCACCGGTTCCTTCAGGGGTTCCGCGGGGCGGACTTCCTCATGGAAGACAATGACCGGCCCGGCAGGCTTGAATTCCATGCTACCCGCCTCGAACTTGACCTCGGGTTTTTTGGATTCAAATGGAAGGTCCAGCACCGAGAGCGCGAACATCATCTCGGTGAAATTACGCGCAGCCTCTGGGAAATGTTTGCTCAGGAATAATTTGCCCTCCTCATGGGAGGCGTAATCCTTCCAGAAGGATGTCACACCCACAAGGCTTGAAACCTGCGACTGGATGGGTAGGTGGTAATAATTGTTTTCAGCCCATTCCATCGTGGGTTCTATCTTTAGATAAAGCTGCTTCAAGGTTGATTCCAGCTCGCGTTTCCGGTACAGCGTGCTTTCATCCTTGGCTTTGGCGAGCTTGTCAGCCTGCATGTCCCTGTCGGCACCGGGGTCAGCCATGCCCTCTTTTAATTTGTCGTTCCCCCTCGTGGCTCCGCTTCGGCCATCCTTGCCCCTCAAGGATTCCATGTTTTGTTTCTTGGCTGCTGCATCCATCGGCCTTGCAGCGGACGACGGCACGGCATTGGATCCATTCGCACTGCCGATTCCACCTAGCGCCCCTCCCCCGAATCCGGGTGCTGGTGTTCCCATTCCCTTGAAATCGCCTTTGCCCTCAGCCTGTTCCGCCCGCCTTAGTTCCTTTCTTGCATCCTGCTTTTCTTTCTGGGCGGCGACGCCAAACTGGTCCCGGCCTGACAGGTCATCCACCTTGATCGAGGTGTCAAACAACATCACCAGTTGTTCCAGGTTTGGCGGGATCAGCTTGAGCATGTCGTCCAGGTGTCGCTGGGTCTTTGTTCCCTGCTCCTTGATCCTTTGGGCCAGAAGCACCCTTTCAACCACATTCAGCCGGTCATAAAGCCATGGCTCCAGATAAGAATCCAATGGCGACTGCAACAGCCAAAGATCCATGAAGGTCTTGTCTTTTTTGTTGGCGATGTAGGGCAGCACCACATCCTTGAAGAAACCGGGGTCCTTTTTGTAGATGAAGAAATTCAACTCATGGCTTGAATGCTTGGAATATAACTTTCTCTTCTCTTCAACCTTGAGCTTGGGCCAGGTAGTCACGAATGAGAAATCCTTGAGATCCGCGTTTTTCGAAAGGGTCGCGTACAAGCCATACACCTTGCCAAGGGTGTCGTAGGCCTCGAACCTGCTTCCTGAGAGATCTTCAATCTTAAAGTTGGCATTGGCAGCCAGCACCGACACCTGCTTCTGTTGCGTGAAGTTCTTCGCGGGATCGAGTCCCTTGCTGAACCTTAGATCCAGGAAGGCCCCGCCCTGGCCGGGAATGGATACATGGCGCGATGTTGTTCCCAAGGGATCAACCGCGATAACATTGATCATCGAATGTTTGCCAAGTTCCTTCACGGGGATCTTGATCAGGCCGTCCTTGTCGGGGATGAGGTTCATGAACACCGCGGAGGAATCCGCGAGGAAATCGAGATTGGAAAACCCGCCTGCGATGCCTCCCGGTTTACCATCCATTTGTGGCGGGGCATTGGGGGCGGGCATGGCCTTGCCTGCCTCCCCAGCGCTTTTACGCTGGAATTCCTCGCCTCCCACAGCGGCCTGCTCCCCTGTCTGGGTCGAACGGACCACCCACGGATTCAACAGCAGCATCGGCCTTTCAAGCATGTTGCCCGGATATTTTTTCTGCCCCTTGCGATCCAGCACATAACGGTATTCATCCCCGATATTCCTGCCGGAAAGATACACCGACTCAGAGTATCCGGGAAACAACCCGTCAAGCTCCGCATCCCGGACTTTCCCGAGGTCATGGTAGGCCGAGAACTCCGGTGTGTAACGGGTCGCATACACATGCACCCTCGCCACCGCGGAAAAATCCTTGAGTCGGATCACCATTTCTTTTTCATCGGTGGTGATGCCCTGGATTTGAACGGGCCTTAGCAGTGGAAGCCGCATGTACCTGGTGTTGCCCAGTACAAAGCCCGCCTCAACGACACCCTGCACCACTCGGATTCTGATTTTTTCCCCGGTCCTTTTCACATGAAGGTCGTAGTCGCCGGCCTCGAGGCCCTTGATTTCAAGCAGGCCATCCTTGATGGAAAGCAGCCCGAAAGCATCGCTTCGGATCGAGCCCCCCAGCACGGAAAACAACGCATAATCGCTTCTTAGAACGGTCACGCCAGTTCCAAGGTGGGGAAGCGATACTGGTTCGCCCAGGCGGGAATGAATCACCTGCCTGTAGGTGTGCTGGTCCACATTCAAGACCCAGTTGTGTGCGGTGCCCTCCGGGCCGGTCGCCGAGATGTTATGGATGTCAACAAGGGGCCCTAGGTTGATTCTTCCGAGGTTGTCGGTTTTCAAGTTGACCTGGACCAGGTTTTTAAAGTCCCGGTGCTTGAGGGATATCGACACCGAGCGATCCACCCTGGGTTCACCTGTGCGACCAAGTAGTTCGATCACATGGTCGTTGCCGAATTTGGCGAAGTGAAGATCCTCGATCTTTTCACTGCGTTCAATCTGGTTGATTACAATCGAGTGCGATGCCGAGAGATCCACGGACTTGGCAAGGCTAAGGTTCCTTACCTTTGCAGTGAGGGTGATGCTGAGGTTCGACAACCTCGCGGGTACCCGGATTTCATGCACGGATTCACGGTCTTCAAACAACTTGAAATCAGGCACTTCAACAGTGCTTGCTATCCCGGAAAGGTCGGTTGAGGTCACCAGCAGCCTGGCTTCTTCCAGCAGCTTGATGGAAACAGGGACGCCATTGAGTTTCAGGGATGGCCGGACCACCACCTGCGCTGTCTTCAATGAAAGCATCGATTCCCTGTCGATATGGAACCCCGCCTGCAACTGGTAGGATTCGGCCAGGTGATCGATCACATCGAGCGAGGAGAAACCCTGGCTGGAGATGACAATAGGCCTTCTGCCCGGGGTTGAAGTGTAGGGGATGGTGATGATTCCATCCTTGCCCGCCTTGTATTCCTGCCCGCCCAGCCACAAGGTTGCATCCTTGACGGGTTTTTTGTTCTCATCGATGATGGTGAGGGACTGGCCATCAGGGCCCGCGGTGCCAAGCGCGCGGAGTTTTCCCTTGTGAATGAGCGCCCTGCTGCTTTTTCCCGCCCCTATGAAATCCACCACATACACGCCGTTCTTGTTCATCTCGGTGAATTCGAACCGCTTGGTAATCCTGCGGAATGGGCCATCGTTGAAGGTGTAGGTCTTCTCGGAATTGGCGACCAGGCCATCCAGGTTGATGTTGGTCTCTATTTCCCCCATCTGGGTCTTGTAGAAGTTCAAGGTGTTGATCTCAAAAACCTTGACCAGAAGCGAGGGCACATTCTTGATGTGCAACTCGAGGGCGACAGGTTCAGTCGCGGCAAACTGGGTCTTGTTTGAGTAACCAAAGTCAATGTCGATGCGCTCACGAAGTTCCTTGAATTTTTCCGGGGGAAGCTGGTTGGCCCATGCCTCGACATCACCCAGGTTGTTTTCAATCTTTGTTTCGGCGAACAAATGCCTGAGATAAACATCATTGATGTAGGGCTCGAATTCCTTGGGTGAATTCACCTCGAGGAAAAAATGCTTGAGGAAGCTTCGCACCAGGGGTTCATCAATTCCCACCTGGGGTAAAAGGGTGACATTTGAGAAATCCAGGCCTAGCATCGCGGGGAATTTACGGGAATCATCATGCTCAAGCAGTTTCAACGCCATGTAGGGCTGCTGGCGGGGAAGACCCAGATAAGTGATGAACCTTTCCTGGTTAAAGATCCCCAGGGCGCGGTCATGTGCCAGGCGATGATATAGCACATGCGCCTTCAATGAGTTGTGGACGGGTGCCAGGGTGGATACAAACTGCCAGAGGCGGTCGAAATATTTCTCGGCTTCCTTGGGGTTTTTGCGCCAGTCGGAATCCGCATCGGGTTGCAACCTCGTGACCCACGCGTTTACATAGGCGTTCTGGTTCAAGAGCGTGGGCCGGATTTTCTGCAACTCGGATAGTTGCTCCATCGTCAGCATCTGGTGGATCGGGTAGGCGCCAAATGGCACAGGATTGGGATTCTTGAAATCCTGCTCGATAAGGGCGGGCAGGTTTGCGACATCGGGCCTTCTTAGTCGTTGCAGGTAATTGCGTAACTTTTGCGCATCAAGCTTTGATGCGTCCAGCCAGTCGAGCGCGGCATCCTCAAAGTTTTCAAGGTTCTGCCAGCGGGTCAATGATTCCGCCAACAGGGTTTCCCTCGAGATGCGTTTTTGATCCAATGAAGTGGGCAGGTTTGGCACCGCCCCCACGGTTTCCTTCTGGTGATTGAAGTTCAACCCAAGATGGTTGCGGATGTAGTCCAGGCTTTTGCGGGCGTCGGCATCGTAGGTGAGAAGCGCCTTGCGGGTTTGAATTTCATTCAGCCTGGGGGTCTGGCCAAATCGCTCGAGCCAGGGCTTGATCAACGGTTCGATTTTTTCAAACTGGCTGGTATTTAGATAATGAAGTGAATGGTAGTAGTAGTAATCCTCGGTGCCCGGGATTAACTTTTTCAAGGCCTCGGTACGATCCTTGGAAAAACTGAAGTCTTCGATGAAACCGATTTCCCCTGCCTGGGAAAAAACTTGGATTAAAACAAAGGCAGCCAAGGAGATAGTACTTCGCATAAAAAACTCCAGTCAAAGGGTATCACTTATACCCATACAGACGATCCATCTTGCCAAAAGAACCATTTTATTTCAGAATTTTAAGAATTGGGATAAAAAAGGCTCAATTGTTAGCCATTTTTAATACTTTAATGCCAGATTTGTCGATTAATCGCCCTGAAGGGATGGCTTAAACGGGTTTGACCACAACCTTATGCTGCTAAATAATTTGCGGAATGATCTCGCCTTCGGTCAATGAAACAGGCCTGTTGAATTTGTCAAATATCTGATGATGGGGATCTATACCCAGGCTGTGGTACACGGTTGCTGCAAGATCCGCGGGTTTCGTTGGATTAAGAGATGGATACGCAGCATAGCGGTCGCTGCTGCCATGCACCACGCCGCCCTTGATGCCACCGCCCGCAAGCACCGAGGTGAAGCAGTTGGCCCAATGGTCCCTGCCATCTTTCCCTGCACCCGCGCCACCCACCACCGATTGCCCGACCCTTGGGGTGCGCCCCATCTCACCAGTCCACAAGATCAAGGTGTCATCAAGCATTCCCCGTTGTTCAAGATCGTCAAGCAATGCGGAGAACGCCAAATCGGTGACCGGGCACAATCGTTCCTTGAGGTCGATGAAGTTGCGCTGGTGGGTATCCCAATAAACGCTGACATTAGTGATACCATCATTGGGCCAGAACACAGTGACGAGTGGAACACCCGCCTCGACCAACCTGCGCGCTTGCAAGACACTCTGCCCATGCAGGTTCATGCCATAGCGTTCTCTTAACGCCATGGGTTCTTTGGAAAGATCAAACGCCTGTTTCGCTTTGGGGGAAGCCAAAAGATCGTATGCCCGCTGGTAATGGCTTCCCAGGGCTTGGGCTGATTGCAGGGCTTCAAGTTTTGAGAATTGGCTTTCGATTGATTTTTGCAGGCCTCGCCTATCTTCCATGCGGGAAGCGGGAACATCCAGGCTGAGGTCAAACTCACCCACTTTGTAATCGGATTTCGAGGCATCCGCGTCAATGCGCATCGGGTTGAACCGCGGGCCCAGCCATCCCGCACCCTGCCCATGGGATGATTCAACGAACCGGGGCGCGCCATTGGGAACCACGGGCATCATCGAGATATACGGCGGCAAAGGCCCCTTGCCCCTTCCCAGATAAGAAAGTACCGCGCCGTAGTTTGGCCAGTCTTCGTTGATGGGTGCTGTGCGGGTGGGCCTGTCTCTTCCGGTTAGCATGAAATGCGTCGCGGATGTATGATCCACATCGTTATGGGTCATGGATCGGATTTGCGCGAGCTTGTCCATGCGTGTCGCAAGCCTGGGCAGATGTTCGCAGACTTGGATACCGGGTATT
>SXGQ01402512.1_pt1 | contig 19419 bp, 10 predicted proteins | sample 3178371 | NCBI WGS metagenome assembly SXGQ01 (sample SAMN11356859, study PRJNA531348) | freshwater metagenome | isolation source: freshwater sample F1-20 | place: China: Fuxian Lake, Yuxi | collected 2017-12-25 | reverse complement strand
ATAGATCCAGTAAGTACATTAATATTAAATGTATCCTCCAAATCATTATAAGCGTTCTCTAAAAGTAAAAAGTTAGCATTAATAGTTAGTCTGGATCCTGAGATAGAATCCGTTCCAAGAATTTCTGTAATTGTAATTGCCATTTGATTTTTCTTTTTTTGATATATATCCTGTATTTATTACTTTAAGAAAAGACAGGCTAATTATTAAACCGAGAAACATACAATATGTTTCTCAAATAAAAAAAAATCTTATGACAGGAAGCAATTGGACGCAAAAAAGAAAGCCAAAAAACCCGATAAAATTCAAATTGGTTTTGAATGAAGAACAGAAGGAAGCTAAAAGTTTAATTTTAGAAAATCCAGTAAATATTCTTAAGGGTGCAGCTGGATCAGGTAAAACTCTATTAGCAGTACAGATAGCGTTAGACCTATTATTTACAAGAGAAGTAGAAAGAATTGTCATAACAAGACCCACAGTCTCAAAAGAAGACATAGGGTTTCTACCAGGTGATTTGAAAGAAAAAATGGACCCTTGGTTAGCACCAATATACTCTAACTTAGAGATGTTGTACGACAAGGATAAGATCGCTAAACTAATGAGTGAAGGAATTATCGAAGTTTTACCATTCCCTTTTATGAGAGGTAGAACACTTGTTAATTCTTGTGTTATCGTTGACGAAGCACAAAACGTAACTATGAGTCAAATGGAAATGGTATTAGGAAGACTTGGTGTAGGATCTAAACTTATGATATGTGGGGACACTTCACAGATCGACTTAAAAAACAAAAAAGAATCCGGACTAGATTTTTTAAATACAGTATCGGCTAGAGTTAATGGGGTTAAAGTTATAACTTTAAAACAAAACCACAGGCATGAGATAGTACCAAAAATACTAGATGTTTATAGAGAATATACAACATAACCCATGAAAAGGAATTCATTTATTAGAGAATTACAGAAGAGGAAGTATTTATTTATAGATGGCGGAGATACTATAACGATAACAGGTGTAGATCCGTCCAAGAGATTAAATAGCGTACAGAATTATGGATTAATAGATCTTGGTTCAATAGAATCACTCCCAAGTGGTGTTGTTTTCTCAGATACTGTGAATAGAATAATAATGTCTCGAATTAATATTTATGATATTCCGAACAATACAGTTTTCCTTAATACCGGACCAATCGTAATAGGAGGTCCAATATGGATATCTTCCAAAATAAACGACAGACACGACGTAAATATTGAGGAGATATCCGGGGGAAGATTGCTTACTTCTATGGTTAGATCCCTTGGGAAAAAATAATTAATTAATCTTAAATTTAGATAAAGGGGGGAATCCAAGTTCCTCCCTATTATAATAAATAGTTCTAAGCAGATAATCTTCAGGATTAACTATTTCAGGTTTAAGATCTCCTCCAAAAGGCTCCTTGTGATCTATTACCCTTATTTTTCCCTTTTCCTCCGTATTATAAATATTTCCATTTGCATCTTGGAGTTCACAAGAAAGAGTATAAAATCCAGGATTAACAAAGGTCCATATAAAATATGGTGTATTCTTAAGTTTAACTATTATCTCGTTAGTCTCTGTATCTGTTAGAGTCCATATGTGATTCTTTTTTCCGGGAATTGAAGAATCAATTGGATTTATAAATACCGTAGTAGCAAGAGGTATTTCGAATTCGTCCTTATAAAATTTCTCCTCCTTCCATGACCATGAATGTGAGCCTAACCAAGATTGAACAGATCCTATTTTTTCGCCGCTATTAAATCTTTGTTTAGGTATTTTACCGAGGAATGAATCCAAGCTTCCTCCAGGAGGTGACATTACAACATAAGGAGAAAAATCTGCCTCCCCTTCAAAATATCCTGTTATGTAGATATTTTCCTCTCCATCTAAAACTAGATCTGCTCCTGAATCATTATTCATTCCCCCGGCCGTTACTATATCTACCAAAATACCGTCCTTATTAAATTTAGTCAGATAAATATCCGTACCGCCCCTAGATTCTATTTGTTCAGGAGAAAAATATGTTCCTGATGTATAAGATCCAGTAATATAAACATTCTCTTCAGAGTCACTTTCAATATCATGTGCTGTATCTCCCGATGATCCTCCACACATTTTCATCCATATTAACTTACCAGTTGATAATAGTTTAATCACAAATATATCTGTAGCTCCAGGAAATGATGATATAGATTTATTCTCTATTGATATAGTTCCTTGGTAAGATCCTGTTATAAGAACATGTCCTTTGGGATCTATACAAATGGATGTATCCCCGAATAATGTCGATGAATCACTAGCAAAATTATTAGCCCATAAACATTTCCCATCACCCGTATAAAACTTAGCAACAAACATGTCTGGATTTCCTACTCCTGATAATTGTATTTCTCCGAAATCTATAGATGTTTCGAAGGTACCAGTCAAATATAGATACTCTTCCTTAAGAACTGCTATTTCATAAGCTTTGGAATATGTTGTGTCAGTTAACTGTTTAGCCCATATAAAATTAAGTGCAGAATCTAATTTAGCGATAAAAGCTGAATCGTTACCAGTGGAAATCAAAGTAAATATACCAAGGTTTAATGTTCCTTGGAATCCTCCACATATGTATATGTTTTCGTACTTATCAACCTTAATATCTCCTATAAATTGATCTGTGGTAACTGGCAAATTTATAGTGTTGGTTAGAACACCGTCAGAATCTAATTTATTTATTTCCATAAATCCTGTTAAGCTATTATCACTAACAACATATATCTTACCATTATCGTCAGTTATAACAGATCTACCATAAACAGGTCCTATCATAGGTGTGGATGTTATAGATCTAGCCCACTGAATAACCCCAGATTTATTATATTTAGCTATATAAACCCCCTGTTCTGTAGTGGATAAATAAACATTCTGTGAGGGAATGTTATTAACCTCCCCCATAAATATAGTTCCATTAAAATCACCAATAACTATAATATCTCCTTCCTTATCAACAGTTACTTTAACACCCTGGTCAGGATCGCTATTTCCTAAAGTTATTACCCATTCGAAGTTCTCAAAAAGATCCCTAGACTTCTTGTTTTGTATTCTTTCTATTTGTGAATTTCTCCAGTAGAATTCTTTTGTTGCTTTACCCTCTAAAATATCTCGTAGCGGAGCGTATAAGAAGACATCGCTAAGATTCAAAGATGGAAACTGATCTTTGAGGTGATCGATGCTATAACGCTGCCAAATCGGCTTATACCAAGAGTTACGATCAACGTTAGGCATCTCTGGTCTAGTGTAATCCGAGTTAAGAGTTATATTATCAGTAAAAGGGCTAGGAATAAAGTTGAATCCCAGTTGTGAATCCACAGAATTTTCATGAATATATTCAACGGTAGGAGATGGTAATGAGGTATCGTGGTATATAAAATCCCACCCCAAAGTACCAGGGAATTTAGATGTTGCATGTATATGTGGGATAATATAGTCAATCTTACCTATTTCCCCTCCTTGTGTTAATATTATCAAATTCTTAGGAAATGTAACCTCCTCATTTTTTACTGTTTTCCAAGGAGCAGATAATGAGATTTTACCTCCATTACATATTACAGGATCTATCAGGGTGGACCCGTCATTTCTGTATAATATTTTAGTAAAGAAATAACCATCAAAATAATACAATTCACTGGATGCTGGAGAAGATGTCTCCACGGTAAACCATATATTAGAGTTTCCTGTCTCTATTATACTCTTAAACGATCCAGCTATTAATTCTGGATTAGTTGAATTGTTCCATACTGTCCATCTAGAGTTATCCCAATACGCTATACCGTTATCTGTTCCTATCCATTTATTTTGTATTCTATCCAATTCTATCGAATAAATATTATTAGAAGGAATACCAGAATTACCGGTGTTATAGTTTTTAAATGATACACCATCGAATCTAGATAATCCATTATCAGTTGCTATCCATAGATACCATTTGTTTATACCATAGAATTGTAACTTTAGGTCCCTGATATTATCGGAAGGTATGTTAGAATTTAAAATAGTATATAGATTCCATGATTTAGCATGAGAATCATAGAATAATAATCCATCATAGGAAGGAGAAGAGTTACAGGTGAATGCTGCAAATATATCTCCACTCTGTGAATTAATTTCAATACTGTTTATACTGGAAGGTATATTAGGAATTATAGGATTTCCTGAATTGTCAATAAAATCATCTATTGAATAACTGATATTATCGGAATAGTCATTCTCGTTTATCTTTACTAAAGGATATAAAGTGTTTTCCAATCCTATCCATTTAATATCGTTTCTGTCTATCTCTATACAATTTGTCTTTAGACCAACCCCGGGAATAGGACTATTGGTAGAATCGTAAGTTGTGAAATTTAACCCATCAAATCTTACTACGTCCTCTCCAGTTACCCATATATCACCGTCTCTATCCCAAGCTATACCTGTAGGTTCGAAAAGAACAGGTGAATAAGATGGGACTTTAAAAAACTTAGATGTAACATTTTTAGGTCCAGGATTAGTTCCAAGGTCGGGTGAGATAGTATTTGTGTTAGGATAAAAATTATTTGGTAACTGAGAAAATCCTCTAACAGTATAATCAAATCTCTTTATATTAGGATCCGTTGAATTGTTTAGCTGGTCAGCGGCTTCTTTTAAATCTAGATAGCTATTTGGTGGAGAATCAGTCTCCCCTAATATTAATCCATTCGTTTGTTTGGATACTCTTATTCTGTCCCCATATTGTAAAGAATATAAATCGAATCCGCCCAAGAAATCGTTGTGATAATCATACATATCCCACGTATGTGCATAAGCTTTCTGAAATTCAAAATCTTCAAAAGTATCCCATGATAGAGATTTAGTTCCCCAATACTTCATAGCTTTGCTAGGTATAGAAGAAAAATCAAAAGGAAGATATTCCCTAGAAGAATTAATCCCCCCGCTGAATGTCGTGGTTGACACAGAAGATATAATAGATCCTGTGACATCAATCTTTAAAATCTTACCATTCCAAGTAGCTCCCTTATCATTCGGAGCTTGTATAGTTATAGTTTTATAATCAGGTGTGGTAGAATCAACAATGCTAATAACCTTGTATTTAGGAACGAGTACCGAATTATTTATTTTACTATAAATTAAACCAGTAGTATTTGTTAAAGTCCCTTGAAAATCACAATCCGATATAATTACCGAATCTGCAGTTATCTTTATATTTCCGGATCCGTAAGAATATCCACCAGGAATGGATGTTATTTCTACTTTAGGTATTTTAAATGTTGTTGGTCCTGTTACTGTTACGGGAAAAATCCCATATTGAGATCCTGACGAACTGTAAATCCACACATTTTCTCCTGATGAATATCCATGAGGAGTTGAAGTAGTAACTGTAGCAAGTTGATAACCTCCTCCAGAATATGAGCTGGCTATACTAATTATATCAATCTTACTAACAGAAACATCAAATGATGCTGTAGATTTAGTCTCAGGTATATCCGTAAGTACATCACAAGTTTGTCCCTCATTGAAATTATTAGAATACTCCGGATAATTACTTATGAAGTCTGACATAGATAATATCTTGTTCGTATTTTCTACAGGAAATATCCATTGGGAAGGATAACTATCCCATCTTAATACCGAATTATCCCAATCATATTTTTCGGATTCCCTATATCTAGTAACACTATTTAATTCTATTCTTCTCTTATCTACTGTAATAACCCCTCTCTTTATTCCTGTAGAAATACAATTAAGCGTATCCCACAATCTACATCTAATATTATATTCACCGTCATAAGGAAGAAAATGCACTATTGTTTCTAATTCTGATAAATCTCCTCTAGTTTGAAAAAAATACGGAACTCCATCATCCTTATAAATAGTCCACTCAATATCATAAAAATCAAGATAAAGTAATTTTTTCCAAGAATAGAATCCATCCTTACGTACGTAATTTTTAAAATATTTAAATTGATACGAATTAAATCCTATATTGGTTGGAGTAACAGTCCAATTTGAATATTCGCCAGATCCCCTAGTATAAATCAATTCTATTGTAAGATCTCCAGTTAATGTATTATAACCAGAGCTATCAACATACCCCATTGTTAAGTTACCAGGTGAATCAACAGATTCTATTCGAACTAATAATACTTCGCTAGATATAGTGTCAAACCAATTTTTTCCTGTTCCTATATTAATAGTTATCGATGAAGGAAAATCGTAACTTAATTCTATTGTGTTGCTGCTATAAACTTTCTGATTTGGAGTTCCTGGATTATCGGAGGATGTACTAGTATAACTAGCTATTTCTAGGACAGTACTCTCTATTGTAGGATCCAATCCTTCCCATGTTTGAGATATCTCACCCCATGACAAATCAAATGTTTTATTCTGTATTATAACAGGACATCCTGCTGGAAAAACGTATTCATTTCCATTTGAAAAAAGTTTATATCCAGGATAATCATAATCGCCATCACCTAAATTTGTTGGCATAGTACCATTATTAACATCCTGGTAATATTTATTAACAGATTCTATCATTGAAGGTAGATCTGATATAGGGTACTGCTGAAAATATGAATAAGGATCTACTGTATTTCCATAATAACTTATACCGCTTTTTGCTCCGTCAATATTAGGATACAATATACCTTCCTGATTAGGCTTAGTATAAAAAGGTCTAAGATCCTCAACATATCCTTTCTTTGGAAAAACGTCGAAGTCTACCTCAATACCACCTTTTACCTCATCTATACCGATTGTATCTACCCATCCTCTAGTCTTGTAAATATTAAAGTATACCCCCTCTCCGGTTATATCAATTATCCTAGCATTTAAAGGTAGATAGTCTTTTTTAAGTCTTTCTCTTAGACCAAATAGCTTTATTAATACTTCCTCGGGACTAAAGAGGAAAGAATCCTCTACAATAGGATATCCATATTCATCTTCCTCAGAATCTTCTGCTTCCCTATTTATATCATAGAATAGACCAAATAGAGATGTTTTTTTATACGATTTAGAAGGAAATATCTGCTCTAATTGTTTTTTTAATCCAAAAGATCCGTCTTTTCTTTTACCGTATACCTCTACTTGTTTAAATTTACCCTCATTCTCATCCTTTATTAAACTACTTATTAGTTGTAATGAGCTTTGACCCTCTACATTTTTTTTAGATAACTCTGAAAGTATTTTGTTATTTTGCTGTAATGCAGTAAGTGTTTCTGCATCATCCATTTTAATATTTAACCAATATTCTTTAATTCTAAGGTCATAATATCCAAAGAATCTTATTGCATTAAATAAAGATTTATATGATCCTAAATAAGGGAATATATCCTCACCAGCTAATAATAGCTCTTTTCTCTTCTTGTTAATCTCCTCAAAATTAGGGAAAGGCTCTTTTATATCAGTATCCCTTAATATCAAGGAATCTGTAGCATTAAATTGTCTCCCGAAATTTCCTAGTGTAACAGCTAATCTACTATCTTCACCTTCTACCTCCCCGTGTAAATTTACTTTTAGTATAGTTACTGGATTATTAGGATCCGTATAATCCTCAAATATTAAACTCCTATCATATATCCCTTCATTCTCAGAATTTAGAGCTATATTAATTTGCATAGAGGAAGATGTAATATCGTCAGATATAACTATACCACTTGGAGAAGATATAGTATCTCCTGCAACAACCTCCGGATAGAATTCTACATTCTTAGATTTAACTAATATAGGTGCGTCTAAATCAGAATCTACACCAAGTTCATATGTGTATATAATCGAGGAAACATCAGTTTTTCCGTCATAATCGGATTCCCATCTAGTTCTCCATACTGGAGATCCGGGACTAATTCCTACTGAATGTGGATATCCATATTTTATATTGGATGATGTATCTAAGAATTTTTCTATTACAAATATATGTTCGATCTCAAATAACCTTTCAGAAACTACAGGAAAAAGAATAGACCCCTCCCAATATTCACCGTTAAATTGAAAATTATATTGATTTCCTTTCTTATCAAAAAATAAAAGATTCTGAATAGTCATCTTATCTTACGTATTTATTATTTTTAGGCACAGTGTAATTAAAATAGTTCTTAATATATTTGGTTGCTTCAAACAAATAATAAACAACTTTCTCTATACTAGCCAATATATCCATCCTGTTTTTATCACCTCCTAATATAGGGTTAGATAATGTTTTTTTAAATATATTGTTCTCATATTCAAATCCCACGTTAGATCTTATATCGTTTTGAGATGACATAAATTCATACCAGCTTTTCTTTTCCATATTAATTTCCAGATTTTAAAGATCCCTTGAGTAAATTATTTACCCTAGAATTATAAGTGTAAGGAACTATAGATCTTACATCTATATTAACAGATGATAAATTTTCCATACCTGCTCCTAAATCATAATATATCCCATTCCTATCTTCCCATCCTCCAGATATAATAACTATTTCATCTTTTCCTATTAGTATATCACCAAATTCGTCAAATCCTATATCAGGTGAATTAGGATTCTGTCTTTTAGCATCCTCGTTAGATTGGCTAACAAAATATAGTGAAACGGAATCTATTCCTTGTACTCCCTCTATCGCAGCAATAAGATCGGATCTAGGAATTTTATCTCTTCTTCTTATATTTAAAAAATAGTTACTAAGTATATTAACGATACTAGATTTTATAGTATCCGGATCGTTTCCTTCGAATATTGTTATTGCTACGTTTACGACATATTTTTTAATAACAGGATCTAATATTTTAACATCCGTTGTAACTATCTTTTGTCCGCTTTCATCGAGTAACTGGTAAATACGATCTCTCTGTGCTGTAGTCAATTTAAACCTAGAAGAAGGTATATCAAAATAGCTTTCGTTACTTTTTAATGTAAGTTGGATATCAGGAACTAATATTAAATAGATAACATTATCATCTCCAATATATTGATCATCAAAAGTAGTGAATGCCTCTATAATAGAAAATTGTCCAAACTTTTCAAAGAATGTTATATAATTTGTAGGATTTGCTAAAACAAAACTTCGCGAAGTCTTAGGTGCTATTAATCTAGTAAGATCTACTGATTCTTGATTAGCTCCCATTTGAGGAGCAATAGTACATGTTATTTGTAATACATCTGATAGAGTAATACTATTTCCGTACAAATCAGTACCATCGGAATCAAAACTAAATATAGCGGATACTGAATCCTCTACCAATATATTACCAGATGCACCGGTAGATTCAAGATAAGTAACCTGAATTACAGATCCTGCAGGAGGTGGATATCCGAAATCATTATTTCCGAAAAATACATCTATACCCGATATTATAGAACTTCTAACTAAATATCCAAATCCGTTTCTGGGGATATCATATAGTGAATCATATTTTTTCCATTCTACACCGTTAACAGTAACGCTTACCTCAAAATTCTCGATACTCGAAGTACCTCTAGCCGATATATTATAACTCTGTAGTTTTGATCCATTTCCTGTATATTGGTTCGTGCTTATTGTTCCTTCCATTATGGAACAAGTTATCTTATCATTAGGATTTAAATTTAATCTAGTATATTCCTGAGGAAATTTTAAAAGGTAAGTTTTACCGTTATTCAAACATTTTATCTCTGAATTTTTTGGTATTAATACTGCGCTACCTCCGATATCCTCAAATTTTTTTCCGTTCCATTTAATAGAAACCTCACCTTTTGCTGATATCGATCTACTAGGATTATGTCCGGCTAATGTTGCAAGACCATAAATTGATGATTCTCTAGTTGCTGTATTTATATTTAATTCGGTTATAGAATCCTCTATAAAGAATAATACAAATTGAGAAAGGTTATCTAGAACGAATATAATCTGACCCCAAACTGATGCAACAGTAAATAATTGGCTAGACATTCCATATCTAGCTTGTATTAACTCAAAGGTTTGTGATAATAAATCTGATATCTTCGCCCGGTTCTTTTGTAATAAATCCATTTTTATATTATTTTAATTCCTAATATTGGGTTACCTTTTATAGCAAAATCTATTATACAAGCATCTCTAGTTTGTCCTCTAAGAAATCCTATCTTAAAATCGACATTAAATGCAGAATATGCCAAGGGAACATATGTAAGAAGATGTAATTCTACAGCTCTATTTAAGGTATCCTCGTCAACTTCAAAATCGAATATTAGACCCTCTAGATCTATACCAAAATAAGGGTCACCTAGAACCTCTCCAGGTCTAGTTAACATACAATTCTTTATCATACCTATCAGTATTTCTACCTGATCGTCAGTATGTAAAAGTCCCTCCTTGTAATTAGGATCGTCTGGGTTTCTTGGATAAATTTCTGAAAATCTTGCCATCTTGTTCTATATATTCGATATCAAATTATATCAAATAATGGCGATCAGATATTCGTTATTCTTACAAATAACAAACCTATGTATATTTTTCAATTCCATTGAAGGAAATAGCTAGGAGTGTTCTCATCTTTTATCATCTGAATAATCTCCTGTTTCTCAGTAGTTCCCAATTGTTGGATGTTGTTAGCATTTATTTGAACCCCTCCAGGAAGATTATAAGTGAAAGTACCCAGTAATCTACCTATATTTATTTTAGCTTCCGCAAGGCAATATCTCACAAATAATTCGTCATCATATAGGCTTTCTTCAGGAATATCAATATATGCTCTGACACCAACATCCGTTCCTGTGAATTGTGTAGTAGAAGTACCTCCATCAGTTTGATAAGTTCTGTTAGGATCTCTACCGTTAATAGTAAGTCTCTTAGTATTCTTGTTGTAATTAAAAGCATATGTTTCTAATAAATATGCTTTAGCAAGATCGAAGAAAGAATATAGAACAGTTCTATAAACCAAGTTGTCTCCAGCGAAAGGGGAAAGCATAAGCTCAGATCCTAATAATTTAGAATCACCAAAATCCTTGTCGGGGGTTCCTATTAACCCAGATCCATTCACCTCTCTAACTTCATAAACAGATCTAACACACTGTGGCAATTGTATCTGTCTAGTTGCTCTAAAAGAAGGCGTAGAAAAAAGCTCTTTTCCTAGAACGAATATTCTATCCTCTACTGCATATTGATAGTTATCGTAGAAATATGCTCTAGCTCTTTTTATAATCCTCTTGATCTCTTGTTCATTAAGATTATACGGAAGAGCGCAAGAGTGTGATACCTCATCCTTTATTTCTTGTATTAAGTCCGCTTCACTCATTGGTTATTAATTATTTGATTTGAAGTTTATTCCAGGGATTCCTGAAGGCTTTGAATTATTATCAGAGAATCTTACATTACTAGAAGTTTCTCCGTTTTCATTTCTGTTAGGAAAATGTTTCTTCCTAGAACTGCCTTTTAATTTTTTATCGTCCTCCCCTTCCTTAACTATCTCAGTTTCTGGAGATATAGTTGCAAGTTTTCCTATGAATCCAGATCTAATTATTCCTCCAAATACTTCGCAGTTAATTTCTTTGTCCTTATTATCTATATAGCTATCATGAACAGTATTAGTAAAATATAGGTCGGATACCATTACCTTACATCTATCAATCTCATTATTTGCTAATAAATCACACTCCTCCATTGTAGAGTCAGTAAGCTTAGTATTAAATATTCTACAATTTAGTAGATTCCCTGATATTTCTCCATCAAGTATATCATAATCCTGTAGAAGATAAGCTTTGTGTGTTTTAACATCCTTCAGCTGAAATTTACCTAAGGTACTATCATAATTTACTAATCCTTCTTTTATGTTATTTTCTACTATAACATCATAAAGAACTTCTCTTATGTTAAGGAAAAAAGATCTTAATATCTGAGGATCAGATCTAAGATCTATCATCACATTCATATGAGGATAGTTTTTCTGGAAAGCCTCGGGATCTATAAAGGTGGATGCACTCTTATAGATCTCTCTGAGAATCATTCTCAGAATCTTAAGATCATTCTCTGTAAAAGTATCATTAAATTGAAGTATACCAACCGTATATGTTATTATATAGTCGATAACCTCTTTTATTGATGTATATTTCTTTTGATAATCCTTACCACCCAAATATCTAACTTCAAAATAACCCTCTGGAAGTTTCAATAGATTAATACCCATATTTTTTTCTAGAGGAATTTCAAAAAGATTTCTATCTATAAAAGAAACATTTGTAGGATCAACAAACTTGTTTGCAGGTATAATCCTCTTTATAGATTTAGCATAAAGTGACCCAACTCTATCAGGAAATTTCTCATATACAACATTTTCATCAAATCCCAATACGAACTTAAGGGTATTTAATTGTGATATAGGAGGAACATCCGGATAAATTGAAGTATCTATACTTACACCAAATTGGAATGCACACTTTTTGTCTGTATATCCATTTTCGTCTATCCATTTTAAGGTTTTGATAAGGATTACGATAGCCTCAAAATAAGGAAGAGGACCCGTGATGAATTCAACCATCTTGGATCCTCCTGAATAATCTGGTTCTAATTTAAAAATATCCTTCGTTGGTTTAAACTTAGAATGATATTTATTAAAAAGAAGTATTTTCTTACCTAAAACCTTTCCTAAACTACCAGTAATTTCATTTCTATTTAAGTTACTATAGAATTCTAGCTCAAATCCGAGCTTAGCTGAGTAGAAAAAATCATTAGAAAGTAAATTAGCCAATTTTTTGTTTCTCTATTAATTGTACTTTAAGTGTAGAAGTATCAACACTCAAGATTGAACAATTAACCTCTTGCCCAACCTCATATTCTTTAATTGAGCTTACTAATTTTTCTTTTTCGACAAGTCCGCTTAAACCATTTTCCATTTTTACAAAAATACCGAAGGTCTTAATCTTAGTAACCTCTCCTCTATATATTTTCAATTCGGTATTTTCCCCCAAAATCTGTTCGGAAGAATCTTTTAATTCTTGAAGGGATCTCATTTTTCCGTTAGCTTGTGTAACTGAAAGTGTTATTCTTTGTGGATTTTTAATATCAGTAACATAGAATTCGACTACGTCCCCAGCATTTAATTTTCCTAAATTTTCTCTATTACTATCATCCATAGGAATAATACCAGTGTAAATCTCGTCCCACTCTACGAAAACTCCACTATTTGATGCTCCAGTAACAGTTCCTTCATATCTAGACGAGAAAGATAAATTCTGAACTTCTTTATCTATAATCTTTTTAAGATATTTTTTGAAAGAAACCACAAATATATCTCTCCTTTGATCATATACCTCTACCATTACATGAACCTCCTTACCTACATAATCAGAAAAATTAATGATACGGTTAGCAGCAGCTAAGCTTCCAGGTAAGAAACATTCAATTCCTGAAAGATCAACCATGAATCCTCCATTACAAACGTTCTTTACTCTAACCTTGTATGCACAATCCTCTTCCTTAATAGATCTGTGTAGTTCTTTTTTTAATGCTTTTTCATATCCAGCAGAAATTGATCCATTAAAAGATCCTCCTTTATCCTTATAAATAACAACATCAATTACATGCCCATCCTCTATTTCAATAGAAGGAAATCCCAATCTTCTCATGTGTTTTTCCTCCTTATTGGTATCTATAACAATGGTCTGGCCAAATGATGTTTCAGCTAAAGCAATTCCTTTTTCATTATCAACCGAATTAACAACAACTCTTTCGAATCCATTATTTGAAAGGTCCTTTCCAGTTATCTTCCCCTGCGTCTCGGGAAATGAAGAATCATAGATATCTTTTAAACTATCTCTTTCAATAGTATCATATTCGAAAAAACTAAAATTTTTATTTTTCATATTATTTAGGGTTTGTATTAAATTATAGTGCAATATTGCTTTAAAATTCCAAGAAATTCTCAATTTTTTTAAAACTTTTTTTCATTCCAAGCTGTTTTTACTTCAGATTTAAGTTCTTTTATTGGATAAACCGGATCAGATAAAGATCCGAAGAAAAACTTAAACAATCCAGAAACATCTGCAGCGCTTCTTAAAAATTCATCTATATAAGCAACATAGTAAGAATTTCTAAGGCTCATTCTTCTCCAAACAGGATGGTCGTCATTCATTAAAATCGGATTTAATAAATTCAATACACCTCTTCCTATAAGGATAGTTAATGGCCAGGGGATCTTCGAGATTACATCCGCTGAGGCTTTTAGTTTAGGAAAAACTACCAAATCAGATAAGGGAGTTTTTGGTTGACTCTTGTAATATTCCCAGAAATTACCGTAAGGAATTCTTGCTAAAGGAGGTGATCCTAATCCTATCAAAGCCTGCTCTATAATATCCGTAGGTCTTGCATTCGGTAATATCTTTTTATTTAGAACATCAAATATTGGAGGTAGATTTTCAGCATTAGGATTTATAAGGTTGGTTATAATATTTTTAGATATCTTCTGGATATCCAGAGGTCCTAAGTCTAAAAATCTAGACGAGAATGGATCATTTATTTCTGGAATGCTAGCTTCAAGAACACCATTATCCATTGCTTTATCTAACAAATCTATCAGTACACTTTTTATATCCTGTCCCTTTATTTTTATTTGCAACACCCCTCCTAGTCCGCTTATTTGTAGAAGAGAATCTTGTTTTAGCGGAAATTTTACAGGAAACTCAAAAGCTGCAACAGAGTTACCAAAACTACCATTTAAACTTTCCAAACATGCCAATTTTCCTTTAGGATATGGATATCTAGATATTAAAGGCTCCTCAGAATCTAATGGTCTAACCGGATCGAACTGACTGATAGCACTTAGACCAAGTTTTCTTGATATAAGCTTCTTTAAATCCTTTACTCTTATAATAACAGAAGGATCCTCGCCATTATATCTAACATATTTAACAAAATCGTCAACAGTATATTCAATTCTTGCTAGTCCCTTTATTATTCTCTCCATCATATCCTCTATCTCAGGATCTCTTTTCTTTAAAATATTTAATTTTAAAGGTGCGGAATTAGTTATCTTAACAGCAGGGAATGTTATTTCTCCCTCATATTCTCCTCTGTCTATTATAGAGAATACACCCTCCCTTAATTTTTTTATTGTTGATATTTTATTACCCCATAGGATAACTGATGTAATTATGATCGATGCTCTCCTTATAGGTCTCACTAATTCATTGAACTCTTCCTCACTTATAAATCTAGGGTCTCCGCTCTTTCTCAAAAACAGTTTACTGGAATTTGCTACATCTAGATTCTCTATAGCATATCTAGAAGGACAAACAACCTTCATTAATTTTAGAGCCTCCCTCATTTCTTCTTTAAAATCTATAAAATCCGGGCATTTAATTGGAACTAAGCTAGTTTTCATTTCCTTTAGTATCCTCATAGATCTAAGTATACCAGATATGTCTATCTTCAGTCGATTCTTATCCCTAGGAAAATATATGTCCTTCGGGGTCGGAATAGAATTCTGTAGATAAGTCTTTATGGTGTTTCTCAAAACAACCTTCCTTTCACCGACTATATTATTTAAAGAAGAAACATCAGTAGTAAGATCAGGGAATTGTATATTATCATCCAGAGCAAACCTACTCTCATATTGACGAATACTATCAAATATCTGATTCTTTAAACCCAGTTCCTTAGTTTGTAAATCTCTTATACCCTGCATATTTCCAGGTGGTGTAATAGTATCCATTATTTTAGAAAGATTAGCTTTTAGATCTTCTAAAACTCTATCTTTAGAATCTAAATTATCCTCGCCAAATCCAGGTAAAGGCAATAAATTATCAGGAATACCATAGGTTAACATCTGCTTTATTTTCTCGAAAGGATCTTTTATTTTTGGATCTGATTTTCTAGGAATAAATCTCGGTCCTCTAAGTCCAGTAAGAAAAAATGATCCTCCAGTTAAAAATTCTTTTATATAAACTAATGGTGATGGCATAAACCCTCCAATGAAAGGAATAAAAATAACCATCAATCCTAAATTAAAAGGAAGAGGTATAAGTATAGGTTTAATTATTGTCCATATCATAGGTAAAGGTATCCTTATATAAGGAGCTCCGTCAACTGTATTAGGTACAGGAATAGGTATAAAAGCTGGGGGTAAATATCCAACTGGCCAGTATTTTAACCCAAGTCTAACCGATGGTCCGCCTACTAAGAAAAACTCTTTGTTTTCTATAGGAGGTAATCCATTAGGAAATGGCATTAGTCCAACCTTAGTAACATCTTTACAAAACTGTTGCCACCAACATCTTTGAAAAATTGTAGGGCAGTCTGAACCAGGAGGACAAGAACTAAGATAATTCGGGCTATTAAAATCAGATCCGGCTTTACCACAACATGGGGGTGGACAATTCTCAGGATCAGATCCGCTATCTCCGTCGTCTCCACCGGAACCCGCACCTTTTCTTTTACCACTTTTTCCACGTTTATCTGCTCCACAATCAATTCCTGAGAATCTCTTCTCTATTCCTTCTGGAGATATACTCTCATTTAATTCAGAAATCTTTTGTGCTGCCAATAGAATTGTTTCCTGGATATCCTCATATTTTTTCTTAACATCAAAATAATTCTCGAATATTCTTATTCCTACAGATTCACTCTTAGGAAGTACATTAGCCAAAGCAGTAGCAGCTTTTCTTGCCTCTTTTTTTAATTTATTTATAGCAGGTACTATATAAGTATTTTTTGCTTGTACATATTTAGCATCCCATTTTGGTTTAAAATTGCTATTAAATTCAACAAATACAGGATTCGGGTCTCCATCATCAGTAAACCCAGCAGGTCTAAGTTTAGCGGGATCCCTAGAATCGTTATCTCCTCTTTCGGAAGCGCTAAAGAAAAGCCAATTAGATGAAGATTTCTCTATTAATTGTCCATAAAGAATTCCCCTATCTTCTACTATATCTTCTATTATAGATTCCTTGGAATCATTCGTATTAATAATTTTGTCTAAATAATCATAAAAATCTGCAACATCCTTTTGTCCTCTGATTATATTATTTATTTTTAAAGATCCGTAGCTCTTTAAGAAGCTAGGATCCCTTCCTGCCAAGAGCCCACCGTTATTTGCATACTCATTTCCTATTCTAATTAGCTGTAGATCTGGTTCATTCACTTTAAAGGTAGATTCAGTGCTTCCTTGTAGGCTAAATTTACCAGTTCTTTCGGATTCTATATAAGGTATAGGATTACCATAATCCGTTGGTAACGAAAGCTTTATTATCAACTCACCCCTAGTATTAGAAAATTCAGTATCATATCTAACAGAGAATTTTTTAAGTTCCTCAATGAAATCATAGCCCTCTGAATCCTGAAGTGTTGATTCACCCTCGGAAAATAATAATTGTGACCTGCTTTTAAAAACTCTAGAAGCAACCAATAATGTATCTTCTCCTTGTCCATAAGGATCCGATGGATTTATTTTATCAGGAGTAAACAACTTATCTAAATCCTCTATACCAACTTTTTTATTCTTGCTCCTGGATAATTTATCTAATAATGCCTGTAGTAGATTCTGTGTCTCTCTAAAATCCGACTTTAATTTCTTTATAAAATTATTCCCCCCCGGATTATCCCTTTCCTCTTGTAATATCTGTTCTCTATAATTAGATAGTTGATCTCGATAAGTTAATGCCTGTATTGCTATCCCAAGATCACTATCTGCTCCTGCAGTTCCTTTAGAGGCATCTTTCCTCCATTCACTAGCTAACGTTTTATGATATTCATATATGGCTTCATAATGATAAAGTATTTCTTCCAAGCTTCTTTCAATCGATTGCCATCTAGAAAGTTTTTTTACCTCGTCCTGTAGTTGATTTGTTTTTTCTAATGCAGCGTTTAAACATCCTTCTATAGCTTCGACATCAACGTCTTCTGTTACTGGATCTGGAACCTCAACAGGATCTTCAAGTGGGGACTGAGGTATATCTACAGGATCACAAAATTCTTCCGTAATCTGTTCAAATTTTTGTTTAGTAGATATAGGATCTCCCGTTATTGGGTCCTCAGGTACACCCGCAAAACAGTCATCATTAATTTGAACCGGGTCATCACCATCCGGATAAAAATTACCATCAAATTCATCAAAAGTACCAACATCTATAATCTCGTCAAGATTAATTTCATCTTCATCTTCAAGGTCCCTAGCTCCTCTACTAAAATCTCTAAGATCCATTGATTTATTAAAATCACATGGCTTTGCATTAGCATATTGATCCTTAAGTAATTTGTTTATCTTTTTTATTAGTTTATCAAAACTAAGCTCCTCACCTCCTATTTTTACATGGACTATTCTAGTTCCAGCCATTATAAAAACTAGTGGTATTTTAAACCCCAAAACATTGAGTTTCCTTTTCTTCCTTGCTCCAGAGTTAGAGGGTTTACCAACAATGATTGGATCTAAGTTGTCAAATATTCTCTCTTTTATTTTATCTAGTAATTCTGGATTTTTATTTCTTAGATATTTTGTTATTCCTGTAGAAGATCTACCCTGTGTTATATTGGAAGAATTTCTTCCAGATCCTGTTCCTTCCTCGTCTTCATTTCTTCCTGATATAGCATCAAGATTAATATTGGTAACAGATACACCGATATCACTCTCTGTTACGGGTGAATCGTTTTTAAATTCATCGGAGTTTATCAATGAATTATATAATGTCGGTTCATCATTTTTTAGTGTCTCTAATATTATTGCACTATAAAGCTCATCCCCCTCATAATTACAAGCTAGCTCCTCAATCCTATTCATCGGTATTGGTGGAGGTCCGGGTTTTAAACTCTCGATAACGGAATCTACATCTTTCTGGGTCTTTGCCAATTCCTTATCAAATCCCTCTTTAGTCTGTATATCGTCGTAAGGAAGATTTAAAGACTGATCATCAATAGTTATACTCCCCCCAGTAATTATACTTATTACCTGCTCAGGGGTTATACTAGAAAAGTCCTTGTCCATTAATTGGTCTATCCTAGATCCTATGCTATCTGCCATATTAATATTTTTTATACTCTTCCTATCCCACTAGTACCGCTAGTACCTCCAGTTCCTCCAATAGAATTAAGAGTAGCTCTTGCTATAGCACTTAATAAATTATTAGAAGTACCAGCAGGTGATTCTGGATTAATCGGATTAACCGGGTATTCGTTAAAGTTATCTCTAGTAACTCTGACAGTTTGGCTAGTTGCTAACTGCTCGAAACTTGAAGCTAGTGTAGAATTAACTCCTGGAGTAGCAGGTATTTTACTGTCAACAGATATTGCTAATTTTTTTAAGAAATCCCATAGTGGTTCAGCACAAACGGCAGAGAAAAGAGGACTGTGTCCAAGATTTGTTGTTTTACCGTCCATCCAAACTTCCTCAGAACTATGCTTAATTCTAGTAATCGCAGTATTCTCTATCTCCTGATCAGCATACTTAGTTATTTTACCTCCTTT